>CBJMI02800__coassemble_505_pt1 | contig 41983 bp, 44 predicted proteins | sample CBJMI02800__metabat2_low_PE_003 | metagenome-assembled genome bin CBJMI02800
CACCGACCACTTCTACCCCGGCTCGACGGACCTCTCCGGGGTGCCCTCCGACTACCACTTCTGGTTCGGACTGCTCTACTGGGCCGAATCCGCCGCCTTCGGCGCCGGAGTGGCCTTCCTGCTCTTCGGCCTCCCGGCGGTGCTGCGGCAGGGCCGCTCGCTCAGGCTGTCACTGCTGACGTACCTCTCGGTGTTCTGGCTGCTCGCCTCCTGGTGGCCGCAGGACAACCTGTACCGGCTGACCGCCGCCACCGACTGGCCGCGCGAGACGACCATGGTCTACGTGTTCAACATCCCGCTGATGCTGGCCGCGGTGGTGGTCGTGACGTTCCTGCTGTCCCGGCCCGGGGCGAAGAAGTAGGGCTTCACCGCAGCGCCTCGAACATGCCGGTCAGGGCGTGGTTGGCCGCCACGACCACGGCCCGGGCGGCGTCCAGCGCCTCGGTGTCCGGCCCGGCGAGGGCGAGGCCGACGGCGGGTTCCGGCTCACGGCCCGCCGTCGGGATCAGCGGCAGCAGGGTGACGCCGAACCGGGCGCAGCGCGGGCGCAGCCGGTCGAGGTGGTCGTGCAGCGCCTCGGGGGCGAGCCGGGCGCCGAGCGGCATCCCGTCCAGGGTGCGGACCAGGTGGCCCGGGCCCCCGCGCACCTGGTCGAGGCGTTCGCGCAGCACGAAGGCGACGGCGGGGCCGGTGAGCCGCAGGTTGATCTCGGTGGGGGCGAGCCGGCGCTGCCGGTCGGTGACGAAGTCGACGTCGAACCAGCCGCGGTAGCCGTCCGCGGCGAGCCGCTCCCCCACCGCGAGGGCGAACCGGCGGGCCGTCTCGGCGGCGGCCCGGGGGACGGCGCCGGGGCCGACGGTGACGCCCTGGTAGCGGGTGCCGGCCTCCTCCATGGCGCCGGCACCGACGGGGTGCACGGCGCCGTCCGGGCCGACCACGGCGTCGTAGGTGAGGTCGCGCAGCCGGGCGGCCGGGCCCGGGTCGACGTACTCCTCCAGCAGTAACTCGCCGTGGCGCGGCATGGTTTCGGAGCGGACCAGGCGACGCAGCAGGGCGCTCCCGCCGCCCGCGGCGAACAGCTCGGCGGGCTCGACCACGACGGTGCCGTAGCCGCCGACGCCGTGCGGGCTCTTCAGTACGGTGGTCAGCCCCCGGGCGGCGCGGACGGTCAGCCGCCGCGCCGCCCGGCGGCGGCTCTCCGGACGCTCCTGCGCGGGGACGACGATCCCGGGGTGCTCGGCGGCCAGGGCGGCGAACAGCCCGTGCGCGGCGGCCTTGGACTCGTAGCGGCGGACGGCGGCCAGCTCCGGCCCCTCGCCCTGCGCGGCGGTACGGCCCCAACTGAGCACCGGAAGACCGGAGTCGGCGATCCGCGCGGCGAGGGCGGGCCGGGCGGCGAGCGCCTCGGCGAGCGTCCGGCCGTCCGCGACTCCGCTGTGCACCTCGACCGGGCCCCACTCCAACTCCCGGGCCAGCCAGTCGGTCCACTCCCGGTCGACCTCGGCGGGCAGCACCAGCACCGCCGGCTCCGGACTGTACCCGACGGCCAGGCAGGCGTAGTGGTGCGCCTGCCGCAGCCGCCGGGCGCGCTGCTCGGCGTCCGTGCCCGGGGCGAAGAACTGCGCGTTGAAATCCGCGACGTTCCCGAGGTGCACCGCCGCCCGCCCGCCGGTCCAGGCCCCCACCCATCCGTCCATGCCCCGAGAGCTTAGGCCTGCCGTCACGCGGCAGCCAGCCGCGCGCCGCCCACAAGCCCGGTCATCCACGATCGCGTCAGGTTGACCGACCAGCCCACCCAGCCGCCTGCCGCCGCTAGCTGTCGAACCCGATGTGGACGTGGTCGTGGTGGGTGTCGTCGGTGAAGAACTGGTTGCCGGCGCCCGCGATCGCCACCGGCCCGCCCACGTTGTACGAACCGGCCGCCGCCGCGTCCCGCATGAAGGACTCGATCAGCTGCCGGGGCGTGGCCGGGTCCACCACCGCCCGTCCGTCGATCCGCCGGACGTCGAAGGCCCGGCCCAGCGGATGGTCGCTGGGCCGGGTCGTCCCGAAGACGTCCAGCGGGTGGCCGGTGCGCACCACGCTCACCGAGAGCGTGTACGGGCCGGCCAGCCGCAGCATCGCCGTCGGCACGGTGTCGTGGACGTGGCCGCTGAGCAGGTCGGCCTCCGCCTCGGGCGGCAGCTCGATCCTCGGCTCGGCCAGCACCTTGGCCACCGCCGGGGCGGGCGAGGCGCCGGCCGGGCCCGGATCGCCCGGGTGCAGGGCGGTGACGGTCCAGCGCGGCTCGGCCCGGCTCAGCCGGACGTCCACGGTGATCCCGCCCGGGGCCACCGAACCGTCCGGCTGCCGGGTCCACTGGCGGCAGACCACCAGCACGCTCGCCGAGTCGGCCAGGATCCCGCCGTACTGGGCGTCGATCACCTCCAGGCTCGCCTCGACCACCGCCGGGGCGAGCCGCCCGGCCTGGTCCGCCAGTCCCGGCGGCAGCCCGAGCGCCGCCACCCGGGCCCGGCCCGGCTCCACGCCCTGCCCGCCGGGCGGCCAGGCCCCGAGCGCGGCGACCAGCTCGACGGCGCGGCGCTTGACGTCGGGCTGGATCTCGCCGGGGCCGGGCTGCCAGAGCGGCGGACTGGGCAGCGGGGTCGGCGTCGCGGTCGGGGTCGGGGCGGGCGTCGGGGTGAGGGCCGCAGTCGGGGTCGCGGTCGGCGCGGCGACGGAACTCGTGGAAGCGCCGCCGGGCTTGCCGCCGCTCGAACACCCCACCGCGCCCAGCAGCACCGCCGCCGCCCCCGCCCGCAGCACCCCGCGTCGGCCCGTCCCCCGGTAGCCGTAGCCGTCTCCGCTCGTCATGCGGCCAGTATCCGACCGGGGGCCCGGGCGCGGGCGCCGGTGTCAGCCCAGACGGCGGATCGGCTCACCCTCGAGGAAGGCCTCGATGTACGGCAGCCTGCCGGACGGCGGCGGGCCCGGGGGCCGCAGGCCGTAACGGTCCCCGTCCCGGACGATCCACCACGGCTCGCCGAGCTTCGCCCGCAGGACGGCCATCGGGTACCGCAGCTCCCTGGGGTCGGTCCAGGCGCCCCAGCCGTGCAGCAGGACGTCCCGCGCGTCGTGCAGCCCTTCGCCCAGCTCGATCAGGGTGCGCAGGCCACGGACGTCCTGGTACGTGAGGGGGACGGCGCGGCCGTCCACGGTGGCGGTCCTGGCGTCCGGGTCGAGAGCGAGGCGTCCGCCGAAGGCGGTCAGCGGGCCCTGCGGCTGCTCCACGGGTTCCTTCCGGTCCATGCCCGGCAGCCTAGCGGGTGTCAGTTCCCCGGGTTCAGCAGTGCCTCCGCCACGGCCGTCCGGGCGTACAGCACCCAGCGCCCCGCGCGGTGGGCGCTCACCAGGCGCGCGTCGCGCAGCGCCGTCAGGTACTGGGAGACGGCCGAGGGCGACAGCCCGGTGCGGCGGGCGAGTTCGGTGGTCGCGGCGGGGGCTGCGAGTTCGGCGAGCAGCAGGGCGCGGGAGCGGCCGAGCACCGCCGCGAGCGCCGCCGATCCGGGGGCCGGCGCCTCGGCCGTGTGCCACAGGCCGCCGATCCCCCGGGCGGGGTAGGCGAGTTGGGGCGGGCCCGGTGGGGCGATCAGCGTGTACAGACCGGGCCCGGTGAACGCGGACGGGATCAGCAGCAGGCCCGGCCCGGCCGTCCCCCGCGGCATCGGGCGGGAGCGGCGGCTCAGCCGCAGGGCGTCTCCCGCCCACCGCAGTTCGGCGTGGAGGTCGTTCAGCACCCGCTCGGCGCCGTGCTCGGCCGCCTGCCGCGCCCGGTGCAGCACGTCCGCGTCGAGCACCGCGCGGATCCTCGCCCAGTACGGCGCGAGGGCCAGCTCCCAGTACGCCTCGACCGCCTCGGCGAGGCGCGCCAGTCCGGCCTCCGGATCGGCGTGCAAGGCCCGCAGCCTCGGTCCGAGCGCGCCGCGTTCCGCCGCGAGCCGGTCGAGGTCGCGCCGGACCTGCCCGGCGGGCGTGGCCCGAATCGCGGCGACTTCCTCGGCGAGGGTCGGCGCGGGCCCGGCCGGGGCCGGGTTGATGAAGTCGGGCACGTAGCCGGTGGGCGGCACGAGCTCGGCGAGCAGTCCGAAGGCCGGGCCGAGCGCCGTCAGCCGGGGCCGCACCTGCTCCGCCCAGGGGCCGTGGACGGCGTGCGGGAGCCCCGCGCGCAGCAGCCGCAGGCTCGGTCCGACCTCCCACATCGGCGCGACCGCGAACCGCATCCGCGCCAGGTCACCGGCCGTGAACAGCAGCTCCGCCAACGCCCACCCCTCGGCCGTCCCATCGGATTCGCGCATTCACGAATCAGTGGCGGTCAGGTTAGTCCAGAAGCGATCATGACCGACATGACTTCCGACACCACCGTGACCACTGTGACCGCCTCCGCCTCCGGCACCTGGAAGCTCGGCGACCGCACCGTCCACCGGATCGGCTTCGGCGCGATGCGCCTGCCGCAGACCGGCCCGGCGCTGATGCCCGACGCCGTGCCGCGCGACCGCGAGCAGGCCCTGCGGGTGCTGCGCCGCGCCGTCGAACTGGGCGTCAACCACATCGACACCGCCGCCTTCTACTTCTCCCCGCTGCGCTCCGCCAACGAGCTGATCAACCGCGCCCTCGCCCCCTACGCCGACGACCTGGTGATCGCCACCAAGGTCGGCCCCGCCCGCGGCCCCGACGGCCAGTGGACCGAGCACGCCCGCACCCCGGCCGGGCTGCGCGCCCAGGTCGAGGAGAACCTGCGCCAACTCGGCCGCGACCACCTCGACCTGGTCAACCTGCGCATCCTCGGCACCGACTCGATCGCCGAACGCTTCGGCGCTCTCGCCGAGTTGCAGCAGGCCGGCCTGATCCGCCGGCTCGGACTGTCCAACATCCACCCCCACCAGCTCGCCGAGGCCCGGACCATCGCCCCGGTCACCTGCGTGCAGAACCCCTACGGCATCGGCGCCTCCGCCGCCCAGGACGAACTGCTGCGGCTCTGCGGCGAGCAGGGCATCGCCTTCGTCCCCTTCTACGCCATCGCGGGCGACGGCCGGCAGGGCGGCGCCGGCGCGACCGAACCCGCCCAGGTGCAGGCGGTGGCCGAGGCCCGCGGGATCAGCACCGCCCAGGTCCGGCTCGCCTGGACGCTGCACCGCGGCCCGCACGTCCTCGCCATCCCGGGCACCGGCGACGTGGCGCACCTGGAGGACAACATCGCCGCGGGCGCGGTGCGGCTGACGGCGGAGGAACTCGCCCTCCTGGACCAGGCCCACACCGGCTGACCCGGAACCGGAAGCCGCTCCGAAGGCGTCGCTGAGGGACACCAACCCCGAAGATCACCGAAGATCCCTGAAGACCGACGAAGAGTCGAGGAGTCCCCCAGCATGCCCGGCACCGCCACCCGCTACCTCTACCTCGCCCGCCACGGCGAGGCCACCTCGGACGGCCCGGACGGCGGCGGACTCACCGCCGCCGGACGCCGCCAGGCCGTCCTGCTCGGCCGCCGCCTGGCGGACCGCCCGATCACGGCGGTGCACCACGGGCCGCTCCCCCGGGCCGCGCAGACCGCCCGGCTGATCGGGGAGCAACTGCGCGGGGCGGCGGTGTCGGCCTGCGAGGAGGCCGACGACTACGTCCCCTGCCTGCCCGCGACCGACGAACTTCCCACCGACAGCGCGGAGTTCCTGCTGCAGTTCCTCTCCGGCGCCTCGGCGGAGGAGCTCGCCCGGGGCCCGGAGCTGGCCCGCCGGGCCGTCGAACGGTTCACCGGGCCGGTCCCGGGCGGCGAGGAGCGGCACGAACTGGTCGTCACCCACGCCTTCCTGGTCGGCTGGCTGGTCCGCCACACCCTGGACGCACCCAGGTGGCGCTGGCTCGGCCTCAACGCCGCCAACGCGGCTCTCACAGTCCTGCGCTTCGCCCCCGGGCGCCCCTCCTCCGTCCTCCTGCTGAACGACCAGGGCCACCTGCCCGAGGACCTGCGCTGGACGGGCTTCCCGCCCGAACTGCGGATCTGATGCCGCGCTCTCGGAAACGCCTTGACCGACCGCGGAGGATGCGGCAGCGATCACCCCATGGCCAACGGCGTCCCCGGCTCCTGCCGGGGACGCCGCTCAGTGCCGCCGTCGGTCACTGCCGCCGCCGGTCAGTGCCGTCGTCGGTCACTGCCTGCGGCCGAAGACCAGTTCCGTCCAGCTGACGCCCTCCCGACCGTGCAGGTCGGGGCGGGCGCCGCGGTGGAGCAGTCGGAGGCCGCGGGCCCGCGCCAGGGCGATGGTGTGCTCGGGCGGCAGGTCGAACATCCGGCGGCCGGGCGGGACGGGGCCGTGGCGGAGAGTGAGGGCCAGGCGGGCGCCGGGGGCGAGCAGGCGGCCCAGGGCGTCCATGGCGGGCGGGCCTTCGGCTGGGGTGAGGTGCATCCACACCGCCGTGAGCAGGATGAGGTCGAAGCGCTCACCCTCGGCGCTCAGCCGGGGCAGCGTGGGCAGCGCGTCCGCCACCCACCGGATGTCCGCGTCCGGGTGCAGGCGCTGGCCCACGGCCCGCAGTTCGGGCGTCGGTTCGGCGGCCACCACCCGGTGGCCGAGGGCCGCGAGAGCCGCCGCGTCGCGTCCGGTGCCGGCGCCGACGTCCAGGACGGCGGCGGGCGCGGCCGGGTAGAGGTGCAGGAGCGAGTGGTGGACCTCGGTGAAGGCCACGCTCTCGTACTGGACGGCGAGTTGCTCCGCCGCCTCGCCGTAACCGGCGGTGCCGGCCGTGCCCGCGGCACTCGTGGCGTCCGCGGCGCTCATCGGACCGTCCCCGCCGACTCCCGGACGACCACCGCGTCCCCGGCCGCGGCCGCGCCCGCGAAGAAGTCCCGCAGTTCGCGCAGGTCGTTGACGACGCGGGTGGCCCAGGTCTCCGACCAGGGCGGCGCGGAGTCGAGTTGGGCGACCCGCCGGGCGAGCACGGTGTTCTGCTGACGGACGAGTTCGCCGAGCGCCGAGCCGCGCAGGAAGGCGGAGGCGGCGGCGACCTGTTCGGGGCGCAGCACCAGCATCTCGGCCCCGGCCGCCGGGTGGGCGCCGCCGTAGACGGGCAGCCGGGCGGCCGGGTCGGGATGCAGTCCGTTCTCGGTGAGCGCGAGCTCCATCAGGGCGGCGGTCTGCCGCACCCCGAGGGCGAGTCCGTCGGCGGCCAGCCGGTCGTACCGGTGGTCGCGGCTCCGGGGCACCAGTTCGCCGAGCTCCTCGGGCGAACAGGTGTCCACGGCCCGACCCGGCAGGCGACACCAGAAGTGATCCACGCTCACCCGGAAAGCGTAGCGAACGGCGGCGCGGTGATCGGTGGATCAGGCCTCTCCGGGGTGCCAGGCCGGCCATTCCCAGGGGCGGTCGGCCCAGTGCACCTTGGCCGGGTCACGCGGGTCGAGGCCGGGGAAGAGCTGGTGGATCCGGGGTTCGAACTCCTCGGGGGCGAGCGGTTCCCAGCCGTGGCCCTCGAAGTGGACGAGACGGTAGCGGCTGTCGGTCCGGAACTCGGCCACCTCGATCAGGTGTGCGGTCGTGCTGTTGGTCTCCATGACCCCCAGCATGTGGCGCGGTGGCAATCCCCGCCCGTCCAGACCCCTCTTCCGGGTCATGTCCCGGCGTCCGCGCGCTCGTTGAGCACGGAAAGGTACGGCGGGGGCGCGCTGGAAGGACGAGCAGATGACTGGGCAGCCCACCGGAGGACAGTGGCAGTGGCCGTCGAACGCCTGGCAGCCGCCACCGGTCCCCCTTCCGCCCCAGGCGGGGCCGCCACGGACGGGCCCGCCGGTGGCTCCCCCGCCGGAGCCGCCGCGCCGTTCGCGGAAGGTGTGGGCGGTGGCGGCGGGCGGGACGCTCGCGGTGCTGGCGGCGGTCCTGGTGATGTGCGGTCCGGGCTCGGGTGACGACGTGCGGGTGGTGGCCCTGCCGGACGCCTCGCCCTCCGCCACCCCGTCGGACGTGCTGACGGACGGCACGCCCGCGCCGTCGCCGCTGCCGTCCCCCACCAGCGCCGAGAGCACTGCGGCGAGCAGCGGTGACCCGGCGGCCACTCCGGCGGCCACTCCGGCGGCCGCCCCGGCCGGGCCGGAGCACGCCGACGGCCGGCACCCGAGCCCCAGTGCCCACCCCAGGTCGGGCCGCACCCCGCACCCCAGCCCCGGCACCCGCCCGACGCCGGGCGGCGGAGCCCAGACCGTCCCCTCCCTCGGCCCGGGCAGCATCTGCGACCAGGCCGAACGCATCGGCCGCTGGCCGGCCGGCTCCCAGCAGGGCCGCCTCTGCCGCGAGTTCTACGGCTGATTCCGGGCGGGGGCGCCGGTCCTCAACGGTGCGACGCGTAAAGGGACTTACTCGGATGCAGACGCCGGTTGCGGGCCCGTCCCCTCCGGAGCCGCCCCGGCCACGCACCGGGGCAGCTCTCTCATCCGCGGGGACCGGTCACGGCGCGCCCAGCAGTCCCTTGTCCAGCCGGGGCGCCAGCACCTGGGCGAGGGTGTCCGTGATGTGCCCGGTGTCCCGGTAGAGCACCACGCCCTCCAGCACCGCCGGGCAGCTCGGGCCGCTGCCCGGGCAGAGCAGCGGCCCGAGGTCGAGCGTCCGGACGCCGTAGCGGGCCGCGAGGCCGCCGTCGAGCATCGGGTCGGGCTCGAAGGCGGTGTCGCGGGGGAAGAAGCAGGCGTCGGAGCGGCCGTCGGAGGCGGCCAGGCAGGTGGGGATGTCCTTGCCCGGCATCGGGGTGTCGCCGAGGTAGGCAAGCGGGGCGCCGAGCGCGGCGAGCCGGTCCAGGGTCCGGGTCCAGCCGACGGTCCGCTCCTCCTGGCCGCCGTAGCGGTTGAGCCCGGCCATCAGGACCAGCCGGGGTTTGGGGCCGGAGGTGAGCCGGGTGAGGGTGTTCCCGCGCCAGCGGTCGCATTCGTCGTAGGTGCGGCCGAGGACGTCGTTGCGCACGGTCAGGGTGGCCAGCGGGCAGCCGGGCTTGACCAGGACCTCCAGCGCCCAGTGCCGCTGTTCGGCCATCTTCAGCCCGGCCGAGATCCACTGTCCGGCGTGCGAGTCGCCGAGCAGCACGATCCGGTCGGGACTGTTCTCGTCGCCGAAGAGGCAGCGTGGGCTGCTGTCGGCGTTGAGCGGGATCTCGCAGCCCTTGCCGGGCGGGAAGTCCTCCCGGGCCCGGGCGAGCGAGGGGGTGAGGCCGAGCACCCGGGTGCCGGGCGCGAGCAGGGTGGGCCCGTCGACGGCTCCGGCGGGTGCGGCGGTCCGGGTGTTCGTGGCGCCGCCGAGCGCGCGGACGGTGCCGCCGCCGAGGGCGAGGGCGGCGATCAGCGGGATGACCAGGGCGCTGGCGCCGACGGCGAGGCCGCGCCGGGGTGCCGGGCTGCTGCCGTATCGCAGCGGCTGCTCGACGAGGCGCAGGGTGAGCCAGGCGGGCAGCGCACTGGCCGCGGTCAGGGCGAGCAGCACCGTCCAGGGCAGCTGGCCGTAGCGAGCCTGGGCGATGATCAGCACCGGCCAGTGCCACAGGTACCAGGCGTACGAGAGGCGCCCGGCGGCACGCAGCGGGCGGGTGGCGAGCAGTCCGCCGACGAGACGGTCGGAGGGGCCCGCGAGCAGCACGGCGGCGGTGCCGAGGACGGGCAGCAGCGCGGCCGCGCCCGGGAAGGGGGTGGTGCGGTCGTAGAGGAGGATCGACCCGAGCACGGCTGCCAGGCCCGCCCAGCCGAGCGGCCGCAGCGCCCGGGTGACGGCGCGCCCCGGCGTGCGGGTGGCGAGGGCGCTGCTCAGCAGGGCCGCGCACGCCCCGGCGGCGAACTCCCAGAGTCGGCTGCCGGTGGAGAAGTAGGCGAGCGGCGCCGAGGCCGCGGTCCACCGCAGGCACAGGACCAGCGAGGTGCCGCCGACGGCCAGGGTGGCGAGGGTGATCGCCAGGGAGCGGCGCCGCCCGTGCGGGTAGCGGGCGAGGCCGAGCAGGAGGACGCCCCAGAACAGGTAGAACTGGTTCTCCACGCCGAGGGACCAGAAGTGCTGGAGCGGGCTGGGGTCGCGTTCGGCGGCCAGGTAGTCGGTCTGCTGGCCGACGAAGCGCCAGTTGGCGTACTGGCCGGCGGCGGCGATCAGGTCGCGGGCGAGGTCGGTGCCGCGCAGCGGGTCGAGCAGGGCGCCGCCGGCGGCGGCGGTGGCGACCAGCACGGTGGCGGCCGCGGGCAGGATGCGCCGGGCGCGGCGGGCGGCGAAGTCCCGGAGGCCGAGCGGGCGGCCGGTGAGCAGGCCGGTGATCAGGAAGCCGGAGATGACGAAGAAGATGTCGACGCCGACGTAGCCCCCGGTCGGGCCGGGGACCGCCGCGTGGAAGGCGAGGACGGAGAGTACGGCGATGCCGCGCAGTCCCTCGATGTCGGGGCGGAAGGTGCTGCGGCGGCGGGGCTCTCCCGTCGGCAGCACCTCGCCGGAGGCGGAGGCGGAGGCGGAGGCGGAGGCAGTGGGAACAGCGGCGGCCTGCCGGTCCACCCGGACGACTCCGGGCAGCAGTTCTTCGGAAGGCGTGGACGACGTCGGTGGTACGGCCGTGGACACGGCGGTGCTCCTTGCTGGGCAGGCAGCGGTGGTCGGGCCGCCGGGCCGATGGGGCGGCCGGTCGGCGGGATCCGCGCCGGTGGGGCGACGCGCAAGGAAACGAGGCGGTGGGAGCAGACGGTCAGAAGAGCAGCGGATCGGCCCAGCCGGAGGCCAGCACCCCGCACAGCAGCAGTACGACGGTGACGGCGACGGCCTCCGCCCGCCCGAAGCCGGGGCCGGAGCCGAGGTCGGAACCGAGGCCGTAACCGTGCTCGGAACCGTGGCCGGAACCGAGGCCGGCACGGCGCCGCACCGGTGGGGCGACCTCCCCGGCGGTTCCCCGGTCCCCGCCGAGCAGCGGCCACAGGGCCCGGATCAGCGGGATCATGGTGTACGCGGTGAGCCCGAGCAGCGCGGCGAGCGCCCAGAACGGCCGCCAGCCGTACTCCAGCGCGGCGCGCACCAGGCCCGCGCTGCCCGCGAGGACGACCAGACCGAGCCAGCCGACGCCGATCCGGGCGACGGACCGGGCCAGTGACGTCCCGCCCGAGACGGCGCCGGTGGGCACCCAGTCGGCGGAGCGGCGGCGCAGCGCGTGGCCGATGGCGACCACGTGGCAGAGCCCGCCCAGGAGTTGGACCCGGGTGACCTCGAAGCGCCAGCGGGTGCGGGACATCGCGGGCAGCAGCACGAGGGCGACCCAGATCGGCGGCAGGAAGGGGAGCACCTGCCAGGGCCGGATCTCCCCGGGTGCGAAGAACAGCATGATCAGCGCGGGCAGCGGTACGGCGAACACGTTCACCGCGCTGGTCAGGTAGCCGAGGATGCCGTTCCAGAAGCAGAGCCGGGCCGAGCGCGACAGCGGCCCCTTGCGGAAGTCCGGGTCACGGACGAGGGCGAGCGAGCCGAGGCACCAGCGGTACTGCTGGCTGATGAAGGCGGGCAGGCCGGTTGGCGACATGCCCTTGGCGACCAGCGCGGGCACGTACCGGGTGCTCCATCCGGCGTGGGCGAGGGCGAGGCCGGTGTAGAGGTCCTCGCTGTGGTCGATCTCCGCGAAGCCGCCGATCCGCTGGAGGGCGGCGCGGCGGTAGAGCGCGTTGGTGCCGCAGCAGACGGTGCCGTCCTGGGCGTCCCGGGAGGGCTGGATCCAGCGGTAGAAGATCTCCTGGGTGGCTCCCGCGGCGCGTTCGAGCCAGGACATGTCGGCGTCGGTGTCGAAGCACTGCGGGCTCTGCACGATGCCGACCCCGGGGTTGTCGAGGTAGGGCACCAGGTGGTGCAGGAAGTCGGGGCGGGGGCAGAAGTCGGCGTCGAGCACGGCGACGATCTCGCCCTCGCCCGCGGCCAGGCCGTGGTTGAGGTTGCCGGCCTTCTTGAACCGGCCCCGGTCGGGGCGGGCGTGGTAGCGGAAGCCGTAGGACTCGGCGAGCCGGCGCACCTCGGGGCGGTCGGCGTCGTCGAGGACCAGGACGGTGAGCTCACCGGGCCAGTGGACGGCGGCGGTGTGCCGGTAGGCGTTGTCGAGGACGGCCAGCGGCTCGCCCGCGGTGGGCAGCAGCAGGTCCACGCTCGGGTGGCGGGCCGGGTTCCAGGCGCGCAGCAGCAGGTCGTGCGAGTCGCGGGTGTAGCGGCGGGCGCGCTGGCCGTCGGCGAGCGAGAGCAGCCAGGTGGCGGCGTTGAGCAGGGTGAGCAGCAGGAACGGCCACAGCAGCGGCTTGCTCAGCGCGAACAGGCCGAGGGTGGCGGTGGCTCCCGCGTAGGAAAGGGTGGCGCACAGCAGCACCCATCGGCGCTGCGGGCCGAAGTACCAGTAGAGCTCCTCGTCGTCGGGCGGGCTCGGCAGGCGGAGGTCGGTGTCCGCGGCTGTCCGGCGCGGACCGGTGTCGGGTGCTGGCACGGCGGTGCCATGGAGTACGGGCATGCGGAGACGGCCCCCCTGGGCGTCGGGCGGAACCTTGCCGTTCGACCCCAGCCTCTCACATTGGTCTGGACCAATTATGAACGAGGTATGACATCTCCGCATCGCCCCAGCTCAGCCAGTTGACGTTGCGTCAGCGGGACGACCAACCATCAAACGATCAACGAACCGGGCGCGGAGCGAACCCCCGGCCCGCCCCCGGACCCGCCGCCCTCACACCCCCTTCAGCTCCTTGGTCAACAACTCGAACCGAAGGTCCGGCCGACGCGGGACGCCGAAGCGCTCGTCGCCGTACGGGAAGGGGCTGTAGACGCCGGTACGGCGGAACCCGCGCCGCTCGTACCAGGCGATCAGGTCGCCGCGCTGCTCGACCACCTTCATCTCCAGCAGCCCGACACCCCACTCCTCCCTGGCCAGCCGCTCCGCCTCGGCCAGCACCACCCGGCCGATCCCGCCGCCCTGCAGCGTCGGGCGCACCGAGAACATGCCGAAGTAGGCGCGGTCCGGCCGCCGCTCCAGCTGGCAGCAGGCGACCAGTTCGCCGTCGCGCTCGACCAGCAGCACCACCCCGTCCGGATCCTGGACGGCCTCGGAAACGCTCGTCGCATCGGTACGCTGCCCGTCCAGCAGGTCCGCCTCGGTGGTCCAGCCGGCCTTGCTGGCCTCGCCCCGGTAGGCGGACTCGACCAGCTCGACCAGTGCCGGGACGTCGGCGAGGGTCGCGGTGCGGAAGACGGGCTCCCCGGCGGGTACGGCGCCGGGCCCGGTGGCGGTGTCGGACATGCCGCTGGTCCTTTCCTCGGAAAAGTCGACTTCCGGGGCATGGTGCCACAGGTCACCGAGTTCACGGTGTGGCGGCAGACACCTGGCGCAGCCGGCGGGCAGATGGCCACCCTGCCCCCCGGCCGGATCAACCACCGGACGACGCCGGGCCGTTGGGCCATCCACACCCGTACGCACACCCGTACCAGCCGAGAGCTCCCGAACGCCCTCTCGCAGCCGGAGGTTTCCGAGGGTGCCCCGGATCCGGTTCGCATCCTCGGACCAGGTCACTCCGAAGCGTCCCGCAGCTCCGGCCGTGTACGAGAAGCCGCCCGGGGTAGCCGAGCGGCATGCTGACACTCGGAGTCGAGGAAGAGTACCTGCTGGTCGATCCCCGCGACGGCATGCCACTGCCCCGGGCCGCCGAGGTCCTGGCCACCGCCTCACTGGCGCCCGCGCTGCGCCCCGCCGAGGCGCAGCACGAGCTGCTCCAGGTCCAGGTGGAGAGCGCGACGCCGGTCTGTGAGGACCTGGCGGGGGTGGCCCGCCACCTGGCCCGGGTACGCGCCGGGCTGAACGCGGCCGCGGCCCAGCACGGCTGCCGGGTCGTACCGGTCGGCTCGGCCCCGTTCGGGCCGCCGGGCCCGGTGCCGGTCACCGACGCCGAGCGTTACCGGCGGGCCCACCGGCAGGCACCCGCGCTGGTCGACGACCTGATGCTCAACGGCATGCACGTCCACGTCGGCGTCCGCGACGAGGAGGAGCGCCTGGGCGCCCTGGTGCGGCTGCGGCCCTGGCTGCCGGTGCTGATCGCGCTGAGCGCGAACTCGCCCTACTGGCGCGGCGCGGACACCCGTTTCGCCAGCTGGCGCACGGTCCAGTTCGACCAGTGGGCGGTCAGCGGGCCGCCGCCCGCCTTCCGCGACGCCGCGGACTACCGGCAGCGGGTGGCGGCGCTGCGGACTGCCGGAGCGGTGGCCGACGCGGGGCAGCTGTACTGGCACGCCCGGCTGTCCGAGCGCTATCCGACCGTGGAGGTGCGGGCGGCGGACGTCCAGCTGACGGTCGCCGACGCCGAGCTGTTCGCCGGCCTGGTCCGGGCCCTGGTGACCACCGCCGTCCTGGAGGAGCGGCAGGGGCGCCCGCGCCCGCAGACCCCCGAGGAGCTGCTACGGGCCGCGACCTGGCACGCCGCCCGCACCGGGCTGCACGGGCAGCTGGTCTCCCCCGCCGACGGCACCGCCCGCCCGGCCGCCGCCGTGGTCGAGGAGCTGCGCGCCTACCTCGCCCCGGGCCTGGAAGCGGCCGGCGACACCGGCCGGGTGGCCGAGCTGTGGCGGGAGTTCGACCGCACGGGCAACGGCGCGGACCGCCAGCGGCGCTGGTACCGCGAGCAGGGCTGGGCCGGACTGGCAGAGCACCTGGTGGGCTCCACCGTCACCGTCACGCCCTGAGGGGCCCGCCGGCCCGGCCGGCCCGGCCGGAGGGAGTCCGCGGGGCGCTGCCGCTCATCCGGGCGCGCCGGCCTCCTCCGGTCGGGACCTGTTCAGGACGGGCTGCGCCGGACCGGGCCGGCGTCGGGTTGGTCCTCGTCGTCGGAGGGGTGGATCTCCTGCTGCTCGTCCGGGTCGATCTCGACGCCTTCCAGCGGGGAGCCGGAACCCGTGCCGTGGTCGGGCCGGTAGCCCTCCCGTGCGGATGCGGTGCCGGGGACGGTGCGCTCGCGCGGCTGCGCCTCCGCGCCGCTGGATCCGCCCACCCCTCCCGGGCCGACGGGCGATTCCTGCTCCTTCCGGTCCGGGTCCTGCCGGTCCCTACGGTCGCCGTCCGGTCGTTCGCTGCTCATGACGCTCACCTCGGTGCGTAGCCGCCGGTACCCGCTCACGGGCCGGGGCGCTCGGGATCGGGACGGCCCCGCCACGAGACCGCCGACCCGCCTTCACTCCGCGCGTACCCGCTCCGCCCGGGCGAAACAACCGAGCCCCGTCGGAGCGGGCACTTCACAGCCCGAGGACGGATGGACGCGGCATCAGGTACCCGGCGTCGCAGCGGGCGCGGGGGTCGCGGCGGCAGCAGGGGCGGCAGCCGGGGCGGCTGCGGGAGCCGAGACCAGCGCCTGGACCCGGGCCTCCTGGGCGGCCCTGGCCGCGAGCGGGTTGACGTCGGCCCGACGCTCCCGCTGCATGGCGGTCAGCTTGGTGACCACCACGATCGCCGCGATCGCGGCCACTGTCCGCAGCACCGAACCGGCGGCTTCCACCCAGGTGCTGTCACGCACGTGCTCGAGGTCGTAAGGGCTCAGCAGGCTCCTGGGGCGCACCATGGAGTTGGCGATCCGGCCGACGACCAGCGAGCCGATCCAGGTGGACCACCACAGGACGAGGATCTTCTCCGACAGCGTGCGCCGCCTGCCCTCCGCGTCCAGCGGCGCGCTGGCCCGCCAGCAGTCCACCATCAGCTGCCAGGGGAACCAGAGCAGGACGACCGGGGTGAACCAGGCCCCGATGCTCCAGCCGCGTGCGCGGCGGTGGCCGTTCGGCGCGAGGAGCTCGGCGTTCCGGCGGGTGCGGTAGAACCAGACGACGAACACCACGGCGGTGGCCAGCGCCAACAGGAGGAACACCCCGTTCAGCGCCTTCGCCAGGGAGTACAGGACGTCGAGACCGTCGACGCTCACGCCGCCCGGGCCGTCCGCCAGCTGCCCCAGGAGCACATCGGTCCAGAGGTCGGCCACCACTCCCACCACCGCCACAACGGCGTTCAGGCCCAGCAGGACGGAGAGCGCCACGGCAAGGCCCTCCGCCGGGCGCAGCGCCGCGGCCCAGCCGGGAGCCGCCTCCGCGCAGCCGAAGCAGCGGCCGCTGTCCGTTCCCACCGGGCGCGTCCCGCACGCCAAACACACCATCAGATCGTCAACTCCTGGAATCGCCGCGTGCTCGACCACGCACGCCGGTGCGCCACCACCCCGACCGGGGACGGGCGCGCCGACTCTAGGGCATCCAGGACCCCGGCTACCAGCGGTAATTCGCAGCTCAGAGGCGGTATCGCCAGATATCCGACAGATCACTCCGGCCATCCGGGCGCAGGACTCGGTTCCGGTTCGACGACCGCTCCAGCATCCCCCGGTGCGGCCCGCTCGTGTGCGAGATGAGGTTCTTGCGGGTGCGACCCATGCGGATCGTGAACTTCCCTTCCCGCACATCGTCACCGGACCGACACCGCCCACGCGATCACGATCACGGTCCGGCCGGTGAGCCCGCGAGCCTCCCAGACACGGCGCGGGGCCGGATCCGATGGCATGGGCCGAGCGCCGGTGGGCAGCCGAACTGGCAACAGGCTGGACGGCACTCCCCGGGCCCCACGCAGCCCGGCGAGGTGTGTCCGGTCCGGCAGCCCGTGCGACGAGAGGAGAACGCCATGACCACCACGGCCCGCGACATCATGACCGAGGGCGCCGAGTGCATCGGCGAGCAGGAGGCCGTCCGCCGCCGGAAGCACCGGGGAGCACTCACGCTCATTCGCGGATGGGGTAGCGCGGGGCCTGCGGGCCTTCGATGGTGATCCACTGGAGTTCGGTGACTTCCTCCAGTCCGGCCCGTCCGCCGGATTGCCGTAGCCGCTGTCCTTCATCCCGCCGAAGGGGATCTGCGGTTCGTCGTCGAGGGTGGTGCCGTTGATGTGGCACATACCTGCGTTGAGGCGCTTGGCCAGGTCCAGGGCGAGGGGGAGGTCGCGGGTGAAGACGGCCGAGGTGAGGCCGTAGTCGTTGTCGTTGGCCACGCGCAGGGCCTCGTCGGGTCCCTCGACGGTGATGACGGTGACCACCGGCCCGAAGGACTCCTCTCGGTAGGCACGCATGCCCGGTGCTACGTCGGCCAGCACGGTCGGGGCGAAGCACTGGCCGTTGGCCGTTCCTCCCGCGAGCAGCCGTGCGCCCGCTGCGACGGCGTCCCGGAGCTCTCCCGTCCCGCTCGCCCCGCCCCGGGGGCGGGGCGAGCGGTGGTGGTGTGCGGGCGGCAAGGTCACCGCTGGGCGGCGAGGCCGGCGCGGTGGATGCGGGTCTGTTCGGCGACGCGGCGGCCGAGGTGGCGGGCGGTGCTCAGGTCGGCGTCGTGGACGGCGACGGTGTCGTTGAAGCTCTGCGCGCCGGCGCCGAGGTAGAAGCCGAGCCGGTTGTCCTCCTCGGGGCCGGAGGTGGTGGTGTTCCACCCCGGCAGGAGTCCCAGGCTCACCCAGAGCATCCCGTGCTGGGCGGCCAGGAGCGAGAGGTACTGCAGGGTGTGCATCTTGTCGCCGCTCATGGAGCCGGAGTTGGTGAAGCCGGCGGCGAGCTTGTCGCTCCAGGCGCGGGTGCTCCACCGCTTGCTGGTCGCCTCGGCGAAGGCGTGGAAGGCGCCGGAGGCGGTGCCCATGTAGGTGGGGGTGCCGAAGATGATGGCGTCCGCGGCGTCCATCAGCTCCCAGTCGGCGTCGCCGAGGGACGCGACGTCCACGCGGTGCACCTGCGCCCCCGCGACGGAACGCGCGCCGTCCGCGACGGCTGCGGCGATCTGCGCCGTGTGGCCGTAGCCGGAGTGCGACGCGATGACGATCGATATCTCGGACATGGGTGTTCCTCTCCTGCCGCGATGGCGGCGTGACGGGGTGGTGCGACGGCGAACGACGGCCTGCCACTGGAACGGCGCTCGGCCGGATCACCGTTACGCCATTAACCGTATCACCGATAGGACGTCGATACGCAAGATGCGATATCGTCGTTACATGGATGACGGACGACGGGCAGCGCGACACCAGGTACTGCAGGTGGCCGCTGAACTCCTGGAGCAGGGCGGCAGCGACGCGGTCTCCACGCGGGCCGTCGCCACCGCGGCAGGGATCACGGCGCCGACGCTGTACAGGATGTTCGGCGACAAGGACGGACTGCTCGCCGAGCTGGCCGCCCACGGATTCGAGATGTACCTGGCCGAGAAGCACGAGGCGCTGTCCCGCTCCGAGGATCCGGTGGTCGACCTCCACCGCGGCTGGGACCTGCACGTCGACTTCGGTCTGCGGCACCCCGCGTTCTACGTGCTCATGTACGGCACCGCGCAGCCAGGGCGACGGCCCCCGGCCGCCGATGAGGCGCACGCCCTGCTGGTTCGCCTGCTCGACCGGGCAGCAGCCGACGGGCGCCTCCGGGTACCGGTGGAGGAGGCGACCCACGTGGTCCACGCCGCCACGACCGGGGCCACCCTCGCGCTGATCGGCGAAGGAGCGCCGCACCGGAACCTGTCGACCTCGACACGCCTGCGGAACATCGTCATCGGGTCCATCACCACCGACCCACCCGTCGCGACCGGCACGGACCTGGCGTCCCGGGCGCTCGCACTCGATGCCGCCCTCGGCGGCGAGAACGGCGCCGCACCCACGTTGCGTGACACCGAGACGGCACTGCTGCGCGACTGGCTGCGCCGCCTCGCCGAGTAGACCGCCCGAACGGCCGGGCTGTCGGTCACCGCAGCCGTGGGAGCAGAAAGCCGGCCCGGCACCCGGGACGGGACGGGGTGTCTCACGTGGATTGCGCGGGGTGCAGTGCCTGGGCGATTGCGCGGGGTGCAGCGCCTGGGCGACGGCCCGGACGACGGAGCGTGCGGCGGCGCCCGGCGTCCAGCGTCGCGCAAGTGGAACGCGACTGGTTCGGAAAGCCGTCGGCAGCGTTCCACCGTCGCCGCTCACGACGGAGCGGCCGCCGCACCCCGGGGTGCGGCGGCCGCTCCTCGACGCGGGGTACGGCTCAGCGCGGGTCGATCAGCTCCGGGGCGTACACCGTGCCCAGCGGCTCCGGCCCCACGTACTGCTGGCAGTTGCACTGCCCGGGCTCGTAGCGCACCGGGCGGCGGTCGGCGTCCCAGGCGGTGGGCGTCTCGACCACCTCGTGGCAGCGGCCCTGCTTGTCGTGCTTGGCCAGGTGGTGGGTGCAGCCGCAGACCGGCTCGGGCGGCCGGTTGGCCGCGTCCAGGGCCAGGCGCCGCTGGTGCTGGGCCTCGAGCAGTTCGAGCTTGCGCTCGTGCCGCTCCTTCACGTCCCGCCGCACCCGGCTGGCGATCGATCCGCCCCCGTAGAGGACGGCGGGCACCAGCCACCACAGGTTCCACAACGAGTCCATCGACGCCCCCACCCATCCCGTTCTGTCTGGTGCAGATCATACGACTGGCCAGCTCAGACGGTTGACCGGGAGCTCCCGCCCCCAGGCTTCAGCGGATGATCGGCAGCACCGGCTCCGAACCGCGCCCCGCCGCCGCCTCGATGAAGGCCACCGGGTCCGCGGCCTCGGCCAGCAGTCCGCGGGTGAAGTGCAGCGCCCCCTCCGCGGGCGCCGGTCCGCCGACGGCGGCGACCAGGTCGAGCAGGTGGACGGTGGCCTCCATCAGCGCCAACTCGCCGAGCGCCCCCACCGTCACCTTCCCGAGCAGCTGGTGCGCCACCACGGTGTCGGGCGCGAGGTCCGCGATCCCGGCCAGGGCGGCCGGGCCCTCGGTGCCGAACCGGGCGATCAGCACGGCGGGTTCGGTCGCCTTGGCGGTCTCCTTGGCCATCTCGGCGATCTGCCCGGCGGCGGTGTGGGCCAGCCCGCCCGGCTGGTTGAACAGCCGCAGGATCTCCGCCCCGCCGGTCAGCCCGGCCGGGCCCTCGACCACGGCCTCGCGCAGCTCGGCGAACTGCCCCGGCGCCGGTGCCACGTGCGCGTAGAGGTCCCGGACGGTCCACTCGGACAGCCGGGTGGGCCGGTCCCAGTCCTCCGCGCTCAGGGTCGCGCCGCGCTCCGCCCAGGACATCCAGACCTCGGCCAACAGCTCGCTCACGCGGTCGTTCTGACCGGCCATCAGTACCTCCTCGAACCAAAGTCCACCGGAGCCCCCACGCTACCCGTCCTCACCGACCGAGCCGCCCGCACCCCCTCCGCACGCCGGAGATCAGACCCGGGCGCCGAGCATCCGCAGCACCAGGTCGCCGTAACGGCGGCCGAGTTCCTCCGGCGTCTCGGAGGAGCGCTCGGTGTACCAGCGGGAGACGTCGATGCCCAGCGAGGTCACTGCGCGGGCAGCCGTGCGCACCTCCGCGACCTCGAACTCCCCGGCCGCCACGCCTGCCTCGATCAGCGCGCTGACCTCGCGCTCGATGTCCAGGCGCAGCGCCGCGACGACGGCGTAGGCGTCCTCGGGCAGCGCGTGCAGCTCGTAGTTGACCACCCGGCCGACGGTACGGGCCCGGGCGTGCCAGGCGGTGAACTGCTCGACCAGCCGACGCATCCGCTGCGCCGGGCCGCCGTCCCCGGCCGCCGCCGCCCGCACCAGCGCGAGCGTGGCGGTGTGCCCGGCCTGGCTGATCTCGGCGAGCAGGGCGGCCTTGGACTGGTAGTGGATGTACAGCGCGGCGGGGCTCATTCCGGCCGCGGTGGCGATGTCCCGGGTGGTGGTGGCGTGGAAGCCGCGCTCCGCGAACGACTCGACGGCCGCCTGGAGCAGCCGGTACGCCGCCTCGGGGCGGGTGTCGGCGCCGGGCAGGGTCGGCCAGAGGTCGGCGATCGGCGTGCTGGTCATGGCGCCATCCTCCCAGAGGATTCGTACGGGCTTTCCCGTCGGCCGTCCGTCGTGGTCCGGCGGACTGTTGACAGGCTGCCGCACCGACACCATGCTGAGCAAGCGCTTAGTCAGCCCAGCCGCCCGGTCAGCCCACGCCGACCCGGCCGGCAGTCTCGAACTCAAGACCCTCGCGGGAAAGGCAGGACCCTCCGTGGTGCACTCCTTCAAGGGCCGGGTGGCCGTCGTGACCGGATCGAGCCGCGGCATCGGCCTCGGCATCGCGCGCGAACTGGTCGGGCGCGGCGCCAAGGTCTGCCTCACCGCCCGCAACCCCGAGCCGCTCGCCGAGGCCGTCCGCGACCTCGGCGGTCCGGAGAACGCGATCGCCGTCGCGGGCAAGGCCGACGACCCGGCCCACCAGGAGGAGGCCGTCGCCCGCACCCTGGAGGCCTTCGGCCGGCTCGACCACCTGGTCAACAACACCGGCATCAACCCGGTGTACGGGCCGGTCCTGGAGACCGACGAGGCCGCCGCCGCCAAGATCATGGCCGTCAACGTGCTCGGCCCGCTGGCCTGGACCCGCCGGGCGCACGCCGCCTGGATGGGCGAGCACGGCGGCTCGGTCGTCAACGTCGCCTCGATCGCCGGCATCCGCGCCTCCCTCGGGATCGGCATGTACGGCGTCAGCAAGGCCGCGCTGATACGGCTCACCACCGAACTCGGCGCCGAGCTGGGCGCGCAGGGCATCCGGGTCAACGCCGTCGCCCCGGCCGTGGTGAAGACCAAGTTCGCCGAGGCGCTGTACGAGGGCCGCGAGGAGAAGGTCGCCAAGGCCTACCCGCTGGGCCGGCTCGGCGTCCCGGAGGACATCGCCGGTGCGGTCGCCTTCCTGCTCTCCCCGGAGGCCGGCTGGATCACCGGCCAGACCCTGGTGGTGGACGGCGGAGTCACCCTCGGCGGTGGCCTGTGAGCGAGCACGGCGCCTTCGAGGGCCAGGGCGTGGTCGTGACCGGCGCCGGGCGGGGCATCGGCGCCGCGCTGGCCCGGGCCTTCGCGGCGTCCGGCGCCCGGGTGGTGGTCAACGACCTGGACGCCGGGGCCGCCCGCGCCGTCGCCGAGGACTGCGGCGGCGTCGCGCTGCCCGGGGACGCCGCCTCCGCCACCGGTCTGGCCGCCCTGGTCGGCCGGGCCCGCGCGGAACTCGGCGAGATCGACGTGTGGTGCGCGAACGCGGGCGTCGCCCCGGTCGGCGGCGCCGACGCGCCCGCCACGGCCTGGGCGAGCGCCTGGGAGGTCAACGTGCTGGCCCACGTCCGGGCCGCCGAACTGCTGCTCCCCCACTGGCTCGAGCGCGGCCAGGGCCGCTTCCTGGCCACCGTCTCCGCCGCCGGGCTGCTCACCATGCTCGGCTCGGCGCCGTACGCCGTCAGCAAGCACGGCGCGCTCGCCTTCGCCGAGTGGCTGTCCGCCACCTACCGCCACCGGGGCGTCAAGGTGCACGCGCTGTGCCCGCAGGGCGTGCGCACGGACATGCTGGCCTCCACCGGCGCGGTCGGCGAGGCGCTGCTCGCGCCGACCGCGCTGGAGCCGGAGGTCGTCGCCGGAGCGGCGCTCGACGCGCTGCGGGAGGACCGCTTCCTGATCCTGCCGCACCCCGAGACCGCCGAGTACTACCGCGTCCGGGCCACCGACCCGGACCGCTGGATCGCCGGGATGAACCGGCTCCAGCAGGGACTGGAGAGGAGCGAGGTGCTGTGAGGGCCTGGCAGGTGGGTGAGCTCGGCGAGCCGGCCGCGGTGATGCGGCTGGCCGACGACGTGGCACGGCCGGCGCCCGGCCCGGGGCAGCTGCTGGTGCGGGTCCGGGCCGCGGCGGTGAACTTCCCGGACGCGCTGATGGTGCGCGGGCAGTACCAGGTCCGTCCGCCGCTGCCGTTCACCCCCGGGGTGGAGCTGTGCGGCGAGGTCGCGGACGGCGCCCGGCGGGGCGAGCGGCTGATCGGCAACCCGGTGCTGCCGCACGGCGCCTTCGCCGAGTACGCGCTGCTGGACGCCGCGGCCGCGTTCCCGGCGCCCGAAGCGCTGGACGACGCCGAGGCGGCGGCGCTGCACATCGGCTACCAGACGGCCTGGTTCGCCCTGCACCGCCGGGCCCGGCTGCGAGCCGGGGAGACCCTGCTGGTGCACGCGGCGGCCGGCGGGGTCGGCAGCGCGGCCGTCCAGCTCGGCCGGGCCGCCGGGGCACGGGTGGTCGCCGTGGTCGGCGGCCCGGCCAAGGCGGAGACGGCCCGTGCCCTCGGTGCCGACCTGGTGGTCGACCGGACGGCCGGGGACTTCGTCGCCGCCGTCAAGGAGTTCACCGGCGGCCGCGGCGCCGACGTGGTCTTCGACCCGGTCGGCGGTGACGCCTACACCGGCTCCACCAGGTGCGTGGCCTTCGAGGGTCGGATCGTGGTGGTGGGCTTCGCCGCCGGGCAGATCCCGGCGCCCGCGCTCAACCACGCCCTGGTGAAGAACTACGCGATCCTCGGCCTGCACTGGGGCCTCTACAACACCCATGACCCGCGCGCCGTCCGGGCCGCCCACGACGAGCTGGCCAAGCTCGCCGAGCAGGGCGTGGTCCGGCCGCTGGTCAGCGCCCGGGTGCCGCTGGCCGGGGCGGCCGAGGCCGTCCAGCTGGTCGCCGACGGGCGCAGCACGGGCCGGATCGCGGTGCTAGCCGACTGACGCCGGCCCGGCGATGACCTCCAGGGCCGGGCGGGGCGGGCGGCCGAGCAGGGCCGCCAGATCGCCCGGCCCGCCCGGCCCGGCCAGGAAGCCGTGGGCGATCGCCGAGTAGGTGCCCAGCACCATCGGCACCTGGAAGTCGAAGGCGTCCGAGGCCGCCACCGCCGCCCGGGCGTCGGTGAGCCGGCCCGGGCGGTACTCGGCGCCCAGCACTTCGGCCACCTCCGCGCCGCCCACCGCCCGCTCCCCCACCAGCTCGTACGTCCGGCCGGCGTGCCGCGCGGGTGCCAGGGCGACGTTCACCGCCACCTCGGCGAGGTCGGCCCGGGCCACCGCCGCCAGCCGACCGGTGCCCAGCGGCGCGGTGATCACCCCGTCCGGGCCGGGAGCGGCGATCCCGGCCAGCAGCTCCGCGTAGAGGCCGTTGCGCAGCACCGTCCAGCGCAGGGTGCCGGACTCGCGCAGCCGCCGCTCGGTCCAGCGGTGCGCCAGCGCGTAGGGCAGGTGGTCGCCGTCGCCGGACAGGCTGGTATAGACCACGTGCTCGACACCGGCCTTCTCGGCGGCCTCGATCGCCGCGCCGTGCCGGGCGGTCACCACGTCGTCCTCGGCGGCGCCCGCCGAGATCAGCAGCAGCGTCCGTACGCCCTCGAAGGCCGCGGCCAGGGTCTCCGGCCGGTCGAAGTCCACCAGCCGGGCGGGCAGTTCGGCCCGGACCCGGTCGGGTGTCCGGCTCCCGGCGATGACATCCGTACGGCCGGCGAGGCGCTCCAGGACGAGGGCGCCGAGCCCTCCGTTGACACCGGTGACGAGCAGCATGCTTCTCCCTCGGACGGCTGGTCGTTGAAGACGTGACCATCCTCGGTAGCCTGGGCCTCCGGCGTAAGGAGGCACTTCCATGTCAGTAGGGCACACCGCGGTAACCACCCGCCGGCCGGTGGTCTGGTGCGACGACGGCGCGGACTGCGGCATCCGCGACCTGCTGAACCGCCTCGGCGACCGCTGGTCGGTCCTGGCCGTGGTCGAACTCGCCCAGGGCGTACGGCGGTTCCGCGAGCTGCAGCGCGCCCTGCCGGGGATTTCCCAGCGGATGCTGACCCTGACGGTGCGCCGGCTGGAGCGCGACGGCCTGGTCTCCAGGACCGTTCACCCGACCGTCCCCCCGCAGGTGGAGTACGAGCTGACCCCGCTCGGCCACAGCCTCACCCACCTGGTGCGGGCGATGGTCGACTGGTCCTACTCCCACCACGACGCGATCGTCACCTCCCGCCGGGAGTGGGACGAGGCCAACCCGGGCTCGGAGATCCGCTAGGGGCCCGCGGGCTCAGGCCCCGCCCCGACCGCCGCGCGTTCCATCCGCTCGGGCTTCGTGCCGGGCGAGGGCGGGCGCACCGTCGGCGAGCTGGTGCTCACCGTCGCCTGACGCCGGGGCGATTCAGGCCACGGTCGCACCCGGATGGCTCACGAGGCCTCCTTGCCGCGTACGGAAGCGCGCCGCTTACATGACGGCATGGGCCGACGAGATCTCGTTCTTCTGACCGACCACAGCTCGACCGAAGGCACCCGGGAGGCGATGGCCGTCGCCGCCCGGCGGCTGACCGGCCGCGAGCCCGTCCTGCTGGACGCGCGGCACTTCATGACGGACGGCGCCGACGAGCCCGCCTCCACCGGCCGGATCGAGGCGGTGGGCGACGGGACCGTCCGGCTGGAGGCCGGGGGGAGCGTCGTGACGACGGACGCCGTGGTCGTCTACGAGATCCCACCGCACCGGCGCCCCGCCTTCGCCCACTGCCAACGGGTGCTGCGCGCGTCCGGCGTCCGCTGCCTCGGCACGGACGTCGACGCCTGGCGAGCGGCGACCGAGAAGGACCGCACGGTCGAGCACTTCATCCGGGACGGCGTGCCGCACATGCCGACGATCACGCTCTCCCGGCCGAGCCCGGAGGCCGCCGCGGAGGCCTTCGAACGGCTCGGCGGCGACGTGTGGGCCCGGCCGTGCGTCGGCATGGGCGGCGACGACGTCTTCCACGTCAGCACCCACGCCCAACTGGCCGCCGCCGCACGGCACTACGCGGCGCTCGACACCGACTGGCTGATCGCCCGGGACGCCCGGAACTTCACCGCCGACGGGCGGCGCCACCAGTACCGGGTGGTCGTCCTCGGCGGCCGGGCCGTCCGCGCGGTGGAGCACGTCCAGCCGGATCCGGACGCCCCCTGCAACGAGTGCCAGGGCGCCTCCTCGACCACCCTGGAGATCGACGACCTCCCGCCTGGCCTGGCGGAGTTGGCGATCCTCGCGACCAAGTCCCTGGGCCTGCCGCTGGCCGGCGTCGACCTCGCCGCCGAGAGCGGCGGCGTGGTCTTCGAGGTCAACGTCCACCCGGCCTTCGGCCGCACCCGAGGGGTGGACCAGATCGCCGTCCCCTACGTCGCGGCGCACCTGCGCCCCTGAGGCAAGCGGCTGCAGCCCCGGCACAACCGCCCGCCCGCCGAACACCAGACCGCCATGATGAGCCGTTCGGCTGAATCCTCACCCGACTCGGCCCGCTCGTCGGCACCCGAATGCTGCAATTGGCACGCACTCGAACCGAGCTGCCGAAGCACACCACGGCCGCACACGAACCAGATGGCCGCTGAAAGAACGGAAACCGACTCGTCATGGTGTTTGCTCTCCGCAAGTCCCTCGCCGTCGCGACCCTGGCGCTGACGGCCTCCTTCCTGCCGGCCGTCGGGGCGGGCGCCGCCGACACCGCGCAGGCGAGCCCGCGCACCCCCGGCCTCCACTGCCTCGCCAACGCCTGGAACACCCCGAACATCGGCACCAGGCCGTGCAACCCCAGCGACCTCGGCCAGCACTGGACCCTCTCGGGCGAACAGATCTCCCTCAGCAACGCCCGGGGCTACTGCCTCGCCAACACCTGGGGGACCCAGACCGTCTCGGTGAAGCCGTGCGACCCCAATGACCAGGGGCAGTACTGGACCGTCTCGGGCCAGCAGATCACCCTCACCTTCGCCCCGGCCTACTGCCTCGCCAACGCCTGGCAGACCCCGAGCGTCGGCACCAAGCCGTGCAACGCCGCCGACCCCGGACAGCACTGGGTGGTCTTCGACGACCAGATCAGCCTGGCGCTCGCCTGACGAACCCCGCCGCCGTGCCCGGGGCCGCTTCTGTCGGCCCCGGGCACGGCCCTGTCCTGCGCAAGGGACTACCGCTCGTGCGTCATCTCCGGGAAGCGTGCCGAGGGACCGTCCAGCAGGTGGTCGTCGTGGCCGCGCAGCCAGCGGTCGAAGAAGGACGCCACGTAGGAGCGGGTGGCGAGTTCGGCGCGGTCGGGGCGGATGGTCCCGACCTCCGAGGCGAGCCCCTCGGGGCTGATCGCGCCCTGGCGGGCGAGTTGGGGCAGCAGGGACTCCGCATCGGTGTAGGAGCCGTGCCGGGAGCCCTCCAGGGTGAGGTCGGCGTGCCAGCCGGTGCTGTTCTGCCACAGCGCGTCCCAGCCGGGCTGTCCGTGGTAGCTGCCGGAGTCGTTGCTCCTGGTGCCCATCAGCAGGAACGGGCGGTCCAGGCCGTCCTGGGCGACGCTCGGCAGGGAGACGCCGGTCTGCCCGTCCGGGCCGGGGAAGTGCATCTGACCGTCCATGTTGATCCCGGCCGCGATCCGCGGGTCGTCGTGCATGGTCTGCAGGGCGGTGAAACCGCCCGCCGAGTGGCCGACCATGCCGATCCGGTGGAGGTCCAGCGAGGCGGCGAGGCCGGTCGGCAGGCCGGAGAAGCGGCGCAGCCCGGCGAGTTCGTCCAGCACGAAGCGGGTGTCGTCGACCCGGGTGGCCATGGACTTGCGCAGCACGGCGCCGATGTCCAGGCCGGGCTGCCCCATCATGGCGGGGAACACCGAGGTGGCCAGGTCCCCGCCGGGGAAGGCGACTTCGGAGGCGTCGTAGGTGTGGTCGATGGTGACGACGACGTAGCCGCGCGAGGCGAGGTCCTCGACCAGGGCCGTGCCCCAGCTGCGCGGGTCGCCGAGCCCGGGCGAGTACAGCACTACCGGGCGCGGTCCGCCGGGGCGGGCCGGGGCGTCCTGCCGGGCGTGGGTGAGGATGCCGGACCAGTCCGTACTGCCGGGCTGCAGACCGTAGTTGAGCTTTCCCGCGCCGGTGTCGCTGCCGAAGTGCTCCCCGGCGGCGGGCGCCATGTAGCGGGCCCGCTCCTGCCCGGCGGCCGGGCGAGCGGTCGGGTACCAGAAGCTGATCATCAGCTCGCGCTCGTGCCCGGGGTGCCAGGGGTCCTCCCGCCCGGCGTCGGTCAGGTGCAGCGAGGTGGTCCCGATCGGGTACGGCCCGGTCGGCTGCGGCAGCCACGCCGCGGCCTGCCGCCCGCCGCCGCCGTCCGTCGGCGCCGCCACCGCCCCGGGCGCACCCGCCACTCCGAGCGCCGCCGACGCCACCAGCAGTACCGCCGCCACGGCCCGTCCCCGCCTGCCCATTTCGCTGCCTCCTCGTCGTGTTCCGTTGACGAGGGAGACGCTACGGGCGGGGCGGTCGGAATCCGTCATACCGGGGAGCCAAGTCGTCCTGGGTACTCCGGTATGACCCTCGTGCGGGCGCTACCGCCCGAGATGGTCGGCCAGGGCCTCCACGGTGCGGCGCCGCATGGTGTACATCGAGACCGCGGAGCCGTCCGCGAAGCACAGCCGGAACCTCGCCATGGCCTGGAGTCGCGGGCGCCGTTCCACCCGCGCCACCACGCTGCGCGGGACGTGCCACAGCAGTCGGCCGACCTTGCGGATGTCCGGCCCGACCGTGACGAAGGCGGTCCGGCGGTCGGTCACCACCAGCAGCTTGGCCGCCACCCCGCCCTCCGCCTTCGGGAAGCTGCGGGCGATGCTGCCCGACTCTCCCGTCACCGCACCGATCCGCGCCAGCGCGTTGCCGATCGCCGCTCCGGCGCCGTCCCCGACCCCCTCCGCCCCGGCGGCCGGAATCACCTTCGCGACGTCCACCAGGTCTTCGCCCGGCTCCAGCAGAGGTTGCACAGCCGGTCGGTAGCGGTTCATCAGAGCCTCAGTCATGCCCGTCAGAGTAGAAGGGGATCACCGAGGACCGAACGCGAGGGCTGCCTCATCGCGCATCAGCGGTACCGCTTGAGCTCCCGGCGGGCCAGCGAGCGCTTGTGGACCTCGTCCGGCCCGTCGGCGAGCCGCAGGGTGCGGTTGCCCGCCCACAGCTGGGCCAGCGGGGTGTCCTGGCTGACGCCCGCGGCGCCGTGGGCCTGGACGGCCTTGTCGAGGATCCACTCGACGGTGCGCGGGGTGGCGATCTTGATGGCCTGGATCTCGGTGTGGGCGCCGCGGTTGCCGACGGTGTCCATCAGCCAGGCGGTCTTGAGGACGAGCAGCCGCAGCTGCTCGATCCGCACCCGGGATTCGGCGATCCAGTCCTGCACCACGCCCTGCTCGGCCAGCGGACGGCCGAAGGCCACCCGCTCGCTCGCCCTGCGGCACATCAGCTCCAGGGCGCGTTCGGCGATGCCGATGGCCCGCATGCAGTGGTGGATCCGGCCCGGGCCGAGCCGGGCCTGCGCGATGGCGAAGCCGGCGCCCTCCTCGCCGATCAGGTTCTCGGCCGGGACGCGGACGCCGTCGAACAGCACCTCGGCGTGGCCGCCGTGGTCGGCGTCGTCGTAGCCGAAGACGGTCATGCCGCGCCTGACGGTGACGCCCGGGGTTCCTCGCGGGACGATCACCATGCTCTGCTGGCGGTGCGATTCGGCGGTCGGATCGGTCTTGCCCATCACGATGAACAGCTTGCAGTCCGGGTTCATCGCGCCGGTGATGTACCACTTGCGGCCGTTGACGACGTACTCGTCGCCGTCGCGCTCGATCCGGGTGGCGATGTTGGTGGCGTCCGAGGAGGCGACCTCGGGCTCGGTCATCGCGAACGCGGAGCGGATCTCGGCGTCGAGGAGCGGGCGCAGCCAGCGCTCCTTCTGCTCGGCGCTGCCGAACTGGGCGAGCAGCTCCATGTTGCCGGTGTCGGGGGCGGCGCAGTTGAGGGCCGGCGGGGCCAACTGGATGCTGCGGCCGGTGATCTCGGCGAGCGGGGCGTACTGGAGGTTGGTGAGTCCGGCGCCGTGCTCGCCGGGGATGAAGAGGTTCCACAGGCCCTGCTTGCGGGCCTCCGCCTGGAGGTCGGCGACGACGGACGGGACGGCCCAGGGCTCACGGGCGGGGTCCGCGAGCTGGGCTGCCAGGACGGGCTCGGCGGGGTGGACGTGCTGGTCCATGAACGCGAGCAGCTGCTCACGGAGTTCGTTCGTGCGGGCGTCGTAGGCGAAGTCCATGGTGGTCAGCTCTCCTTCAAGGTGCCGAGGCCGTGCCGGGCGAGGATCGGGGCCATCTCGCCCGCGCGCTCGAAACCGGCGCCCAGGGTGCGGCCCTGCTGGAAGCGGTAGTGGATGCCCTCGGCGACGGCGGCCAGCTTGAAGGAGGCGAAGGCCACGTACCAGTCGAGGTCGGTGGCCTGGCGTCCGGTCAACTCGGCGTAGTACGAGACGATTTCGTCGGCCTTGGGGAAGCCGGGGGCGGTCATGGCGGAGGGGATGATGCCGCCGCCGACGCCGGCCAGCTCGGTGTACATCACCAGGAGGCCGATGTCGGTGAGCGGGTCGCCGAGGGTGGACATCTCCCAGTCGAGGACGGCGGTGATCGTGTCGGAGTCGTCGACCAGGACGTTGTCGAGGCGGTAGTCGCCGTGGACCAGGGCGGGGGCCGGAGAGGTCGGGAGGCGGTCGGCAAGGAGGGCGTGCAGCCGGTCGAGGTCGGGGAGGTCGCGGCTGCGGGAGGCGGCGAGCTGCTTGGACCAGCGGCTCAGCTGGCGTTCCAGGTAGCCGTCGGGCCGGCCGAAGTCGGCGAGGCCCACGCTGGACGGATCGATCCTGTGCAGGGCGGCGAGGGTCTCGACCAGGCGGCGGCCGAGCGCGGCGACCCGCTGTTCGCCTACGGCGGCCAGGGTCTTCCGGGACCGGTGCGCGACGCCCGGGACGTGCTCCATGAGGTACCAGGGAGCGCCGAGGACGTCGGTGTCGTGGTCGATCAGGAGCATGTTCGGGACCGGGACGTCGGTGTCGCGCAGGGCGGACATGACGCGGTACTCGCGGCCCATGTCGTGCGCGGTGGCCAGGACGTGCCCGAGCGGGGGGCGGCGCAGGACCCAGCGGGAGGCGTCGTCGCTGAGGACGTACGTGAGGTTGGAGCGGCCCCCCTCGATGAGGTCGGCGCGCAGAGACCCCTGGACGGTCCCGGGCAGCTCCCGGTCCAGGTGGGAGCGGAGGCGCCCCAGGTCCAGGCCGGGCGGATCGGCGGGGGTCTCGGACATCGGGCGGCTCCTGAGGGTGGCGAGATCGATGACTAAGCGCTTGCTTAGCATTCAGCGCGAGGCCCCTCCTGTCAATGCCACGAGCCCCCGGACCGACCAGTCCGGGGGCTCGCAGGGTGGATATGTGAGGCTAGATTTCGCCGAACTCGCCAGAGGCAGCCGCAGCGACGAAGGACTTCCACGCCTCGACCGGGAAGACCAGTGCCGGGCCCTCAGGGTCCTTCGAGTCGCGGACGGGAACGACGCCGGGGAAGTCGCCCGCGACCTCCACACAGGAACCGCCGTTGCCGGAGTACGACGACTTGAACCAGGAAGCGCGGGAAAGGTCTAGGCGGATCATGGGTCAAAGTTCTGGCAGCCCGCCGTCACGACGACGGCCTCGGCGGGGACGTCGATGCCCTCGTCCAGGGCGAGGTGGTCACGGACCAGGTGGGCGATCACGCCCTTGGTCGGGCCGTACTGCAGCAGGATGCGGGCCGCCTCCTGCTCGGTCATCCCGCGGTCGGAGCGCAGGTGGGCCGCGAACCGGTCGAGGTGGGCGCCAAGTTCCTCGATCCGGAAGAAGGACTCGGTGGGGCGGCCGGCCGCGAAGGAGATCGCCTCCGGGTATCGCTCGGCGACCTCGTTGAGGAAGTTCATCGAGGTCATCACGGGGTCGGAGAGCGCGCCGTGCAGGTCATCGAGCGCCAGGTCGTACGGATGCGTCATCGCTTCTTGCTTCCTCGTCAACCGGACAGGGCCGTGGTGTGCAGTCCGCGGGCCGCGGGTAGGTCGGGGCAGCCGGACAGTGCCATGGCGTGCCGCAGTTCGGCGCCCAGCAGCTCCAGCACCCGGGCCGCGCCGTCCGCGCCATCTGCCGACAGCCCCCAGATCGCCGGGCGGCCCAACAACACCCCCGAAGCGCCCAGCGCCAGCGCCGCCAGGATGTCTGTCCCGGTGCGAATCCCGCTGTCCACCAGTACCTGGCAGTCCGACCCGGCGAGCCGCTCGACCACGGCGGGCAGTGCGGCGATGCTGGCCGGGGCGCGGTCGAGCTGGCGGCCCCCGTGGTTGGAGACCACCACCGCTGCCGCGCCCAGCTCTGCGGCCAGTGCCGCGTCCTGGGGATGCAGCACGCCCTTGACGACGATCGGCAGCTCAGTGCGCTCGCGCAGCCACCGCAGGTCCTGCCAGGTGACGGACTGGGAAAAGGCCGCGGCGGTGTGCACGGCGACGGCCGAGGTGTCCGCCGTGCGCCGGTGCGCGAGTTGCGGACCGGTGTCGCCGAGCAGCACCGCTCGTACCTGCGTCGGCAGCGTGAAGCCGTTGCGGGCGTCGCGCAGCCGTCGGCCCATCACCGGGACGTCCACGGTCACCACGATCGCTTGGCAGCCCGCGCGTTCGGCCTGCCCGACCAGCTCCGCGACCCGGCCGCGGTCCTTCAGCCAGTACAGCTGGAACCACAACTCCGCTCCGGTGGCCGCGAGTTGCTCGAGTGGCGTGCTGCTCAGGGTGCTGACACAGAACGGCACTCCGGCACTGACAGCCGCCCGGGCGCTGGCCAACTCGCCGTCCGGGTGGAACAGCCGCTGGTAGGCGACAGGGGCCAGTGCGAGCGGCAGCGCGGCCGGCTGGCCCAGCAGAACGGCGCTCGTGTCGCAGAGGGCGACGTCATTGAGCACCCGTGGCGTCAGCGCGACACCGTCCAGGGCGGCGCGGTTGGCGGCCAGCGTCAGCTCCTGCTCGGCGCCGCCCTCCAGCCAGTCCCACAGTTCGGGCGTGAGAGCGGCCTTCGCCCGGGCCGCGAAGTCCAGTGAGGTGAGCGGCGCTGGCCCCGGCACCGGTGGCACTGGCGGCACCAGCTGGGTGGCCCTCATCGCCCGACCGCCTCGAGTGTCCGCTGCAGCTCCACCGCCTCGTAGAGGGCGCGGATGTTGTTGCTGCCGAAGCTGCGCGCTCCGATCCGTTCGATCACCTCGAAGAACATGGTGCCGCGCGGGTGTTCGGAGGCGGTGAAGATCTGGAAGAGTTGGCCATCATGGTCCTCGTCCACCAGGATGTGCCCTTCGCGCAGCCGGTCCACCGAGTGGTGCAGCAGCGTGAGCCGCGCTGCCAGCAGGTCGTAGTAGGACGCGGGGGTAGTGAGGAAGCGTACGCCACGCTCGCTCAGCTCGCCGACTGCCGCGACGATGTCCGGCGCGGTGAAGGCCACGTGTTGCACCCCGGCGCCGCCGTGCCGCTGCAGGAAGGACTCAATCTGGCCGGCCTCGCGCTGTGAGGCCGGCTCTATCAGTGTCAGGGTGAGGTCGCCCGAGGCGTTCTGGACCACGACCGAGCTCATGCCAAGGGGACCCACGCTGATGTCCTCCCGGAAGGTCACCTCCAGGCCGAAGCTCTCCACATAGGAGCGAACGCACCCGTCGAGCTCGCCGATCGGCAGGCAGACCGCGAAGTGGTCGATCCCGGTGAGCGCGCTGCCGGACGCCAAAGGCCCGCTCACCGGGTGTTCTGCCCGACGCTCCACCAGGCGGTGTACCACGTCGCCGAAGGCCGCCACTGCCGCAGTCACGCCCCCGTCCCACCCGATGGACGGGGCGCTCACCGCCACCGCTCCGGACTCCACCAGCCTGCGGTAGGCCAGCGGCACGTCGTCCACCGCCAGAGCGATCACGGCCACCCCGTCGCCATGCCGGTCGGTGTACGTCCAGGCCTGGTGTGCGGAGGAGAGGGCCTGCACCACGCGGACCCGGATCCGGCCCTGGTGCAGCAGCGCGACCAGGTGTTCCCCGCCCTCCTCGCCCCGACGGGCCGGCGCTGCCACCTCGAACCCGTACCCGCAGGTCAGCCGCTCGACCGTGGCCGCAAGGTCGGTGACCTGCAGCTCGATGTGGTCGACCGACGCCCCGGCTATCGGCGACGCCGCGCTCGGAGACTCGTCGCGCATTTCCGCCTTCAACATGGCACTCACATTCCGTTGGTGGATTCGATTTCGCCGGGGAGCGCGGCGGAGCGCGCCGCGTCCCGCACCGCTGCCAGGAACAGGTCGCGGAAGCAGGGCGGGAATTCGTCAGTGACCCGATCGGTCCGGTGGGTCACGTCGACCAGCGTCGAGCCGTCCGGTTGCGGCCAGACCTCGGTGACCACCTCGCAGACACCTGCGGGCGCCGGCATTGGCACTGGCACTGTGGACACCGCGAGGGCCGGCGACACGGCCGGGGTGTCCTGGTACACGAAGAGGAACTGGTAGAGCGGGTCGCGCCTGGTGCGCGGCGGGTTGACCAGCCGCACCACCTCGCCGAACGGCACGTCCTGGTGGGACAGGGCTGCCGTGGCCGCCTCGCGGGTGGCGAGCAGCTGCCGCTCCCAGCCCAGGTCCGGCTCGCGAAAACGCACGCACACGGTGTCGACCAGGCAGCCGACGGCCGAGGCCAACAGTTCCGATCCTCGGCGGGACACCGGCACGCCGGCGGCGAAGTCATGCTGTCCGGTCGCCGACCGCAGCACGGAGGCGCAGACCGCGAGCAGCACGGTGAACTCCGTGGTGCCGCGCCGACGCGCCAGCCCGCGCACCGCCTCGCTCTCGGTGGCGTCGATCCGGAAGGTCAACATCTGCGCCTCGGCCTCCGGCCGGGCTGCCGATGGCGGCACCGGCAGGGCGAGGTCCAGTGTGCCGTCCAGTTCCGCGCGCCAGAAGCGACGTTGGGCGGCCACGTCTGTTCGCGAGCAGTTCAGGGACGGGTGGCAGGACGACCACCTCCGCGCCGGCGAAGAGCGTGGTCCACATCTCGAAGTGGAAGGCGTCGAACGACAGACTTGAGATCTGGCCGGTGCGGTCGTGGGGGTTCAGTCCGGGGAGACCGGGATTGCAGACGAACGACGCAACGTTGCGGTGCTCAAGCACGACGGCTTTGGAGACCCCCGACGATCCCGAGGTGAAGAGCACGGTGGCAGCGTTCCCAGGCTCCGGTCCGTCAGCTTCCAGCCCATCGGCTGGCATCGCCTGTGGCGAGACCGAAGGAGCACTGCGGAAGGGGTGGGTTGCTACCTCGAGGTGCTCCAGCGAAGCCTGGGACTCAGCCCGGGTCATTACGAGCTTGGACCCGCTGTTGAGGAGCATGAGGTCCCGGCGCGCGTCCGGGTAGCGCATGTCCACCGCGACATAGGCGGCCCCGGCCTTGAGGATTCCGAGGATCGCTACAAAGACGTCGACGGAGCGGTCGAGGTAGACCCCCACCCTGACCTCCACGCCGACTCCTCGCTCACGAAGGTTCCGCGCCAGATCGTTGGACCGCTGGTCCAAGTCCCGGTATGTCAGGGACTGCCCCGAATCGGACACGGCAGGATGATCTGGGAACCGGGCAACGCTGGCTGCAAAGAGCTCCGTGAGTGTGCGGGACCCTGAGGTGCTAGCGGCAGGAAAGTGCATAGGTACGTCCATGAGGGTCGTAAAGGGGCCATGCCAGTCCGCAAGTTGAAAGCCCGACCAGAAGGTCAAATCGGACTAAGCGACTAGATGGTGCGATAAGCTATATAATCTCCAGTTGACCCATTCGTCGCGACCCGGGCAATATGGTCGCGCAAACTCATCAAGGATTAACAGACGCGGCGACCATGCAAGTGGCACGCTAAGGAAAACCTCGACGCTCCGTCAATGTGACGCACATCACAAGAGGTCGAGGTTGTTTTGCACATGCAAACCCGTTTAGCCTCTACAGGAGATTCGCATACGGGTAATAGCGCAATCGGTACATTTGTTGGTGATTATTAGAGAATGAAATCACCGACCCGCCCAGGCTACACTGGGCGAAATTAATTTGCTTAAACGGGGGAATGCATGCCGCACAAGGTTGGATCGCTGCTTTTGCTCGGGGCCGATCGTCACATATTGCGCGCGTGTTCTGAGTTGGGCGTTGACGCAACCGTTGTTTATGGAACATCTGCCAAGGAGTTTGGACTCCCGCCGATCCCGAACGGGGTGCGGGAGGTGCATGTTGAAGACCAGCATAACATAGACTCGGTCATGGCAGGACTGTTCCGCGAAGGTCTCGGCGCCCGGCAGTTCGACTCGGTCTACACAAACGACGAGATGGCAATCGTTGCCTCCGCTGCGCTGGGGCAATATTTCGGCGCCCGCTCGATCCCGATGAAGACCGCCGTCAACTTTCGTGACAAGTCCGTCCAGAAGATGGCCGTCCGGAATGCCGGTGTCCGGACTGCGCAGTTCGAGGTGATTCGCGATATCACTGCGATACCGGACGGCTGGGCCTTTCCCTTCGAGTCGGCTGTGGTCAAGCCCATCGCCGGGGCGGCGACGGCCATGACCTACCAGGTAACCTCGCGCGCAGACATCGAACGGGTCGCGAAGCAGAGCCGCAGCTTCCGAACCGCGCAGCGCACCTTCATCCTGGAGGAGTTCAACGTAGGCCAGGAATGGCATGTGGACGGGGTGGTCCACGCCGGTGAACTGCTGTTTATGAGTCTGGGGCGCTACGGGGAGCCGTTTCTGACCGCCGTCACCGAGCTGACGCCACCCCGTATGCGGAAGTACGACCCGCTTAAGGACGAATGGGCCTACGCGCTTGCGACCCCTGTTGTCCGCAAGGCTCTGGAAGCCCTCGAACTCGAGTCGGGCATCTTTCATATGGAGCTCTTCTACGATGCCACCGATGGTTCGGTGGCTTTCGGAGAATGTGCTGCGCGTAGGGGAGGTGGGCTGACGCAGGAAGAAGTTCGGCACAAATTCGGCGTCAGCCTCTCCCACTGCGCGGTGCAGAGTGCTCTAGGCATCAGCCCGACCATTGCCGTGTCGGTGCGCCCTGAAACAGTGGGGAGTATTCATCTGCCTACCGTCGAAGGCACGCTTCTGTCGTGCCCTTCGGCTGAGGAGATATCCGCTCTCCCCGGTGTCGTATTCGCTAGAATCGACCTGCCGACGGGCTACCCGATGCCGGACATTGCCCGGAATACACTAGTGAAACTCGGGCACGTCCTTCTTCAGGATAACTCCTCCGAATCGCTCTGGGGTCGACTCGACGAGGTCGTCGCGTGGTTTCTTGAGCGCGTTGTCGTCGTGCCGCCCGGGGCGACCCCATCTGAACTCAGGGTATGGGAGCAGGGGATCGACGTCACCAGCCGACCCTCGGCTGGATTCATATAAGCCACCGCAGTTTCCGTGTTTCATCGCGCGATCGAGAGCGCGTTTCCCATGCCAATGTACGGCAAGGTAATGCTGGTGAGGGGCAGGCACATGAACCTGAAGTCTGTTGTCGCACCGCTACTGAACCTGAAAGTGTGATGTCGGGGCTTGCCTGACAGCTGCTTGGTGTATCCGGTAGCCCTGAGCCGTGCGATACGCGCAGGGTGGCGGGTTGACCGGCGCTGAGGGGGCCGCGCGGGAGCGGATCCGGCTGCAGGCCGTGGAACGCTTCGAGGGCGGGGAGAAGAACCGGGAGATCGCCGCCGCGCTGCGGGTGAGCGAGCGGTCGGTGGAGCGATGGCGCCGGCAGTGACGTGAGCGAGGCGAGGCCGGGGTCCTGTCGAAGGGTTCACCCGGTCGTCCGAGGCTCAGCGAGAGGCAGATCGCCAGGCTGGAGTGCGAGTTGGAGAGAGGTCCGCTCGTGCACGGCTGGGAGGACCAGCGCTGGACGCTAGCCCGGGTGAAGACGTTGATCGGCCGGCTGTTCCACGTCAGCTACACGGTCGAGGGGACCTGGGCACTGCTCAAGCGCCATGGCTGGTCCTGGCAGCAGCCGACTCGCCGGGCCGTCGAACGGGACGACCAGGCGGTCGAGTTCTGAAATCCACGGGGGAGAAATGATCAAGATAGACGTCCTGGACCGCAGCCCGGTCTTTCTGTTCGGCGTGAAGGCGGTCTTCATGGCAGCCAGGATCACGGAGGTCACCACCCGGCTCTCATCGCTCCAGGAACCATGTTGGGCGGCGGACGTCCACCTGATCGACCCGGAGGCGGTCGTCGAGGCGGATCCGGTCAAGTACGTGGCACGGATCGCCAGACTCGCGCCCGTGATCATGCTCACGAGCAGCACGTCGGCGTTCCCGCCGTGGGCCTTCCTGGAAGCCGGGGCGCGTGGCCTGGTCAGCCGCTTCGACGAGTCGGGCGTCTTCGTGGAGGCCGTGAAGCAGGTCGCCGTCGGCGGGCTGTTCCGACCGAAAGGCGAAGCGGCGCCGACGGCAGACGCCCCGGGCGAGGAGAGCGCCGCCGAGGTCGGTCCGGCGCTCTGCCTGTCTCGGCGGGAGGAGCAGGTGCTCGCGCAGATCGCGCACGGGCTGACCCACAGCCAGGTCGCGACCCGGCTCGGGATCAGCCGGCACACGGTCGACACCTACGTGAAGCGGATCCGCTCCAAGACTGGCGCGGGGAACAAGGCCGAGCTGACCCGCGCCGCGCTCCTCTCGGGCGCACGCCAGGTCCCCACGCCCTCGTCCTGAGGCGCCCCACCCGGCGGTGTCCCTCGTTCAGGCGTCATGTCCGCACCCGGCCGAAAGCCTAGAGTCGGGGGCCGGATATGGATGACGGGCGGTGATCAATGCGTACCAGCGCGCCAGTCGGCCGACTCGCTCTCGCTGGCAACTGGTCGATGTGGGACCTGTCGGGGCTGCGGAGCGCCGGGACACCCGCACGTCGTCTGCTCACCGATCCGGGACCAGACGGTCTCGGCCCGGTGCGCGACGCCGTCGCAGACCCCTGGTTCGTCGGCGCGATCGCCTGGCAGAACCCCGACCTGGTCCGCGACTGGCTCGGCGCGCGTCACCGCGCCGCGCTCGCCGGCAAGCCCGTCCCGGCCCCGAAGGCCTCGCACCAGCGGATCCTCGGCGCCTACCTGCAGCGCTACGCCGCCAAGAACGACGTCATCGGCTTCTCCGGCCCCACATGCGCGGCCCGCTGGAGCGATGACGCCAGACAGCCGCTGCTCGTCCGCCCGGGGCCGGACATCACCGGCCCGCCGAGGGTCCGCTACGAGCCCTGGGCGCTCTCCCTACTGGTCGACACTTGGGCCGCCCGGCCGTCGCTGCGCTGGCACATGCCCGTGGCCCGGGACCGCAGCTCGATGGTCCACGAGGGCCGCTGCTTCCGCAGCGCCGGGCCGCACGACCTCACTCTCCCGCAGGCGGAGATCCACCGGCGTGCCGACGGGCTGCGCAGCGCCGCGCAGCTCTTCGAGGAACTGGCGGGCCTCGGCCTCGCGCAGGACCGGAATTCCTTCACCGCGGTCCTGACCGAGCTCACCGGCCTCGGCATCGTGGACTGGCGCTTCCCCGTCCCGCTCGACCACCGCCCGGAAGCCGCGCTGCGCGACCGGATCGCGCGGATTCCCGACGCGGACGTACGCACCGAACTGCTCGACGCGCTCGACCGCCTCGACGCCGGCCGAGCGGAGCTCGGCCGGCTCGCCACCGCCGGACCGGACCCGCTCCCCCTGACCGAGGCGATGGCCGCACTGGACGCCGAGTTCGCCTCGCTCACCGGCGAATCCGCGCGACGGCACGCGACCGGCCGCCGCACCGGCCACGGCCGCCGCCTCGTCTACCTGGACACCACCCGCGATGTCGAAGTCGTCATCGGCCCGGAGCTCCGGGCCGCGCTCGTCGAACCGCTCGGTCTTCTCCTGGACAGCGCCCGCTGGCTGACGGCCCGGGTCGCGGACCTGGTGCGGGAGACGCTGGGCGCCGCACTCGACCGCCACGGACCGGAGCCGCTGCCCCTTCTCGCCGCCTACCCGGACGTCCGGGCAGCGCTCGACAACGAACCAGGCGGCGGGCTGCGCGCCCTGTTCGACGAACTCCGCCACCGGTGGGCCGGGATCCTCGCGGCCTCGCCGGACCAGCGGCGCGTCGACCTCGACGCATCCGAGGTGGCGGACCGGGTCCGGACGGCCTTCGCCGCCACGGACTACGGCTGGGCCGCCGCCCGCCAGCACTCCCCGGACCTGATGCTCGCCGTCGACCGCTGGGAGGATGGCCGGCCGACCGACTTCCGCTGGGTTCTCGGCGAACTGCACCTGGGGGTCAACACCCTGGAGAACCGCGTCTTCGTCACCGGGCAACCGGACGCGGACGTGCTCGAGGCCTCCGTGGCCGAGGACTTCGCCGGCGGGCGCGTCGTGTCCACCTTCGACCGCACCTCCCCCGAGTTCAACGCCCGGGTCTACCCGCCGCTCAGCTTCGACCTGCCGGACCGCTACCAGCACTGGGCCTGGCACGCCACCGACACGCTCCCGCCCGAGCGTGACCGGATCCCCGGCGCCGCGCTCTGGCTCTACCGCAACCGGCACGGCAGGCTCCAGGTCTTCAGCGTCGAACGAGAGTTCAAGGCCGACGCGGTCGAGATGCTGGGCGAGTTCCTGAGCGGCTGTGTGGCGGAGCACTTCGGCGTGCTGCCCGCGGACTGGACACACCTGCCGCGGGTGACCATCGGTCGGCTCGTCGTCGTGCGCGAGACCTGGCGGATCCCGGCACAGGAGCTGACGGGCACGGCGGACCTCGCCGCACTCGGAGTCCCGCGGCACTCCTTCGCGATCGTCCCCGGCGAGGCGAAGCCAATCCTCGTCGACTTGGAGAGCCGAGTCTCCGCGCTCCAGGTCGCCCGCTCGGTCCGCCGCGCCTTGGAGGCCAACCCGGACGCGAGCGTCACCGTCTCGGAGATGCTCCCCGACTTCGACCAGCTCTGGCTACACGACGCACAGGGCCAGCGCTACACGTCCGAACTGCGCCTCGTCGCCGTGGACACGACCCCCCACGACCAGGTGCTGCCGTGCCGCTGACTCCCGCGCCGGACACGGCCTTCGCCCCCGGACTCGTCGCGGTCGGCCCGGCCGCTGCCCTGTTCGACGACGACTCGCTCGGCCTGTACGGCAGCGCCCCGTGGCTCCGGGCCCACGAGGTCCTGGACGACGGCACGGCCGGCTATCTCAGCGTGTTCGACCGGGGCATGCCGATCGGCGCGGGGCGGCTCGCGTTCCCGGCCGAGGGGCCGAACACCGCCTACCGGCCGCCCGTCATGTTCCCGTTCCGGCCGAACCGACCGTACGCCCTGCTCGGGCCGCGTTGGGGCCCTGCTCCGCGCGGCCTCCGAGGAGGGCGGGTGGCACGGCTGGCGCTGGCTGTACGCACTGCACCTGACCAGGCTGGCGACGGACGCGATCAGCCAGGACCGGGCCGCGCTGCCAATCCTGGCGCCGGTCTTCGACACCGTCGCCCCGCTCCGGGGCGCGTCCGTGCAGGAGCACCTGGACAGCACCGGCAGCTACCGCCGGCAGCTCCGCCGCGAGCGCGCCCGGGTCGCCGCCATGGACCTGCTGCTCGGCCAGGAACGCGAGATCGTGTTGACCGTCCGGGAGCCGGTGAACCGGCGCTTGCTAGGCTACTCGCTGTTCTACGAATGGGGCGGCTGGCTCTGGGAGCGCAGCCTCCACCTAGCCGAGGAGCTGCGGACCAACCCGACCCCGCTGATGTTCGAGCTCGAGTTCTACCTGCCCATGGGGCTCTACTTCGAGCGCGGACTGCGGGCACTGCATCTCGGGCCCGCCAGCTACGAGAGCAAACTGCGGCGCGGCACCGTTCCGCAGCCGCTCTGGCAGGTAGGGCTGTCCGACGGCGAGGAGACGTACCCGGCCGACGGCGTGGCGCGCTGGACGACCACGTCCTGGGCCGGTTCCAGGCCGAGTGCGACCCCCGGTCGCTGCCGACGGGCGTCCTCGCCGAGGTCCGCAGGCAGGCCTTCGCCTATGAGCGCGCCCACTTCGGTGACGACCACCCTGAGCTGGTGGAGACGGGGAGAGAGAATTGAGCACCGACACCACCGGCACTGAAGCCGTCGCGGCGGCCTTCAACCAGCTCTGCCGGGAGTCACCCGTGCTGCGCACCACCGCCGCCGAACTCGCCGCCGGAAAGTACCGCTGGGAGGGCGTCAACAGCGGGTACCTGCCACGACCGGTCTTCGCGCCGCTCGACGGCCTGCGCTCCTTCGCGGAGGACGTGCTGACCGTCCTCCGGGTCACCACCCGGCTGCCGCAACGCCTGTTCGACGGAGACCTCGACCGCTACTGCGCCTTCCTG
>CBJMI02800__coassemble_507_pt1 | contig 40590 bp, 30 predicted proteins | sample CBJMI02800__metabat2_low_PE_003 | metagenome-assembled genome bin CBJMI02800
CCAGAAGCTGGATCCGGTCATCGGCCGGGACGGAGAGATTCGGAATGTGATCCGGATCCTTTCCCGCAAGACCAAAAATAATCCGGTGCTCATCGGAGAACCCGGCGTCGGCAAGACCGCCGTGGTCGAGGGCCTGGCACAGGCGATCGTCAAGGGCGAGGTCCCGGAGACGCTCAAGGACAAGCAGCTCTACACGCTGGACCTGGGCGCCCTGGTGGCCGGCTCGCGCTACCGCGGTGACTTCGAGGAGCGCCTGAAGAAGGTGCTCAAGGAGATCCGCACCCGCGGCGACATCATCCTGTTCATCGACGAGCTGCACACCCTGGTCGGCGCGGGCGCCGCCGAGGGCGCCATCGACGCCGCCAGCATCCTCAAGCCGATGCTGGCCCGCGGCGAGCTGCAGACGATCGGTGCCACCACCCTGGACGAGTACCGCAAGCACCTGGAGAAGGACGCCGCGCTGGAGCGCCGCTTCCAGCCGATCCAGGTCGCGGAGCCCTCGCTGCCGCACACCATCGAGATCCTCAAGGGTCTGCGCGACCGCTACGAGGCCCACCACCGGGTCTCCATCACGGACGCCGCCCTGGTCGCCGCCGCCACCCTGGCCGACCGGTACATCTCGGACCGCTTCCTCCCGGACAAGGCGATCGACCTGATCGACGAGGCCGGCTCCCGGATGCGCATCCGCCGGATGACCGCGCCGCCGGACCTGCGCGAGTTCGACGAGAAGATCGCCGACGTGCGCCGCGAGAAGGAGAGCGCGATCGACGCGCAGGACTTCGAGAAGGCCGCGTCCCTGCGCGACGACGAGAAGCAGCTCCTGCAGGCCAAGGCCAAGCGCGAGAAGGAGTGGAAGGCCGGCGACATGGACGTCGTCGCGGAGGTCAACGAGGAGCTCATCGCCGAGGTCCTGGCCACCGCCACCGGCATCCCGGTCTTCAAGCTGACCGAGGAGGAGACCTCCCGGCTGCTGCGCATGGAGGACGAGCTGCACAAGCGCGTCATCGGCCAGAAGGACGCCATCAAGGCGCTCTCCCAGGCCATCCGGCGCACCCGTGCGGGCCTCAAGGACCCGAAGCGTCCCGGCGGTTCGTTCATCTTCGCCGGCCCGTCCGGCGTCGGTAAGACCGAGCTGTCCAAGACGCTCGCCGAGTTCCTCTTCGGCGACGAGGACGCGCTGATCGCGCTCGACATGTCCGAGTTCTCCGAGAAGCACACCGTCTCCCGGCTGTTCGGCTCCCCGCCCGGGTACGTGGGCTACGAGGAGGGCGGCCAGCTGACCGAGAAGGTCCGCCGCAAGCCGTTCTCGGTCGTCCTCTTCGACGAGGTCGAGAAGGCCCACCCGGACATCTTCAACTCGCTGCTGCAGATCCTGGAGGACGGTCGACTGACCGACTCCCAGGGCCGCGTGGTCGACTTCAAGAACACCGTCATCATCATGACGACCAACCTCGGCACCCGGGACATCTCCAAGGGCTTCAACCTGGGCTTCGCGGCCACGGGTGACACCCAGACCGGGTACGAGCGGATGAAGGCGAAGGTCGGCGAGGAGCTCAAGCAGCACTTCCGCCCCGAGTTCCTGAACCGCGTCGACGACATCGTGGTGTTCCACAAGCTGTCCGAGGACGACATCATCCAGATCGTCGACCTGATGATCGCCAAGGTGGACGAGCGGCTCAAGGACAAGGACATGGGCCTGGAGCTCAGCGTCGAGGCCAAGAAGCTGCTGGCCAAGCGCGGCTACGACCCCATCCTGGGTGCCCGTCCGCTGCGCCGCACCATCCAGCGCGAGATCGAGGACCACCTCTCCGAGAAGATCCTCTTCGGTGAGCTGCGGGCCGGCCACATCGTGGTCGTCGACGTGGAGGGCGAGGGCAAGGACGCCAAGTTCACCTTCCGCGGCGAGGAGAAGTCGGCCGTCGCGGACACCCCGGCCGCGGTCGCTTCGTCCGGCCCGGACCTGACGAAGTAAAGGCAACTTTTAACAGACAACTTCACAGCCACCGAGCCCCCGGCGTTCGCGCCGGGGGCTCGGTGCGTTCCGCCTCCCCCCGCACGCCCCGGACCTGGGGTTTTCCAACCGTCCGTCAACTGACGGAAAATCGGCGAGCATAGCGCCGTGGCCATGTCAGGGTCAAGGTCTATCTTTTCCAGCCTCACTTCGGTCAAATGACGTCCACCTGTCTTTCATATTGGTTTACCGGGCCTTGGCCAAGAGTCGGCTCGGTCGGGGAGGGCGTCACAACGTTGAAGACCACCAGGAGAGCCGCAGCGGTCACCACCGCGGCGGCGGTCATCGTCACGCTCGGCGCGGGGCTGTTCCCCAGCAGCGCCGTGGCGGCCGGCTCCGCACCGGTTCCGAAGGACCCGGCCGACGCGGTCCAGGGCGTCAACACCGAGCACAACATCCCGGGCCCGCTGACCGCCAAGGTCGACGCCGAGAAGAAGGCTGCCACCGAGCAGTTGCTCAACGGCACCGCCCAGGTCGAGCAGCACAACGGCAGCACCAGTGTGAAGCTCGGCAAGGACAAGTACGTCGAGCTCGCCCGTGAGCGCACGGACAAGATCTTCACGATCCTGGTCGACTTCGGCGACCAGGTCGACAACACCACCAAGACCGCCGACGGCAAGGTCAAGTACGGCGGCGAGGCCGGCCCCAAGCACAACGAGATCGAGGCGCCGGACCGCGCCACGAACAACTCGACCGCCTGGCAGGCCGACTACAACCAGCAGCACTACCAGGACCTGTACTTCTCCAAGGACAAGCCCTCGCTGAAGACCTTCTACGAGAAGCAGTCCTCGGGCCGCTACTCGGTCGACGGCGTGGTCTCGGACTGGGTCCGGGTGCCGTGGAACGAGGCCCGGTACGGCTCCGACTACTGCGGCTCCAACGTCTGCGCCAGCGCCCAGGACCTGATCCGCGACGCCGTCGACATCTGGTACAAGGACCAGCTGGCGAAGGGTCAGACCGAGGCGCAGATCAAGGCGACGCTGGCCCAGTACGACCAGTGGGACCGCTACGGCTCGCACCACGACGGGAACTTCAACCAGCCCGACGGGTACATCGACCACTTCCAGATCGTGCACGCCGGTGAGGACAAGTCGGCCGGCGGCGGCAAGCAGGGCAGCAAGGCCCTGTGGGCCCACCGCTCCTACGTCTACGGCAACCTGACGGGCCAGGCCGGCCCCGACGGCAACAAGCTCGGCGGCGTCCAGGTCGGCAACACCGGCCTCTGGATCGGCGACTACACCATGCAGCCGGAGAACGGCGGCCTCGGCGTCTTCGCCCACGAGTACGGCCACGACCTCGGTCTGCCGGACCTCTACGACACCGCCGGCAAGGGCATCGACAACTCGGTCGGCTTCTGGTCGCTGATGTCCTCCGGTTCCTGGCTCGGCGAGGGCAAGGACAGCATCGGCGACATGCCGAACGACCTCGACGCCTGGAGCAAGTACCAGCTCGGCTGGCTGAAGGTCGACCGCGCCAAGGCCGGCACCGAGTCGACGCACCACATCGGCCCGGTGGAGTACAACTCCAACCTGCCGCAGGCGCTCATCGTCGACCTGCCGAAGAAGAGCATCACCACCGACATCAACAAGCCCTTCGGGGGCAGCAGCGAGTGGTGGAGCGGCAGCGCCGACAACCTGAACGTCACGCTGACCCGGGACATCGACCTGACCGGCAAGACCAAGGCCGGCATCAACGCCAAGGCCTGGTACGAGCTGGAGCCGGACTTCGACTACGCCTTCGGCGAGGTCTCCACCGACGGTGGCAAGACCTGGACCGTCGTGGACGGCACCTGGAACGGCGCCGCCCTGCCCAAGGAGAACGGCCGTCCGGCCCTCAGCGGTCTCACCGCCGCCTGGGGTGACCTGTCGTTCAACCTGGACGCCTACGCGGGCAAGAAGATCCAGTTCCGCTACCACAACACCACCGACGGCGGCCTGCACTACCGCGGCTTCGCGGTGGACAACGTCGCGGTGGTCGCCGACGGCGCCACCCTGTTCAGCGACGACGTGGAGCACGGCGACAACGGCTGGACCGCCACCGGCTTCACCCGCTTCGGCGGCTCGTACACCAAGGACTACGCGCAGTACTACATCGCGGAGAACAAGCAGTACGTGTCGTTCGACCAGACGCTGAAGACCGGCCCGTACAACTTCGGTTCGGCCGCCAAGCCCAACTGGGTCGAGCACTACTCGTACCAGCCCGGCCTGCTGATCTGGTACTGGGACGAGTCGCAGACCGACAACAACGTCAGCGCCCACCCGGGCCACGGCCTCGTCCTGCCGGTCGACTCGCACCCGGCTCCGATGAAGTGGTCGGACGGCACCCTGATGCGTCCTCGCATGCAGGGCTTCGACTCCACCTTCGGTTCGCGCCGCGTCCCGGCGCTGACCCTGCACAAGGCTGACGTCGAGACGGTCATCCCGAAGTCCAAGGGCGTCGACGAGTTCAACGACCTGAAGTCCTGGTGGTCGAAGGACGACCAGTACGCCGGTGTCGACGTGCCGAAGACCGGCACCAGCATCGAGGTCGAGAACGAGTCCGCGAACTACCTGGAGACCTGGATCCGGGTCCGCCCGGTCGACAACTGATCGTCCTGACGGTCAGGTCGTGATCGCGCGGCACTGAAGTCTCCACGTCCGGCCCGCCCCCGCCACCGCGCGGGGGCGGGCCGGACGCTTTTCCGCGCCCTCGCCGGGTGGCGCTGGTCACAGGGGTTCGGCATGGTACGACCGGCCCTAGTAGCACGGCCCGACGGGCCCGCGGTACGGATCGGGCCGGGCTCGGCCGATCGGATCTCATGATCATTGCTCCGTCGGCCGGAATTCCAGGACCCGTGATGACTACACGCCGTAGTACATCGCCGCTTTTGGGGCTGCGTCAGGTGACCGTTAAACCTGAGTGGTCCCCCGCTCCGCGAAAGCACCCCGATCGGGCGCTTCGCGCTGCCCCCCGTACGACCGTGAGGTACGACAGGCGATGTCCACCGTCCTGCCCGTGGGGCCGGCCCTGCGCCGGCTCGCCGTCCGTGCGACGGCCCAGGCGGCTGCCTGGCAGCCCCGGATCGGCCACGCCGTCCGCAGCCGCGCCGTACCATCGCTGCGCCTGCTCGCCACGCCCCGGCACGCCACCCTGCCGGGCAGCCGGCAGTGGGTCGAGCGCGACCACGCGGTGGTCTCCGTGGGAGCGGCCGCGCTGATGGCGGGCGTCGTGCTCGCGGCCGCCCCGGGCAGTGCCTCGGCGCAGACCGTCCGGCCGACCACGCCGGGCAGTTCCGCCTTCACCGCCCCGCGGGCCAAGGTGCCCGACCCGGGCCTGGTGCAGGTGGCCGGACCCAGCCCGTACAAGCTGCCGGACGGCGCCCCCTCGGCGCAGGCGTTCGTGGCCGTGGCGCCCAACCTGCTGCCGCCCGGAGCGGAGCCCACCGAGCCCGCGCCAGCCGCGGCGCCCGCCCCGGAACCGGCGCCCGCCCCGGAACCGGAGCCCGCGCCCGCCGCCCCGCCCGAGCCCGGCTGGTCGGCGCCGGTGCCCGACGCACCGACCAGCAACCCCTTCGGGGTGCACGACTCCGAGTACGCCGCCGGGTACCACACCGGGGTGGACTTCGCGGTCTCCCCGGGCACGCCGGTGCTGGCGGTCGGCGACGCGACCGTGGTGTCGGCCACCTGGGACGGCGCGTACGGCAAGGAGGTCGTGCTGCGGCTCGCCGACGGGCACTTCGCGCAGTACGCCCATCTCTCCGCGCTGTCGGTCTCGGCGGGCCGGCGGGTGTCGGCGGGCGAGCGGGTCGGGCTGTCCGGGAACACCGGCAACTCGACCGGGCCGCACCTGCACTTCGAGATCCGCACCAGCAACCGCTACGGCGCGGTGGTCGACCCGATCGCCTACCTCTCCGGACACGGCGTCACGGCGTTCTAGCGGATACGGCGTTCCAGGGGGCGCGGCGTCTCAGCCGCCGACGCGGGCGGGGTGGTTGATCCGGCCGCCGATCTCCAGCGCGACCGTCCGGGCGGCCTCCAGGGCCTCGTCCAGGTCGGCCACCGGAACCTTCTCGCCCCACACGTTCTCGGCGGGGACGGGGTCCTTGCCGTCGTGCTGGAGCAGGAACATCGACGAGTGGACGGTGAACAGCGTCATCGCGGCGCGCAGCCGGTCCTGGAAGCTCGCCTCCGGGCCGTGCACCAGCTGCATCATGGTGATGATCCGCTCCTTGAAGGCCAGCCCGGCCGGGGATTCCCGCAGCGCCGGCTGGTTCTCGTGGAAGAAGCGCAGCAGCGGGGCCCGCTCGGCCATCCCGTCCGCGAAGCGGCGGATCAGCTCGTCGCGCGTGTCCGGGCTCCACTCCTGCTCCCGGCCCCACGCGATGGTCTCGTCGATCGGCGCGGCCATCCGCTCGACGATGCCCAGGACGATGTCGTCCTTGGTCTTGAAGTGGTAGTAGAGCGCGGCCTTGGTGACGCCCAGGCGGTCGGCGATCTCGCGCAGTGAGGTCTGCTCGTAGCCGTGCTCCGAGAAGAGCTCCAGCGACACCTCGATGATGCGAGCCCGGGTGTCGCTGCGGGGGCTGTGCGGAGTGCCCATGGCCTGCCTCATGACTGCGTCGGTGACTGCTGCGGACCCCAGGGTGGGCGTCCGCCCCGGGCTCATTCTCCCTGCCCAGGGGGCCGGTATTAAAACTGGCTTGACGACCGGCTAGGAAACAGCTTACCGTGCCGACGATCGATAAACTAGCCGGGCGACAAGTAAGTGAGCCGCCACCCGGCGCGACGCTCGTCCGAACCACCTCCGGGAGACCCCACCCCATGTCACAGCCCAAGACCGCCGGCCCGGTACCGGAGGACAAGACGGCCGAGGAGGAACAGCCGCGGTCACCCCGCGAGATCCGCCTCGTGATGGTCGGCTTGGTCGTCACGATGCTGCTGGCCATGCTCGACAACCTGATCGTCGGCACCGCGATGCCGACCATCGTCGGTGACCTCGGCGGCGCCGAGCACCTGTCCTGGGTGGTCACCGCCTACACCCTGGCCACCGCCGCCTCCACCCCGATCTGGGGCAAGCTCGGCGACCTGTACGGCCGTAAGGGCACCTTCCTGACCTCGATCGTGATCTTCCTGGTGGGTTCGGCGCTGTCCGGCCTGTCGCAGAACATGAACGAGCTGATCGGCTTCCGCGCCGTGCAGGGCCTCGGCGCCGGCGGTCTGATGGTCGGCGTCATGTCGATCATGGGCGCGCTCGTCCCGCCGCGTGACCGCGGCAAGTACCAGGGCATGTTCGCCGCCGTGATGGCCCTGGCCACCATCGGCGGCCCGCTGGTCGGCGGCTTCATCACCGACCACCTGAGCTGGCACTGGACCTTCTACATCAACCTGCCGCTCGGCGTGATCGCGCTCGCCGTGGTCATCGCCACCCTGAAGCTGCCGAAGGTCCGTAACACCGCCCGGATCGACTACCCGGGCGCCGTGCTCCTCACCGTCGGCATCACCTCGCTCGTGCTGATCACCACCTGGGGCGGCCAGCAGTACGCCTGGGGCTCCAAGGAGATCCTCGGCCTCGCCGCGCTCGCCGTCGCCTCGCTGATCGGCTTCTGCTACGTCGAGCAGCGTGCCCAGGAGCCGATGCTGCCGCTGAGCCTGTTCAGGAACCTGAACTTCACCCTGGTCTCGATCATCGGCTTCATCGTCGGCTTCGTGATGTTCGGCTCGACCGTCTTCCTCCCGCTCTACCAGCAGATAGTCCAGGGCGCCTCCGCGACCAACTCCGGCCTGCTGCTGATGCCGATGATGTTCGGCATGCTGGTCGTCTCGCTGGTGGTCGGCCAGGCCGTCACCAAGACCGGCAAGTACCGGATCTTCCCGATCATCGGCACCGTCGTGATGACCGGCGGCCTGATCCTGCTCTCCACCATGGGCGTCGGGACCAGCAGCTTCACCTCGGCCTGCTGGATGATCGTGCTCGGCGCCGGCATGGGCTTCCTGATGCAGATCACCATGCTGGTGGCGCAGAACAGCGTGGAGCTCAAGGACATGGGCGTGGCCAGCTCCACCGCCACCCTGTTCCGCACCATCGGCGGTTCGTTCGGCGTCGCGCTGTTCGGCGCGCTGTTCAACAACCGGGTGAAGGACACCATGGGCCAGCTGCTGGCCGGGAAGCCGCTGCCCCCGGGCGGCGCGAAGGACCCGGGCCAGACCAGCCCGGCCGAACTGCGCAAGATGCCCGACTACATCCAGGACGCCTACCACCACGCGGTGTCCAACGGCATGCACACCGTCTTCCTGTGGGGCGCCGGAGTGGCCGTGATCGCCATCGCCGCCGCGGTGTTCCTGCGCGAGGTGCCGCTGCGCGGCACCGGCAAGGGCGAGAAGCCGGCCGAGGCCTCGCTGGAGGCCGCGGCCGTCTGACGGTCCCCTCGCACGACGGCGCCCCCGGCAGGCTCGAAACCTGCCGGGGGCGCCGTCGTGTTGTCGTCGTCCCGCCTACTGGGGGAGCCGGTAGACGCCCTGCTCGACCGGCTCGACCAGGCCGTCGGCGACCAGGCCGTCCAGCGCCCGGGCGCGCTGCACCGCGTCCGGCCAGACGGCGTCCAACCGGGCCTGCGGCACCGTGCCGTGCGCCTCGCGCAGCACCGCGAGCAGCTTGCCGCGGACCTGACGGTCCGTGCCCTCGTAGGTCTGGCCGCGCCGGGCCGGGCCCTCGTACGGCGGGCGGCCGGCCCGCTGCCAGGCGCAGGCGGTGAACAGCGGGCAGTCCCCGCACTCCGGGCCGCGGGCGGTGCAGACCAGAGCGCCCAGCTCCATCACGCCGACCGCCCAGGTGGCCGCCGTCGCGGCATCGTCGGGAAGCAGCGCGGTCGCGGTGCGGCGCTCGGCGGCGGTGGTGGCGGTCGCCGGGTACTCGACGCCGGTCACCGCCCGGGCGAAGACCCGGCGCACGTTGGTGTCCAGCACCACGTGCCGCTGGCGGAAGGCGAAGGAGGCGACCGCGGCGGCGGTGTACTCCCCCACTCCGGGCAGCGAGAGCAGCGTGGCGTGGTCATCGGGGACCTCGCCGCCGTGCTCCTCGGTGATCGCCACGGCGGCCGCGTGCAGCCGAAGGGCGCGGCGCGGGTAGCCCAGCCGGCCCCACATCCGGACCGCCTCGCCGGGTGCCTCGGCGGCGAGGTCGGCGGGGGTGGGCCAGCGGGTGAGCCAGGCCCGCCAGGCGGGCAGCACCCGCTTCACCGGGGTCTGCTGGAGCATGAACTCGCTCACCATGATCGCCCAGGGCGTCGCGTCCGGAGTACGCCAGGGCAGGTCGCGCTTGCTGGTCTCGTACCAGTCGATGACGGTCGAGTGCAGCAGCGGCAGCGGCAGCGGCAGCAAGGGGGCTTCAGTGGCGGTGATGGCAGTCATGGCCCTTCGATCCTCCCACGGCGGTGGACGCAACCGAACTGGAGCACTGCACTCCGATTCGGTCGAAATGCGCGGTACGTCCAGGTTCGGGAGCTCCCTCGGACGGATCAAATTACGGATCATGTGAAAGAAGGGACGACTGTGCGGTGTTGGTGAGTCAATCGCCACACGCAGTCTCGTAGAGTTTGATCGTGCCCTCTCTGCGTCAACCCGTGGGACCGCTGCCGGCCTCGATCTACTGGCGTCGGCGCGTCGTCGTGCTCGTCGCCGTCGCGGCGGTAGTCGCCCTGATCGCCTGGCTGATGACCGATCAGGGCGGAGGTGACGGCGGCTCACCGGGCAAGGCCGCACAGGCCGCACCGCCCCAGTCCGAGAGCCAGGCGCCCGCTCAGACGATCACGCCCGGCGCCTCGCCGAGCGGCCCCGCGGCGCACCCCGCCACCGGCGGCACCGGCGGCGGGCCGGTGGCCAGCGGCGGTGGCAGCGAGGTCGGGCTCAGCGGCGGCGGCACGGGCGGTGCCGGGGGTTCCGGCGGCTCCGGGGGCTCGGGCGGCTCCGGCGGCTCCGGCGGCTCCGGCGGGGGCAACCCGGCTCCGGCGGGCGGGTCCGGCGGGGGCTCGGCCGGCGGGTCCGGCGGCTCGGGCGGCGGCGCCCCGGCGGTGAACACCCCGGAGGTCATGGCGCTTCCGGTCTGCTCCTCCTCGCAGGTGGCCCTGGAGCTGGCGGGCACCCAGAACTCGTACCAGCCCAAGGACAAGCCGAAGCTGGCCCTGACCGTCAAGAACTCCTCCGGCGCCAACTGCCGGGTGGACCTGGGCCGTACCGCCTCCGTGATCACGGTCAGCAGCGGCAGCAACAACGACCGGGTCTGGTCCTCCGGTGACTGCCCGCCCGACAAGGGCAGCATCTGGGTGCAGATCCCGGCGAACAGCAGCCAGACCGAGACCTTCACCTGGGACCGCAGCCGCAGCAAGCCGCAGTGCGCCACCGCGGACCAGACGGCGCCGGCGAGCGGCACCTACGTGGTGCTCGCGGAGCTCACCGGGCTCTCCGGGGACAAGGTCTCGGCGCGGACCTCGATCCGACTGGACAACTGAGCGCCCGTCAATCCCGTACCGGAGCCTCCGACCGCAGCGCGCGGTCGGGGGCTCCGGCGTCGTACGGCCCCGGAAACGCGGGACGGCCCCCGGGGAAGCGTCCTCCTCGGGGGCCGTCCGCGGTCTGCCGCGCTCCGGGTCAGACGTAGCGCTCCAGGATGGACGATTCGGCAAGGCGGGACAGGCCCTCGCGGACCGAGCGGGCGCGGGTCTCGCCGACGCCCTCGACCGTCTGCAGGTCGTCGATGCTGGCGGCGAGCAGCTTCTGCAGGCCGCCGAAGTGCTCGACCAGGCGCTCTATCACCGTGTTGGGCAGGCGCGGGATCTTCGCCAGCAGGCGGTAGCCGCGCGGAGAGACGGCGGAGTCCAGGGACTCCGGCGAGCCGGAGTAGCCGAGCGCCTTGGCAACCGTCTGCAGGTCCAGCAGCTCGGCGTGGGTCAGTGCCTCCAGGTCGCCCAGCACCTCGGTGACCGTCCGGCCCTTCTTGGCGGCGCGCTCCGGGAAGTAGTCCCGGGCGACCAGTTCGCGCTCCGGCTCCACACCCGCGATCAGCTCGTCCAGCTGGAGCGAGAGCAGACGGCCGTCGATGCCGAGCTCCAGCACGTAGCCGGCGATCTCGGTGGCGATCAGCCGGACCATCTCCAGGCGCTGGGCCACGGCGGTGACGTCCCGGACCGTCACCAGGTCCTCGATCTCCAGGGCGGAGAGCGTGCCGGCCACCTCGTCCAGGCGCAGCTTGTAGCGCTCCAGGGTGGCCAGCGCCTGGTTGGCGCGGGAGAGGACGGTGGTGGAGTCCTCCAGCACCCGGCGGGTGCCGTTGACGTACATGGCGATCAGCCGCATCGAGTGCGAGACCGCGACCACCGGGTAGCCGGTCTGCCGGTTGACCCGCTCGGCGGTGCGGTGACGGGTGCCGGTCTTGTCGGTGGGGATGGTGGAGTCCGGCATCAGGTGGACGCCGGCCCGGACGATCTTGGTGATGTCCTTGTCCAGCACCACCGCGCCGTCGAGCTTGCACAGCTCGCGCAGCCGGGTCGCGCTGAACTCGACGTCCAGCACGAAGCCGCCGGTGCACAGGGACTCGACAGTGCGGTCGAAGCCCAGCACGATCAGGCCGCCGGTGTTGGCCCGCAGGACCCGTTCCAGCCCGTCACGAAGCGCGGTACCGGGCGCGATGGCGGTGAGGGAGGCCCGCAGCAGGGCCTCCTCACGGGAGGCCTTGTCCGCCCCCCGGTCGCTGGCTGCCACGTGACTCCTCCGGTCGACCCCGTGCCTCGCGCCGTGCGCCGGTCCGCGGTCTGTTGCTCTGTCGCTCAGTACCGCTCCGGTACTGCCTTCTGGCCAATGAGACTGGGGAAAGTCTAACTGCGTGCGGCTTCGGCAGGGCTTGGGTCAGCGCAGTTCGTCGGAGTCGAGCGGCTCCCAGCCGTCCATCAGCTCCTCCGGGTACGCCGGGACCTTCGCCGCGCGGGGCGCCGGCGGGGCCGACGGGGCCTCACCACGCCCCTCGACGCGCGGCTTGGCGGTGGCCCGGCGACGGCCCGGGATGGCCCGCAGCGCCTCGCCGATGTCGGCCACCTCGACCACCTTCATGCCCGGCGGCACCTTGCCCGGGTCCGGCGGGACCAGGGCGTGGGTGAAGCCCAGCCGGTGCGCCTCGGCGAGCCGGCGCTGCACACCCGTCACCCGCCGCACCTCGCCCGCCAGGCCGACCTCGCCGATCGCCACCAGGTTGCTGGGCAGCGGGGTGTCGGTCGAGGAGCTGGCCACCGCGAGCGCGACCGCGAGGTCGGCCGAGGGCTCGGTCAGCTTCACCCCGCCGACCGTCGCGGTGTAGATGTCCTGCTTGCCGAGCTTCACCCCGCCGTGCCGCTCGACCACGGCCAGGATCATCGCGATCCGGGGCGACTCCAGGCCCGAGGTGGTGCGGCGCGGGGAGGGGATCTGCGAATCCACCATCAGCGCCTGCACCTCGGCCACCAGCGGGCGCTTGCCCTCCAGGGTGACGGTGAGGCAGGTGCCCGGGACGGGCTTGTCACGCCTGGTCAGGAAGAGGCCGGACGGGTCGGCCAGGCCGACGATGCCCTCGTCGTGCAGCTCGAAGCAGCCCACCTCGTCGGTGGCGCCGTAGCGGTTCTTGACCCCGCGGATGAGCCGCAGCCGGGCGTGCCGGTCGCCCTCGAAGCTCAGCACCACGTCCACCAGGTGCTCCAGCAGGCGCGGGCCGGCGATCTGGCCGTCCTTGGTGACGTGACCGACCAGCAGGGTGGCCATGCCGCGCTCCTTGGAGGCCCGGATCAGCGCGCCCGCCACCTCACGGACCTGGGCCGGGCCGCCGGGGGCGCCGTCCAGCTCGGCGGAGGCGATGGTCTGCACCGAGTCCAGGATCAGCAGGCCGGGGTTGACCGCCTCGATGTGCCCCAGCACCGCGCCCAGGTCCTGCTCGGCGGCGAGGTAGAGGTGCTCGGAGAGGGCGTTGATCCGGTCGGCGCGCAACCTGACCTGGCCGGCCGACTCCTCGCCGGTGACGTAGAGGGTGCGGTGCTGCCCGGTGGCCGCCTTGGCGGCGACGTCCAGCAGCAGGGTGGACTTGCCGACGCCGGGCTCGCCGGCCAGCAGCACCACGGCGCCGGGGACCAGGCCGCCGCCGAGCACCCGGTCCAGCTCCGGCACGCCCGTCGAGCGGGCCGTCGCGACCTGGCCGTCCACCTGGGCGATCGGGCGGGCCGGCGCGCTGACCGGGCCGGCCGCGGTGGTGCGGATCGGCACCGCGCCGTACTCCTCGACCGTGCCCCAGGCGTTGCACTCCGGGCAGCGGCCGACCCACTTGGGCAGCTGGTTGCCGCACTCGGTGCAGCGGTAGGCCGGGCGCGGCTTGGCGGTGGTCTTGGAACGCGGAGGCATGCGGCCCACGGTAGTGCCTGGGGGTGACAGCCGCGGACCGCGACCGGACGCGCCGCACACCCACACAGATGGGCGATGTTGTTACCCGAAAGAAGTACATACGCGGTGAATGACGGGGGCGGGCGGCCCGTTGTCCCTACCGTCGGACGGGTGACAACGCGAACTGTTGGGCCCGCTGGGGCGCCGGACGCCGTCCTCGCGGCGTACGACCGGCAGGTGGACGGCCTGTTCACCTACTGCCTCTCGGTGCTCTGCGAGCACGACGCGGCCACCGACGCCCTGCACGAGGTCCGCGAACTGGCCCGGCGGCACGGCGCCCGGCTGGCCGAACCCGGGCTGGTGCGGGCCTGGCTGTTCTCGCTGGCCCGGTACTGCTGCCTGCGGCGGCTGGCGGACGGGACGGTCGGGGAAGCGGGCTCCGGAGCGGAACCCGGAGCAGGCCCCGGAGCGGAGCTGACCGAGGCCGAGGCGGTCCGGCGGCGGCGCGAGCTGGCCTCGCTCGCCTGGCCGGAGGCGGCCGGTACGGACCCGGAGCAGCGCGAGGCGCTGGAACTGTCCGTACGGCACCGGCTGACCCCGCTGGAGGTGGCGGCCGTCCTGGGACTGCCGTTCGACCGGACCCGCGGGCTGCTCGCCGCCGCCGAGGCCGAGGTGGCCCGGACCAGGGCGGCGCTGCTGGTGCTCGGGGTGGGCAGCTGCCCCGAACTGGACCGGCTGGGCGGGGCCGGGACGGAGTCCTGGCGGGACTGGGTGCTCGGCCCGGCGCTGCGGCGGGAGCTGGTGCAGCACGTGGTGGACTGCCCGACCTGCCGGGGGACGGCGGAGCGGGTGGCCGCCGGGGAGGCGGCCGAGGGAGCGGCGGGGCTGTCGGGGCTGCCGCTGCTGACGGCGCCCTCCCCGGCGGGCGGCGACGCTTCCGGGGCTGCGCGCCCGGTGGGCGGGGCGGCTCCCGGGGCGGCGCGGGTGTCCGCGGCCGGGGCGGCGGGGCGGCGTGGCTCCGTGGCGGCCGAGCCGGGGCTGCGGTTCGACCACGGCGGTTTCCCCCGGCACCGGGCGCCGGATGCGGGCCGGGGGCTGGCGGTCCGTCGGCGGGTGGTGACCACCGGGGTGCTCGCCGCCGTCCTGGCGGCGCCGGTGGTCGCCCTGTGGGCCGGGCACCGGGGCGGAGCCGGGCCGGGGTCGGCGGCCTCGGTCTCGGCGGTGCGGGTGGACGAGGCCGGACGGGACACCGGGCAGCGGCCGCCGTGGGCGGTGGGCGGGGCCGGGGCGGCCGCGGCCGGGGGCGCGGGGATGCCGGGGCTGGAGCTGGCGGGTGGGGGTCCCGGCGCGGGTGGCACAGGCAGTGCAGAAACGTTGCTTCCCGGTTTTCCCCGGCTCACCTTCCAGGGACCGCTGGTCCCGGTACCGAGCCGAGGTGCGACCCCGCTCGGCAGCCCCACCCTGGTCGCCGCCCCGGCCCCCGTGGTCGAACGGGCCTCCGCTCCGGGCGCGGGCGACCCGTCCCCGGCCGGGCTGCTCACCGTCGAGGCCCGCGAGTACGGCAGCCGGACGGTGCTCACCCTCACCAACTCCGGTACCACGGAGATCCGCTGGCACGCCGAGACGAACGCCGGGTGGCTCCGGCTCAGCCGCGACGCGGGGACCCTGGAGCCCGGGCAGCGGATCACCGTGATCGTCACCGTGGACGAGGACCTCGCGCCGGCCACCCCCTGGACGGCCCGGATCGCCCTGCCGCCCTCGCAGGCGGTGGTCACCATGGAGGGCGGGCCGCAGAACCGCGGCGGGTCGGCGTCCTCCTCGGCGGATCCATCGTCGGCACCCTCGTCGACGCCCTCGTCGGGGTACTCGTCGGGGTCCTCGTCGGCACCGGGCGGGGGGCCGTCGGCCACGGCCACGGCTTCGCCTTCGACGACGCCGAGCCGTACGGGCGCGCCGTCGCCGTCGGGTTCGGGCGCGCCGCCGTCCTCCGGATCGCCGGCCGCTACGGCGGCGCCCTCGACGACGCCGACGGGCGGCGGGTCGGCGCACCCGACCGGGGCGGCCACGGCCTCGGCACGATAGGAGGGTCCGGTCGCCGCCGGGCGGCCGGAAGGCGTCAGGTGCGGTGGATCGGGGGCACCTGGTAGCTGCCGTCCAGCACCTCCGGCTTCGGCTGGTAGAGCCGCATGATCGGGCGGAACTCGCCGAGCGGGGTGGGCAGCCAGTTGGCGGCGGCCGTCGGGTCCTCGGGCGGTTCGTGCTGGAGGGTCACGGTCAGCGAGCCGTCCGGGCCGTACACCAGGCCGGGGGTGCGGTTGCCGATGGAATAGCGGTTGATCGGGTTCTCGACCAGGTAGTAGTCCGGGACCGAGTACATCGTGACGGACCAGAAGGCCTCCACCGGCGGGGGCTGTTCGAAGTGGAGGGTGTAGCTGTGGGCGCCGGTGAGCGGGCGGCCGTCGGAGTCGTCGTAGGTCACCGCGTACGAGGCCTCGTAGGCGTGGTTGCCCCAGAGGCCGGCCCGGGCGGCGGCGGCGCGGCTGAGGTAGGCGGCGCGGCGGTCGGGGATCCGCCACTCGGGGTCGTCCAGGGTGCCGGGGCCCAGGTGGTCGAGGTTGTAGTCGAAGAGGTGGAGCGCGAAGCGCCACTCGCCGAGCGGGTGCTCCTCGGGCGGGCGGGTGGCGGCATCGACCCGTTCGCGTCCGGCGGCCAGGCCCTTGGCGAGCGCGAGGGTCCATTCCGCGGCGGCCGCGCGGTACGGCGAGCTGCCGTCGTCCAGCAGGCCCAGCGGGGCGAAGCGGCGCTGGTACTCGATGTCCGGGGTGGCCGGCGGGAAGGCCTGCATCCACACCCGCAGGCGTTCGAAGAAGGCCAGCCGCTCGGGGACGTCCGGGTCCGGCTCGGGCAGTCCGGCGACCAGGCCGCCGGGTTCCAGCGGCTCCAGGCTGAGCCCGGCCTGCAGTGCCTTGACCCGCGGGAGGTCGCGCGGACCGTTGCAGGCGAAGCGGCCGACGATCGTGCCCATGGTGGTGGGCAGCTCGATCACCCGGTCCGGGTGCGGGGCGGTGCCGTGCCAGTCGGGCGGGACGACCAGCCAGGTCTGCGCCTCGGTGCCGGTGGCGCGGCTGCCGAGGTAGGCCACGTTGTCCGTCCAGGCGCCGATGAACTGCAGCACGTAGTAGGCGCCGGAGGTGTCCGGGACGTGCAGCACCTGCGGGCCCTCGGAGAGGTCGAGCTGGGCGATCGAGTAGATCGTGTCGTTGTTGACCGAGACGAACTGGTCACCGGGGCCGGCCAGCCGGGTGGCGTGGCTGAAGCGGTTGGGCGGCGCCGCCGGGAGGGTGCCCAGGCCACCCTTGGCGAAGCGCTCGACCATGGTGAGGCCGGCGACGAGCGGGTAGCCGTAGACGTAGGCGTCGGCGGCCAGGGCCTCCAGCTCGGGCAGGTTCATCGGGGGTCCTTCGTCGGTTCGGGTCGAGGCCTGGGGCGGGCCTGGCGCGGAGTCTGGGTCGGGGACGGGTCCTGGGCCCGGGACTGGGCCTGGGACTGGGCCTGGGCCTGGGCCTGGGCCTGGCCGGGGCCGGTCAGCGCGGGGTGAGCGGCGGGGGCTGCCAGCGGCCCTCCAGGACGGAGTCCTCCGGGCCGTGGATCCGGAGCACCACGGCGAACGGCCCGTCCGGGGCGGGCAGCCAGTTGGCGGAGTGGTCGGCGTTGGCGGGGCGCTTGTGCTGGACGTAGAGGGTCAGGCCGCCGTCCGCGTCGCGGACCAGGCCGGGGGTGTGGCCGCCGACCGAGTAGCGGTCCAGGGTGTTGTCGACCAGCCGGTGGTCGGGGAGCGCGTAGACGGTCGCGGACCAGAAGAAGCGGGCCGGGGGCAGGGCGTCCGGGGCGAAGCGGATCACGTGGTCGCGGTCGCTGGCGTTCGGCGGGCGGCGGCCCTCGCTGTCCGCCGCCCAACGGCCGTACCAGACCTCCTCGGCGGGCAGTCCGTACGGGCCGAGCTCGGCGGCGACGGCCTGCCGGAGGAAGTCCGCGCCGAGCTGTTCGCGGGTGCCGAACAGCTGGGCGGAGTCGCGGAGTTCGGCGAGCGCCCGGGTCAGCCGGGCACGGCCGTCGGCGATTCCGCGGTCGAACTCGGCGCGGACCTCCAACGGGAGGACGGCGGGCTCGAACTCGCCGCGGCCGTCGATGCCGAGGTCGGTGAGGCGGCCGCGCAGCCCGGTCTCGGCGGGCGGGAGCCCGTCGGTGAGGGGGAAGAAGCCGAGCAGGAAGTCCAGGAAGGTGAGGAACTCGACGCTCTCCAGGACCTCGTCGCGCCAGACCGGCCAGACCGGTTCGGGGGCGGGGGCGGGCGCCGGGGTGCCGGCGTACTCGTGCAGCGGGCGCAGCCGGTACTGCTCCTGGACGGCCCGCAGGGCGGCGAGGTCGGCGGGGGTGGCCCCGGTGAGGCGGGTGTGGCCGACCAGGGCGACCAGCCGGGTGGCGGTGCGGATCACGCCCTTGAGGCCGGGCGGGGGCTCGCCCTGCCAGTCGGGGCCGGCCACCAGGTAGCCCCCCGCGTCCTGGCCGGTGGTCCGGGAGCCGATCAACCCGGCGTGCAGGGTGTCGAGTTCGTGCACCGCGAAGACGTGGTAGCGGTCCTGGGCGGGGACCGAGAGCACCCAGGGTTCGGCGCGCAGGTCGAGCCAGGCGTGGGACGGGAGGGTGTCGTTGTCCGGGGTGACGGCGTCGGTGTCGGCGGGGGTGGCCGGGCGCGCGGTGTGACGGAAGACGCCGAAGCCGCCGACGTAGCCGGGGTCCGCGTCGTCCAGGGCCTGGGCGTAGAGGGTGCGGTAGGTCCGCAGCAGGGGGTGGCCGCGGATCCACGCCTCGGCCACGGTCGCGCGGATGGTGGCCGGATCGACGAGTGCCGGGTTGACCATGCTGTCGCTCTCCCAGGCCGGATCAGGTCATGGATCGACTTATATCGGTACATTTCGGATGCTAAGGGGGGTGGGATGGGGTGGCACGTCGGGGCGGCGCCCTGGCCGGCCGGCACTCCGGCCGGTGTACCTGCTCCGGCGCTCTGCCCAGCGCTAAGCCGGGCGTACGGGCGGGGTCGCCCGGACAGGCTGGGCGGTATGAAGATCCTTCTACTCGGGGGCTCGTCCTTCCTCGGACGTGCCTACGCCGTCGAGGCACTCGCCCGCGGCCACCAGGTCACCACCTTCAACCGCGGCCTCCGCGGCCCCGACCTGCCCGGGGTCGAGGCCGTCCGGGGCGACCGGGACAGCGCCGAGGACCTCGCGCGGCTGGTGGGGGGCCGCCGCTGGGACGCCGTCGTCGACACCTCCGCCCAGCAGCCCGCCCAGGTCGCGCTCTCGGTGCGGCTGCTGCGCGAGCGGGCCGACCACTACACCTTCGTCTCCTCGGTGCACGCCTGTACCGACTGGGCCACCCAGGTGATCACCGAGGACTCCCCGCTCCTCCCCTGTCCCGCCGACACCCCGCCCGACCAGCCGTTCGGCCGCGAGCTGAAGGCGGGCTGCGAGCGCGCGGCGCGGACGGGCTTCGGCGCCGAACGAACGCTGGTGCTCAGCAGCGGGCTGCTGGTCGGGCCGTACGAGGTCGGCGGCCGGCTGCCCTGGTGGCTGGAGCGGATGGCCCGCGGCGGCCGGGTGCTCGCCCCCGGGGATCCGGGGCGGACCGTCCAGGTGATCGACGTCCGGGACTTCGCCGCCTTCGGGCTGGATCTGCTGACGGCCGGGACGGCGGGGCGCTTCCTCACCACGGCGCCGCCCGGGCAGCTCACCTTCGGGCAGTGGCTGGAGACCTGCCGGGAGGTCGCGGGCGCCCCTGGCACCGGACTGGTCCGGATCGACGACGGCCCGCTGCTGGCCGAGGGTCCGGACCGGGTGGAGCCCTGGACCGAACTCCCCTTCTGGGCGCCTGACCTGCCGGACTGGGCATACATCTGGCAGGTCGACAGCAGCCGCGCCCGGGCGGCCGGGCTGCGCTGCCGCCCGTTCGCGGAGACCGCGCGGGACACCTGGGACTGGCTGCGCACCCGGGGGCCGGCCGAGGACACCGACGCCGAGGGGCGCAAGGGCGCGCCGGGGTCGCTGTTCAGGCAGGGCATCGAACCGGCCAAGGAGCAGCGGCTCCTGGCCGCGCACGGGTGAGCTGCGCGCGGTCCGTCAGCGACCGGAGTGGGAGGCCGGACGGGCCGGCTTCCCGCTCCGGTCCGGATCCGCCGGACGCGGCTCAGTGGGTGCGGCGGGTCACCAGCTCGGCGAGGGCGAGCAGTTCGTCGGCCGCGGAAGGCTCCGGTACGGCCAACGCCAGCTGGGCCATCGCCGCGGCCATCCGCTCGCAGGACTCGCCCTGTGCCCAGCCGCGCCCGCCGGCCGCCTCGACGGCGGCCGCGCACTGCGCCAACTCCTCGGGATCGATCGGCCGTTCGAGCGCGTAGAGCTCGGCGAGCCGGGCGCCCTCGGCAGTGCCGGAACCGAGCGCCCGGACCACCGGCAGCGACTTCTTCCGGGCGACGAGGTCCGCGCCGACCGGCTTGCCGGTGACCGCTGGATCCCCCCAGATGCCGATCAGGTCGTCGATCAGCTGGAAGGCGAGGCCGATCTCGCGGCCGAAGCCGTCCATGGCCTGTGCCGCTTCCTCGGAACCGCCGCCGTACAGCGCGCCCATCGCGCAGGCGGCGCCGAGCAGGGCGCCGGTCTTGGCCTCGGCCATCGCCAGGCACTCGGCGAGCGAGACGTCGTTGCGCTGCTCGAAGGCGCAGTCGATCTGCTGGCCCTCGCAGAGTTCGACCACGCAGTCGGCGAGCCGGCGGATCGAGCCGCGGGCGGCCGGGTGGGAGTCCTCGGCGACCAGGCGCAGCGCGAGGGAGTGCATCGCGTCGCCGGCCAGGATGGCCTCGGTGGTGCCGAACACCCGCCAGGCGGTGGGCCGGTGGCGCCGGGTGTCGTCCCGGTCGATGACGTCGTCGTGGAGCAGGGTGAAGTTGTGCACCAGCTCCACCGCGGCGGCCGCGGCGACGGCCGTACCGGGGGTGCCGCCGAGGGCCTGGGCGGCGGCGAGGACCAGGGCGGGGCGGATCGCCTTGCCGGAGGAGGCCTCGGAGGGCGTGCCGTCCGCCTCCCACCAGCCGAAGTGGTAGCCGGCGACCTTGCGCATCGTGCCGGGCAGTGAGTCGACGGCGGCCCGCAGGACCGGGTCGACCAGCCGGCGGGCGCGGGCGAGGATGTCGGCCGCCTCGTGGCCCTCTTTGTGGTCCCGCTCCAGTGTGGAGCTCGTCATGGGTTCCTCCCCCTGTAAGGCGCCTGTCGTGGGACGGCCGGCCCGTCGGGCGGCCGGGTGCGCCGGGGCGGCGGGCCGGTGGCCGTACGCGCCGCGGCGCGCCGCCCGGCCGGGGCCGGGTGTCCTCGTCCGGGCGGCGCGGATTCGGCTCGGAGGCCGAGCCGGCGGCCGTCGTCAGCGCTGGGCGATGTCCACGTTCTCCAAGACGCCGACGGCGTCCGGAACCAGGATCGCGGCCGAGTAGTAGGCGCTCACCAGGTAGGAAATGATGGCCTTCTCGTCGATTCCCATGAACCGCACCGAAAGGCTCGGCTGGTATTCGTCCGGAATTCCGGTCTGGTGCAGGCCGACGACGCCCTGGTTGTCCTCGCCGACGCGCATCGCGAGGATCGAGCTGGTGTTCCCGCCGACGATCGGGATCTTGTTGCACGGGAAGATCGGCACCCCCCGCCAGGCGCTGACCTGCTTGCCCTCGACCTCTACCGTGCCCGGGTAGAGCCCGCGCTTGTTGCACTCACGGCCGAAGGCGGCGATGGCCTTGGGGTGGGCCAGGAACATCTTGGTGCTGCGGCGGCGGCTGAGCAGCTCGTCCATGTCGTCCGGGGTGGGCGGGCCGGAGTGGGTCTGGATCCGCTGGTCGTACTCGGCGTTCTCCAGCAGGCCGAACTCGGGGTTGTTGATGAGCTCGTGCTCCTGGCGCTCGCGCAGTGCCTCGATGGTCAGCCGGAGCTGGTGCTCGGTCTGGTTCATCGGCTTGTTGTAGAGGTCGGCGACCCGGGTGTGGACCTTGAGGATGGTCTGCGCGACGCTCAGCTCGTACTCGCGCGGCTTGAGCTCGTAGTCCACGAAGGCACCGGGCAGCTCGTACTCGCCCTGGTGGCCGGCGGAGAGGTCGATCGCCGCCTCGCCGTGCTTGTTCTGCGCCTGCTGGAAGCCGTTCAGGTACTCCATGATCTGCAACTGCAGCGACTCGGAGCGGTCGTGCAGCTCCTGGAAGGACGGCCAGGCGAGCACCATCACGGTGCCTGCGGTGGCGGCACGAACGGTGTACGGCCAGCTGCCGTCCTCCACCTGGAGCGCCTCGTCGCCCAGGTGGTCGCCGTCGGCCAGGGTGCCGACCACCGTCTCCTCGCCGTACTTGCCGGTGCCGAGCCGCTCGAGCTTGCCGTGCGCGATCAGGAAGACCTCGCTGATCGGCGTGCCGGCGGTGACCAGGACGTCGCCCGCGTGGAACTGCCGCTGGACGAAGCGGCCGGCCAGCTCCTCCAGCACCGCCTCGTCCTCGTAACCGCGCAGCACCGGCACCTCGGCCAGCGTCTGCGGGACGATCCGCACCTCGGAACCCGTCTTGACGAAACTCACCCGGCCGCGGCCGACCTTGTGGCGCAGGCGGCGGTTGACCCGGTAGGTGCCGCCGGAGACCTGCACCCAGGGCAGCGTCCTGAGCAGCCAGCGCGGGCTGATGCCCTGCATCTGGGGCGCGGACTTGGTGGTCGTGGCGAGGCTCCGCGCGCCCGCCGTGCTCAGGGACTGCTGCTGCCGGATGTCCGGCTGCGCGCCCGGCGCAGGAATACCGGCATTGGTTTCGGTCGACATGGGGAAAACCCTTCGCATGCCCGATGAAGTGTCGCCTTGCACATTCTTGTTACAGCTTCATGGTGGGCCGTTCGAGGGAGGTCCGCAATCACTCGTTCGAGTGGTTCTGAATAACCGAACAAATAGTACGACTAGATCGCCTGATCGATATTTGTTCGACTTCTTATTCGAAAACACCGGGATGCCGCGCCCGGCCCTCCTCCGTCGACCGTGCGGCTGACACTACAGCGGACCGTTCCAGTCCAGCGTCGGTTCCAGCACCCCTTCCAGGGTGAGCAGCCAGCGTTTCACGTCGATGCCGACCCGGCCGCCGCCGAAACCGCCGATCCCGTCCGCCGCCACCACCCGGTGGCAGGGCACCAGCAGGGCCACCGGGTTGGCGGCCATCATCTGCCCGACCGTCCGGGCGGCCAGGCCCGGTTCCGTGACGTCCTCGAACACCCCGCTGCGGGCGGCGAGTTCACCGTAGGTGATGGTCCGGCCGTACGGCACCTGGTCCCGGAGCGTGCGCAGGACGGTGCGGTGCGGCCCGGAGCTGAGGCTCCAGTCGATCGGCAGGCCCAGCTCCCGGGTGCGGCCCGCCAGGTAGGCGCCGATCCGCTCGGTGACGGCGGTGACCTTCGCGGGGTCGGTGCACGGCGGCGTCTCACCGTCCCGTCCACCGTAGCCCGCGGCCGCCACCCCGAGCGGGGTCACCGCGATGTGCATCGGACCGCTGGGCAGCGGGGTCGGCACGGTCAGCCAGGACAACGACCAGGACTGCGGCACGCTCGGGCCCCACCCTCCACCGGGTCGGCCGCCGGCCGGCCCGGCGACCACGGGGTGCTCCGGACCGGGCCGCCCCGCGCGCCATCGTACGGCGGGCGGGGCGGGCGGTGCGGGCGGGGCGGACGGGGCCGGTCCGAAGACGGCCCCGTCCCCCCGGCCGGTCCGGTCAGAGCTGCCTCTTCAACCTGCGGGCGGTCGACGCGCAGAAGTGCACCAGGTCGGCGCGGTCCGGCGAGTGGCCCTCGCACAGCACGGCGAGCTGGGCGTCGGCGATCCGGTCCGGCCCCGGGATCTCCAGCAGGTACGCCAGGTCGGCCAGTACGGTGGCCAGCCGCTCCGCGTCCACGTGGTCCAGGGTGGCCGCGGCCTGGTGATGGCTGATGGTGAGCGAACCGGGCATGGTCAAACCTCCTCCGTACCCCCTCCGTCCACGGTACGACCGACCCGGCCACCCCGCCCGCCGCGGAGGCACGCACGCGTGGGCGGAGCGACCGGCTGTGCTCCGGGGCCGGCCGGGTACGGTGCGCGGTGGGCCGCACCGGTACCGGCCGGGGGTGCGCCCCGGAGCCGTCCGAGGGGTGAGTCAGCGGTCCGGGCCCTCCTCCCAGCGGCGATCCCGTACGGCCGGCAGGCCCAACACTACGGCCCCCGCCGCCACTTGCCAGACGGCTCCGACCAACAGCACGCCGCCGGTGCCGTACCGGGCCGACAGCGGACCGGCCGCCGCCAGGCCGAGCGGTCCCACGGCGAAGGAGCCGACCGCCCCGAAGGCGGTCAGCCTGCCCAGCAGTTCCGGCGGCACCCAGTGCTGCACCGTGGTGCTGTACAGCGTCCCGCAGACCGCCGAACCGAGCCCCGCCACCAGCGCGGCGGCGACCAGCCAGGGCAGCGACGGCCCGGCCGCCAGCGCCGCGGACGGCAGCGCCCAGCCGAGGGCAGCCACGGTGGCCACCGCGAGCGGCCGTTCCGGGCGGCGGCCGAGCATCAGCAGCCCGCCCAGTACCGCACCGGCCCCGTACACGCCCATCACCAGGCCCCAGGCCCCGGCGCCGCCCAGCTCCCGCTGCGAGATGAGGGGGCCGAGGACCAGGAACGGGGCCCACACCAGCAGGTTGAACAGGCCCATCTGGGCGGTGGTGATCCACAGCCACGGGCGGGCGGTGAACTCGCCCCAGCCGGACCGCAGTTCCGCGAGCACCGAGCCCCCGCCGTCCCCGCCCGGCCGGTCGGGCAGTCGCAGACCGGCCAGCGCCAGGGCACCGACGCCGTACGTCAGCGCGTCGATCAGCAGCACCGCCGCGGGGCCCCGCACCGCCGTGACCAGGCCGGCCAGCGCCGGGCCGGCCACCGTGGACACCGAACGGGACAGCGCCAGCAGGGTGTTGCCGTCCGCCAACAGCTCCTTGCGGCGCACCAGATCGGGCACGATCGCGCCGAAGGCGGGCATGAACAGTCCCTCGCCGATCCCCCAGACCGCCACCAGCGCGACCATCGCCCCGACCGGCGCGTGCCCGGTCGCCAGCAGCGCGGCCAACAGCCCCTGCACCAGGCCGCGCAGGACCTCCGAGCCCAGCATCAGCCGACGGCTGCCCAGCCGGTCGGTGATCACCCCGCCGGCCAGCAGGACCAGCACCACCGGCAGGATCCGGGCGGCCAGCACCCAGCCGACCTCGGTGCCGCCCCCGCCGCCGTCGAGCACCGAGAAGGCGACCGCGACCGGCGCCATCGAGGAGCCGAGGAGGGAGGTGGTGTACCCGATGAAGAAGCGGGTGAATTCGCGCTCGCCCAGCACGGCGAGACGGTCTCCCAGGCTCCTTGGAGGGGCCGGGATCCGTTCTGTTTCCACTGCCATGGGCAGCCAGTCTGCGCTCGCCGGGGAACCGGCTTCAAGGGTTCGCGACGAAAAACCTGAGCCTTTTTGCATCAATATCCGGGAGAATGGGTTCTGCCGCAGTAAATTGCCGACCGAACGGGCAATGAGCTGCGCTTTACTGCGGAGTGCGGATATCTTTCCGGCATGCTGGTTCGGCCCGTTTACTGCGGAAGAAGGCGGACGTGACGGAACTCCCCCCGGTCGAGTACGGCCTCGCCGTCGAGCGCTACCTGGCCGCCTCCGGGCTCGCCGAGGGCTCCCGGCGGATCTACCGGATCGCCCTTGACACCTGGGCCTGGGCCCTCGCCGACCGGCCCGCCCCCACCGGCCCCGAACGGCGGCGCGCCCGCCCGCCCGTGCTCCCGCTCGCGCTGCTCGACCACCCGGACGCCGCCCAACGGCTGCGCACCGCCGTCGCCCGGCGCGCCGCCGACACCGACCCCCGCACGCTCAACCGCGAACTCTCCACCCTGCGCGCGGCCGTGGCCTGGTGGCGGGCCCGGGGCTGGATCGACGGCGACCCGAGCACCGACCTGCGCCCCAGCCCGCTGCCCGAACCTGCCGCGGCCGCCGCCCCGTTGACCGCGGAACAACTGCGCGCCCTGTTCACCCGCCGGGCGCCGCTGCGCGAACAGACGCTCTGGCACCTGCTGCACGAGTCCGGCGCCGCCATCGAGACCGTACTGGCCCTGGACACCGACCAGTTGGACCTCCCCGGCCGCCGCACCCACCCCCGCTCCGACCGCACCCGGCTCCACTGGGGCACCGGCACCGCCCGGCTGCTCCCCCTGCTGGTCGCCGGCCGCTCCGGCGGCCCGCTCTTCCTCACCGACCGCCGCGCACCGGCCGGCACCCCCACCGCCGACCGCTGCCCCCACACCGGCCGCGCCCGCCTCTCCTACCGCCGCGCGGCCGAACTCTTCACCGCGCACACCAGCGCCCTCGGGCCGGGCTGGACGCTCCGGCAGCTGAGGGAGCGGCGGTGAGGAGCACGCGCCGGGCGGGGGTACCGTGCGGCGGCCCTGAGAGAGCAAATCGCCGTGGGTGTCGGCGAATCGGGTCTCGCGCGACGGAGCGGACTCACAGCCCGCGTGTTCACCCGGCGGCCCAGGTCGGGGTCACGGCCCGGTCGAGCCGGGCGTAGCCGGCGTCCTGGGTGAGCAGTTCCCGGTGGCTGCCGCAGGCGACCACACGGCCCCCGCGCAGCAGGACGATCCGGTCGGCGTTCCGCACGGTGAGCAGGTTGTGCGAGATGATGATCGTCGTCCGCCCGCTCATCAGCCGCCCGAGCGGCTCCAGGATCCGCCGCCCCGACTCCGAGTCCAGGCCGGTGGTCGGCTCGTCGAGCAGCAGCACCGGTGCGTCCCGGACCATCGCCCGGGCGATCGCGATCCGCTGGCGTTGGCCGCCGGACAGCAGCCGCCCCTGCTGGCCCACCACCGTGTCGTAGCCCTCCGGCAGCCGGCTGATGAACTCGTGCGCGTCGGCGGCCCGGGCGGCCGCCGCGATCTGCGTGTCGGTGGCCCCCGGTCGGCCGTAGGCGATGTTGTCCCGGACGGTGCCGTGGACGACCAGGGTCTCCTGGAGCAGCACCGCGATGTGCTCGCGCAGATCGCTCAGCGCCAGGTCGCGCAGGTCGATGCCGTCCAGTCCGACGGCACCGCGCTCCGGGTCGTAGAAGCGCAGCAGCAGCTTGGCGACGGTCGACTTGCCCGCCCCGCTCTCCCCGACCAGCGCGACCGTCTCGCCCGGTTCGGCGCGGAAGGAGACGTCGTTCAGCGCCAACCGGGACGCGTTCGGGTAGCGGAACCGCACCCCTTCGAAAGCCACTGCTCCACGCACCCGGGCCGGACGCAGCGGTTTCGGCGGATCGGCCACGTCCGGCTGCTGGTCCTGGAGTTCGATGATCCGCTCGGCGGCGGCCGCGGCCGAGAAGAAGCCGTTGCTGAGCCGCCCGATCCCCTTGACCGGGCCGTAGAGGCGGCTCAGGAGGGCGACGAATACGAGGAGTTCACCCAGGGTGAGGCGGCCCTGGGACAACTCCCAGGCGCCCAGCCCGAGCACGATCAGCGCGCCGACCAGTTCCAGCATCTCCACGATCGGCTCGAACAGTGCCCGCAGCCGGGTCGCCGCCATGGTCGCGCGGAACCGCGCCAGGTTCTCCCCCAGGAAGCGCTGCTGCTCCCAGTCCTGACGGTTGTAGGCCTGGACGAGGGCGATGTTGCCGAGCGTCTCCTCGGCGAGGGCGCTGACCGAGCCGCTGCGGCGGCGCCGTTCGCGGGACGCGGTCCTCACCTTGCCCGAGAAGCGCCGGGCGGTGATCCAGAACAGCGGGGCGACCACCAGGGCCGTGAGCGTGAGGTCCCACCGCAGGTAGAACAACAGGCCGAGGAAGACGGTCAGCTCGGCGACGTACGCGACCGCTTCCAGGACGCCCGAGAGCAGGAAGGTCTCGACCGCCTCGACGTCCGCGGTCAGCCGCGACAGCACGTCGCCGAGCCGCCGCCGTTCGAAGAAGCCCAGTGGGAGGCACTGGAGGTGCCGGAACACGTCCGTGCGCAGATTGAGGAGGAAGCGCTCGCTGACCCAGGCGGAGAGCGTCTCGTCGACGAACCCCAGCCCTCCTGCCAGCAGGGTCAGCCCGGCGTAACCGAGCGCCACCGGCAGGAACAGGCCGAGTCTCCGCGGCACCAGCACGTCGTCGACGACGACCTTGAACAACCAGATCATCGCCGCGTCGACCACCGGGCCGAGCAGGACGATCACCACCAGGAGGATCAGCCAGCGCCTCCCGCCTCGGGTGTAGGGCCAGAACTGCCGGAAGGTCCGCCGCAGCGGCACGACCGGAGCCGGGGCGACGACCGGGTCCGCCCGGCCGTCGCCGTCACCCGTGTCGACGGCCGTCAACCGCCGCAGGGACCACACCAGTTCGTCCTAGCCAGGGACCATCACCGGTCCGTGACCGTCAGCACCGGTTCCAGCGACGCAGGCCGCGGAGGCCACGAAGGCCGCCGTAGTCGCCGAAGTCGCCGAAGTCGCCGAAGTCGTCCCGGCCGCCACGGAAGTCCCCGCGGCCGCCGTCACCACGGTCGCCGTACCCACGGCCACCGCCGTCGCCGCGGTCGCGCCGCAGCGTCGGAAGGAGATTGGCGAGGATGCTCATCACTGCCACCTTTCTCTCGGTTTGTCCCCCACCGGGATGTACGGACGGGCGGGCGGAAGTACTCAGCCCCGCACGCATGTCACCGGATGTGTTCGATGTCACCGGGCGTGGGTGCTCCGGCACGCGTCACGGCTTCCGCCCTCACGGCCTTCCTCCGCCGCGGCTTCCGCCGTCACGGCCTCCGTCACGGGCCCGTTCCGCTCGGCCCGGGGACCGTTACCCAGCCGATGGGCGACCGTGACGCGGCCGGGCGGGCACCGCGACACGGCCCCCCTACCGTCACCGACGACGCACCGGACAACCGCGCGGGCCGGCCTCAGGGACCGGCCGTACGGGCCGGAGGCGTTCGCGAGAGCCGCGGTCTCGCCGTTGACGCGTTCGTTCACCAGAGTCTTCGTCTTCGAAGGAGCACCACCGCATGAGCAAGAGCCGTACCCACCGTTCGCCCGCCCGCCGGATGCTGGCGGTCTGCGCGCTGACCGGCGCCGCGCTGGTGACCGTCGTCACCGGCGGGCAGGCCTGGGCCGACGGAACCCCGCAGGCCGCCACCCCCACCGCCCACGCCCCCGCCGACCCGGCGCCGGCGGGCGCGGTCCGTCCCTCCGCCTCCGCCGCCCCCGCCACCGAAGTCGCGCCCGGCTCCGCCGCCGCGTCCGCCAAGCCCGCCCGCCCGGCCGGCTCCGCGCCCGCGGCGCAGCCCGTCCCCGCCGGCTCCCAGCCGCAGGTGCGCGAGGTGCCGAAGGGTGCCGCCCAGGCCGGTGACGGCTCGGGCGAGACCGACGGCAACGGCCTGATGCAGGCGGGCGGCGGCGCCGTCGCGGCCGTCGGCGCCGGTGCACTGGGCTTCGCCCTGCTGCGCCGCCGCTCCGGTGCGCGTGGCTGACACCGGTCCCGAGTCCGCCGGGCACCCCGGCGCCCTTCCTCCGCACCCGGCCGGGCGGGGAAGCGGCGCCGGGGCGCCCCGGGCGGCGGGGACCGCCAAGCGGGGCGGCCGCGGGCGGCGGCGCGCCGCCCGGCCCGGCCCGGGCATCCTGCGCCGGAGCGTCTTCGGCGCGGCCGGCCTGCTCTGCGTGGTGCTCGGCACCTCGCTCGCGCTGTCCGGCCGGGACACCCCGGTGGTGCGGATCGAGACCTCCGGCCACGACCCGGCGGCCGCCGCACCCACCCCGACCGCGCCCGCCCGCACCACCCCCGTGGGCGCGCCGACCGCCGGCGCCCGGACGCTCGCCGCCTCGCCGCCCACCCGGCTGCTGATCCCCGCCATCAGCGTTGACGCCCCGGTGACCGACCTCGGCCTGAACGCCGACGGCACCGTCCAGGTGCCCTCGGCCGACCATGCCGACCAGGTCGGCTGGTACCGCAACGGCCCCACCCCGGGCGAGGCCGGCCCGGCCGTCCTGATCGGCCACCTCGACACCAGGAACGGCCCGGCGGTCTTCCGGCGCCTGCCGGAACTCCACCCGGGCGACCTGATCCGGATCCGGCGCTCGGACGGCGGCAGCGTGGACTTCAAGGTCCGCAGCCTGCTCCAGGCCGCCAAGGACCACTTCCCCACCGACGCGGTGTACGGCGACACCCCCGGGCCCGCACTGCGGCTGATCACCTGCGGCGGGCGGATCGGCTCGGACGGCCACTGGACGGACAACATCATCGTGCTGGCGGACCCGGTCTGACCGGGCCGCCGACAGCGGCGGCGGAACCGCCGGTCACCGTCCGCACGACCTACCCACCGGACCGGCCACCAGGACGGACCGGCTACAACGGTCACAGCAGCAGGACGGCCGGAGGGACGGCGAACCGGCGCCGCACCGCGCGCACACCGCGAACCAGGAGGACGAGCACCGACCGTGGCACCACCGACCCCGCTCCGCCGCCGCCCCGGTGCCGTGCCCGCGGCCGCCCTCGCCACCCTGGCCGTCCTGACCGTCCTCGCCGTCCTGGCCTTCGGCCGCCCCGCCCCGGGCGGCCTGCGGGACGACGGCCCGCGCGTGGCCGTCACCCCGCCGACCTCGGCCAAACCGCTCTGGCCCGGCCTGGCCACCGCACCGCCGCCCGCCACGTCCGCGATCGGGTCCAGCACCCAGGCACCTCCGCCGCAGCCCGTACCCGACCTGACCGCCCCCGGGCACGACCTCACCGCGGTCGACCTCCACACCCTCCTGGCCAAGGACCCGGCGGTGAGCGCGGAGGAGCGGCGCGCGCTCGACTCCTGCACCGGCTGCGAGGTGCGGACCCCCGAGTTCCGCGACCTCACCGGCGACGGGCTGCCCGAACTGATCGCCGCCGTCGCCACCCCGGGACAGGTCGCGCTGCACGTCTACACCCTCACCGGGGACCGCGTCCTGCCGATCCTGCGGGTGCAGATCAAGCCGGACTTCGGCGCCGCCACCCTGGACTCCGACCTGTGGCTGTACGAACCGACCACCGTCACCACCCGCACCACCAGCCACTACCAGTGGGACGGGACCAGGCTCGCCCTGGTCGAGAAGCGGGTGGACGGCATCGGCCTGCTCCCGCCCACCGATCCGGGCACCGACCCGCCGACCGGCACCGGAGCCGTCGGCGCGGTTCCCGGGCCGGTCCGCCCCTCCGCCGAGGCCAGGCCGGGCGCCGGCGCGGCCGTCCCGACCGCGCGCCCCGGCCGACCCCAGCCCCAGCCCGCCCAACCGTCCCAGCGGTACCAGCCGACCCCGCAGTCCCAGCAGTCCCAGCAGTCCCCTCAGTACCAGTCGTCCCAACCGACCGCCCCTGCCGTCGTCCCGGAAGCGAAGCGATGACCACCGCCGCCGCCCCCGCCCAGCCGCACATCCTGCTCGTCGAGGACGACGAGGTGATCCGGGAGGCGACCCGGATGGCCCTGGAGCGCTACGGCTTCCCGGTCACCACCGCCGCCGACGGTCTGGAGGGGCTGGAGGCCTTCCACGCCGTCCGCCCCGACCTGCTCCTGCTGGACGTGATGCTGCCGCTGCTCGACGGGGTCGGCCTGTGCCGCCGGATCCGGGAGGAGAGCCAGCTGCCGATCCTGATGATGTCGGCCCGCACCGACCCGGTGGACGTGGTGTCCGGTCTGGAGGCGGGCGCGGACGACTACGTGGTCAAGCCCTTCGAGAGCGCCGTCCTGGTCGCCCGGATCCGCACCGTGCTGCGCCGCATCCGGGTGGCCCCGGCTCCTGCCGCTGCGTCTCCTGCCGTCCTTTCCTCCCCCTCCTCTTCCCCCTCCCCTTCCTCCCCCTTCCCCCCTTCTTCCGCGTCGCCCGACTCCCCGGCAGCCCCCGTCGCCCCCACCCCCGCTCCCTCCCCCACCCACGCCGTCCGCAACTTCGACGGCCTGCAGGTGGACACCGACAGCATGGAGGTGCGGGTCGACGGCCGCCTCGTCCCGCTCACCCCCACCGAGCTGCGGCTGCTGCTGGAGTTCACCGCCGCGCCCGGCATCGTGCTGGAGCGCTCGACGCTGCTGGAGCGCGTCTGGGACTACGAGTGGGGAGCCGACACCCGGGTGGTGGACGTCCACGTCCAGCGGCTGCGCGCCAAGATCGGCTCCGGCCGGATCGAAACCGTCCGCGGTTTCGGCTACAAGCTCCGGCGCCCCGCATGACCGTACGCCGACCCCGGCAATTCCCCTCCGGGCTGACGCTGCGCCGGATGACCCTGCGCCGCCAGATCGCCACCGCCGTCGCCGCCATCTCCGTCCTGGTCGCGGTGGCCGTGGGCCTGCTGGTCCACCAGGCGATGATCCGACAACACGTCGACCAGGCGCGCTCCTCCGCGCTCACCGCCCTCAACTCCGCCCTCACCGACTACGCGCGCGGCCTGACCCCCAACCCCGTCGCCGCCCTCGACGACCCGGCCCTCCCCACCCGGCTGCACGACCTCGCCGCCGGCGGGCGAGAGGGCACGGTGCTCGCGACCGACCAGCAGGGCGAGTCGATGTGGGCGGCGGCCCCGGTCCGGGGCGGAGTGCTCTCCGCCCGGGTGGACTTCACCCAGGACCGCCGGGCCATCGCCGACCTGGACCGGATCATCCTGCTCACCGTCGTCGCCGCGGTCTTCACCACCGTGCTGGCCGGCGTGCTCGTCGCGGACCGGATCAGCCGCCGCCTGCGCACCGCGGCCACCGCCGCCCGGGGCATCGCGGCCGGCGGCACCGACACCCGGATCGGCGAACTCGTCGACGGGAAGGACGAGGTCGCCGACCTCGCCGCCGCCGTCGACCTGATGTCCCGCACCCTGCACCGCCGCCTGGAGGACGAACAGCGCTTCACCGCCGACGTCGCCCACGAACTGCGCACCCCGCTCACCGGCCTGGTCACCGCCGCCGAACTGCTGCCGCCCGGCCGCCCCACCCAACTGGTGCAGAACCGGGTCCAGGCCCTGCGCGCCCTCGTCGAGGACCTCCTGGAGGTCTCCCGCCTGGACGCGGACGTCGAGTCCCCCGACCTCTCCGCCGTCCCCCTGGAACGCGCGGTGCGCCGCACCGTCACCCTCACCGGCCTCGACGTCCGGATCGGGATCACCTCCGACCAGGAGGTCCGCACCGACCTGCGCCGCCTCGACCGCATCCTCGGCAACCTGCTGCTCAACGCCCACCGCCACGGCGCCGGCCCGGTCGAACTCCACGTCGACGGCCGCCGGATCACCGTCCGCGACCACGGCCCCGGCTACCCCGGCGACCTCCTCGACCACGGCCCCCAGCGCTTCCGCACCAACGCCCCCGAACGCGGCCGCGGCCACGGCCTCGGCCTCACCATCGCCACCGGCCACACCCGCGTCATCGGCGCCACCCTCACCTTCGCCAACCACCCAGGCGGCGGCGCCCTCGCCACCCTCACCCTCCCCCCGGACTGACCGCCTCCCCATCGCGTGGTGGCTGCGTGGTGGCTACGGGCGGCGGTCTCTCCGGTCGTCCCGCGAGTCCCAATCGTCGAGGGTGCGCCGGGCTTCGGCGGCGAGCGGGTGGTGCGGGCCATAGAGCCGCTCGGTGTCGACGAGTACTCGGAGCTGGGCCGTGCGGGCGCCGATGTGGTCACCGGTCGCGAAGAGCAGGTGTGCTGCGCGGCCGCGGACCTCCAGTGCGAAGGCCGGATCGTCGTCGGCGAGCCGGTCCAGCCGGGGAAGCAGGGACCGGTACTCGGCGAGTGCCGAGACGTGGTCGCCGAGGTGTTCCAGGCACTGCGCTGCCTCGACGCGGAAGCGCAGGGCCTGGGGGTCGGTCGGGCCGGCCTCGGCGGAGCGCTGCTCGATCAGCAGCCGGAACTCCGACAGTGCGGCGCGGAACTGACCGTCCTCCAGCAGAGTCGCGGCGTAGTGCTTCCGCAGCATGTGGACGACCGGAGAGTTCCGGCCACGGGCCTCGGCGGCACCGGACAGCGCTCTGCCGAGCACGCTCACGGCTTGGGTGACCCGACCCGCGTCCAGCAACCCCTTGGCCTCCTTGACGGCGGCGCCGATCTCGGCCGTCCCGCCGACGGGCGCGGGAGGGCCCGGGTGCGGGTCCGCGGCGGGCACGGTCGGCGAGTGCCGTGACCGGCACGGCGGCTGCCCGCCGTGCCAGGGCGCGTAGGGCTGCCGGAACGGACGGGTCGGGTCCATCGGGACCCCGGGGCCGTCAAGGCGGTTCGACGCGGGGCCGGGAAGCAGGGGCGCCAGCTCGCGGTAGACCTCCGCCGCATCGGCCGGGCGGTCCCGCGGGTCCTTGGCGAGCAGCCGCAGGACCAGGGTCTCCAGTGGTTCCGGCACCTCTGGCCGGAGCCGGCGCAGTGGCAGGGGCGGCTCGTGGAGGTGCCGGTGCAGCACGCCCAGCGCGGAGGCACCGGCGAAGGGGACCGTGCCGCCGAGCAGTTCGTGCAGGATCACGCCGAGCGAGTAGAGGTCGGCGCTCGGGCCGACCTCGCCCCCCATGGCCTGCTCGGGCGCCATGTACGCGGGGCTGCCGATGGGAGAGCCGGTGAGGGTGAGGCGCGTGGTGTCGGAGTCCAGGACGGCGGCGACACCGAGGTCGAGCACGACGACGGTGCCGTCGGGACGGACCATGACGTTGCGCGGCTTGAGGTCGCGGTGCACGGCCGGTACCGCGTGCACGGCGGTCAGCACCGGGCAGAGCTGCGCCGCCACGGCGACCGCCCACGGCCAGGGGTAGGGATCGTGCTCGGCCAAGTGGTCGGCCAGGTCCGCGCCGTGGACGTACTGCATGACCAGGTAGAGGTCGTCGCCGTCGCTGGCGGCATCGTGCACGGTGACCAGTCCGGGGTGATCGACCTGGGCGGTGACCCGGCACTCCCGGACGAAGCGCCGCCTGACCCCGTCGAAGTCCTCCGCCGCTTCGGGCATCCGGTCGGTCCGGAGCAGCTTGACCGCCACCTGCCGGTCCAGGACGTTGTCGTGTGCCGTCCAGACCTGGCCCATGCCGCCCCGCCCGACGAGCGTCGCCAGCTCGTACCGCCCGGCGACGAGCCGGCCCTTCATGAGCGCTCCTGCTGCTCGAGGTAGGCGCTCAGTTCGTCGAGCCCGGCCCTGACCTGCCCGATGCGGTCCTGGCGTGGCAGGCCCACAGGTGGGTGGCCCGGCTGCACCGTCGGCAGTGCCACCGGGGTCCCCTGGCCGGGAACCGCCCCTCCCGAAGGCTGCGGCCGCAGGTCGACGGCAAGGAAGTACGCCGGGACGAAGACCATGGTCCCGAGCAGGAGCACCACCCCGGTGGTGGCCTGCCAACTGTCCTTCCCGGACGGCCCGATCAGCGCCACCCCGCCGACGGACGCCGCCGCCACCGCGACGAGCACCAGCCAGTCGCGTCGGCGGCGGTGCACGAGCGCGAGGTACAGCATCGATATCCAGCCCAGCATGCCGATGGTCAGCACCGGAACGGCGGTGAGGACCACCCTGAGAAGCACCCTCCACACGCGCGCGCCACGTCGACGCGGCGGCGCTGTGGGGACGGGGCCGTACATGGGCCAGCTCCTGCTCGGCGGAGGTTGATCGGTGATTGCCGGGGTCAGCCTACCGACCCGTCCGCCCGGCGACCTCCGCCCATCAGGACGGGCTGATGCTCCCGTCCGTCAGCCCGTCGTACAGGCCCTGGACGAACAGTTCGCCCAGCCTGGCAGCCAGGCGTGCCGCCTCCTCGAAGGCGGCGACCGCGCGGAACCGCTCCCCGTAGCGCTGCTGGTCGGCCAGCGGCAGCCGGGGCACCTGGAGCCGGCGCACATCGAGCCGGGTCGCGGACGTGGTGAAGCTGCTGGCCTGCCGGTTGTTGGCGCTGCTGCGCAGGAAGCCGGCGAGGAACCACGGGTCCAGGGTGGCCGGGTCGGGTCGCAGCAGGTGGACGTTGCGGCCCAGCGCGGCACCGGCGGTGGCTTCGTCGATCACGCGGGTCGCGGTGCCCCGGCCGAGCACGGGGATCACCACGTCCCCGGCCCGGATGAGCACTGGCTCCTCGTCCTCGCCCTCGGGCAGCACGCCGGAGGGGGCGCCGCCCGACACGATGTCGTGCTCGCTCAGGACCAGCGGGCCGCCGGTGCCGGCTCCGGCACCGCCCGTCCGCATCACCAGGGCTCCCGTCCTGGCCAGTTCGCCCACGCTGGTCATCGGCCAGCGCACGGGCGCGCCCTGGACGCCCACCACCGGCGCCAGTTCCACGGTGCTCCGCAGGGCACCGGTCAGGCGTTCGCGGACCTCGCTCAGCCCGGCCCCTCCGGTGCCCGCCGCCCGAATCGGCAGGTGCCGGGCCGGGGTCACGTCCACGTCGTCGTCCAACAGGTCGACCAGCGGGACGGTGCGGCTGACGCCGGGTCGCTCCGGTGCCGCGCCGGCGTGGTCGAAGGCGTACCAGTCCTCCAGCACCGTGTTGCGCAGTTCCTGCCACGGCAGCCTTTCCCCGCCGTCCGACTGCTCGGCCGCGTTCACCAGCAGCAGTCGCTGCGGTTGCGGCGCGTCCGCCGCGGGGCGGCGCAGCACCCACAGGTGCAGGGGAATGCCGTACGGCGGGGCCACGCCCGCGGGCAGCGCGACGACCGCCCGGAGCGCGCCGCGCCGCAGCAGGTCCGCCCGGATCCGCCGGCCCGACCGGCGGGACGCCGCGGCGGGCGGCATCAGCAGCACGGCGCAGCCGTTGTCGCGCACGTGGGCGAGGGCGTGCTGCACCCAGGCCAGCTCGGACTCGGTCCGCGGCGGCAGCCCGTACTCCCAGCGGGTGTCGTAGGCGAGCTCCTCGTGCCCCCAGGAGCGCTCGTTGAACGGCGGGTGGCACAGCACGACGTCCGCGCGCACGCCGGTGTGCGCGTCGGCGCGCAGGCTGTCGCCCACCTGGATCCGCACTTCCCCGTCCGTGTGCAGGGCGAGGCGCACCGCGGTCAGCGCGGCGAGGTCCGGATCGGCCTCCTGACCGATCACCGTGGTGGTGGGACCGGCCGCGCCGAGCAGGCCGCCGAATCCGCAGGCGGGGTCCAGCACCAGCTCGGCCGGGCCGGCGAGTTCGGCCATCAGCTCCGAGAGCGGCGCGGGGGTGAGCGTGTACTGGCGCGGGCCCGCCTCCAGGTGGCGCCCCATCAGGAACTCGTACGCCTGGCGTGCGCCGAGTTCGTCGGCGAGCTCCACGCCACCGCGCAGCAGCGCCAGACGCCCTGTCAGCTCGGGCCCGCTCGGCACGGGTACCGGGTGGTCCTCGCCCAGGCGGGCGCGGAGTGCCTCGGCGAGCGCCCCGGGCAGCTCGTCGGCCAGACGGCGGTCGTCCGCGGTGGCCAGCTCCTGCCAGCGGGTGGACCGATCGCGCAGCAGGAGCACGGCACCGACCAGCCGCAGCGCGGTCGCCGCGCCGTCCGGATCCCCTTCGATCTGCTGCCAGACCCTTTCCCGCAGGGGCACCCGGGCGAGCTTGCCCTGGTCGCGCAGCCACTGCTCGACGTCGGCCAGGTCGAAGACCGGGCTGGTGTCGGTGCCGCCGACGGGCTTGGGGAAGTCCGTGTGCCTGCGCCGCCAGTTGCTGACCGCGGCCCGGCCGACACCGGCCAACCGCGCGATCCCGGCGGCGGTGACGTCTGTCCTGTTCTCCGGCACCGAGTGGGCCCCCTCCCCGCGACGCTACGACTGAGAACGATTCTACAACCAGCCTCACGGCGAGTTCTCGTGTTGACGCGGTTCACAGGCAATGATCTGATTAGCCCGCCGCTCACACAGCTCCCCGCCCGAAAGGTGCACCCCCGATGTCTCAGCTACTCCGCCGGGCCACCCTGATCGCCTGCAGCGCCACCGCGGTCCTCGGCCTCGCCGCCTGCGGCCCGGACAACGCGAACCCCTCGGCCACCGCGCCGGCCCCCACCGCGTCCGCCGGCGCCGCATCGTCCACCGCGTCGGCCCCCGGGCCCGCCGCGAGCACCGCCGGCCTCCCCGACGGGAACAAGCTGAACGCCCTGCTCCTGCCGGCCACCGCGATGCCGCCGAAGTTCAAGCTCGACCCCAGCGGCTCCCAGAGCACCGGCGACGGCGCCATCCCGCCGGCCTCGCCTTCCGCGGTCCCCGCCGACAAGGCGTGCGACATGCTCAACGGGACGGGGTGGGTCAACTCGGCTGGGATCATCGCCGCGTCCTTCGCCAAGAACAACTACGTGGACGAAGCCCAGAACATGTTCGCCCAGGAGCTGGACGCCTACCGCGGCAACGACGCTCAGACGGTCATGGCCAACCTGAAGAAGACCCTCACCGCCTGCCACACCTTCACCGTCACCCAGGACGGCCAGAACTTCTACGCGACCGTCACCCTGCAGAGCCTGCCCGGCGTCGGGGACGAAGCGCTCCAGGCGGTCATCACCTCCCCGGAATGGACCGGCGGCAGCACGCTGGTCGCCGCCCGCGTCGGCAAGGTCGTGGTGGCGACCTATGACAACGAGCAGAGCAACACCGGAACCGCCGGCGTGGCCCTGACCAAGACCCTGGTCAAGAACGCGGCTTCCGCGCACTGAACGCGGGGCCCGAGCGGGCAACCCGTGCCCGGCCGTCCACAACGGCGGTGGTACGGCGGCAGGCCCGGCGCGGCGAGGGGAGCGCCGGGGCCTGCCAACGACGAAGGGCCGGCTCGATCGAGCCGGCCCTTCCACCACTGAGCCCCCTGTCGGGTTCGAACCGACGACCCCCGCTTTACAAGCTCAACCGCGGTTGCCCGCAACCAGCTTGCATGTCCTCCGGAGGACCGAAGCGGGTGCTGCCCGGAGTGTGCGAGTCCCTCTCCGTCCGGAGACGTTGATGTCAGGTGGCGATGTCAGCCCGCTGGCGCATGTACGGGGAGCCTGGACCTCCGGTGGGGCGCCTACGGGTGGGTCAGCGCCACTCCAGGGGGACGTCGACGTAGCCGAGAGAAGTCGCGGCCTCGTCGGGGGTGATCTGCTGGGGCTGGGCGCCAGGGGTCAGGTCGGTGACGAATGCGGTCTCCTGACTGCCCTGGACGGAACGGAACAGGAGCTTCTTGCCGTCGGCGGAAATGGCCTTCGGGAGGTTCTTCCGGTCGGTGGCCGGGAGCAGGACGGGGCCCGCCGCGTCCTTGGCGTTCTCATAGTCGTCGGGGTGCATCCTGTCGACGTCGAGGGTCCACAGGTTGTTCTGGTACGGCGGCTTCGCGCCTCCCAGCGCGGCGGGGGCGCAGAGCAGGGTGTGGTTGTCGACCCATCCGGACGGCCGGCATTCCATGTCCTTGATCTTGCCGGCGGAGCCGTTCGCCTTCAGGGCGCCATTCGCCGTCACAGTCACCACGTTCTTGCCTTCGCCGTCCACGTAGCCGACCGCGCGCTTTCCGTCCGGACTGAAGTACACGCTCCCTCCGGTCACGCCGTGCATCGGGGTGCCACCGAGCGCCAGGTCGAGGTCCCCGAATCCGGCGCTCGGCCCCGACCACTGCTCGGTCAGCCGGTGGTCGGCGGTCAGGTCACGGCTGGCAATGTGGTCCTGACCGTTCGGGTCGCGGTACGTGAACCAGACGCTCCCGCCGTCGGGGGCGAAGAGGGCGCCCTTCTCCTTGGGCACGCTGGTGAAGCCGGAGGGCGTACCGGTGAGATCGGTGAAGTGGCCGGCGAGATCGACGTAGCCGACGTGGCTCGCACCGGTCTTGTCATCGGCGGTCACGATCGCGAGCCGGCTGAAGTCGTGGTCGAAGAGCTGCCGGATGCGCGGACCGAAGGCGGAGTCGGAGGCCTCTTCCCCGCTGCTCCCAGGATTTGGGAAGTTCCCCGCGCACAACTCCTGAATGGCACTCAGCTTGTCACCCTGCCGTGAGCCGACCACCGCCGCGGCGGGCAGGGTGAACTCGACCGAGGCTACGGTCTTCCAGCTGCCGGGTTCGAATCCGTGCACCCAGACCTTCGCCGGCCGGGAGCCGGGCACCGTGCAGCCCGCACTGATCACGAGGTCGTGGTCGCGGAAGGTCGCGTTCGTGGCGGCCGACGGCGTCTGCGGTGAAGCCTGGGAGGGAGCCGCACCGGGGCTTCCCGAGGTGGCGGCGGGCTGCTGCCCGGAGCTTCCACAGCCGGCGACCAGCGGAAGCAGCAGAGCAGCCGCTGCCACAAGCCGCCGCCCGGTCCGCCCGTTCCCTGCCACGACCATCGAGACCCCCATCGTTGTGCGACCACGCGTCAGAAGCTGACGACAAGACAGTTCAAAGGATCTTAGACTCCGCTGCAGCCGTGTCGTTGATCAATCACATCCCATCCGCCCAACCGTCTGAGGTGCAGTCACGCAGCTGCGTGCACGCAACGACAGGGGCCCTGCCGGATCTCTCCGGCAGGGCCCCTCACTGGGTCGGGGTGGCGGGATTGAACCCCCGGCCTCTTCGTCCCGAATGAGGTCGCTGCGTGGCCTCACTCAAGAGGAAGCCCCGAACATCTACGTGAGGACGTTGGTCGGCGTGTGGCCCCACGCGGTTCAGCATCGTTGTTGATTCAAGTTCTCCTCGGACTGCACTGGTCCGACACCGACCTGGAGAATCGCACCCTGACCGTCTGGCGCCAGCTCCAGCGCCGGAACGGCGACCTGTACGAGGACACCCCGAAGTCGCGCCGCCAGCGGATCATCCCGCTGCCAATGATGTGCGTCGCCCCCTTCGCTGGCAGCGCCTGCGGCAGGCCGAGCAGCGCCGCCACCGGCTGGAGCCGGGGAAGGACTGGCCGGTCTCCGGCACCGCCTTCACCACGGCGAGGTCTGCACGCACGTGGCGCAGGAGAAGCAGTGGGAGGCGATGAGGCGCATGGACCGCCTGCTGAAGCGCTGCCGCAAGACCGACTGATGTCATCCGGAGACGCCAGAAAGCCCCGGGCCGATCACAGCCCGGGGCTTTCTGCGTTCTCCGACCCTCTGACCTGGGCCGGAAGCGGAGCCCCCTGTCGGGTTCGAACCGACGACCCCCGCTTTACAAGAGCGGTGCTCTGGCCAGCTGAGCTAAGGAGGCACGGTGGCCGTCCGCGACGGATCACGGCGGCACCGGGGGCAGTCTACCGGGCCGGGGTGGCGGGGTGGGGGGATATCCGGGGGTTGGCGGGGTGGG
>CBJMI02800__coassemble_509_pt1 | contig 40148 bp, 32 predicted proteins | sample CBJMI02800__metabat2_low_PE_003 | metagenome-assembled genome bin CBJMI02800
GCTAGGGTTCCCCAGGTGGATCTGGATCTGGGACAGGTACGAGCCTTCGTGACCACCGCCGAAGAACTCCACTTCGGCCGAGCCGCCACCCGCCTGGCCATCAGCCAACAAGGCCTCTCCAAGCGCATCGCCCGCCTCGAGGCCGCCCTCGGCCTGCGCCTGCTGGAGCGCGACGCCCGAGGCGTCGCCCTGACCGCAGCCGGCACCCGCTTCCTGGGCCCCGCACGGCGAGTGCTCACCCAGGGGGACCTGGCAGTGGCCGCCGCACAGGAAACCGGACGGCCGTTGCGGATCGACGTGTGGGGCCACCTGTACGCCCCGATGCGCACCCTCGCACAGGCGGTGGACGCGGCGCCCGGCCTGGAGGTGGAGCCGGTGCCGGGGCGGGACCTGCCGTCGGTGGCGGCGGCGCTGCTGCGCGGGGAGGCGGACGCCGGGTTCGGCCGGGTGCACGCCCTGCCGGACGGCGCCGACGCCGGGCTGACGCACCGGCTGGTCCGCCTGGAGCCGGTGGACGCGCTGCTGAGCGCGGACCATCCGCTGGCCGACCGCGACGCCCTGAGCCCGGCGGAGCTGCGCAGCAGTGTGCTGCGCTGTCCGGCGGCGGTGGACCGGCTGGACTTCCTGACCCGCTTCGCCGCCCGGTTCGACGTCACCGGCCGGGTCGGCTCGACCAATCTGGGCCTGGAGCACTTCCTCGATCAGGTCGCCGCCGATCCGGGCTGCTTCTCCCTGGTGCCTGCCGACGGCCCGCTGCCGGACCGCCCGGGTGTCCGCACCGTCCCGCTGGCCGATCCGACCCCGCTGTACGCCTGGTCACTGCTCTGGCGGACCGACCGGGAACCCGAGAGCGACGGCCAACTGGACCGCCTGTTGAGGGCGTTCACCGCCGAGGCCGCCCGAAGCCGGTGGCTGGAGTACGACCCGTCCCGCGACTGGCTCCCGGACGCCGACGAAGCCGCCCTCCAGCCGTAGCGGCCGGGCGAGGCGAACCCGGTGCCGGCGGTGGTCACGGAGGCCCCGAAGCCCCACCCGGCCGGCCGACAGGCCCGCCGCCACGCTCATCGACGGCCGCCTCCCGGACAGTTGGCACCAGGTCACATCCGGGGCCCACTGTGCCGTAGGCACTGACAACCGGGCGCAGCGGCGGCTCGGCCCGTGTCCCGCCGCCGGTCACCACCAGGTGTTCCGGACCCTCAGCACCGACCCGTCCGCGGCGAAGGAGGTGGCGGTGTTGCCGGTGTTGCCGGTGGAGCCCAGCCTGCGGACGACGGCGTACCAGTGCACCGGGGAGTCCCCGACCGCGACCGGGACCGCGGCCACGGAGCCGCCGGTCTTCCAGGTGACCACGACCCTGGCGACCTCCGGTCCGACCGGGACGGCCACCATGTCCGGCCGGCTCGCCGCCCCGGTCACCCGGTTGAGCATCACGCCCTCGCTGAGGCCCGAGTCGTCCTTCGCCGTCCCGCCCGGAGCGGTGGTCGCGTCCACGAAGTCCCCGGGCTGGCGCTTGCCGTCCGCGACCAGGTAGACGTCGACCCGGTCGGCCTGCGGGTCCCAGCCCGGGTTGCCGCTCTGCGCGGGGTCGGCCGGCACCGCGGGGTCGGCGGCGCGCCGCTCCGTCCAGATCAGCTCACCCTGTTTGCGGCCGTCCTCCGCGGTCCGGGCCGCCGGCCACAGGGCGACCCAGACCTCCATGGTGTGGCCGTTGACGGCGCCCTCGCCGATCTTGGCCCGGACCGGGGTGAACGGGTCCCGCGGGGTTCGCGACGAAGCGGCCGAAGCGGCCGGCGTGACCGTCGGGATGGCCGCCGGGGTGGCCGTAGCCGCTGGTGCGACCACCGGGGACGGTGAGGCCACCGGCGAGGGGAAGGCCGAGGCCGACGGCGTGCCCGACACCGACGACCTGCCCGGAACGAGCGCGGCCGCGGAGGACACGGCCGCCACCGAGGCGCCGCCGGCCTCCCGCCCGTACCCGCCGATCGCCGTCCCCGCCCCGGCCACCGCCACCACCAGCACCGCGCCCGCGCCACCGGTCAGCAGCCGCCGGCGCCGCAGCCTGCGCCGGCCCCCGGCCAGCAGCCGGTCGTACGGGACGGCGCCGATCTCGATGCTCTCGGCCACCTCGCTCAACCCGTACGACGCCGCGGCCTCGGCCCCGGCCATGTCCTCGTTGCTCATCTTCCGCCTCCGACGGTCGTCAGCTCGCTGAGTGAGGAGGTCTCCCGGAGCTTGGCCAGCCCCCTGGCCGCCTGGCTCTTGACCGTACCGACCGAGCAGCCCATGGCCGCCGCGGTCTGGGACTCGCTGAGGTCCTCCCAGTACCGCAGCACGACGGCCTCCCGCTGGCGGGGCGGCAGGGCGGCGAGCGCGGCGAGCAGCACGGCCCGGGCGTCCGGGTCGGGCCCGGTCGGGGCGGGCCGGTCGGGGAAGGCCTCGACCAGGTACTCGGCCGGTCTGCGCCGGAACCGCCGGGCGTGCTCGTTGACCAGGATCCGGCGCACGTAGGCGTTCGGGTCGTCCGCGGCGCGCACCTTGGTCCAGTGGACGTAGGCCCGTTCCAGGGCCTGCTGGACCAGGTCCTCGGCGCCGTGGCGGTCCCCCGCCAGCAGGTACGCCGTCCGCAGCAGCCGTGACCACGCGCTGCCGGCGAACGCCCGGAACTCGTCGTCCCGGGCGGTCTTCTGGGCTCCCATGAGCACCTCCTCCAACCCCCCAGAGCCCGGAACCGCCGCCGATCGTTGCCCGGCGTCCGCGACCGGCCGTTCGCGATTCGCGACCAGTCGTTCGCGATTCGCCACCGGCGGCTGTGACACTGGAGGGGCTCGAAAACCGAGGTGCGCTCCGCCGTGCCTCCTTGCGAACCTAGAGGGATGCCCGCAGTGAGTTCTCCCGCAGTCCAGTCCGCCCCCGTACCCGCCGAGGGTCCCGGAATCGGTGAGCTGGCCGCCCGCCTGCCCGAGCTGACCCTGCGCGACGAGGTGCGGATCGGGCGCCGGCTGGAGGGGGCCCGCAGGGTCCGCAAACCCGAGGCCAGGCAGAAGATCGCCGCCGAGATCGCCGCCGACATCGACCGCGCCGAGCTGCTGGTCGAGCAGCGCCGGGGCGCCGTGCCGAAGATCACGTACCCGGCCGAGCTTCCGGTCAGCCAGAAGAAGGACGACATCCTGGAGGCCATCCGGGACCACCAGGTGGTGATCGTCGCAGGTGAGACCGGGTCCGGCAAGACCACCCAGATCCCGAAGATCTGCCTGGAGCTGGGCCGTGGCGTGCGCGGTCTGGTCGGTCACACCCAGCCGCGCCGGATCGCCGCCCGTACGGTGGCCGAGCGCGTCGCGGAGGAGCTGGACACCCCGCTCGGCGAGGCGGTCGGCTGGAAGGTCCGGTTCACCGACCAAGTCGGCCAGGACACCCTGGTCAAGCTGATGACGGACGGCATCCTGCTGGCGGAGATCCAGACCGACCGCGATCTGCGCCAGTACGACACCCTGATCATCGACGAGGCGCACGAGCGCAGCCTCAACATCGACTTCCTGCTCGGCTACCTCAAGCAGCTGCTCCCCCGCCGCCCCGACCTCAAGGTCGTGATCACCTCCGCGACGATCGACCCCGAGCGCTTCTCCCGGCACTTCGGCGACGCCCCGATCATCGAGGTCTCCGGCCGGACGTACCCCGTCGAGGTCCGCTACCGCCCGGTGGTCGACGACGGCGAGGACGAGGCCGACGAGGCGGACCGCGACCGCGACCAGATCCAGGCGATCTGCGACGCCGCCCAGGAACTGCAGGACGAGGGCCCGGGCGACATCCTGGTCTTCCTCTCCGGCGAGCGCGAGATCCGCGACACCGCCGACGCCCTCACCAAGCTGAAGCTGAGGAACACCGAGGTCCTCCCGCTCTACGCCCGCCTCAGCTCGGCCGAGCAGCACCGGGTGTTCCAGCGCTCCAACCTGCGCCGGATCGTGCTGGCCACCAACGTGGCCGAGACCTCGCTGACCGTCCCCGGCATCAAGTACGTGATCGACCCGGGCACCGCCCGGATCTCCCGCTACAGCCACCGCACCAAGGTGCAGCGGCTGCCGATCGAGGCGATCAGCCAGGCCAGCGCCAACCAGCGCAAGGGCCGCTGCGGCCGCACCTCGGACGGCATCTGCATCCGGCTGTACTCGGAGGAGGACTTCCTCTCCCGCCCCGAGTTCACCGACGCCGAGATCCTGCGCACCAACCTCGCCTCGGTGATCCTCCAGATGACCGCGGCCGGCCTGGGCGACATCTCCGCCTTCCCGTTCCTGGACCCGCCGGACTCGCGCAACATCAAGGACGGCGTCCACCTGCTGCACGAGCTGGGCGCGCTGGACCCGGACGAGAAGGACCCGCGCAAGCGCCTGACCGCGCTCGGCCGCAAGCTCGCCCAGCTCCCGGTGGACCCGCGGATGGCCCGCATGGTGCTGGAGGCGGACCGCAACGGCTGCGTGCGCGACGTCATGGTGATCGCCGCCGCGCTGTCCATCCAGGACCCGCGCGAGCGCCCCGCCGAGAAGCGCCAGGCCGCCGACGAGCGGCACCGCCGGTTCTCCTCGGAGACCTCGGACTTCCTCTCCTACCTGGCGATGTGGCGCTACGTCCGGGAGCAGCAGAAGGAGCTCTCCTCCTCGGCGTTCCGCCGGATGTGCAAGTCGGAGTTCCTCAACTACCTGCGGATACGGGAGTGGCAGGACGTCTACACCCAGCTGCGCACCGTCGCCAAGCAGTTGGGGGTGACGATCGAGGAGCCTCACCCCGATGCCGAGCCGGACGCCGACCGGATCCACCAGTCGCTGCTGGCCGGGCTGCTCTCCCACATCGGCCTGTTCGACGTGGAGAAGCGCGAGTACGGCGGCGCCCGCGGCGCCCGCTTCGCGGTCTTCCCGGGCTCCGGCCTGTTCAAGAAGCCCCCGCGCTGGGTGATGTCGGCCGAGCTGGTGGAGACCTCCCGGCTGTGGGCCCGGATCAACGCGAAGATCGAGCCCGAGTGGGTCGAGCCGCTGGCCGGGCACCTGATCAAGCGCAGCTACAGCGAGCCGCACTGGGAGAAGAAGGCCGGCGCCGTGCTCGCGTACGAGAAGGTGACCCTCTACGGGATGCCGATCGTCGCCCAGCGCAAGGTCAACTACGGCCGGATCGACCCGGAGCTCTGCCGCGAGCTGTTCATCCGCAACGCGCTGGTCGAGGGCGACTGGGAGACCCACCACCGGTTCTTCGCCGAGAACCGCAAGCTGCTCGGCGAGGTCGAGGAGCTGGAGAACCGGGCCCGCCGCCGGGACATCCTGGTGGACGACCAGACCCTGTTCGACTTCTACGACGCCCGGCTGCCCGACGAGGTCGTCTCCACCCGGCACTTCGACTCCTGGTGGAAGAAGGCCCGGCACGAGCAGCCGGACCTGCTGAACTTCGAGAAGTCGATGCTGATCAACGACGCCGCGGACGGCGTCACCGAGGCCGACTACCCGGACTACTGGCAGCAGGGCAAGCTGCGCTTCAAGCTGACCTACCAGTTCGAGCCGGGCAGCGACGCGGACGGCGTGACCGTCCACATCCCGCTGCCGGTGCTCAACCAGGTCACCGCGGAGGGCTTCGACTGGCAGATCCCCGGCCTGCGGGAGGAGCTGGTCACCGCGTACATCAAGTCGCTGCCCAAGGCGATCCGGCGCAACTTCGTGCCGGCCCCGGACTTCGCCAAGGCGGCCCTGCGCCAGGTGAAGGACCGCCAGTCCGCAAACACTTTCGGCTCCGCCGAGGGCTTGCTGCCGTCCCTGGAGCACGCCCTGAAGCGCCTGACGGCCGTCACGGTGCCGCCGGAGGCATGGGACGACGAACGGGTGCCGGAACACCTCAAGGTGACCTTCCGGGTGGTGGACGGCAAGCGCAGGCTCGCCGAGTCCAAGGACCTGGAGGAGCTGCGGCTGAAGCTCAAGCCCAAGCTCAAGGAGACGCTCTCCTCGGCGGCCTCCGGCAAGGGCATCGAGCAGAGCGGCCTGACCGCCTGGCCGGCCGGGCTGCCGGTGCTCCAGCGCACCTTCGAGCAGCGCTCGCGCGGCCATTCGCTGCGCGCCTACCCGGCGCTGGTGGACGAGGGCGCCTCGGTGGGCGTGAAGCTGTTCGACACCCCGGAGGCCCAGGCCGGCGCGATGTGGGAGGGGACGCGCCGGCTGCTGATGCTGACCACCACCTCCCCGGCCAAGTCGATCCAGGGCCGGCTGGGCAACCAGGCGAAGCTGGCGCTCTCGCACAGCCCGCACGGCTCGATCAACGCCCTGTTCGAGGACGTCGTCTCGGCCGCGACGGACCGGCTGGTGACCCTGGCCGGCGGCCCGGCCTGGGACGAGGCGGCCTTCGGCAAGCTGCACGACAAGGTGCGGGCGGACCTGTACGACCTGTCCGCGGACACCACGCTGAAGACGGCCACCGCGCTGATCGCCTTCCACAAGGCCTCGACCCGGCTGAAGTCGGTGAGCAGCCCGGTGCTGCTGAACGCGGTGAACGACGTCCGGCTGCACCTGGCCTCGCTGGTGCACCCGGGCTTCGTGACGGCCACCGGCTGGCAGCGGCTGCCCGACCTCAAGCGCTACCTGCTGGCGGTGGACCGCCGGCTGGAGGCGCTGCCCAACCACCCGCAGCGGGACGCCCAGCAGCTGCTGAAGGTCCAGCAGGTGCAGCAGGCGTACGGGGAGCTGCTGGCGGCCGTACCGCCCGGACGCCAGCCCTCCGAGGAGGTGCGGGCGATCCGCTGGATGATCGAGGAGCTGCGGGTCAGCTTCTTCGCCCAGTCGCTGGGCACGCCGAGCCCGGTCTCGGAGAAGCGGATCATGAAGGCGATGGAGGCGGCCCGGGCGGCCCTGTGACCCGGGCGGCGCCCTGAGCTGCGGGTGCGCGGTGGGCCTTCAGGAGCCAGTTCGACCTGGAGGCCCACCATGGGCTACGATCTGTCTTGTTCGCAGCGCGGCAAGCGAGTGAACGAGATCAGAAAACTCTGGTCCCGTGGAGCAGTTGGTTAGCTCGCCACCCTGTCAAGGTGGAGGTCGCGGGTTCAAGTCCCGTCGGGATCGCCGTAGCGCGAGAGGCCCGGAACCGTCAGGTTCCGGGCCTCTCGCTTTTGGCTTTCGGCTTCTACCAGGCACCAGGTCCGGGCCGCAAGCGGCAGGTGCTGTGATCGTCGCCACTCGATGCCTCCGGGAACGATCCCGGGAACAGTCGGTTCTCGAGTCCACTAATTTAATATGTAAAATTGCACTTCTATTCACTGTAAATCCCCCCCGCACCACGTGCACCAAATCGTTATCCGGAGTTCAGCATTCCGACCCTCGCGAAGCGCGCTCCGGGCACGACAAAGGGGCCGCTGACCGGACCCGGCGGAGTCCGGTCAGCGGCCCCTTTGAAAGAGCCTTCGGCCTAATCAGGCCTCAGTGCGCTGAGCGGGAATCCCGGCCAGCAGGGCGCGCACCTCCGCCTCACGGTAACGACGGTGACCGCCGAGCGTGCGGATCGACGTCAGCTTGCCCGCCTTGGCCCAGCGGGTGACCGTCTTCGGGTCAACGCGGAACATGGTGGCAACCTCCGCCGGCGTCAGCAGCGGCTCAGCATCAGGGGTACGAGCGGTCATGAGCGGCCTCCTCGGGAGAACCGAACCAGGGCGGTTCTATCCTTCAAATTCTGCACCTTGGCCCGCGATGCCCTAAATGGCATAGACGGACCGAGTCGGTTATAGGACGAACGGCTTGTCCTGGTGTCTACAACTACACCATCCGTCCAGCCCTATCGACCAAACCGCCAAAATTGACCCCTCACGGGTTCAAGGCCGACGGATGGCGATGGACCACCCCATAACGGACAGTCACTCGATAGTGACGTCCGGTTACGAGGGGACCAGACCCTCCGTTTCCCCGCAAAGCACGCATCGACTCCAGAACCACCCAAAAGTGGGCACGCTCACGTGAAGTTGGGCTGGTTGTCCCATTTTTGCACATAGGGGTAAGTTCGCGTCAACGGTGAGTAGTGTCACGTTCGGCAGCTATTGACCCGAACCGGGACCTTGGTCGGAGCCGTTGCGGACCAAAGACCCCTCCCAGTCATACACGGGCGGTCGGACGTCAGTTCGCCTGCCGCAGCGCCAGCACCCGCCGCCAGCGCACCGTCAGTTCCCCGTACGCGCGCAGCGCCTCGGCGGTGTCCCCCGCCCGCAGCGCCCGCAGCCCGTCCTCCAGCTCCCCCGCCGAACGGTCCGCCAACAGCCTCTCCGGCCCCAGCAGATGCACCAGCCCCCCGTAGTCCAGCTCCACCAGCGAGCGCGGGTGGAACTCCTCCAGCCACCGCCCGACCTGCTCCGCCCCGCGCACCAACTCCCCCTCCGGCACCGCCTCGCGCAGAGCCCGGTAGGCCCGCGCCACCCGGCGCCGCGCCTGGGCCATCGGCACCAGGTAGAACAGCGCCGCCGGCCTCCCCCGCTCCCCCTCCACTCCCTCCCCGTCCGTACCCCCCGGCACGAAGCACCGGTCCTCGTCCCCGAACGGGAGGAACCAGCGCACCGGCACCTCCCACCGGCTGGTGAGGATCCACGGCCGGGCGTCCGGGTGCCCGGCCAGCCAGCGCTCCCGGTCCGCCTCGGCGGCCGCCCTGGTCACCGGCGGCACCGCGGTGTCCAGCAGCGCCACCGGAGCCCCCGCCCGCAGCTCCTCCAGCGCCTGCCAACTGCGCAGCCTGGTCGCCCACGGGCACACGTACAGTACGCCGTCGACGATCCGCAGGTACGCCCGCCCGCTCTCCTTCTCCGGCAGCGCCCTCGGCGTGCGGGCGGCCAGCTCCGCGAGCGCCTCCCGCTGCTCCTCCAGCACCGCCGCGGCCACCGACTGCTCGGCCGCCGACGCGTCCGGCCCGTGCTCCGCCGCGTAGGCCTGCCAGTCCGCCCGCTCGGGTTCCGGGTAGGCCGCCAGCGGCTCGTAGACGCGCAGGTGGGCGGCGTAGGGCGGCAGTACGGAAGTGCGTACGACGGTCACGTCCTGCATGGTCGCACGCGCCGCGCGGCGCCGGGAGGGCGCGCCTCCGAACCGTTCGTCCCCGCACCGCGCGAGCCCCTCCGTCTCACCCTTCGGACAACCGGCACAAGCTCGGACAAGACGGCGGATCAGCGGCCCCCGCCCGACTACTCTTCGGCTTAGGCGCCCGCACCACAGCAGCGGGCCTTTCGATACTGGAGTCACCACAGTGACCGACGTACAGACCCCGGCCACGCACCCCGCACCCGGCGTGCTCAGCAGGATCTTCCGCACCGAGCAGGACGGCGCCCCCGGCGACGGTCACGAGCAGGTCGTCCTCTGCCACGACCGCAGCTCCGGGCTCAAGGCGATCATCGCCATCCACTCCACCGCCCTCGGCCCCGCCCTCGGCGGCACCCGCTTCTTCCCGTACGCCTCCGAGGAGGCGGCCCTGGAGGACGCGCTGAACCTGTCCCGCGGGATGTCCTACAAGAACGCGCTCGCCGGCCTCGACCTCGGCGGCGGCAAGGCCGTCATCATCGGTGACCCGAACAAGGACAAGAACGAGGCGATGCTCCGGGCCTACGGCCGCTTCGTCGAGTCCCTGCGCGGCCGCTACATCACCGCCTGCGACGTGGGCACCTACGTCCAGGACATGGACGTCATCGCGCGCGAGACCGAGTTCGTGACCGGCCGCTCGCCCGAGCACGGCGGCGCCGGCGACTCGTCGATCCTGACCGCCTTCGGCGTCTTCCAGGGCATGCGCGCCTCCGCCCAGGCCCGTTGGGGCCAGCCCACCCTGCGCGGCAAGCGGGTCGGCGTCGCGGGCGTCGGCAAGGTCGGCCACTACCTGGTCGGCCACCTGGTCGCGGACGGCGCCACCGTGGTCGTCACCGACCCCTTCGAGGCCGCCGTCAACCGCGTGCGCGCGGCCCACCCGGAGGTGGAGGTGGTCGCCGACACCACCGCCCTGCTCCAGGCCAAGCTGGACGTCTACGCCCCCTGCGCCCTCGGCGGCGCGCTGACCGACCCCGTGGTCGCGGCGCTCAGCGAGTTCGGCACCTCCATCGTCTGCGGCGCGGCCAACAACCAGCTGGCCCACCCGGGCGTCGAGAAGGACCTGTCCGACCGCGGCATCCTCTACGCCCCCGACTACCTGGTGAACTCCGGCGGCGTGATCCAGGTCGCCGACGAGATCGACGGCTTCAACTTCGAGCGGGCCAAGAACAAGGCCACCAAGATCTTCGACACCACCCTGGAGATCTTCACCCGGGCCGCCGCCGACGGCGTCCCGCCGGCGGTCGCCGCCGACCGCCTGGCCGAGAAGCGGATGCGCGAGATCAGCGCGCTGCGCACGGTCCTGCTGCCGGGCGCCCGCCGCGGCTGACCGGGCCCGCTCCGGTGAGCCGGTGCGCGGGGGGCCGTCACCTTCGGCCCCCCGCGCATCACGATGTGGAACCGGATTCTCACTTCTCCGCCCGAACGGGTGATCCCAGGCCCCCCCAGGGGGGATAATCGGTCCTGGAACGACGGACCCCGAACACCTCCGGACAGCGTGCAAAACGCCGCAAAACCTCCTCTGACCTGGGAAGACCCGGTCGTGGGTGCAGTCGGTGCGCGCCACGTCACACCGACGACGTACCGTCCAGCGGCGGAAACAGGTACCGTTAATGCTCCAAGGGACGGTCCTCCCATTCGGGCAGGCCGGTCCTGATCATGAACACGTGTCAGACTCGGGGCCGTGAGCCCCATCGTTGAGGGGGTCGACCCATGGGGCGCGGCCGGGCCAAGGCCAAGCAGACGAAGGTCGCCCGCGAGCTGAAGTACAACAGCGGCGGGTTCGACGCTAACCGTCTGTCCAACGAGCTGGGCGTATCGCCGTCCACCGCTTCGATCGACCCGGAGCCGATCGAGGAGGAGGAGGACGACGACCCGTACGCGGAGTACGCCGCCCGCTACGCCGACCTCGACGACGAGGACGACAACGAGCCGGGCAACGGGCCGTCGCGGGCATCCCGCCGCTCGTAACCCACAGCTTCGCCGGACCGGTCCGGGCGCCCCTGGGCGCCGGACCGGTCTTCGGCGTTCCTCCGGGCGGATCCGGTGCCGTCGCGGACGACAGCCGTCGGTTGCCGGTCCCGGGTGACCGCCGCAGACGTGCGGGAGGGCCCCTCCGGTGCACCGGAGGGGCCCTCTGCCGTCAACGGGGCCGGACGGGCCGTCAGCCCGCCGCGAAGCCCTCGTAGGCGTTGTAGAGGGCCGCGCCCTCCGTGTGCTCGTCGGTGCGCTCGACGATGTCACCGAGCAGCCAGGCCTCGACGCCGCGGTCCTCCAGGATCGACAGCACCACGTCCACCGAGTGCGGCGGGACGACGGCGACCATGCCGACACCCATGTTGAGCGTCTTCTCCAGCTCCAGGGTGGCCACCTTGCCGACCTCGGCGACGGTCCGGAAGACCGGCAGCGGGGTCCAGGTGCCGCGGTCCAGGCGGGCGTGCAGGCCGTCCGGGATGACCCGGGCCAGGTTGGCCGCCAGGCCGCCACCGGTCACGTGCGAGAAGGCGTGCACCTCGGTCGCGCGGGTGAGCGCCAGGCAGTCCAGCGAGTAGATCCGGGTCGGCTCCAGCAGCTCCTCGCCGAGGGTACGGCCGAACTCCTCGACCTTGCGGTCCAGCTTCCAGCCGGCCTGGTTCAGCAGCACGTGGCGGACCAGCGAGTAGCCGTTGGAGTGCAGGCCGGAGGCGGCCATCGCGATCACCACGTCGCCCGCCCGGACCCGCTCGGAGCCCAGCAGCGCGTCGGCCTCGACCACACCGGTGCCGGCTCCCGCGACGTCGTACTCGTCCGGGCCGAGCAGGCCCGGGTGCTCGGCGGTCTCGCCGCCGACCAGGGCGCAGCCGGCCAGCGCGCAGCCCTCGGCGATGCCCTTGACGATCGAGGCGACCCGCTCCGGGACGACCTTGCCGACGCAGATGTAGTCGGTCATGAACAGCGGCTCGGCGCCGCACACCACGATGTCGTCCACGACCATGCCGACCAGGTCGTGGCCGATGGTGTCGTGCTTGTCCATGGCGGCCGCGATGGCCACCTTGGTCCCCACGCCGTCGGTGGCCGAGGCCAGCAGCGGCCGCTCGTAGTCCTTGAAGGCGGACACGTCGAAGAGGCCGGCGAAGCCGCCGAGACCGCCGACCACCTCGGGGCGGTTGGCCTTCCTCACCCACTGCTTCATGAGCTCGACGGCGCGGTCGCCCGCCTCGATGTCGACACCGGCGGCGGCGTAGGTGGCGCCGTTCTGGTTGCTGGTCACTGCGTGCGGCCCTTTCGGGTCAGGTGGGGGTGGTTCGGAAACAGCGGTGGGGCCCCGGTTCGCGGGACCCCACCGTGCGTTCGTTACGGGCGGCGCAGCGCGTCGGCCGCGCCCGCCCCGCCGAGCAGCGACTGGACGCCGTCCAGGTCGCTGCCGCTGGTCGGCTTGCCGCGGACGGCCGGCTGCTGCTGGCCGCCCTTGATCTCGGCCTCCAGCAGGAGCTTGCCGAGCAGCGCCGGGTCCGGCAGCTCCATCGGGTACTCGCCGTCGAAGCAGGCCCGGCAGAGCTTGTCCTTGGGCTGCTTGGTGGCCTCGATCATGCCGTCGATCGAGATGTACGCGAGCGAGTCGGCGCCGAGCGTGCGGCCGATCTCCTCGATGGTCATGCCGTTGGCGATCAGCTCCGCGCGGGTGGCGAAGTCGATGCCGAAGAAGCAGGGCCACTTCACCGGCGGCGAGGAGATCCGGATGTGCACCTCGGCGGCACCCGCCTCGCGCAGCATCTTCACCAGCGCGCGCTGGGTGTTGCCGCGCACGATCGAGTCGTCCACGACCACCAGGCGCTTGCCCTGGATGACCTCGCGCAGCGGGTTGAGCTTGAGCCGGATGCCGAGCTGGCGGATGGTCTGGCTGGGCTGGATGAAGGTGCGGCCCACGTAGGCGTTCTTCACCAGGCCGGAGCCGTACGGGATGCCGCTGGCCTCGGCGTAGCCGATCGCGGCGGGGGTGCCGGACTCGGGCGTGGCTATCACCAGGTCGGCCTCGACGGGCGCCTCCTTCGCCAGCCGGCGGCCCATCTCCACCCGGGAGAGGTGCACGTTGCGGCCGGCGATGGAGGTGTCGGGGCGGGCCAGGTAGACGTACTCGAACACGCAGCCCTTGGGCTTCGCCTCGGCGAAGCGGGAGGTGCGCATGCCGTTCTCGTCGATGGCGATGAGCTCGCCGGGCTCGACCTCGCGGATGAAGGAGGCGCCGCAGATGTCCAGCGCCGCCGTCTCGGAGGCGACCACCCAGCCGCGCTCCAGCCGGCCGAGCACCAGCGGGCGGATGCCCTGCGGGTCGCGGGCGGCGTAGAGGGTGTGCTCGTCCATGAAGACGAGCGAGAAGGCGCCCTTGACCTTGGGCAGCACGACCTTGGCCGTCTCCTCGATGGAGAGGTCCGGGTGGCCGGCCAGCAGGGCGGTCACCAGGTCGGTGTCGTTGGTCGCGGCGGTCCGGCCGGAGCGCGAGACGTGCTCCTCGCCGGGCAGTTCGGCGACCATGGCCGCCAGTTCGGCGGTGTTCACCAGGTTTCCGTTGTGCCCGAGGGCCAGCGAACCGTGCACGGTCGCCCGGAAGGTCGGCTGGGCGTTCTCCCAGACCGAGGAACCGGTGGTCGAGTAGCGGGCGTGTCCGACGGCGATATGCCCGTGCAACGACCCCAGCGAGGCCTCGTCGAAGACCTGGGAGACGAGCCCCATGTCCTTGAAGACGAGAATCTGGGAGCCGTTGCTCACTGCGATGCCCGCGGATTCCTGACCGCGGTGCTGCAGGGCGTAAAGGCCGAAGAACGTGAGCTTGGCGACCTCCTCGCCGGGAGCCCAGACACCGAAGACGCCACACGCGTCCTGGGGGCCTTTCTCGCCGGGAAGAAGATCGTGGTTGAGTCTTCCGTCACCACGTGGCACGCCTTCGAGTCTAGGGCAGTTGACCAGGGCTTCCGGAACCCGGGACGTCCGGTTCGGTCGGCGATCGCGGAGTAACGCGCGTAGACAAAACCCCTTACGGGGCCGGGAATTCGGGTGGGGGAATTCCGCCGGACGTCGGTTGGCCTTGCGGTTCGCGCCTGTTGGGGCTTTCCGTGTGCGGAGCGGTGGTTGCCGGGGCGGCGCGAACGTGAGCCTGCTCACCCGGGGTTCAGCGGGCGTTCACGGGCGGCAGTCGTGCGGCGCGCGTTCACGGGCGGGGCTCGCGGGCGGGGGGCTCGCGAGCGGGGGTTCGCGGGGTGGTGGTCACGCTGCGGGCAGCAGCAGGCCCCAGGCGCCCGGGTGGACCGTCCAGGTCCGGGCGCGGACCGGGCCGACCGCGTGGCCGTCCGCCTCGTAGCCGAAGCCGCGCCCGACCACCGAGACGCTCGCCGCCCGCGCCCGTACCAGCGCGCCCGGCGCGCTGACCACCACTTCGAGCACCCCCGCGCCGGCCGGGTCGCTCCGCCCGGCGCCCTGGAGGGTCAGCTGCACCATCCGGACCGGGCGGTGCACGTCGGCGAGCAGCCGGCCGTCCGCCTCGACCCGGACCCGGGGGCTGTGGTCCGCCGTCTCCGGGGTGAGTGCGTTCGCCTGCTCGGCCGCAGCCAGTTCGCCCATAGCGAACGCCACCCACCTGTACGGCCCACCTGCCGCCGGGCGCCACCGGTGATCCGCACTCCACCCAGCGCCACCCCGCCGCCGTCGTCCACCAGCAGGTCGAAGGTGCGCGGCGCGCCCGACAGCACGGCCCGCGCCGCCCGTACCGGCTCGCCCGGCACACCGAGCGCGCGGGCCGTCGCCAACTCCTCCGCCCGGCCGACCGGAACCATGCCCACCGGATCGGCGCCCAGCTCACGCTGCCGGTGCAGTGCCTGGAGCACCCGCTGCAGAGCGAGATCGGAACCGATCACCACCGGTCGCCGACGGCCCCGGTGCGAAAGCATCCGGTCGAGTTCCGACGGGCTCTCCGGATAGGCCACCTTGACGTCCGCACCCCCGCACAGCACGTCCTTCGCGATCCGCACCGACTCCCCGTCGGTCTGCCGGGCCGCCGGGTCGAGCAGTAGTAGAAGGGGCTCGGGACCGCCGGTTCCAGGCGTGGACAGGGACGACACGACCGGTCCTTCCTCAGGTAATCTCTCGGTGCAAGAGCCCCTTGCGCCATTGCGCCAGGGGCTTCGTCTATCTCGGGGCAGACTGCGGCCTACGCAGGATGCCCCAACCGGAAGGGGTGTACGCCTGTGCCGGCACTCGTGCTCGTTGGCGCTCAGTGGGGGGACGAGGGCAAGGGGAAGGCCACCGACCTCCTCGGCGGCTCCGTCGACTACGTCGTCCGCTACCAGGGCGGCAACAACGCCGGTCACACGGTGGTCATCGGCGACCAGAAGTACGCCCTGCACCTGCTCCCCTCCGGCATCCTCAGCCCGAACGTGACGCCGGTGATCGGCAACGGCGTCGTCATCGACCCGGGCGTGCTGCTCTCCGAGCTCAACGGCCTGAACGAGCGCGGCATCGACACCTCCAAGCTGCTGATCTCGGGCAACGCCCACCTGATCACCCCGTACCACCGCACCATCGACAAGGTCACCGAGCGCTTCCTCGGCAAGCGCCGGATCGGCACCACCGGCCGCGGCATCGGCCCGACCTACGCGGACAAGATCAACCGCGTGGGCATCCGGGTCCAGGACCTGTTCGACGAGTCGATCCTCCGCCAGAAGATCGAGGCGGCGCTGCACGACAAGAACCAGATCCTGGTCAAGCTCTACAACCGCCGCGCCATCCCGGCCGACCTGGTGGTCGAGGAGTACCTGGGCTACGCGGAGAAGATCAAGCCCTTCCTCGCCGACACCACCCTCGTCCTGGACGAGGCGCTGAAGGCGAACAAGGTCGTCCTGCTGGAGGGCGGCCAGGGCACCCTGCTCGACGTCGACCACGGCACGTACCCCTTCGTGACCTCGTCGAACCCGACCGCGGGCGGCGCCTGCACCGGCGCCGGCATCGGCCCCACCAAGATCGACCGGGTCATCGGCATCCTCAAGGCCTACACCACCCGCGTCGGCTCCGGCCCCTTCCCGACCGAGCTGCTCGACGAGGACGGCGAGGCGCTGCGCCGGATCGGCGGCGAGCGCGGTGTCACCACCGGCCGCGACCGCCGCTGCGGCTGGTTCGACGCCGTCATCGCGCGCTACGCGACCCGGGTCAACGGCCTCACCGACTTCTTCCTCACCAAGCTCGACGTGCTCACCGGCTGGGAGCAGATCCCGGTCTGCGTCGCCTACGAGATCGACGGCCGCCGGGTCGAGGAACTCCCCTACAACCAGTCGGACTTCCACCACGCCAAGCCGATCTACGAGACGCTGCCCGGCTGGACCGAGGACATCAGCAAGGCGAAGACCTTCGCCAAGCTGCCGAAGAACGCCCAGGCGTACGTGAAGGCCCTGGAGGAGATGTCCGGCGCGCCGATCTCCGCCATCGGCGTCGGCCCGGGCCGCGACGAGACGATCCAGATCAACTCGTTCATCTGAGCCTGATGGCCTTCGAGGGCCCCGCGGGACGGTTCGTCCCGCGGGGCCCTTCGCTTCACCTCCGGCTTTTGAACTAGTTCATAGATACGTTGCCTCTAGTGCAGAGCCGCGCTACGTTCGGATCATGACCGCGAAGCTGCCCTCCCCCGTCACCCTCACCGGCCGCCACATCCGCCTGGAGCCGCTGGACCGCCGCCACCTCGCCGACCTCTGGACGACCATCGGCTCCGAGCCCGAGGTCTGGCGCTGGACCATGAACCTCCCGCCCGCCACCGAGGAGGAGCTCGGCGCCATCCTCGACGCCCGCATCGCCGAGGGAGCCAGCGGCGAATCCGTGGAGTTCGCCGCCGTCGACCTCGCCAGCGGCACCGCCGTCGGCGTCACCGGCTACTACGACCTCAACGCCAAGGACGAGTACCTGGAGATCGGCGGCACCATGTACGCCCGCTCGGTCTGGCGCACCGCGGTCAACACCGAGGCCAAGCTGCTGCTGCTCACCCACGCCTTCGAGGACCTCGGCATGGGCCGTGTCTTCTGGAAGACCGACGCCCTCAACGAGCGCTCCCGCAACGCCATCCTGCGCCTCGGCGCCCAGTACGAGGGCACCTTCCGCCGCCACCGCCTCCGCCCCACCGGCGTCTGGCGCGACAGCGCCTACTTCTCGATGCTCGCGGAGGAGTGGCCGGCCGCCAAGTCCCGCCTGGAGGAGCGACTTTCGCGAGGCTGAGGGCTCACCCTCATCGCCGGTGGGCCCAACTTGGCCACGGCCCATACGGCTTTGCCGTAGCTGCCGATCAGTTCGACGCCCCACTCGTCCGAGAGGGCTTCGACGATGTCCAGGCCCCGGCCACTGGCGCGCGAGTCGTCCCGAACCGGTCGCTGGAGCGGGTTCCCCGCGGCGTCGGAAACGGTGATGTGCAGCTCGCCGCAGACGAGTTCGAGCGTGACGCCCGGTCGGCCCTCCCCGTGGACCAGGGCGTTGGTCACCAGCTCGGAGAGGATGAGGCACGCCGAGTCCGGGTCCAGGCCCATGGCGTGGAGCAGGTCCCGGAGGAATCGGCGGATCGGCCCGACCATCCCGGGAAGGGCCGGCGGGGACAGGTTGAGCCGGAACTCGGAGGTGTAGGGGTCCCGGGCGGGACAAAACTGCGGAAGACACATGGCTTTCTCCAGCCCTGAGTCGAGTGGAACGCACATGGGAGAGAAGTGGAAACCCGTGGCCCGCCCCCACCGACGACGAGGAGCACAGACGTCGGCAGTCCGTGCCCACAAATCCGGGGTGCACTTCGGTATCTGATCGACAATCAGTAGTCGATCCGACACTTAAGGTAGAGCCAACCCCCGCATTAATGCAACCACCCGCATGGGTGGCGCTACGGTGGGTCCCATCGGGGTGGCGCTGCGCGACCCTCGCGCGCAACACTGCCAGTGTCACGGGAAGGGGCGGACGGTTGGCTCTGCGAGCGCACATCAGCGAGCGTCAGCGACGGTACGGCGCCGAGCTACGCCGTCTCCGGCTGGGTGCCGATGAAGCGGTGCAGACAGCCGCCGCACACGTCGGCATGCGTGGCCCGCAGTTGAACCACATCGAAGCCGCGCGCACCGGCCTGGACGAAGATCGGATGCGCACGCTGGCGTCCTTCTATGGCTGCACGGATGAGGAGTATCTGTCCACCCTTGCAGCGCTCGGCGCCAGCGACGGCAAGGGCTGGTGGAGCCAGCACAGGCGGCGGGTGCCCGCCTTCGCGCTGGACCTTGCAGAGTTGGAGCACTGGTCGAGCAAGGCCTACCTGAACTACGAGACCTTCTTCATCCCCGGCCTGCTCCAGACCGAGGACTACATCCGAAAGACCTTCCAGAACAGCGAGACACCGTTGTCCGCCGCACAGATCGAGGACGCCATCCGGTTCCGCCTCGAACGCCAGCGCATCCTCGACAGTCCGGCCGAGTTCCGCTTCGTCATCCACGAGGCCGGACTACTGATGAGCTTCACCGGCAAAGAGGCCATGCGTGACCAACTGGCTCACCTGCTTGAGGTTGCGCAGAAGCCGAACGTCACCGTCCAGGTCTTCCCCTTCAGCGTCAAGGCGACCCTTCCCTATCCCGGGCCGTTCCTGATCACCGAGCCCGCCTCTCGCGCGCTGTCGACGGTGGTGGTCGACCATCCGGGCGTCTCCGAGTTCACCGACTCCCCCGAAGCACTGCAGACGTACCGGAGCAGGTTCGAGGACCTCAGCCGACTGGCACTTCCGCCCGGAGATGCGGAGATCTCGGCGCGCCCCCACTCCGAGCGGGACTCGTGGGGAGTCATCCAACACATCAAGCACGGCCTGGAATTGGAGAGGTAGCTCATGTCTCGGCAGTGGCAGAAGTCCACCAGCAGCACTCAGGACGGCGGAAACTCCGTCGAGGTCTCCACCAACAGCAAGGGCCTGATCGAGATCCGCGAGTCCGCGGCCCCCGACTCGACCATCGTCACCACCCCGGTGAAGTTCGCCCTCTGGATCGAAGGCGTCAAGCGCGGCGAGTTCGACCACTTCGGCAAGGCATAGCGAATCGTTCCGGCGGCCCCTTGCGAGGCGCAAGGGGCCGTCGGCATGAAGCGACGCGGTTCAGGGGACAGAACCCGGCGAACGTTTCGGCGATCGATCAGTTGTCCGTTCCGATTGATCTGCTTTGGGCGCCTGACCGTGATCCTTAGTCCAAGACAGGAATAGCGCCTTCCCGCCATGGACACGCGCCGCTCGGCTCTCTAGCGTCCTGTTCGGGCGGTCCGACGGGGCCGCAGGACAAGGGAGTTGAGATGGACAAGAGGTCCGGCCTCACACGGCTGACCAACACGGGCGATGGCAGTGGTTCCGGAGAGTGCAGTCAGAACGACTGCCCGAACGTCTACCGCTCCGAGCGCGGCACGTTCGTGTTCCAGGGGAACCTCACCGACGACTTCACGCCACCCAGCGGCGAGGGCCTCGTGGAGATTCCCGAGAGCGTGCTTCGGGAGGCCTTCCGTGCACTTGGATGGTGAAGCCTGGCAGGCCAAGTTCCGAAACTTCGAGACGGAAGCATGGAGGCTGGAAACTCTTCCGACTTACAACGTCCCGCAGGAAGCGGAGGAACTGCGAGCCTTTCGAGCGGGCGAACGGATCGACCCGCGCATGTACTCCAACGAATACACGGACGACCTCAAGCGGGTGCGGCGAGAGGGAAAGGTCAAGGGGCGAGTGCATATCGTCACACGACCACTCTCCGAATACCTCCGTTACGAGTTCATGTATTACCTTCCACACGTCTGGGCCGGCGAAGACGTGCGAATCATGGACGTCACGGATCGCTCCAATCCGCTGGCCGGCGTCACCGACTATTGGATGTTCGACAAGAGGGAGGTCGTGCTCATGAACTACCTCCCCGACGGAACACAGATCGACCGCACCGTCTTCGAGGGCGATGTCACCCCCTTCGTCGAATATCAGCGGGTCGCAATCGCCGAATCGGTGCCGTTCGAGGAGTACGTAAAGGGCCTTGGCGTTTGATCCGCAGTCGCTGGGTCAATCCAACTCCGACCTGGCCGCACTTCTCCAAGAGCTGCGCAAGCGAGCTGGACTCACCGGCGTCCAGCTCGCTCGGCGTGCCAGCATGTCGCAATCCAAGATTTCGAAGATTGAGACCGGCAAGGTCACGCCGTCGCTCGTTGACGTTGAACTGATCCTTCGGGCACTCGCCGCCACACCTGCGCTGATAGCACGCGTGACAGCGCTTGCTCGCCTCGCCAACACCGAGTGGCAGGACGCCCGGGCCCTGCGCCGAAAAGGTCTGGACAAGAAGCAGGTCGAACTGGCGACATTGGAGCGCAACTGCCGCCAGTTTCGCTACTTCCTGCCAACCATGATCACCGGATTGCTCGCCACGCCGGAGTACATCAGAGCCAGCCTGTCCCCATTTCCCGGGGATCACTCGAAGGCAGTTGCCAAGAAGCTGGAGCGGCAGGCCGTTCTCTACGACCCGGCCAAGCGCTTCCACTTCATCCTGACGGAACAGGCTTGCCGCTGGCCCTTGGTGTCAGCGCACGCCATGGCAATGCAGATCGACAGACTGGTCTCCGTATCTCGCCTGCCGAGCGTCCGGCTCGGAGTTGTTCCCCTGGCCGGCCACATGCCTTGGGCACCTTTGAATGTTTTCACCATCTATGATGAAGCACTGGCGACCGTGGAAGTATCCACGGGTGCACTGGTGTTCCGCGATCCCCGGGATATCAAGGAATATATGGAGGAATTTGAAACCCTCGATGGATATTCGCTCTGGGGCGAGGACGCGCGCGTCAAGCTACGCGAGTGGGGCGACCACTACCGAGGGACGGTTCAAGATTTTTAGTCGGTGACGAGAATATCGTTGAGCAATCTCCTGGGATTTCCTTAAGGTGGTTCCACGTCCACGAGTTGAGACCACGGGAGCCTCCCATGTCCGATGCGGATTTCAGCAAATCGGCCGCCACGAACCAGCCGTCGAAGCGTCGCCGTACGCCCGCGGAACTCATGGAGCGGGTTGAGAACAGCCCGGTGCGGAAGGACCTAACGACCGGGCGGCTGGTCGAGATCGTGGGGGCGGAGGACGGTCGGGCCCTGGTCCGGCCGTTGTTCGAGCCGGGAGCCGCTGTGCGTCAGGTGCCCGCCGACCAGCTGACCACGCGCATCAGTCTCTGGCGCTGACGGGCCCGGCATCGCTCGCCCTTCCCCTGGCTTCTCCGTTGAATCTTCCGCCCAGGTCCTGGGCGGGCGGGGCCCGTTCCGTGCCCCGGAACCACACAGGAAGGTGCACTGCGATGAGTGAGCGCAACCTGTACGAACTCGACCTCGCGCAGGTCCAGTTCAACCGTGCGTGCGGCGGCAACCAGGGCGGGGGTGACGACGGTTCCGAGACCTGCGTGACCCTCGGCCTGGTCGAGGACGGCGTGTACGCCATGGGTGACAGCAAGCGGCCCGACCGGGAGCCGTTGCTCTTCACCACCGAGGAGCTGACCACCGCCGGGATTGACCCGGCCCGGTTCGGCCTCTCGGCCTGAAGTCCTGCCGACAGTCCCGGCCGCCCGCAGTCCCGTGCGGGCGGCCGGGTTCCACGTCTCCGAGGAGAGGCGCAGTTGCACTTCCATGGATACGAGTGGGCCGGGGACGGCCGGCTACTGGCGAAGGAGTCGGAGCGTCGGCCGATCGAGGGTGGAGGCTTCGGGCTTTCGGGGCTTCCGCCGCTGATGACGGGCTGGTGGCTGTTGCGGCCGCCCGCTCAGGTACGGGGCACCTGGGAAGCAGCGGCCGACGCGGTCGAGTGGCTCGCGGGACGGTACGGGGAGCACTCGCCCGGCGGCGATCCGTGGATGCCGATCGAGGCACGGCGCCGGTGCGCCGTTGCGCAACTGACCGAGGCGTCGGACGTGGTGTGGTCATGTTGGGTGTCCGGCAGCCGCTGGTCGGGCCACTACGTGATTGTCTGCCCCAACAAAACCTGGCCGCAGCTCACTTGTCCGGTGAGTTGAGGACATGGTGGGGGTGGGGTCGGGAGGCAGGGCAGGTCAGTCGCGGTCGACGGGGGTGGGGCGGCGGGGGGTGAACTCGCGTTTCAGGGGACGGAGTTCGCGCGGCTGGCCGTTGACCAGCCAGACCAGCCAGCCGACGAAAAGGACGGCGAGGAGGAGGGTGGACAAGCCGGCGACGAGAAGGGCGTTCACCAGGACGGGGAATTGCGGGGAGGAAGACGGAGGGGCGGCGGAAGGGGCACGGCTGTCTCCGGTCGGTGATGTCGAACGCCCTGACCATGCATCTGGTGTGTATTTACGGCTGATTGGCGACTTGGCGACTGTTTACGGGGCAACAAGTCAGCGAGTGACAAGGATGACCATAGAGTCAGGGTGCCAGAGTTGCTACCGAGGGACTGGACGTTCACTCCATCGTGGGGTATCCCCCATTTCGCTAGCTAGTGCCCGGTGTCCACGGCACACTTCACCGGAAGCGTCGACCGTAGCCGCGATCCGGAGAAGAGAGTCATGCCACCCCGCTTGTCGCCGACCGTGCGCCAGCAGCGCCTGGGAATCGAACTGCGCAAGATGCGCGAGCGCGTGGGGGTGACGCCCAAGAGCCTGGCCGCCACGATCGGCACCGACCTGCCCAAGATCTCGCAGATGGAGAACGGGAAGTCGGGCATCAGCGCCGAGCGGCTCCGGACCTGGGCGCACACCTGCGGCTGCCCCGAGGGCCCGTACCTCGACGCGCTGCTCGCGATGACGCAGGACCGCCGTAAGTACTGGTGGGACGGTTACCGGGGGCGGATGCCCAGCGGGATCGTCGACATCGCGGAGATGGAGCACCACGCGGCGTCGCTGTCGATCCTGAACAGCACTTTCATCCCCGGGCTGCTGCAGACCTCGGACTACGCCGCCGCGGTGTTCGAGCGGCTTCCCGCGCACTACCGGCAGGAGGCGGAGGTCCGGAAGGCATTCCGGATTCGGCGCCAGCAGATCTTCGTCGACCACCCGAAGCCGTACAGCGCAATCCTGCACGAATCCGCACTGCGGATGCAGTTCGGCGGTCCGGAAGTGCTGCGCGAGCAGTTGCGGAGCCTGCTGGAGAATTCCGAGCGGCCGGGCGTGGAGATCCGGGTGATCCCGTTCAGCGTGCCCACCTACACGGGGTCCGGGGAGAGCCTGTATCTCGCCCGCGGGCCGGTCCCGGAGCTCGACACCGTGCAGATCGATCTCTCTCACGGGCCGAAGTTCGTGCACTCCGAGGCGGAATTGGCCTCCTACCGCCGGATCAAGGAGAAGACCGCGGCGATCGCGCTCGGGACGGCGGAGTCCCGGGACTTCATCCGGGCCTTACTGAAAGACTTCGTATGAGTACGTGGCGCAAGGCGTCAGCCAGCGGCGAGAGCACCGACTGCGTGGAGGTCAGATCGGCGGGCGGCCTGGTGGAGATCCGGGAGTCGGACCTGCCCGAGGTGGTGGTGCGCACGACGCCGCGCAAGTGGGCGGCGTTCGTCCGCGGGGTGAAGGCCGGGGAGTTCGACCGGTACGCCGACTTCACCCGGGCCCGGCCGTGAACCGGGCCGTCAACCCGGCTGTGAACCCGGCCGTGACCCCGCCGTGACGGCGGTAGGCTTGGCAGCCCACAGTGGACCCCTGCGCCTGGCACAGCACTCCGCGTCGGGGTGCGCGTGCGGGAGAAATCGGAGCATCCGAGGATGGCTCGGCACCTGATCACCAGCGCCCTTCCGTACATCAACGGGATCAAGCACCTGGGCAACATGGTCGGGTCGATGCTCCCGGCGGACGTCTACTCCCGCTACCTGCGCCAGACCGGCCACGAGGTGCTGTTCATCTGCGCCACCGACGAGCACGGCACGCCCGCCGAGCTGGCCGCCCAGGAGGCCGGGCTGCCGGTCTCGGAGTTCTGCGCCCAGGCGCACGACGCCCAGAAGGCGGTGTACGACGGCTTCGGGCTGTCCTTCGACCACTTCGGCCGCAGCTCCTCACCGCAGAACCGGGAGATCACCCAGGAGATCGCCCGCGAACTCCAGCGCAACGGCTTCATCGAGGAGCGCTCGATCCGCCAGGTGTACTCCAACACCGACGGCCGCTTCCTGCCGGACCGCTACATCGTCGGCACCTGCCCGCACTGCGGCTACGACAAGGCGCGCGGCGACCAGTGCGAGAACTGCACCCGGGTGCTGGACCCGACCGACCTGCTGGAGCCGCGCTCGGCGATCAGCGGCAGCGCCGACCTGGAGGTCCGGGAGACCCGGCACCTGTTCCTGCTCCAGTCGAAGCTGACCGGGGAGGTGGAGCGCTGGATCGCCGACCACGGAGACGACTGGCCGGTGCTGGCCTCCTCGATCGCCCGCAAGTGGCTGACCGAGGGCCTGCAGGACCGTTCGATCACCCGTGACCTGGAGTGGGGCGTCCCGGTGCCGGCCGACGTGTGGCCCGAACTGGCCGCCGAGGGCAAGGTGTTCTACGTCTGGTTCGACGCCCCGATCGAGTACATCGGCGCCACAAAGGAATGGGCGGACGCGGGCCCGGCGGAGCGGCGGGACTGGAAGTCCTGGTGGTACGAGGCCGACGAGAGCGTCCGCTACACCCAGTTCATGGCCAAGGACAACGTCCCGTTCCACACCGTGATGTTCCCGGCGACGATCCTCGGCTCGCGCCGCCCGTGGAAGAAGGTCGACTACGTCAAGGCCTTCAACTGGCTGACGTACTACGGCGGGAAGTTCTCCACCAGCCAGAAGCGCGGGATCTTCACGGACGTCGCGCTGGAGCTGCTGCCGGCCGACTACTGGCGCTACTTCCTGATGGCGCACGCCCCCGAGTCGGACGACTCCAGCTTCACCTGGGACCTCTTCGCCTCGGTGGTCAACAAGGACCTCGCCGACACGCTCGGCAACTTCGTCAACCGGGTGCTCTCGTTCAGCCGCAAGCGCTTCGGCGACGACGTCCCGGCCGGGGCCGCGGCCGGCGAGGCCGAGGCGCGGCTCGGCGAGCAGATCGCCGGCCTGCTGGCCGAGTACGAGGCCCAGCTGGACGCGCTGAACTTCCGCAAGGCGGCGCAGGCGCTGCGCGCGCTGTGGAGCGCGGGCAACGCGTACCTGGACGAGAAGGCGCCCTGGCAGCAGGTGAAGACCGACCCGGAGGCGGCGGCGCTGACCCTGCGGACGGCGATGAACCTGATCCGGCTGTACGCGGTGGTGTCCGAGCCGTTCATCCCGACCGCCGCGGCGGCGATGCGCGGCGCCTTCGCGCTGCCCGCGGACGGGCGCACCTGGATCACCGGGGAGGAGGCCCGGGCGCTGGACCTGGTCCCGGCCGGGACGCCGTTCACCGTGCCGCCGGTGCTGTTCGCGAAGATCACGGACGAGGACCTGTCGGCCTGGACGGCCCGCTTCGGCGGCACGGAGGCGTAGGGTCCGCAGGTCACGAGGCCCCCGACCGTCGCGAAACGGTCGGGGGCCTCGTCGGTGGTACGGGCCCGGGGGGACGGACCTGTGGCGACGGGCCCGGTGGACGGAGCTGTGGGGCGGGCCCGTGGGACCGGCCCGGTGGGGCGGGCCGGTGGTGGGGGGCTACCAGCGGGTGGTCTCCGCGAAGAAGCCGGGGATCTCGGTCGCCTTGCCCGCGGCCACCGCCTCCGCGTGCACCAGCGCGCCGACCGCCAGGTCGAGCACGCCGAGGCCGAAGGGCGAGAAGACCACCGGGCGGTCGGTGCCGACGGCGACCTCGCCCTCGATCACCTGGGCGAGCGTGCCGGTGACGAACTCCCGGTTGCCGTAGAGCTGTTCGGCCAGGTGCGGCGAGGTGTTCGCCTTCATGCAGTGCTCCACGTCGTCGAGCACGTTGTACGCGCCGCCGATGATCTCCGGGGCGAGGTCGCGCAGCGAGATGTTGAGCACCAGCTGGCCGGGGGCGAAGGTCTCCGGGTCGAGGATGTACGGCTCGCCGGCGGTGGTGGCCAGCACCACCACGTCGGCGCCCTTGAGCGCCTCGCCGAGGTCCTCGACCACCCGCGCCGGGTAGCCGAGCTGGGCGTCCGCGTGGTCGACCAGCGCCTGGGCGTACGTCGCCTCGCGGTCGTGCACCACCAGCTCGTCGATCGCCCACTCCTGGGCGCCGAAGAACTCCAGGATGTTGCGGGCGATGATGCCGGCGCCGACCACCGCGAGCCGGCCCGCCGTCCGGCCGCCGCTGAGCACCTCGGCGGCGAGCACCGCGGAGGCCGCGGTACGGGCCGCGCTGATCTGCGAGGCCTCCAGGACGGCGAACGGGTAGCCGGTCTCGTAGTCGTTCAGCAGCAGGGCGGCCGAGGCGCGGGGGAAGCCCCGCTCGATGTTGGCCGGGAAGCTGCTGATCCACTTGATGCCGGCCAGGCCGACGCTGCCGCCGAGGTAGGCCGGCAGGGCGATGATCCGGGCGTCCGGCTTGGCGGGGAACCGCAGGAAGTAGCTGTCGGGGTTGACCGACTCGCCGGCGCCGTGGGTCAGATAGGTCTCCCGGACCTCCTGGACGATCCGCGGGCGGGCTCCCGCGATGACCTCGCGGGCGGTGGTGCCGTCGATGACTCTGAACTCGAACACGGTGGTGGCTCCAGTCGAGGCCGCCCGGTGCGGGCGGGGATTCGGATGTGCGGGCGGAGTGGGGTCAGCTGACGTAGGCGGTGCCGGCGGGCTCGTGGCGGCCGCCGGCCGCGTGCGCACCACCGGCGTGGGCGCGGGTGGTGCGGCCGCCGCCCAGCCAGCGCGGCAGGTACCAGTTGCGGTCGCCGAGCAGGGCCATCACCGCGGGCAGCAGCACCGCGCGGACCAGCGTGGCGTCCAGCAGGACCGCGACCGCCAGGCCGATGCCGAGCTGCTTGAAGTCCTGCATGCCCAGGGTGCCGAAGACCGCGAACACCGCGACCATGATCAGACCGGCGCTGGTGACCACCCCGGCGGTGTTGCGGATGCCGAGGCCGACCGCCTCCCGGCTGGGCTTGCCCGACAGGTAGGCCTCGCGGATCCGGGAGACCACGAACACGTGGTAGTCCATCGAGAGGCCGAAGAGCACCACGAAGACGAACAGCGGCATCCAGGACTCGATCGCGCCGGGTGCCTTGGTGCCGACGATCGAGGCTCCCCAGCCGTGCACGAACACCGCGGTCATCACGCCGTACGCGGCCGCGACCGAGAGCAGGTTGAGCAGGATCGAGGTGATCGAGATGGTCAGCGAGCGGAAGGAGAACAGCATCAGCAGGAAGGTGACGCCCATGACGAAGGCGAACACCGGGACGATGCTGCGGTGCAGCTGGTCGTTGTAGTCGACCGAGAAGGCGAGGTCACCGTTGACCAGTGCGGTGGTACCCGGGACGGTCTTCAGCGTCTGCGGCACCAGCTGCCCGCGCAGCGCCGCCAGAGCCGCCTTGGAGGTGGCGTCGGTACCGTTGCCGGCCAGCGGAACGCTGATCTCGGCGATGTTCTTGTCCTTCCAGTACCGCACGTCGATCTGGTTGCCGGTCCTGCCGGACGCCAGGGCGGCCGCCTTGAAGTCGTCGATGCTCTTGGCGACCTGCGGCGAGCCGATGTCATCGGCCTTGACCACCACGGTGGCGGGCGAGGGCGAGCCGGGGAACTCCCGGTCGATCCGCTGCGAGACCGGGACCAGGGGGTTGTCCGAGGGCAGCAGCTTGTCCATGCCGAGCTTCTCGGTCTTCATGCCGAGTGCCGGCACGGCCAGCACCACGAGCACCGCGGCGGACAGCACGGCGAAGATGCCGGGGCGGGCGAGCACGCCGCGCAGCAGCGCGTTGGCGGGCTTGGGGTTGGCCGCGGCGGCCTGGCGGCGCTTGCTGATCCACGGGATCCGACCGGAGGCGACCTTGTCGCCGAGCATCGACATCAGGGCCGGCAGCACGGTCATCGAGCCGACCACCGCGACCGCGACGACCTCGATGGTGGCCATCGCGAAGCCCTCGAAGACGGTCAGCCCGGAGAGGAACATTCCGGCCATCGCGACCATGACGGTGAAGCCGGAGACCATCACCGAGTGGCCCGAGGTGTGGGCGGCGATCCGCAGCGCGGTCGCCTTGTCCCGGCCGGCCGCCCGCTCCTCGCGCTCACGGCGCAGGTAGAACAGGCAGTAGTCGACGCCGACGGCCAGACCCATCAGGAACATCACCGAGTTGGTCATGCCGTCCACCGGCACCGCCTGGCTGCTCAGCGAGAGCAGGCCGAGCGCGCCGATGCAGGCGGTGACCGCCAGGGCGACCGGCAGGACGGCCGCCACGAAGGCGCCGAAGACCACCAGCAGGATGCCCAACGCGACCGGCAGGGCGGTCAGTTCGGCGCGCGTGAAGTCGTCGCCGAGGCTGTCGTTGATGCCCTTGAGGGCGGTCGCGCCGCCGAACTCGCCGATGGTCACCTGCGAGTGGGCCTTGGCGGTGTCCTGGACGGCGGTGATCACCGGCTCGATCCGGTCGGCCGCGGTGTCCGGGTCGCCGGTGACGGCGAACGTGATCAGTGCCGAGTGCTTGTCGGCCGAGAAGGCCTGGGTGGTGTACGGGTCACGGAGGTTCTCCGCGAGACCGGTCTTGTTGACCGCGTCGGAGGTGGCCTGGACGGCGCTGCGGAACTCCGGGGAGTCCGCGGTCAGACCGTCGCTGTGGACCAGGATCAGTTCGTTGACCGGGTCGTTGATCCCGGCGTCCTTGAGGATCTGGGCGGCGCGGCCGGAGTCCCCGGTCCCGTAGTCGGCCTGGGTGAGGCTCTTCTGGCCGACCATGCCACCGAGCACGGTGACCAGGACGACCAGGACGACCCAGCCGATGACGGCGGTCCTGCGGTGGTGGGCACTCCACTCGCCCAGCCTGGCCGCGAAGTTGCTTTGACGTGCCATTACCTCTCCTGCGATAGGCGGCATGATCAAGCCGCAGTGGCGACAGTCGGGTTCGGATGTGTCCTCACCGGCATGAGGGGGACCGGAGGAATACTCATGACCGTAGGCCCTCGCGAACGGCCCCGGGGCCTGCGGGAGTTGCAGCATCCTGCGGTGGCAAGCTGCTGCCAGCCGAGCCCCGCCGAAGCCCCTTACCGTGTCCGTTTCCCCGGTGCTACGGTCGGTTCCCGTTGAGGGACAACCATTCGAGCGGGCCACATCCGAGTGAAGCCGGGCCGAAGCTGCGGGAACGCCCAGCGGCCGCCGAACGATTCCACCCATTTCTTTGGTCCCACGCCGGAATGCGCTCCGGCGTCGGCTCTCCGCACGATTCACCTACCTCCGTGAAAGGGGGAATGAATGATGGACACAGCCATTCGGGCGACCGGTCTCGGCAAGAGATACGGGGAGCACCACGCGCTGAGAGGCGTGGACCTGGAGGTGGCGGCCGGCACCGTGCTCGGCCTGCTCGGGCCCAACGGGGCCGGCAAGACCACCACCGTCCGGCTGCTGGCGACCCTGCTGGAGCCGGACCAGGGGCGGGCCGAGGTGGCCGGCTTCGACGTGGTCCGCCAGCAGCGCCAGGTGCGCCGCCGGATCGGCCTGGCGGGCCAGTACGCCGCCGTGGACGGGCTGCTCACCGGCCGCGAGAACCTCGAACTCCTCGGCCGGCTCCTGCACCTGGGCCGCAAGGGCGCCCGCGCGCGGGCGGCCGAACTGCTCACCCGCTTCGAGCTGGAGGGCGCCGCCGAGAAGCCGGCCCAGACCTACTCCGGCGGCATGCGCCGCAGGCTGGACCTGGCCGCCGCGCTGATCGGGCGACCCGAGGTGCTGTTCCTGGACGAGCCGACCACCGGGCTGGACCCGGCGAGCCGGCTGGTGCTCTGGGAGATGGTCCGTGAGCAGGTCGCCCAGGGGGTGACCGTGCTGCTCACCACCCAGTACCTGGAGGAGGCCGACTTCCTGGCCGACCGGATCCTGGTGATCGACACCGGCCAGGTGATCGCCGAGGGCACCCCGGACGAGCTCAAGCGCAAGGTCGGTGAGGAGTGGCTGGAAGTGGGCGTTTCGACCGACGCCGCCCTGCCGCAGGCCCTGGCCGTGCTCGCCCCGGTGGCCGCCGCCCAGCCCGAGGTGGACCGCACCGGGCGCCGGATCACCGTCCAACTGGCCGATGGCATCGGCACGATAGCCGCCGCGGCGGTCGCCCTGGAGTCGGCCGGCGTGCCGGTGACCGACTTCGCGCTGCGCCGCCCGTCGCTGGACGACGTGTTCTTCCACCTGACCGGGCGCGGCACCCAGGTGGGCCGGGCCCCCGAGGAGGGCGCCCAGCCGCTCGCACAGGGCCCGGAGGGGGAGGCCGAGCGGGACGAGAAGGCCGAGAAGACCGCGCCGGGTGAGAAGGCGGGGCGGACCGAGAACGGTGAGAAGGCCGAGCGGGAGCCGGTGGCCGCCGCCACCGCACGGACGGGAGACGAGCAGTGAGTGACATCGGCGCCTCGGCCGGCCTCGGCACGGCCCTCGGCGACACCGCCGCGCTGATCGGCCGCCACCTGCGGCACCTGCGCCGCACTCCCGAGAAGATCATCGCGATCACCCTGACGCCGGTGACCATGGTGGTCGTCCTGGGCTACCTGTTCGCCAGCGTGGTGACCGTGGCCGGCTCCGGGGAGTACCACGACTACGTGATGGCCGGGGTGTTCGCCCAGGTCGGTCTGACCTGCGTCGGCGTGGCCGCGCTGGGTGTGGCCACCGACCTGCGCACCGGTCTGATCGACCGCTTCCGCTCGCTGCCGATGGGCCGCTCCGCCGTCCTGGTCAGCCACACCGCGGCCGACCTGCTCACCGCCGCGGCCGCCACCTTCGCCGTCACCCTGGCCGGTCTCGGCGTCGGCTGGCGGATCCACAAGGACGCCGGCTCGGCGGTGCTGGGCTTCGTGCTGGTCCTGGCCTTCGCCTACGCGATGCTCTGGCTGGGCGCGCTGGTCGGCATGCTGATGCGCAACGCCGAGGCGATCAACGGCATTTCGGCGCTGTTCCTGGTCGTGCTGTCGTTCCTGTCCAACTCGTTCATGCCGCTGTCCGGGCTGCCCGCCTGGCTGCGCGCGGTGGCCGAGTGGAACCCGGTGAGCCTGGTCGCCGCGGCCTGCCGCGAGCTGTGGGGCAACGCGCCGACGGTGGCCGGCTCCAGCCTGCCGGACCGGCACCCGGTGCTGCTCGCGGTGATCGTGGTGGCGGCCCTGCTCGCGGTGCTGGTCCCGGTGAACCTACGGGTCTACCGCACCGCGGTGACGCGTTGAAGGAGCACGGGGCAGGCCGGTTCGGGCGAGGCGGTAGGTGTCCCGCCCGGACCGGCCGTTCGCGTGGGCGCGTGGGCTCAGGAGCCGGACCGGCCCTGGCCCTCGCGCCCCGACGCGCCGCCCTGCAGCAGACCGCGCTCGCCGGCGATCACCCCGGCCTGGAAGCGGCTCCGGCCGCCGAGCCAGGCCATCAGCTCCGCGGTGATCCGGCGCGAGGTGCGCACCGAGACGCCGAGCCTGCGGGCCACCACCTCGTCGGTGTGGCCCTGGGCGAGCAGGCTGAGCACCGCCATCGTCTGCGGGTTGAGGCCCTCGGCCCCCCTGGCCGGGGCCTTCCCGTACGGGGCGGCGTTCTCCCAGACGTACTCGAACAGCGCGCAGAGCGCGGAGACCAGTCCGGGACCGGACAGCACCAGAGCCCCCACGCTGGTGTCGTCCGGATCGGTCGGGACGACCGCCACCTCGCGGTCGAAGATCACCAGGCGCATCGGGAGCGAGGGCGCGACCCGCACCCGGGCGCCCCTCTCCGTGAGCCAGTCCAGGTGGGCGATGGTGCCGCCGTCGTTGGCCGCGCTCTCCAGGTAGATGCTGCGCATCTGCACGCCGCGGTCGAAGACCGCCTGGTCGGCGGCCTGGCTCGCCTTCCGGGCGGCCTGGGACTGCCCGCCGCCGGTCGCGAAGCCCATGATCTCGCTGGTGCAGGAGTGCGCGAGCTCCTCCAGCCGCAGCCGGATCTGGTCGACGCCCTCCAACTGTTCGACGCCCAGGCCCCGTTCACCCTTGCGGTTCTCGGCGTACTGGGCGACGAGCTTGGCGGCCTCCAGCCGGCTCTGCGCGATCTGGCGCTGCCGCTCGGCGAGTTCGGCCTCCTGTCGGCCGATCAGCATCGCCAGGCTGACCTCCGGGTTGACCAGGAGGAGATGCCCGGGCTCCAGCTCGGAGTGCCTGATCAGGGTGAGCCGGGCCAGTCCGTCCAGGGCGTCCCGGACGCGTTGTTCCGGCCAGTTGAGATCCTGCGCGACCCCCGCGATTCCGAGCTCCGGACGGGCCAGCACCGTCCGGTACACGGCCTCGGCGTCGGGATCCAGTCCTAACACTGACAGCACCGCCTGCCCCCCGATATTTCGAACCTGATGAAGACGCCACGTCATTGCCGGATCTCGGGGGCATGCTACGACACCTGACCCGGAGCCACCCGAGGTTTCAGGACAGGCCCTTTCCTGCGGGCTTCGAGCGGGTCCACCCACGAGAGGATTTGACATGTATATCACTGTCGGACGTCTGGTTCGGGGTATGGTCGGACCGGAACAGGTCACGCCCGACAAACTCGTCGAACTGCTCCGAAAGGCCGCCCGTCCGGGCGAGGGACTTGAGCACGTGTATGTCGAGATCGACCCGCTCGGCGCCGATCTCGTCTTCTTTCTGGGGCCACCCAAATCCGGAGACCTGGATTCCGCCGCACGCCGAATCACCAGCCGGTGCCTACGGGACGCGCCTGAACTGCGCGGATGGCGGCTGGCAGCCCAATTCAGCGACGACCGGCTGCCGTTGCTGGAGGAGTGACGCCGGAGACGGAGGCTGTGCAGGGTGCTGCCATAGCAGGACCCTGACAGCGGCGAACCATGGCACGGAACGTGTGTGCGAGACAGACTTGGTCACGCCGAAGGGGGCTGGAGCCCCCTTCCCGCAGGATTAGAGAGCCGGGCTCGCCTAGCCATTCAGCGCAGGATTCGAACCCGGCGGAGCGCTCATCCGTTTCAGTTGTTTCGCCGCCGCTTATTACGCGGCCCGCGACGTCTTTGCCACCGGGGGTTCACCATGAGCAGCATCACCGTTTTCGCCGGCCGCGCCGCCGCCCTCCTCGGCCTGCTGGCCGCCGGCATCACCCTCACCGCGCCGGCTGCCGGCGCCGCCACCACCGCCGCCGCCCCGGCCGGCGCCCACACTGCCACCGTGCACGGCGACGACATCATCTGGGACTGACGTCCCGTCACTCGACGCGAAGGGGGACGGGCCGATGCCCATCATCAGAACACCGCAGGAGTTCAACGAGGACGATCTCTTCGTCGACCTGCGCGCGATGTTCGACTACCCGCTGTACCTCAAGTGCGAGGGCTTCAACTTCGCCGGATCCGTCAAGCTCAAAGCCGCCCTCAGCATGGTCGACGCCGCCGAGCGCGACGGACGGCTGAACCGCGACTCCGTCCTGGTGGAGTCCTCCTCGGGCAACCTCGGGATGGCGCTGAGCATGATCGCCTCCGTCCGGGGCTACCAGTTCATCTGCGTCGTCGACCCACGTACGAACTTGTCCACCCGCCAGCTCATCGAAACCCTCGGCGGCCATGTCCACATGATCACCGAGCCCTCGCCGGAAACCGGGTTCCTGGGCGCCCGGCTGGACTACGTCCGCGAGCTGTGCGCCTCCTCACCGCGGTACGTGTGGCTCAACCAGCACGCCAACCCGGACAACTGGCGGGCTCACTACCGCACCACCGGGCCGTCGATCCTCCGCCAGTTCCCCGAGCTGGACGTGCTGTTCGTCGGCGCGGGGACCACCGGGACGCTGATGGGCTGCGCCCGCTACTTCAAGGAGCACCGGCCTGCCACCCGGGTCGTCGCGGTGGACAGCGTCGGCTCCGTCACCTTCGGCGGCGAGCCCGGCCCGCGGATGATCCCCGGCCTGGGCGCCGGCGTCCGGCCGGCGCTGCTGGACGAGGACTTCGTCGACGACGTGGTCCACGTGCCCGAGGTCGACACCGTCCGTACCTGCCACCGGCTCGCCCGCGGCGGCTTCCTGTTCGGCGGCTCCACCGGCACGGTGGTCAGCGGCGCCGCGGCCTGGCTCGAGAAGCACCGCGAAGGCAAGGACGTCGTGGCCGTCGCCGTCTCGCCCGACCTGGGCGACCGCTACCTCGACACCATCTACCAGAGCGCCTGGGTGCGCGACATCTACGGAGCCGACGCACTGGATGCGGTCGAGCGCCTGACGCCGCCCAACGCCATTGTCACGGGGGTAAGATGACGATGCGTCATGACGCGCGTCCGATCGAAACAGTGCGTCCCGAAGAACTGCCGCTGTCCGCCGCCCAGCGCGAGATGTGGTTCGCCCAGCAGCTCGACCCGGGCAACCCGGTGTTCACCATGGCGGACTGCCTGGAACTGACCGGCCCGCTGGACCACGAGCGGCTGCGGGCCGCCTGGCAGCGCGTGCAGAACCGCACCGAGGCGCTGCGGGTGCGCTTCGTCGAGCGGAACGGTCAGCCGGTGCAACTCGTCGAACCGCCCCACGAGCGCCCGCTGCCGGTGCTCGACCTGACCGGCGAGCCGGACCCGCTCGCCGCCGCCGAGGCGTTCCTGGACGCCGACCGGCAGCTCCCGTCCACGCTCGGTCCCGACGCCTTCGCCGCCACCCTGCTGCTGATCGGCCCCGAACTGGCCTGGCTGCACGTGAAGGCCAACCACATCCTGGTGGACGGCTTCAGCCGCTCCCTGGTCTACGCGCGGCTCGCCGCCGAGTACGACCTGCCCGACGCCGAGCCGGCCGCCGACCCGACCCTCGCCGAGCTGCTCGCCGAGGAGGACGACTACCTCGCCTCCCCCGCCCACCAGCGCGACCGCGCCTACTGGGCCGAGCAGTTGGCCGACGGCATCGAGCCCACCGTGCTCTCCGGCCACCTCGGCGCGCCCGCCCGCAGCACCCTGCGCAGCACCGGCCTGATCCCGCCCGACACCGTCACCAGGCTCCAGGACGCCGCCTGGGCCGAGCGGGTCACCTGGCAGACCCTGCTGATCGGCGCAACCGCCGGCTGCCTGGCCCAGCTGGCCGGCACCGACCGGGTCGTGCTGACCCTGCCCGTCGCCGCCCGGACCACCCCGCTGGCACAGTCCGTCCCCGGCATGCGCGCCAACTTCCTGCCGCTGCCGGTCGCCGCCCACCCCGCGCTCGGTCGCGACGGCCTGCTCACCCAGGTCGCGGCCACCCTGCGCGGCACGCTGCGCCACCAGCGCCACCGGCACGACGCGATCCGCCGCGACCTCGGTCTGACCGGCGACGCCGGCCGCAGCTTCGGCCCGACCGTCAACGTGCTGCAGACCGGCGGCGAGTTCGCCCTCGGCGACTGCCGCGCCCGGGTCCGCAACCTGTCCACCGGCCCCGTCCCGGACCTGCAGATCCTGTTCCTGGACAGCGGCGAGGAGGGCTGCGAGCTGCGGATCGACGGCGACGCCGACCGCTACCCGCAGGAGCGCCTGGACCTCTTCCGCGACGCCCTGCTCGGCTACCTCGCCGAGTTCGCCACCGTCCCCACCGAGCTGCCGATCGGCCGGATCGCCGCCCTGCCGACGGCCGAGCGCGAGCACGTCCTCGCCGGGGGGAACGGCTACGGGCAGCAGCCCGAGGTGTTCACCGACGTCCTGCCCCGGATCCGCGAACTCGCCCTGGCCCGGCCCGGTGCGACCGCCGTCCAGGACGACGCCGGCCGGCTCGACTACGCCGAGCTGGTCGCCCGGGCCAGCGCCCTGTCCCGCCGACTGGTCGCCGCGGGCGCCGGGCCGGACCGGCTGGTGGCCGTCGCCGCCGCCCCCGGCACCGGCTTCGTGACCGCCGTCCTCGGCGTGCTCGGCGCGGGCGCGGCCTGGCTGCCGCTGGACGTCCGGGCCCCGGCCGCCCGCGGCGCGGCACTGGTCGAGGCCGCGGGCGCCGCCGTCCTGCTGCACGGCGAGGACCAGCAGCCGTACGTCGACACCCTGCTCGGCGCACTGTCCGAGGGCCGCCCCGCCGTCCTGGTCCTCGACGACGCCCGCGACGAGGAACTGCTGCCGACCGCCGGGGGCCCCGCCGAGCTGGCGTACGTCATCTACACCTCGGGCTCCACCGGCCGGCCCAAGGGCGCCATGGTGCACCGCGACGGCATGGTCAACCACCTGCTCGCCAAGCACGCCGACCTGGAGCTGTCCGAGGCCGACACCGTGGTGCACAACGCCCCGGTCACCTTCGACATCTCGGTCTGGCAGATGCTGAGCCCGCTGGTCGCGGGCGGGCGGCTGCGGGTGGTCTCCCGCGAGCTCGCGGCCGACCCCGGCGCGCTGTTCGCGCTCGCCGACACCGAGGGCGTCACCGTGCTGGAGGTCGTCCCCTCGCTGCTGCGCGCCGCCCTGGACTCCTGGGAGGCCGGCACGCCGGTGCCCCCGCTGTCCGCACTGCGCAAGCTGGTGGTCACCGGCGAGGCGATGCCCGCCGACCTGGCCCGCCGCTGGTTCGCACTGCGGCCCGGCATCCCGCTGGTCAACGCCTTCGGGCCGACCGAGTGCTCGGACGACGTCACCCACGCCCTGATCGGCTCCCCGGCGGAGCTGGACTCGGTGCGCGCCCCGATCGGCCGCCCGGTCCGCGACACCCGGCTGTACGTCCTCGGGGACTCTCTGCAGCCCGTACCGGCCGGGCAGCCCGGCGAGCTGTACGTCGGCGGGCGCGGCGTCGGCCGCGGCTACCTGAACGACCCGCGGCGCACCGCCGGAGCGTTCGTCGCCGACCCGTACTCGGACGAGCCCGGCGCCCGGATGTACCGCACCGGCGACCGGGTGGTGCACCGGACGGACGGGCAGCTGGAGTTCCTCGAGCGGGTCGACCACCAGGTCAAGATCCGCGGCCACCGGATCGAGCCCGGCGAGGTCGAGGCCGCGCTGCGCGCCGTCCCCGGCGTGGCCGACGCGGTGGTCACCGTCGCCCGGGACCCTTCCGGCGGCGCCCGGCTGGTCGCCCACCTCGCCGGCGGGGCCGACCCGGCCGCCGTCCGCGCCGAACTGGCCCGGACGCTGCCCGACTACATGGTCCCGGCCGTGCTGGTACCGATGGCGGCGCTGCCGCTGACCCCCAACGGCAAGGTGGACCGCAAGGCCCTGCCGGTGCCGGACTTCGGCGCGCTGCGCCGCGAGCGGCGGGCCCCGGCCACCGAGCGCGAGGCGCTGCTGTGCGCGCTGTTCGCCGAGGTGCTGGAACTCGACGAGGTCGGCGCCGACGAGGACTTCTTCGCGCTCGGCGGGCACTCGCTGCTGGCCGGCCGGGTGGTCACCGCGCTGCGCGCCCGGCTCGGCGTCGAGCTGCCGATCCGCACCCTGTTCGAAGCGCCCACCCCGTTCGCCCTGGCGCTCGCCCTGGACGGCGCCGAGCCGGCCCGGGAGGAGCTGGTGGCCGGCCCGCGGCCGGAGCGGATCCCGCTCTCCCCCGGGCAGCAACGACTCTGGTTCCTCTCCCAGTTGGACGCTGCCGGCGCCACCTACCACCTCTCCCACGCGGTCCGGCTGACCGGCGCCCTGGAACGGGCGGCGCTCGCCGAGGCGCTGGCCGACGTGGTCGCCCGGCACGAGAGCCTGCGCACCGTCTTCCCCGCCGAGGACGGACGCCCGCACCAGCGGGTGCTGCCGGTCGGCGAGGCCGGCCCGGAGCTGCCGGTCGTCCCGTTCACCGGCCGCACGGCCGAGGAGCTGGACGCCGAACTGGCCGCCCGGGCCGGCACGCCCTTCGACCTGGCCGCCGAACCGCCGCTGCGCGCGGTGCTGTTCGAGACCGGCGCCGAGGAGCACGTGCTGCTGCTGGTGCAGCACCACATCGCGGCCGACGGCTGGTCGGTGCGCCCGCTGGTCGACGACCTCCAGGCCGCCTACCGCGCCCGGCTGGCCGGCGGCGCCCCGGAGTGGGCCGAGCTGCCCGTCCAGTACGCCGACTACACCCTCTGGCACCGTCGACTGCTCGGCGATCAGGACGACCCCGGTTCGCTGATGTCCCGCCAGCTCGACTACTGGGCCGGACAGTTGTCGGACCTCCCGGAGGAGCTGTCGCTGCCCGTCGACTTCCCGCGCCCCGCGGTGCCCAGCTACCGGGGCGCTACCGTGCCGCTGCGGCTGGACGCGCAGGCGCACCGCGCCCTGGCCGAGCTGGCCCGGGAGTCCGGCGCCAGCCCGTTCATGGTGGTGCAGGCGGCACTCGCCGTGCTGCTCGGCAAGCTCGGCGCCGGTACGGACATCCCGCTCGGCACCCCGGTGGCCGGGCGCACCGCCGAGGCCCTGGACAGTCTGGTCGGCTTCTTCGTCAACACCCTGGTGCTGCGCACCGACCTCTCCGGCGACCCGACCTTCCGCACCCTGGTCGGCCGGGCTCGGGAGACCGTCCTGGCCGCCCTGGCCCACCAGGACGTGCCCTTCGAGAAGCTGGTCGACCGGCTCGGCGCCGGCCGCTCGCTGGCCCGCCAGCCGCTCTTCCAGGTGATGCTGGCCTTCCAGAACAACGCCGGGGCCCGCCCCGAGCTGCCCGGCCTGACCGCCGAGGTCAGCCCGGTCGGCACCGGGACGGCCAAGTTCGACCTGGCCTTCGAACTCGTCGAACAGTACGACGGGTCGGGCGAGCCGGACGGCCTCACCGGCACCCTGGAGTACAGCACCGACCTGTTCACCGAGCGGACCGCCCGCGGCCTCGCGGACCGGCTGGCCCACCTGATCGGCCTGCTCACCGGCGAGCCCGACCGGCCGCTCAGCGGACTGGACGCCCTGCTGCCCGAGGAGCGCGAGCTGCTGCTCGGCTCCTGGAGCGGGGCCTCGATCCCGACCACCGTCGGTGCCGTCCACCTGCCCGCGCTGTTCCAGGCGCAGGCGCACCGCGCGCCCGAGCGGCCCGCGCTGCGCTGGTTCGAGGACGGCGCGGTGCGCGCCGAGATCGGCTACGGCGAGCTGAACGAGCGCGCCAACCGGCTCGCCCACCACCTGATCGCCCTGGGCGCGGGCCCCGGACGGATCGTCGCCCTGGCGCTGCCGCGCACGGTCGACGCGGTCGTCGCGGTGCTCGCGGTCCTCAAGACGGGCGCGGCCTACCTGCCCGTCGACCCGGCGTACCCGCGAGAGCGGATCGCCTACCTGCTCGAGGACTCCGCCCCGCTGGCGGTGCTCAGCCACGGCTCGGTGGCCGGACGGCTGCCCGAGCAGCAGGCCGCACCCGTGCTGCTGCTGGACCACCCGGCAACCGCCGCCGCGATCGCCGGAGCCCCCGCGCACGACCCGGAGGACGCCGAGCGGATCGCCCCGCTGGGCCCGGACCACCCGGCGTACGTGATCTACACCTCCGGCTCCACCGGCCGCCCCAAGGGCGTGCTGGTGCCGCACCGGGCGGTGGCCGCGCTGGCCGCCGAGCACGACCGCTTCGGCGTCGGCGAGGGCACCCGACTGCTGCAGTTCGCCTCGTTCAGCTTCGACGCCGCCGCCTGGGAGCTGCTCACCGCGCTGCTCACCGGCGCCGTCCTGGTGCTGGCCGCGGAGGCCGACCGGGCACCCGGCGAGCCGCTCGCCGAGCTGGTCGCGAAGGCCGGCATCGAGGTGGTCTGCCTGCCGCCGACGGTGCTCGCCGCCTGGCCGGTCGGGCTGCCGATGCCCGACGGCCTCACCCTCATCACGGCCGGCGAGGCCTGCCCGCCCGAGCTGGTGGAGCGCTGGTCCGCGGGCCGGCGGATGCTCAACGCGTACGGCCCGACCGAGACCACGGTCTGCGCCACCGTCAGCGAGCCGCTGGCCGGAGCGGTCAAGCCGCCGATCGGCCGCCCGCTGGCCGGCGCCCGGGTGTACGTGCTGGACGAGGCCCTGCGGCCCACCCCGCCCGGCGTGATCGGCGAGCTCTACGTGGCCGGCGCCGGGGTGGCCCTCGGCTACCTGCACCGGCCCGAACTCACCGCCCAGCGCTTCACCGCCGACCCGTACGGCGGGCCCGGACACGGGCCCCTCCTGCCCGATGGCGGGCGAGGAGGTGGGCCCCTCCTGCCCGATGGCGGGCGAGGAGGTGGGCCCCTCCTGCCCGATGGCG
>CBJMI02800__coassemble_511_pt1 | contig 39379 bp, 35 predicted proteins | sample CBJMI02800__metabat2_low_PE_003 | metagenome-assembled genome bin CBJMI02800
CCCTGATGTCCAGCACGCCCCAGGGCCGCACCTGTTACGTGGAAGCCGACTTCCGCGACCCGGAGTCGATCATGGGCAACCCCCGGCTGCGCGAGGTGCTCGACCTCTCGCAGCCGGTGGCGCTCTCGCTGATCGCCATCGTGCACTTCGTGCTCGACGAGGACGACCCGCAGGGCATCGTGCGCCGCTTCATGGACACCCTGGCGCCCGGCAGCTTCCTCGCCCTCACCGTGTTCACCGGGGACACCGACCCGGTCGGGGTGGGCGGCGTCGGCCGGGAGTACAACGCCCGCGGCATCCCGCTGCAGGCCCGCGACAAGGCCGAGACCGAGGCCTTCTTCGACGGTTACCGACTGCTCGACCCGGGCGTCACCCTGGTCCACCACTGGCGGCCGGACGCCGACGCCCCGGCGATCCGCGACCGGGACATCGCGATGTACGCGGGCGTGGCCGTCAAGAGCTGATCGGCGCACCACGGGGCCCGGTCAGCCGGGGACGGAGACCAGGCCCGTCTCGTAGGCCAGGATGACCAGTTGGACCCGGTCGCGGGCGTCCAGTTTGGCCAGCAGCCGGGTCATGTAGGTCTTCACGGTGGCGATGCTGAGGACCAGTTCGGCGGCGATCTCGGTGTTGGACAGGCCCCGGCCGACCAGGGTGAGGATCTCCCGCTCCCGGTCGGTGATCGCGTCCAGCCGGCGCGACGCCGGGACCGCGGCCGGGTTCGGGCTCAGCTTCGGGTGCTGCCCGGCGAAGGCTCCGATCAGCCGCCGGGTGACGCTCGGCGCGATCAGCGCGTCCCCCGCGGCGACCACCCGCACCGCCGCGAGGATGTCGTCCAGCGCCATGTCCTTGACCAGGAAGCCGGAAGCCCCGGCGCGCAGCGCCGCGTACACGTGCTCGTCCTCGTCGAAGGTGGTGAGCACCACCACCCTGGTCGGCCCGCCGGTGGCGGTCACCTGCCGGGTGGCCTCGATGCCGTCGGTGCCGGGCATCCGGATGTCCATCACCACGACGTCCGGCCGCAGTTCGGCGGCCAGCCGGACGGCCTCGGCGCCGTCGCCCGCCTCGCCGACCACCTCGACGTCCGCCGTCTCCGTGATCACCATCTCCAGGGCGGCCCGTACCAGCGGCTGGTCGTCGGCCAGTACGACGCGGATCATGCGGTCTCCTCCCCGGGGATCGGCAGCCGGGCGGCGACCCGGAAACCGCCGTCCGGGCGCGGCCCGGCTTCGAACTCGCCGTGCAGCAGGGCGACCCGTTCGCGCAGCCCGGCCAGCCCGAAGCCGCTGCCGGGCGCGGCGCCGTGGCCCCGGCCGCGGTCGGTGATCTCGACGGAGAGCTCCCCCGCGGTACGGCCGACGGTCACCAGGCAGTCGCGAACCTCCGCGTGGCGCACCACGTTGGTGACCGACTCCTGGATGATCCGGAACGCCGAGAGATCGATCTCCGGTGGCAGCGGCCCCGGTTCACCCGAGCGCCGCACCTCGACCCGCACGCCCGCCGCGGTGGTGGTCTCGGCCAGCCGGTCGAGGTCGGCCAGGCCGTGCGGGACGGTGTCCGACACCTCGCCGTCGGCCTGCCGCAGAGCGACCAGCATCCGGCGCAGCGCGGCCAGGGTCTCCCGGCCGGCGGCCTCGATCTCGCCCAGCGCCTGCTCGGCCCGCTCGGGCCGGCGGTGGATCACCCGGCGGGCGGCGCCGGCCTGGAGGGCGACGATTCCGAGGCTGTGGGCGACGGTGTCGTGCATCTCCCGGGCGATCCGCAGCCGTTCGGCGGTCACCGCCTCGACGGCGGCCCTGCTGCTCAGGGCTTCGGCGTGCTCCCGGTTCTGCCGCAGCGAGCGCCCGGCCAGCCAGGCGACCAGGGCGAGCAGCGCGGCGCCGTCGGCCGAGCCGATGCGGGTCCCGGTGAAGATGCCGACGGTGTTGCCGGGGACCATGCCGATGTGCAGGACCAGGAAGGTCATCACCAGAGCGAAGGCGGCGCGCGAACTTCGGCGCGTCCCTCGGGCGGTGATCACGAAGAGCGCGACGTCCACGGCGAGCAACGCGGTGGGGGGCACCTGGTGCTTGGCGGCCCAGCCGTCGGTCTCGGTCCAGGTGGCGATCAGCAGCACGGCGACCGAGAGCACCGGCACCCGGCGCACCAGCGCGGCGCCGGCGAAGGCTATTGCCGTATCACCCAAAGTGAACGGCAGGCCGCCGTGCGCGGCGGCGCCGCCGTACTGCCGCCATCCGGTGCCGCGGAGCGCCAGGGCGGGATAGGCGACGGCCACGCACCAGGCGAGGGCGACCCAGGCCTCGGGCGGGAGGCGCCGGATCAGCGGGGGCGTGGGTGTAGCGGGCATGGTTCAAGATCGTAACGACGGGGGTGGGCGCCGTCATCCAACCGTGGTTGTACGACCGGGGCCGACCCGCGGTGTCGACACCGGTCCGATGCGGCGGCCGGGGCTCCCCCGGCACCGTGGTGCCCATGATCGAAGTCAACGAACTGACCAAGCTCTACGGCCGCCGAACGGCCGTCGACCGGCTGACCTTCACCGTCCGCCCCGGCCACGTCACCGGCTTCCTCGGCCCCAACGGCGCGGGCAAGTCCACCACCCTGCGGATGGCCCTCGGCCTCAACGACCCCACTTCGGGCACCGTCACCGTCGACGGCCGGGCCTTCCGCGGGCTGCCGCGCGGCCTGCGGGAGGTCGGCGCGCTGCTCGACGCGGGCGACGTCCACGGCGGACGCACCGGCGCGGCCCACCTGCGGGCCCTGGCCCGCAGCAACGCGATCCCGCGCGGCCGGGTGGAGGAGGTGCTGGCCGAGGTCGGACTCACCGACGCCGCCGGGCGGCGGATCGGCGGCTACTCGCTGGGCATGAAGCAGCGCCTGGGCATCGCCGGCGCCCTGCTCGGCGACCCGCCCGTCCTGCTCTTCGACGAGCCGCTGAACGGACTGGACCCGGAGGGCGTGCTGTGGGTGCGCGGGCTGTTCCGCCGACTCGCCGCGGAGGGCCGGACGGTCTTCGTCTCCAGCCACATGATGGCCGAGATGGAGCACACCGCGGACCGGCTGGTGGTGATCGGCCGCGGACGGCTGATCGCCGACGAGAGCCTCACCGAGTTCGCCGCCCGGGCCGGCCGGGCCGCCGTCACCGTGCGCGCCGCCGAACCCGAGCGGCTGACCGCCGTGCTGCGCGCCGCCGGCGCCGAGATACGCCCCGGCCCGGACGGCAGCCTCGACGTCACCGGCCTGGACGCCGGCCGTATCGGCGAACTCGCCCTGGAACAGCGTCTGTTGCTGTACGCCCTGACCGAGCGCGGTGCCTCCCTGGAGGAGGCCTTCATGGAACTGACCGCCGACAGCGTCGAATACCTCGCCGGAGAGCCCCGATGAGCACCGCCACCCTCCCGACCCCTGTTCGCCGCCACCGCTTCGGCGACCTGCTCGCCGCCGAGTGGCTCAAGTTCTGGTCGCTGCGCTCGATCCCCTGGGTGCTCGGCCTCGCCACGCTGCTCGTCGTCGCCGCCGATCTCAAGTCCGCCCAGTACACCCACGACCACTACGCGCCCGGCGACGGCGATCCGGCGGTGATGGCGCAGGTCGCGCTGGACGACTCCTTCATCACGGCCGCCGCCGACATCCTGATGCTGGTCGGCGGCGGCCTGGGAGCGATCGTCATCGCGGGCGAGTACGCGACCGGGCTGATCCGCACCACCCTGGCCGCCGTCCCCGACCGCCGCGCGGTGCTGCTGGCCAAGGCGGCGGTGCTGACGGCGGTGCTGCTCGGCTTCGGGACGGTCACCGCGGGCGTCTCCTTCGGCCTCACCCAGGCGGTCCTGGCCGACCGGGGCATCGGGCAGTCCCTGAGCGACCCGACGGCCCTGCGGTACGTGGCCGCCGCCGCGCTGTTCGCCCCGGTGTGCGGACTGGTCGGGCTCTGCCTCGGCACGCTGATCCGGCACAGCGCGGGCGCGGTGGTCGGCACCGTGGTGGTGCTGTTCTTCCTGCCGTCCCTGGTCACCGAGCGCTATCGCTGGACCGCCGACCTGCTGCACGCCCTGCCCTTTCCCGCCTGGCAGCGCCTGGCCCGGATCACCCTGGCGGGCATGCGGCCGACCGACTACCCGGCCACCGTCGCGGGCGCCTGGACCACGTACGGGGTGTGGGCGTTCGCCTCGGTGGCCATCGCGACGGTGGTGATCCAGCGCCGGGACCACTGACGGTCGGACGGCCCCGAGTGATCAGAAGGCCGCGATGCTGCCCGGCGCCCGCTCTGCCCGGCTGAGCGCCCGCAGCACGTTCACCTGGCCGTGCCTGCGCACCGCCAGCCGGGTCAGCGGCCAGCACCTCCGGCACGCAGAGCACCTGGTACGCCAGGTGCCCGGCCAGGCCGCCCACGCTCCACTGCGCCGGCGCACTCGGCCGCGCCCACCCCTCGGCCACCTCCGTCCGCCGCAGCAGCGCCTCGGCCACGGCGGCCGCCGCCAGGAAGTCCGCCCGGGCATCCGTCATGCCGCACCTCCCACCGCTTCCGTCCACCGGGATCATCCGACGGGACAAGGTGTCACGGAACCTGGGTGCGCCCCGCGTTCTCCCGCTGGTTCGCCCACTCGTCGGCCAGGGCCACCAGCAGCGCCGCGAGGACCAGACCCGAGGCGACCGTGTCGGCGAGTTGGAAGGCGAGGGCCCAGTCGGGGTGGGGCCCTGCGGCGTGGGCGAAGAAGACCGAGCCGACGACGGCGATGCCGACGGCCGAGCCGACCCGCTGGGCGGTCTGCAGGACGCCGCCGGCGCTGCCGGCGCGGGCGCGCGGCACGTGCTGGAGGGTGAGCGTCTGGTTGGGGGCGATCACCAGGCCGCTGCCCACCCCGGCGACCAGCAGCGGGCCGAGGGTCGTCCAGCCCACCGAGGGCCCGGACCACAGCTGGACGGCCAGGGCGGAGGCCAGCAGGCCGAGCAGCACCAGCAGCAGCCCGAGCACCACCAGCCGGCGTCCGAGCCGGCTGACCAGCCGCCCGCCCACGGCGGCGGCCACGCCCGAGCCGACCGCGAAGGGGGTGACCGCCAGGCCCGCCGTCAGCGCCGAGTAGTGCAGGCCCGCCTGGAGGTAGAGCGTGAAGATGAAGAAGATCGCGGTGAACCCGGCGAAGTACACCAGCGACAGCAGCACCCCCGCCGCGTACGGCCGCACCTCGAACAGGGCCATGCTGACCAGCGGTTCGTGTCGCCGGGCATAGTGCAGCTCCCAGGCGACGAAGGCGGTCAGCAGCACGGCCGCCAGCGGCAGCAGCAGCCAGCGGGCCGGGCTGTGCCACTGCTGTCCCTGGACGAAGGGCAGCAGCAGGGCGACGGTGCCGGCGCCGAGCAGCAGCACCCCGACCGGGTCGAAGTCGCGGTGGCCGGCCCGTTCGGCGGCCGGGCGGGGCGGCGGGAGCAGCCGGTAGGCGATCGGCAGGGCGACGACGCCGATCGGCAGGTTGACCAGGAACACCCAGCGCCAGCCGTCCTGCGGGCCGAACAGGTGGATCAGCAGGCCGCCGAGCAGCGGCCCGACGGCGGTGGACAGTCCGATGGTGGCGCCGAGCGCGCCGAAGGCCCGGCCGCGTTCGGCGCCCTCGAACAGGGTCTGGATGAAGCCGGACACCTGCGGCACCAGCACCCCGCCGGCCGCGCCCTGGAACAGCCGGGCCAGCACCAGCCACTCCTGGTCCTGGGCCGCCCCGGCCAGCGCGCTGGCGGCGGTGAACAGGGCGAGCCCGGCGAGGAAGACGGCGCGCCGGCTGCGGGCGTCGCCGAGCCGCCCGGAGGGGACGAGCACCAGGCCGAAGGCGAGCGCGTAGCCGCTGAGCACCCACTGGAGTCCGCTGTTCGACATGTGCAGCCCGGCCCGGACGGTGGGCAGCGCGACGTTCACGATGCTGACGTCCAGCAGGGTCATGAATCCGGCGACCAGGCAGATCGTCAGCGCCCGCCAGCGCCGGGCCTCGGCCCGCCCACCGGCGGCGGTGGCACCGGGCGGCTGCGGCTTCTCCGCGTCGCGGGAGGGTTGGGAGGTCATGGGGCCTCTTCCCGGGGTCCGGGCACTGGTCCCGACTGGTCCTGGCTCTGCTCCGGCTCATCCTCGCCCGGCCCCCAGCGGGCCGCCACCCGGGTCCGCCGCGGCCCGGGCCCGTCGAGCCGGGAGGCCCGTCCGTACCCACCCGGAGCACGCGGCGTGGACCCGGACACCGTCCGCGGCATCGACGGCGACGCCGACACCCGGGTCGGTCGCCGGGCCTGGGCGCTGATGGAGGTCGCCCGGCACGCCGCGGCCGCCGGGCACGCCGACCCCGACCTGATCACCGCCCGCAAGCGGGTCCCCCCGAGGTCCTGGAGCCGGTCTTCGACCGGACGGCCACCCAGGGCTACCTCGGCCGCGACGGCGACCGCCTCCTCCACGCCCCGGCCGGCGCCCGCGCGAAGGACGGCGCCAGGGTCTGACCGGGCAGGTCAGCGGGCCAGCAGCTCCCGGACGGCCGAGGTGATCTCCTCGGGCGCCTCCTCCGCCATGAAGTGCCCCGCCCCGGTCAGCCGGTGGTCCAGGTCCGGCGCCCACGCCCGCCACACCGCGGCGGCGTCGTAGCCCAGCTGCGCTCCCCAGTCCTGCTGGACCACCGTCACGGGCATCGCCAGCTGGGACCCGGCGTCCAGATCCGCCTGGTCGTGCCGGACGTCGACGCCCGCCGAGGCCCGGTAGTCGGCGACGATCGAGGCCACCGCGGCGGCACTCGCCCGCAGGTACTCGGCCCGGACCTCCGGCGGCAGGGCGGCCGGATCGTCCGCCCAGGCGTCGAGGAAGGAACCGAAGAACGCGTCCGCGCTGTTCGCGATCATCGTCTCCGGCAGGCCGGGCGGCTGCGCCATCAGGTACAGGTGGTAGCCGACCACCGCCGACACCCCGTGCAGGACGTTCCACATGTCGAGCGTCGGCACGACGTCGAGGATGCCCAGGTGGGTGACGGTATCGGGGTGGTCCAGCCCGGCCCGGAAGGCGACCAGGGCGCCCCGGTCGTGGCCTACCAGCGCGAAGCGGTCGTGGCCGAGCGCGGCCGCCAGGGCCACCACGTCGGCGGCCATGGTGCGCTTGGCGTACACCTCGGGGCCGGTCTCGGCCGGCTTGTCGCTGGCGCCGTAGCCTCGCAGGTCGGGGCAGATCACCGTGTGCTCGTCGGCGAGCCGCTCGGCGACGTGCCGCCACATCAGGTGGGTCTGGGGGAAGCCGTGCAGCAGCACGACCGGGCTTCCGCTGCCGTTTCCGCCGACCGCGGCGGTCAGCTGCACCCCGTCCGCGCCGGGCAGGCGGAGGTGGTCGAAGCCGGGGATGGTGGGTGCCATGGGGGGCGTCCTCTCGGGTCTGGGACTGGGCGTCGGCAACCGGGGGCCGGGGCCGGGAGGCTCGGGCCGGAACCGGGGCCGGGAACCGACCCGACCAGCGTGGGCGACCGCGATCAGCAACCGATCAGTGCGGTTCGGCGCGGCCCACCCCCGGCACCGAGGATGGGGGCATGCGAATCGACGTGCTCGGAGCCGTACGGGCCCTCCGCGACGACGGCAGCCCGGTGGAGCTGGGCGGCCCCCGACACCGCGAGGTGCTGGCCCGGCTGGTCGCCGCCGAGGGCCGGATGGTCACCACCGACACCCTCGTCGACGACCTGTGGACCGACCCGCCGGTCCGCGCCGTGGGCGCCCTGCGGACCTTCGTCGCCGCGCTGCGCCGCGCCCTCGAACCCGACCGTCCGCCCCGCGACGCGCCGCGCGTCCTCGTCACCGAGGGCCCCGGCTACGCGCTGCGCCTGCCCCGCGAGGACGTGGACGCCCACCGGTTCCAGGACACCCTGGCCCGCGCCCGGCGCGACCCCGGCGCGGTGGCCGAACTCGGCGCGGTGCTCGCCGCCTGGCGCGGGCCCGCCTATGCGGACGTGCCCGACTCCGCCTGGGCGCAGCGCGAGCGCGCCCGACTGGAGGAGCTGCGGCTGGAGGCGGTGGAACTGCGCGCCCGGATCCTGCTCGACTCCGGGCAGGGGGCCGAGCTCGTCGCAGAGTTGGGCGCCCACGTCGCCGAACACCCGTGGCGCGAGCCGGCCTGGGGCCTGCTCGCCCGTGCGCTGCACCGGGCGGGTCGCCAGGCCGACGCCCTGGCCGTCCTCCGCCGCGCCTGCGGCATGCTCGTCGACCAGCTCGGGCTCGACCCGGGTGCCGAACTCCGGCGCCTGGAGACCGAGATCCTCAACGGCCCCGCGCCCGGCGAGGCCGCCCGCGCCACCTGGGCCGGCCCCGGCGTGCGGCTCGGCCCGCGCACCACCGTGGAGCTGGCCCGCACCCTCGCCCTGGCGGGCGGCGACGCCCTCGTCCACTCCCGGCGCGACCGGCTCGCCGCGATCCGGGCGGCCGAACGCACCGGAGACCTCCTGCTGACCGCCCGGATCATCGGCGCCTACGACGTGCCCGCGCTCTGGAGCCGGGCCGACGACCCCGAACAGTCGCGCGCGGTCGTGGAGGCCGCCGAGCGCACCCTCAGCGCGCTCGGCCCCGACGGGCCCGCCGACCTGTCGGCCCGTCTCCTGGCCACCGTCGCCGTCGAGAGCCGCAGCGCCGACCTGTCCGGGGCCGAACCGGTGCGCGCCGGGCGGGCGGCCCGGCAGGCCGAGGCGCTGGCCCGGGGCCTGGCCGATCCCGGCCTGCTGGCCTTCGCCCTCAACGGGGTGTTCCTGCAGTCCTTCGGCCGCCCCGGGCTGGCCCCGGTCCGGGACCGGATCGGCGCCGAGCTGCTCGACCTGGCCGGCCGGCACGGGCTGGCGAACTTCGCCGTACTGGGCCGGCTCGTCCGCCTGCAGTCCGCCTCGGCCCTGGGCGAACTGGACGCCGCTACCGCCCACGCCGAGGCGGCCGACGAGCTCGCCGCCACCACCGAGGCGCCGCTCGTCCCCGTCCTCACCGGGTGGCTCCGCGCCCGGGTCACGGCCGCCCGCAGCACCGAACCCGGCGGGCCGACCGCCGCCACGGCCGCGGCGGAGTACCGCGCCGCCGAGGAGGCCCTCCGGACGGCCGGGATGCCGGGGCTGCACCGCGGGCTCTTCCCGCTCGCCCTGCTGGGGCTGCGCCTGCTGCACGACCGGCCGGCGCCCATCGACCGGCGGCTCGACTGGGGACCGTACCGGCCCTGGACCCGGCCCCTGGTGCTGCTCGCCGAGGACCGGACCGCGGAGGCCCGGGCCGCCCTCGCCGCGGCGCCCGAACCACCGCACGACCACCTCCAGGAGGCCCTGTGGTGCCTGACGGCCCGTGCCGCCGTCCGCCTCGGCGAACGCACCGTCGCCGCCCGGGCCGCGGCCGCCCTGCGCGGCGCCGCCGCGGAGGACGCCGGCGCGGCCAGCGGGATGCTGACGCTGGGCCCGGTGGCGCGGTACCTGGCGGAGGCGGAGGCCCGCGCCGGGAATTGACGGTCGCAGGTGCGGCCGGAGTCGGCGAACGGGGCAGCCGCACCTGCTGACGCCCGACCTTGACCTTGGAGGAGGTCATCGCCTGACCGGGCACCGGACCCCGGGGCGGGCCAACCGGCCGGCGGCGGGTCACCCGGCCAGCGGCGGGTCGAGCCGGGCGAAGCCGGCCTGGCGGCGGTACGGGAAGTACGGGTAGGGCGCGGTACGGGCGCTGGCGGCGTCCAGCCGGGCGACCTGGTCCTCCGTCAGCGACCAGCCGACGGCGCCGAGGTTCTGCCGGAGCTGCTCCTCGTTGCGGGCGCCGATGATGACCGAGGAGACGGTCGGGCGGCGCAGCAGCCAGTTGATGGCCACCTGGGGGACGGTGCGGCCGGTCTCGGCGGCGATCCCGTCCAGGGCGTCGACCACCCGGTACAGCAGCTCGTCCTCGACCGGCGGGCCGTAGTCGGCGGTGTCGTGCAGCCGGCTGCCGGCCGGGAGCGGTTCACCGCGCCGGATCCGGCCGGTGAGGCGGCCCCAGCCGAGCGGGCTCCACACCAGGGCGCCGACGCCCTCCTGCCGGGCGAGCGGCATCAGCTCCCACTCGTAGTCGCGACCGACCAGTGAGTAGTAGACCTGGTGGGCGGCGTAGCGGGGGCGGCCGTGGCGGTCGGCGAGGTCCAGGGACTTCATCAGCTGCCAGCCGGAGAAGTTGGAGACGCCGGTGTAGCGGATCTTGCCCGCGCGGACCAGGTCCTCCAGGGTGGCCAGTACCTCCTCGATCGGGGTGGCGGCGTCGTAGGCGTGCAGTTGGAACAGGTCGAGGTAGTCGGTGCCGAGGCGGCGCAGGGCGTCGTCCACCGACCGGATGAGCCGGGCCCGGGAAGTACCGGCGTCCTGCGGGCCGTCGCCGAGCGGCAGTCCGGCCTTGGTGGAGATCAGCACCCGGTCGCGGCGGCCGCGGACGGCCTGGCCGAGCACCTCTTCGGACGCGCCGTCGGAGTAGACGTCGGCGGTGTCGAAGAGGGTGACCCCCGCGTCGACGGCGATGTCGAGCAGCCGGCGGGCCTCCTGGACGTCGGTGGTGCCCCAGGCGCCGAACAGCGGGCCGCGGCCGCCGAAGGTGCCGGTGCCGAGGCTGAGCGCGGGGACCTTGAGTCCGGATGCGCCGAGCCGGCGGTACTCCATGCCGTTGGATTCCATGGTGGTTGCCATGACAGTTCTCCCCTCGAAGCCCCTAATGGGACTCCCGTTCCGTTAGGATGTCCCGAAGTTAGCAGACTTCGCCCTACTAATGGAACAGGAATCCCGTTAATGGCTGCCGAGCCGGTTGAAGCCGCCGAGTCCGCCGCCCCTGCCGCGCCCGGGACGCCGGGGACGCCGGGCACGCCCGAGAGGCCCGGGACGCCCGGAACCGTCCGCCCGGGGGGCCGCACCGCCCGGGTCCGCGCCGCCGTCCTGCGAGCCGCCGAGGACGCCCTGGTCGAGCACGGCTTCGGCGGCCTCGACCTCGCCGACCTCGCCCAGCGGGCCGAGGTCGGCCGCACCACCGTCTACCGCCGCTGGGGCAGCACCACCGCCCTGGTCGCCGACCTGCTCACCGACATGGCCGAGCAGTCGCTGCCGCGCTCCCGCAGCGGCTCGCTCGCCGAGGACCTCCGGGCCAACGCCCGGCTGGTCCGGCGGACCCTGGCGGACCCCCGGCAGGGCGCGCTGTTCCGGGCCGTCATCGTCGCCGCCAACGGCGATCCGGGGACGGCCGAGGCCCTGCGGCACTTCTACCGGCGCCGGGTGGAGGAATGGGCGCCGTGCGTCACCGAGGCCGTCGAACGCGGCGAACTCCCGCCGGACACCGACCCGTTCGAGGTGATCCGGGCCGTCTCGGCGCCGCTCTACTACCGGATGCTCACCACCGCCGAGCCGCTCGACGAGCCGGCCGCCGACCGCGCCGCGGCCGCCGCCGAGGCCGCCGCCCGGGCGGGGGCGTACCGGCGCCAGGAGCCCTGAACGGGCCCGGCCGCACGGCCGGGTACCGGAACGGCCGCACAACGCGGTTGCGTGGTACGGCCGTTCGGCATGGGAGGCTCGTCGAGCGGGTCGGCCTCATAGGCCTCCCGCATGTGCTCCAGCCACCTACGGACAGATGGCGGTCGTCGTCGGCTGACCGGACCGGCCGGAACCGGTACGTCGGTTCCGGCCGTTGGGAGGGAGCAGGAGGAGTGGCGACGACGCTCAGAAGAACGAGTCGTCGTCGTCCTCGTAGTAGTTGTTGACGACCACCCGGGGCTCGTCGTCACTCAGCGCCTCGTTGAGCAGCATGCCGCCGACCAGACCCGCCGCACCGGCGCCGAGCATGGCGCCGGTCCCGAAGCGGCGGCCGCCCTGGTCCTGCTGCTGGGCGGGCACGTGCGGCTGGACCTGCTGCTGCGGGTAGCCCGCCTGCGGCGGGGTGTAGAACGGCGGGACGGTCGTCTGCACCCGCTGGGCACAGGCCGCGCAGGCCTCGACCTGGCGCGGCACGCCCCACTGCGGCTGCCACAGCACCACGGCCGAGCCGACGCCGTGGGTGGGGTCGAAGAAACACGTCACGGGCGAACTCCCTGTAGCTGGCTGGGTCTTCGGAACGGCGGGGACGACGGCGGCGGGCGCTGCCGCCGGCATCGGGGGCAGCGGCGCGGGGGCCGGGGCCGGGGCCGAGGGGGCGGCCGGCGCCGGCTGGAGGACGTCGACGCCGAAGTCGGTGGCGATGCCCGCCAGCCCCGAGGCGTAGCCCTGGCCGATGGCGCGGAACTTCCAGTCCGCGCCGTTCCGGTAGAGCTCGCCGAACACCATCGCCGTCTCGCTGCCCGTCTCCGGGGTCACGTCGTAGCGGGCCACCTCGGCGCCGCCGTCCGCGTCGGTCAGCCGGACGTACGCGCCGCGCACCTGCCCGAAGGTCTGCCGGCGCCGCGCCGCATCGTAGATCGCCACCGCGAAGACGACCTTCTGCACGTCGGCCGAGACGTCCGCGAGCCGGACCTCGATCCGCTCCCGGTCCTCGCCCTCACCGCCCCCGCCGTCGGCGCCGAGGTGACGCACCGCGCCGTCCGGGCTCTGCAGGTTGTTGAAGAAGACGAAGTGCTGGTCCGTGAGGACCTTTCCGGACGCCCCGCAGAGCAGGGCGCTGGCGTCCAGGTCGTACCCGGGGCCGGCCGTCCAGCCGAGGCAGACCCGGACGGACCGCACGCCGGGCACCTGCCGGTTCAGGGAGACGTTGCCGCCCTTCGTCAGGGCCACACTCATGGGGTTTCCTCCACCACCGTCCGAATCACGCTGTTCGACCACGACAACGCTGTAGATGCCACACCGGTTCCCGGGACCTCGATCAGAAGCGGACGGGGAGTTCCAGCAGGCCACGGGCCCTCATGGTGGGCCGGTGGCGCAGTTGCTCGGCCGGGACGCCCAGGGCCAGCGCGGGGAAGCGGCGCAGCAGGGCGGTGATCGCGAGCGCCGTCTCCATCCGCGCCGGCGGGGCGCCCAGGCAGTAGTGGATGCCGTGGCCGAGCGCGAGGTGGCCGTTCTCCCTGCGGCGCAGGTCGAGCCGGTCGGGGCGAGGTCAGTTCCTCCTCGCTCAGCCGGTCCTGCTCGTCCCGGACGGCGATCAGGTCGGAGAGCGGGGACTCACGGTCGGGTCGAGGGGTGTCACCCGGTCAGCCCACGGGGCGCGGGCAGGCACCCTGGCGGGGCGTCAGTGCCGTACCTATTGTCGGAGTCCATGACAAACATTCGCCGTGCCGCCACCCTGGCCACCGCCCTCGTCGGAACCCTCGCCGCCTTGCTCGCCCCGGCCGCCGCCCAGGCCGCACCGGCCGGCTGCCGAACCGTCACCACCGTGCCGGCGGACGCCGAACAGGCCCGACTCCAGGACGCCCGGACCTCCGTCTTCACCGAGCGCTCCGGTCTGGACGACCTGCTCCACGGTTTCCCCGCCGCGCTCTGCTCCGCCCACACCGCCCACCGCGCCCAGCGGGTGGTGGACGCCTGGGGCCGCAAACTCTGGCGGGCCGGCCTCGACCGCGCCCAGGGCCGCCGGCCCGCCGGCGAGCTGCCCGCCCTCGACGACCGCCCGCTGTACTGGACCCGGCTCGCCATGACCGTCCAACTCGCCCGCTGGCAGCCGGGGTTCGGCGTCGACCAGGCGGAGCTCCGGGCCCGCTTCGAGGACGCCTCCCGCGGCCTGGACGACGGCTTCGACGAGTCCGGCCCGGACTCCGCCTCCGGCATCCGGCGGATCTTCATCAGCGGCTTCGACCCGTACGGCCTGGACACCGAGCCGCGCCGCGCCAACCCCTCCGGCGCGGCCGTCCTCCAACTGGACGGCCGGCGGATCACCCTCGCCGACGGCAGCACCGCCGAGGTGCGGGCGGTCGTCCTGCCGGTGCGCTACGGGGACTTCGACGAGGGCATCGTGGAACGCGCCTTCGGCCCCCACCTGCGGCCCGGCGGCCCGCAGTCCGCCGACCTGATCACCAGCATCAGCCAGGGCTACCCCGGCACGTTCACCCTGGAGGCCTGGGCCGGGCGCGCCCGCTCCGCCGACCCGGCCACCGACAACGTCGGCGCGCTCTCCGGCGGCACCGCCTTCCACCCGGTGGACGCCCCGGGCCTGGCCGCCGGCCCGCAGTTCATCCGCACCACCCTGCCCACCGATGCCATGACGGCCGTCCAGCAGCCCTACCCCGTCCTGCTGAACACCCCGGTCGTCGAGATCCCCGCCGGCGCCACCGCCCCGGTCCAGCGCACCGACGGGCCCACCCCCGGCTCCCGCGCCGTGGCCGGAGGCGGCGGGGGCTACCTCTCCAACGAGGTCGCCTACCGCTCCAACCGGCTGCGCCTCGACCTCGCCCCCGACCTGCCCGGCGGCCACCTCCACACCCCGGTCCTCGACGGCCTGCCGGACCAGCAGGACCAGGTCACCTCACCGGAGTTCGAGCACAACGAGGCCGCGATCTCCGACGAGGTCGGCGCGATCCTGCGCAGCGCGCGGCTCTGAACAGCGCACGGCTCTGAACAGCGCGGGGCTCTGAGCAACGGCGGCACGGCCGGCAGCCAACCGGCTCCGCGGCGGCCCGCCCCACGGGTACCGGCAGTCCGGCCCGCCGGATCCCGGTGGGCCGGGCCGCCGGACCGGGTCCGCCGCACCGGGCGCACCTTCAGGCCGGGCGGGCGAAGCGGGTGCCCGTCGCTCGGGCGCGGGATTCGGCGATCTCGGTGCCGGCCGCCTCGCAGCCGGCCCAGTGCGAGCCCTCGACGGACTTGCCGCGCTCGAGGTCCTTGTACACCTGGAAGAAGTGGGTGATCTCCAGCAGGTCGTACTCGCGCAGGTCGCCGATGTCCCGCAGGGTGGCGTAGCGCGGGTCGTGAGCCGGCACGCAGAGGATCTTCTGGTCCGGGCCGCGCTCGTCGCGCATCACCCACATGCCGACCGCCCGGCAGGTGAGCACGCAGCCCGGCACGGCGGGCTCGCCGCCGAGGACGAGGGCGTCCAGCGGCTCGCCGTCGCCGCCCAGGGTGCCCTCGACGTAGCCGTAGTCCGCGGGGTAGCGGGTGGCCGTGAAGAGCGTGCGGTCGAGGCGGATCCGGCCCGCGTCGAAGTCCATCACGTACTTGTTCCGCGATCCCTGCGGGATCTCGATCATCACCTCGAACTCGGCGGGTTCCACCGGTGGCCTCCTCCTCGGCTCCTGGGGAGATTGTCCGCCGTCGGGGCTCCCCCGGCACCGTCGAAACGGCCCCCGCGGTTCACGGTCAACCGCTAGCATCCGGGTCATGGGGAGTTGGCGGGTCACGGTCATGCACCACCATCGCACGCCCGGCGGACGTCCGCAGGGCCGCCCGGAGGGGCCGCTGGCCCGGCGGGACGGCTGGGAGGTGCACGGCCGGGACGGCGAGCTCAGCTGCGTCGACCCGAGCGGTCTGGTCCGCTGGCGGCAGCCCTGCCCCGGGCGGCCGAACGCGGCGCACGTCTCCGCCGGCCGGGTGCTGGTCACCACCGACTCCTTCGAGTACACCACCCGGGGCCACCTCGGTCCGGCCCTGCTGCTGGACCTCGCCGACGGCGCTCCGGTCGCCGAGCTGCGCGGCGAGCGCGGCGCGGCGGTCGGCGGCGGGCGGTTCGTCCTCGGCCTGGAGGGGTACGGCGCCTTCGACACCTGGGCCCACGACCGGGACGGCGCGGTGGTCGACTCCTGGCGCAGCTACGGCCACTACGTGGTCGGCGACGGCCTGCGCGTGGTCGAGACGGACCGCCGCCGCCCCACCGGCAGCCGGGTGGTGCGGCTGCTGCCCGGCGGAGCGGTCGAGCGCGGCCCGCTGCTGACCGACCCCCAGGCACCGGAGCCGCTGGCGCTGCCCGACGGCACCCTGCTGGTCCTGGACGCGGGGGTGCTGCGCGCCGTCGGGCGGGAGCTGGACGACGCCGTGCTCGCCGAACTGCTCCCGCTGGCCCCGGAGGAGCAGCACCGCTTCACCGGTGGGCTGAGCCGGACGGCCGAGGGCCTGAACGCGACGCTCGTCGAGCGCCACCCGACCCGGATGGGCAGCTACACCACCCACACCTGGGTGCTCGGCCTGGTCGGGCTCTGACCACCCGCTCAGCGGACGGTCGCCCTCCAGGGGCCCTGCTCGGGGCGCGCCTCGGTGTCGGTGCCCGGCCAGGGCGGCATGGTGACGGCGGTGATCCGCAGGGGCCCGTCGGTGTCAGGGTCGGCCCGGAACTGGAAGGCGGTGCCCAGCGGGATCGACGCCGCGGTTCCGGGCGTGAGCCGGAGGGTCTCTTCCCGGCCGTCCTGGCGGCGCCACAGTTCGCCGCTGCCCGCGGTCACCTGCCACAGCTCCTGCACGGTGGCGTGCGACACCGCGCGGGTGACCTGCCCGGGGGCGAGCTCGAAGACCGCGAGGCTGCCCAGACCGTCCAGCACCAGCAGCGGGCGGACCGCGGCGCCGTCCGGGGCGGTCACCACCGGGGCGTCAGCGGTCCCGGCGCTCTCGAAGGGTCGGTGGACAGGCGGTACGGGTTGTTCGTTCATCCGACGACCCGGCCTCTCGTGCGACGGAGTTCCTCACTCCCCGAGGCTGTTGCTCCCCTGGCTGCCCCTACCCCGGAGCGCCCCGGACTACCCCGGGACGCCCCCGAACTCGCGCACGGCCTCGGTCACGATGGATTCCAGCCGGGCGTGGTGGGCGCCGCGCCAGTAGGCCTGGCCGCAGTCGGCGCACTGGGCGAAGGCGTCGTAGGAGCGCTCGGTGCCGTCGTGGAGCTGCTCACGCACGGTGGTCTTGCTCACCGTACGCAGCGTGCCGTTGCAGGTGGTGCAGCGGCTCCAGGGCGCGAGCGGCGGGGCGAAGCGGGAGAGCACGTCGCGCAGTTGCTCGGCGGGGCGGTGGCTGTAGACGTAGGCACCGGCCCACAGTTCGCGGCGGCGCAGCAGGCCGCGGTCGCGGGAGAGCATGACGCGCTGCTCGGCGGCGGAGCGGGCGGCCAGGGCGGCGTCGCCAATGTCCGGGTTCTCGTACGCGGCGTCCACGCCGAGCAGGCGCAGGCGGCGGGCGAGTGTGCCGAGGTGGACGTCCAGCAGGAAGCGCGGCGGGGCGGGCGAGGGCTGCGGACGGGCCACCGCCTCGACGCTGACGTGCTCGGTGTCGGCCGGGACGTGCGAGTCGCGTACGGGCCGGCCGTCCACCAGCAGGGCGCCGACCTCGGTGAGCGGGACGCCCAGGGACTCGACCACGTGGCCGAGGGTGGAGGTGCCGTCGGTGCGCAGCGCCGTACGGCCGGCCCGCCGGGGCGCGGAGACGAAGAGGTGCAGCTCAGGGGCGAAGTCGAGCCAGATCTGGGGTCGGTCCACGCGGCCAGCATGCCAGCGGGGGGCGGGCCGGGGCCACCGGTTTCCGGGGCCGTCCCGTGCGGCCTACGCGGCGGGCACGACCGGGGCGGGCGCCGACCGGCGGTCGCGTGCCGCCCAGCGGGCGACCGGGCCCATCGCGTACCCGGCGGCGAGGAACACCCCGCCCAGCACCAGCCAGCCCGCGAGCCCGCCCTCCAGCAGCAGCGCGGTGAGCAGCAGCGGCCCGAGGGTGCGGGCGACGGCGACGCCGGTGCCGAAGAAGCCCTGGTACTGGCCGATCCGCTCGGGCGGGGCGAGGTCGAAGCCGAGCTGCCAGGAGCCGGCCGACTGCCGCATCTCGCCGGCCACCTGGAGGACGGCCGCGACCACCAGCAGTGCGCCGAACGCCCACACCGGGACGTCCAGGGCGGAGAGTCCGCAGACCACGCAGGAGGCGAGCAGCAGCACCCCGGAGGCGCGCACCGCCCGGACCGCGGAGTCCAGTCCGCTGACGTCGCGGGCGGCCCGGACCTGGAAGGCCAGCACGGCCAGGGTGTTGAGCACGAAGAGCACCGAGCCCAGCCAGCCGAGGCCGGAGGCGCGCTGGGCGATCCACAGCGGCAGGATCAGGCTGAGCAGCGGCATCCGCAGCAGCAGCACGGTGTTGACCAGGGTGACGGCGGCGTAGCGGCGGTCGCGCAGTACGGCCAGGCGCGGGCCGGTGCCCGACTCCTGCGGCGCGGGCGGGACTTCGGGCAGCCGTCGGAGGACCAGTGCGCCGGCCAGGAAGCCGAGGGCGGTGACGGCGAAGGCGCCGATGTAGGCGGTCCGGGTGCCGACGGTCAGCGCGATGCCGCCGATGGAGGCGCCAACGGCCAGGCCGCCGTTGAGGGTTGACTGCAGGTGGGCGAGCAGTCCGGTCCGTTCGGCGCGCGGCACCAGGCCGGCGACCAGGGCCTGCCGGGCGGCGGTGAGGCCGGACTGCGCGGTGGCGTAGAGGCAGACGGCGAGCAGGAACAGCACGTAGGAGCGCACCACCAGGAGGGCGGCGACCACGGCGGCCGTGCCGAGCGCGAGGGCCACCGCGGTGCGGCGGGGGCCGCGCCGGTCGGCGAGGTGGCCGAGCGGGACGCCCGCCAGCGAGCCGAGCGCCCAGGCGATCGCCAGGCCGAGGCCGAGGGCGGTCGGGGACATCCCGACGACGCGGGTGAAGTAGAGCGCGGAGCAGGTGTAGTAGGCGCCGTCGCCCACCGAACTCGCCAACTGCGCTGCGGCCAGGGTGCGCTGGGGACCGGCGGGGGGCAGCAGGGCGAAGCCTGCGGCGCTCTGGTTCGGCACTTCTCTCCTGTCGGACGGGCGGCGCACGAGCCGGGGGGTTCACAACCGTCCGGGCGGCTCTCAGCGGGGCACCGCCCAGCCTAGGGGCGGAATGGACCGGCCGACAGGTCCATTGATCTTGAATCTTCCCGGGCCACTTGCACGCCGCCCGGCGCCCGTCGCCGCACCGCCGGGCGATCCGTGAACTCCCGTACGACGAAAGCCCGTTGCCCCGGGAGCGCAGTCCCGGACCGCTCTCCCCGCCCGCCCGGGGCGCCGTCCGTACCCGCTCCGACGCCGTCACCCCAAGCGGACGCAAGCCCTCCACCACCCTCCCGGAGGGCCGGGATTGGTCATGTTGACCCGTCAGTAGTGCCCTCCTATGCTCAACGGCGTTCGCGATCCGGCACCGGGGCCGGGGCCGTCCGTGCCCGCCCGATCCGGCGCCGCCTCCGGCTCGAAGGGCTTCCTCCCATCAGCACCTCCATCGCCCCCTCGGACTCCGCCGACCACCCGGGCGACAGCGGACGGCCGGCCGCCGCCCCCGACGGCCCGGCGGCCCACGACGACCCGGCCGTCCCCGCCGGCTCCACCGGCCGCCGCCGCTTCCTCACCTACCTGCTGGCCGCTCCGACCCTCACCGTCGCCGCCCGGCTCGGCCTCGACGCCGCAGCGCCGGCCTCCGCGCAGGCCGCCGTCCGCGCCGCCGCGGCCGCCCAGGACGCTTCCACGGCTCCGCAGTTGCTCGGCCTGCCGGGCATCCCGGACGTCCTCGACCTCGGCGACGCGATGATCCTGGCCGGGCTGCCCACCGCGCACCTGCTGGTGCTGGAAATCACCCCCGCCGGGCGTGCCGCGCTCCACCTGCCCCGGCTGGAGGTCGGCCAGGGCCTGACCACGGCGATCGCCATGCTGGTCGCCGACGAGCTCGACGCCGAGCTCACCGACGTGGACGTGCCGCTCTCCGACGGACGCCCCGAACTGCTCTTCAACCAGCTCACCGGGGGCTCCAACTCGGTGCGCTCGCTGTACGACCCGGTGCGCGCCGCGGCCGCCGCCGCCCGCGCCCGGCTGGTCACCGCCGCCGCCCACCGCTGGAACGTTCCGGCGAGCGGACTGCGCACCGCCGGCTCCGCCGTCCTGGCCCCCGACGGCCGCCGCCTCGGCTTCGGCGAACTCGCCGCCGACGCCGCCTCGGTGGTCGTACCGGCCGTGCCCGCCACCCCCAAGCCGGCCGACCAGCGCCGCCTGGTGGGCAGGCCGACCGGACGCATCGACGCCCGCGACATCGTCACGGGGCGCGCCGAGTACGCCGGGGACCTGCAGATCCCGGGCGCCGCGCCCACCGTGGTCGCCCGACCGACCACCGTCAACGGCACTCTCAAGTCCCTGGACGCCTCCGTCGCCCGCGCCATGCCCGGCGTGCTCGCCGTGGTGCAGATCCCCAGCGGCGTCGCCGTCCTCGCCGAGACCTTCGACCAGGCGCTCAAGGCCCGCGACGCGCTGCGCACCACCTGGACGCCCGGCCCGGTCGCCGACCTGTCCGACGCCGACGTCCGGGCGAAGCTGCGGGCCGCCCACGCGCCGTTCCTGCTGCCGCCGCTGCTCACCCCGTACCTGGACGGCGAGTTCGACTTCGCCTTCGTCAACCACGCCCCGATGGAGGTGCTCACCGCCGTCGCCGACGTGCGGCCGGGCCGCGCCGAGCTGTGGTTCGCCGCGCAGAGCCCGATCATCGCCCAGCAGACCATCGCCGCCGAACTCGGCCTGCCGCAGAGCGCCGTGACCGTCCACGTGGTGCGCGGCGGCGGCTCCTTCGGACGCAGGCTGTTCTTCGACGCCGCCCTGGAGGCCGCCCAGATCTCCAAGGCCGCAGGCCGGCCGGTCAAGCTGATGTGGACCCGCAACGACGACATGCGCCACGGCCGGATGCGCCCCGCCAGCCACCACCGGATCCGCGCCACCTACGGTCTCGGCCAGGTGCTCACCTGGGAACACCGCGCCGCGACCGTCCGGACCGACCTCTCGCACGGGCTCGGCGAGGCGCTCACCGGCGCCGGTTTCAACCTCACCGTCGCCGGGATCAGCCTCGCCCAGGCCTTCTTCCTGCTCACCGAGAAGAACCCGTACAACGTCGGCATCCCCACCCAGCTGCTCGCCGAGTTGCCGCTGCAGCTGCACACCGGCAGCTGGCGCTCGGTCTACTCGGGCACGGTCCGGGTCGCCGACGAGATCATGATGGACGAACTCGCCCGCCGGATGGGCCAGGACGAGGTCGCCTTCCGCCGTGCCCGGCTGCGCGACGCCGCCGGGCGGGCGCTGCTGGACACCGTCGTCAAGGCCGGCGACTGGGCCCGCCCGATGCCGGCCGGCCAGGCCCAGGGCGTCGGCTACCACGAAGAGAACGGCGGCCGGGTCGCCTACCTGGTCGAACTCGACGCCACCGACCGCGCCAACCCCCGGGTCACCAAGGCCGTCATCGCCGCCGACGTCGGCCAGGTCATCAACCCCCGCGGCCTGGAGGCCCAGCTGACCGGCGCCCTGAGCGACGGCATCTCGGTGATCCTCCTGGCCGGCAACCACCTGGACAACGGCACGTTCCGGGAGGGGAGTTACGCCGACTTCCACTACGCCCGGCAGCGCAACACCCCGCCCACGGTCGAGATCCACCTGATGCCGCCGAGCGGAGCCCCGGGCGGCGCCGGCGAGTTGGGCGTCCCCGCGGCCTCCGCCGCGGTCGCCAACGCCTGGGCCCGGGCCACCGGCACCAGCCCGCGCTCCTTCCCGATCAACTTCTGAGGAGTTCGACTCCCATGCCCACCCACACCTTCGTCCTCAACGGGCGGTCCGTGACCGTCGACGCACCGGACGACATGCCGCTGCTCTGGGTCCTCCGCGACAAGCTCGGCGTCACCGGCCCCAAGTACGGCTGCGGAGTGGGCGTCTGCCGGGCCTGCACCAGCCACCTGGACGGCCAGGAGTTCCAGCCCTGCACCCACTCCGTCAAGGACTGCGCGGGCCGCACCGTCACCACCATCGAGGGCCTCGCCGACGGCGACACCCTCCACCCGGTGCAGGAGGCCTGGATCGACTGCGACGTCGCCCAGTGCGGCTTCTGCCAGCCGGGCCAGATCATGACGGCCGTCGCCCTGCTGCGCCGCACGCCCGACCCGACGGACGCGGACATCGACCAGATCCAGAACATCTGCCGCTGCGGCAGCTACCCGCGCATCCGCGAGGCGATCAAGCGCGCGGCGTCGGGCGGAAACCCCTGACCAAGAACCGTCAGACTTCGACGGCTGCCCACGGGTCGCGGCCGAAGAACGCCGCCAGCCGGTCGTACACCGGGGCGTCCGCCGGCGCGGGAACCTCGGGGCCGAAGGCATGGTGCTCCGCCTCCTCCCCGCGGTACTCGGGCCTGAGGGCGCCGCGGGCCCAGTCGAGCGCCGCGAGCGCGACCTCGTGGTCCAGGCCCGCGGTCGACCGGCCGGTCGCGCGCGCCAGGTCCCAGGCGTGGACGGCGAATTCGGCGATCTGCTGGTCGACCGGGAAGCGCGCGGGCAGGATGGCGCCGCCGGGGGCCGGTGCCGTACCGGTGAGGTCCCCGGCGGCGCGCCAGGCCGTGACCAGCCGCTGTGCGCCGGCTTCGAAGGCGTGCAGCCAGTCCTCCTCCACCCGCTCGAAGGACTGCGACCGGTCCGGCTGTCCGCCCTCGGCCCGCACGGTGAACTGCCGCAGATCGAACAGCAGGTGGCTGACCAGGTCGCCGACGTCCCAGGAGCGGCAGGGGGTCGGATGGCCGGCCAGCTCGACCCCGGTGCCGTCGATCAGGCCCGCGGTCTGGGCGAGCGCCCGGGCGAGCAGCTCGATCGGGTCGTCCACCGCGGTCATGGCACACCTCTCGGTCCGGGGGCGCACGGATCGTGCCGGGCGATCGTAAGCGCGGGCACCGACGACCGCCGGGCACGACACCCGGGCGCCCGGCACGACGCCGCCGCCCCCGGTCCGGCGTGCGGAGGCCCTTGTGGGTGTCAGGCGGCGAACCCGCCGTCCACCGACAGTTCCGCACCGGTGACGTACCGGCCGTCCTCGCCCGCCAGGTAGGAGACGGCGCCCGCCACCTCGTTCGCCGTGCCGTACCGGCCGAGGGCGACGAAACCGCGCTGGAAGTCGGCGGACGGGCCGTCGGCCGGGTTCATGTCGGTGTCGATCGGGCCCGGGTGGACCAGGTTGACGGTGATCCCGCGCGGGCCGAGCTCCCTGGCCAGCGCCTTGGTGAGGCCGATCAGCGCGGCCTTGCTGGTCGCGTAGAGCGCGGCCCCGGGGAAGGCGACCCGCTGGGCGATGCAGCTGCCGATGCCGACGATCCGCCCGCCCTCGGTCAGGTGCTTCACCGCCGCCTGGGCGTACAGGTACGGCGCACGGACGTTCACCTCCAGCACCCGGTCGAGCTCCTCGATCGCGACCTCCTCGATCGCGCCGCCCGCGCCTACCCCCGCGTTGTTCACCAGGACGTCCAGCCGCCCGAACCGCTCGGCGACCGCGGCGACCGCGGCGTGCACCGCCTCCGGGTCGGCGCTGTCGGCGCGCACGGCCCAGCCGGTGCGCCCCATCGCGGTGATCTTCGCGACCACCTCCTCGGCCCGCTCGGCCGAGCCCTGGTAGGTCAGCGCCACGTCGGCGCCGTCCTCGGCCAGCCGCAGCGCGACCGCCGCCCCGATCCCCCGGCTGCCGCCGGTCACCAGGGCCACCTTGCCGTCGAGTCCCGCCGCACCGTTCGTCGTCATTCCTCAGGCCTCCTCGTTCACGCGTTCCGCTCGCGGCCCCGGCCGGTGTTCCGGCCGGCGTTCCGCGCTCGGCGTGTGAGTCGATCCTGTTCCGGATCTCTTGACGTCTCCGGCGGTATTCGGACGTTGCGTTCAACGTTCAACTACGACCCGGAGACGCGCAGCGGTAGTACGACCCGACGGCCGGCTGGCCGGTCCAGTTGGGTCCGGCCGACGGGTCGGCGCCCGCGTACTCGAACGGCAGCCCGACCGGCCGGCCCCCGTCCGGGAGCAGCAGGTGACGGCGCGCCCGGTACTCGAAGCCGGCCGCCCGCAGTGCGGCCCGGCGGTGAGCGCACTGCCACTGACCAGTCGGACCATCGGGCAACCCTACTGATGCAGGCCTTCGCCGAACGCGTCGAGCGGCCACCCCGCGCGGGGTGGCCGCTCGACCGCGCCGGAGCGCGGCGGGGCGTCAGACGGTCAGGGTCTGACCCGGGAAGATCAGGTCCGGGTTCCCGCCGATGGTGCGGACGTTCTTCCCGTACAGGCTGTCGGTGTCGACGCCGAACTTGGCGGCGATGCCGCTCAGCGTGTCACCGCTCCTGACGGTGTAGCTGCCGCCGGAGGTGTTCTTCTCCGCCGCGGGAGCCGACTGCACCGGCTTGGCCGACGGACGGCCCTGCGCGCCCTTCGGAGCCTGCGGCTTCGCCTTCGGGGTGGCCTTCGGGGTGGCCTTCGGGGTGGCCTTCCGGGGGGCCTCGGGGGCCTCCTTCGCGGCGCGCTTGGCAGCCGGCGCGGCGGCGGCCGAGCCCTGGTCGGAGGAGTTGTCCACGGCGGCCGGGGCACCGCCCTTGTTCAGGCCCGCCTTCTTGGAGCAGACGGGCCAGGCACCCGGCCCCTGCGAGGCGAGCACCTTCTCGGCGACGGCGATCTGCTGCGCCCTGGTCGCCTGGTTGGCCTGGGGGGCGTACGCGGTCCCGCCGTACGCGGCCCAGGTGGAGGGGGTGAACTGCAGTCCGCCGTGGAAGCCGTTGCCGGTGCTGATGCTCCAGTTCCCGCCGCTCTCGCACTGGGCGACGGAGTCCCAGGTGGAGGAGGGTGCGGCGGAGGCCGAGGTGGCCGTGACGAGGCCGGCCACCGGCAGGGCCGCGACGGCGGCACCTGCGACGACCGCCATCCGCAGGCGGTTGCGCTTGCCGGTGGCGGTGGTGTCGGTGGCAGCGGCGGTCTCGTGACGGGAAGTCATGGATGTCCTCTCGACAAGCCCCGGGCGGGCAGGCGGAACCAGGCCCGGGACATGGGCCGGTCGGTCGCGCTCACCTCACTCGTCGGGCGGCCGGACACGTGTCGGACGTGCCGTGCCGCCCCGGTCACCTCCGCTCGCCGACGGCCTGTGGGAGCCGGCCTCGTCGGCGGGCACGGCCCTCGCGCCGGTGGTCAGTCGGCGGGCCGTGCGTCGGGGTGAACCCGGGTGGCGCTCGTTGCGCCGCCAAGAAAGCTAGGGGCATGTCCCGGGCGCAGCAAGCGATTCTTGGTCTTCGCAGGTCAGTTGACTGTTACCGGCGGTATCGATCAAGAAAGCGCGCCCGTTTAGACCGGGTTTGACCGCATTTTGAAGAACTGACGATCAATTTCCGTGCCCGCGCTCACATCTGTCCATCCGTGAAGTCCCGCACACCATCGACCCTCAGCGACCGAATGCTGACGCACCGTCATCTTACGTTCCGGAGTTCCCGGTTCGAGGCGGCAGTTGAGTGGCATCCGCCACTGCGAACGCGATCCGTGTCGCCGCGAAGACTTTCAGTGACCGCTGTCGAGTTCCGCGTCCCGCGCCAGCAGCGCCGCCTGGACCCGGTTCTCGCAACCCAGCTTCGCCAGGATCCGGCTGACGTACGTCTTCACCGTCGCCTCGCTCATGTGGATCCGGGCCCCCGCGTCCGCGTTGGACAGACCCTCCCCGAGCAGCCCCAGCACCTCCAGCTCGCGGCCGGTGAGCACCTCCAGCCGGCGCCGTGCCTCCGCCCGGCGGGCGGTCGCCGAGGCGCTGCGCCCGGAGGCGAGCGAGTCGACGATGTGCCGGGTCGCGGCCGGGGAGAGGAAGGCGTTCCCGCCGGCCGCCGCCCGAACGGCCTGGATCAGCTCGTTCGGTGCGGTGTCCTTGAGCAGGAACCCGGCGCCGCCCTCCGTCACGGCGCGCAGGACGTTCTCGCGCTCCCCGAAGGTGGTGAGGATGATCGCCCGCGCGCCGGGTGCGACCCTCCCGAGCTCCCGGAGCGCCGTCAGTCCGTCCATCACCGGCATCTGGATGTCCAGCAGGACGACGTCCACCCGGTGAGCGCGGGCCAGGTCCAGCGCCTCCCGGCCGTCGGCGGCCTCCGCGACCACCTCGATGTCGTCGGCCGATCCGAGGATCATCCTGATCCCGGCCCGGATGAGCGGCTCGTCGTCGGCGACGAGGACTCGGATCACGCTGGTCATTCCCCTCGAACGGTGGTGCGACTGGGGCACCATCCTCACATCCCGGCCGCCCTGCCTTCCGCCCGGGCCGGAGCGGGCGACGTGGCGCGGGGTCAGTCCTTGCTGAGGTACTCCACCTTCTCCACCAGCGTCCCGTCCCTGAAGCAGAACCGCGCCACGTGGTTGTCCGACCAGGAGTCGCCGGGCTCGCCCTTGGCCAGCGAGTACCAGCGGCAGTGCGACCCCTCCGGCCTGGGCGGCCCGGCGTCCTGGTAGTCGGCGGTGAAGAAGTCGTTGCCGGGCGGCAGCCGGCGCAGCACCTCGGCCCGTGACTGGCCCGGCTGGATCCCGTCGTAGACCGACTGCCGCACCGTCGAGTCGCCGGCGCCCCGGACCAAGGCCACCACGCCCCAGGCCACCAGGCCCGCCACCACCAGCGTGACCGCGCCCACCCCGGCCGCGCAGCCGAGTGCGGGGCGCCGCCGCCGGCCGTCCGCCCCGTCCTCCGCCGACAGGCCGCCGAGCTCCCAGTCCTCCTCACCCGCCGGGGCGGCGGTGCCGTCGGTCTCCGCCCCCTCGTACGGGAGGACGGCCGCCAGCCGGAAGCCCTGCTCGGGAGTCGGCCCGGCGTGCACCATCCCGCCGACCAGGCGGGCGCGCTCCCGCAACCCGGTCAGCCCCTGTCCGCCGCTCACCGCCGAGTTCACGCCGGGGTGCGCGCCGACGAGGGCCGGCGCGCGAGGGTTGGCGACCTCCACGACGAGCGCGTCCGGTTCGTAGCGGAGCGCGACCGCTATCGGCGCGCCGGGGGCGTGCTTGTGCGCGTTGGTGAGCGCCTCCTGGACGATCCGGTAGGCCGCGTGGTCGACCGCCGCCGCGAGCGGACGCCGCTCGCCCTCGGCGGAGAACGCGACCTCGGCCCCGGCCGTCCGGGAGGACTCCACCAGCCCCTCGACGCCGTCCACCCCGCCGCGGGGCGGCGCCGTGCCCGGTGCACCGACCGCCGGCGGCAGCGCCGTCGACTCGTCGTGCAGCACCCCGACCACCTCGCGCAGCTCGCGCATCGCCGCGACCGCCGCCTGCCGCAGCACCCCGACGGCCTCGCGCTGCCGGTCGCTGAGGGTGCGGTCCACCTCCAGCGCGCCCGAGTGCACGGAGATCAGCGCGAGCTGGTGGCCCAGGCTGTCGTGCATGTCCTGGGCGATCCGGTGCCGTTCGCGCAGCCGCGCCTGGTGGACCACCATCGCCCGCTCGCGCACCAGTTGGTCGTTGCGCTCCTGCAGCGCGTCCAGCAGCGCGCGGCGCTGCGCGCGGTAGCGGCTGTAGAGCGCGGGAAGGACGGCGAAGACCAGGAAGAGAGCGAGCGACAGTCCGATGATCAGCTTGGAAGAACCCGCCGCACCGTCCTTGAGCATCCCGAAGGTGGACAACATCAGATAGCTCAGCACGAAGGCGCCGACCAGCCGCCACACCCGGCCGATCCGCGCCCCGGCCGCCCAGCCCGCGCCCGCCAGCAGCAGTACCGGTCCGACCGACCAGCCCGCGATCACCCCGGTCAGCACCAGCACGGTGGCCGGGAAGCCCTTGCGCAGCACCCACAGCACGGCGACCGCGAGCCCGAACGGCACCGCCAGATCGGTGCCGGCCACCAGCTCCAGCAGGCCGGCGACCACGCCCATCAGAACGGCCAGCAGGGCCTCGCCCACCACCCGCCGGGGCCGCCAGGGCCCCGGCAGCGCCGTCCGTACCGCCTTCGACCAGGCCCGTGCGATTGCTTCCACCGGTCGAGGCTAACCGGCCCGCCGGCCCGGCCGCGGTCACCCTTCGTCGCCGTCGACGCCGACGAAAGTCGACGGTCCGCGGGCCCGCCCGGTGCCCTCGACCGCCGTGAGCAGCAGCGCGACGTCGTCCACCCGCCCGGTGGAGCCGACCTCGCGCAACAGCCGCTCGGCCAGCTCCTCCAGCTCCTCGCCCGCCCGGCCGCGCGCCAGCGCGGCCCGCAGCCGGTCCACCCCCTGGTCGATGGCCACCGCCGGGTCCTCCACCAGACCGTCGGTGTAGAGGACGAGCAACGAACCTGGCCGCAGCCGAAGCTTGCTGACCGGGTACGCGGCCCGGTCGTCCACCCCCAGCAGCGGCCCGCCCGGGGCGTACAGCGCCTCTGCCCGCCCGTCCGGGTGGCGCAGCACCGGTGGCAGGTGTCCGGCCCGGCCGATCCGCACCGTGCCGTCCGCCGGGGTGAGACGGACCAGGCAGCAGCTGGCGAGCAGCCCGGGATCGAGGTCCAGCAGCAGCCGGTTGGTGCGGACGAGCACCCGGCCGAGCGGCTCTCCGCCGCTGGCGAAGGCACGGACGGCGCTGCGCAGCTGGCCCATCGCGGCGGCCGCGGCGACGCTGTGGCCCTCGACGTCGCCGATCACCAGGGTGAGGTCGGCGCCGGTGACGATCGCGTCGTACCAGTCCCCGCCGATCTCCATGCCCTGGGTGCCGGGCAGGTAGCGGGCGGCGGTCCGCAGGCCCGGCACCTGCGGCAGTCGGTGCGGCAGCAGGGCCTGCTGGAGGCCGCGGGCCAGGGCGAACTCGGCGTCGTACAGCCGGGCGCGCTCCAGCGCCTGGGCGATGAAGCCACCGAGGCCGGTGAGCAGCCCGCGTTCCTCCAGCGTGAAGGTGTGGGCGCGGTCGAAGCCCAGGATGCAGCTGCCGACGGGACGGCCGGAGGCGATCAGCGGCAGGAACGCCCAGGCGCCCATCTCGTCCAGGGCGAGGCCCGGGTAGGCGGCGGCGAGTTCGCGCACCGACTCGAAGAAGATCGGGGTGCCGGTGCTGAGCGTCTCGGCGCCGGGGACGCGGGCGTCGATCGGGGTGCCCTCGAAGCCGTCCAGGAAGCCGTCCGGGTAGCCGGCCTGCAGGACCAGGTGCAGCCGCTGCTCGTGCACCCCGTAGATGGCGAGCTCCTGGCCGCCGAACGCCGGGAGGATCTCCTCGGCCACCGCCCGGCACACGTCGCGCACGGTGACGGCCTCGGTGAGCGCGCTGGCCAGCTGGAGCAGGTGGTGGGTGCTGCCCACGCCGCCCGTGCCGGTCGCGCTGCCCGTGCCGGTCGTGCTGCCCACACCGGTCGTGCTGCCCACGCCGCCCGCGTCGGGACCGGTCGGCGGCTCGGCCGGGCCCGGCGGGGACTCGGCGGCGACCACCCGGCCGGTGACGCCGTGCGCGTCGGGGAAGAGCGAGAAGGCGAGCCAGCCGTCCGGCGGGCGGGCGGCCAGGAAGGTGGTGGGCTGCTGGGAGAGCAGGGCGGCGCGGTAGCGGTTCTCGTAGAAGGGGTCGGCGAGCCAGGGCAGCACCTCCCACGGGTGGTGGCCGACCAGCTCCTCCCGGGTCGCCCGCAGCAGCGGCTCGGCGGCCCGGTTGACGTAACTGATCAGGCCGTCCGGGTCGAGCGAGAAGACGCCGTCGCGCAGCCGCTCCACGGTGGCCGCGGCGGCGGTCAGGGTGCGCACGTCCAGGACGGCGCCGACCAGGTGGGTCCCGCCCTCGGAGACCGCGCCGGGCACCCGGGCCCACAGCTCCACCGGGTACGGGCGCCCGGCCGGCCCGAGCACCCGCACCCTGGCCGCCAGCACCTCGCCGCGCTCCAGGGCGGTCCGGACGGCGGCCCGGAACTCGGGCACGTCCCCGGGGGCGATCCGCCCGGTCAGACAGAACACCGTGCCGTCGAACTCGCCGGGCCCGAAGCCGAAGATCTCCCGGAACCGCACGTCCGCGGCCAGCGCCCCGGTGGCCACGTCCCAGTCGAACAGCCCGACCCGGGTGCTGGGCACCGACGGCGGCGGCAGCTCCACCACCGCGGCCTCACCCTCCGCCTCCACCGACTGCCCGGCCGCCGCCAGCTCGGAGAGCCCGGCGCCCAGCCGGGAGGCGACCGCCGACAGCTGCCCGCCCTCCTGGGGCGGCACGCCGTCGTCCGAGGCCGGCCACAGCACGCTCAGCACGCCGAACCGCTCCCCGCCGTGTCCCACCGGCACATAGGCCGAGACGAAGTCGTAGGGCAGCCCGACCGCCAGCTGCGGGAAGCGCCGCATGGTCTCCTCGGAGTCGGCCAGGGTGACGCTCCGGCCGGTCCGGAAGCACACCGCGACCGGCAGCGGCCCGGCGGCCGCGATCCGCCGGAACGGACTCAAGACCGACAGCGGCACCCCCGCGACGGTGCGCAGCACCAACGACCGCCGGTCCCGCGACCGCAGGTACACCATCGCCGCGTACGCCCCGGTCGATCCCAGCACCCGCCGCACGGCCTCCGCCAACAGGGCGTCCCGCTCGTACACCACCTCGGGTGCGTGCTCTTCCGGGAGCGCGTGCTCTTCCGGGAGCGCGTTCCCTTCCGCGAGCGCCCCCGACGCCGGTTCCGGAGCCGTTTCCAGGACCGGTTCCGAAGCCGTCTCCGGGCCCGCCCCGCGGACCTGCCCGGCGGCCCCGCCGGCCGCCTGCGGATGGCGCATGCTCCCTTGCTACGTCCGCCCCCGAACCCTGTCAAGGCGAGCCCCCACCGCCCCTGGCCGCCCACCGGCCGCACCCGCACCTGCACCCGCACCGCCGCCATCCGCCCGGAACGCCTCGCGGCGGATCCCCCGGCTGGGTGGCGCACTACAGCTGGGCGGAGGTCGACCTCCACCGGGTACGGCACCACGGCCTTCACCAGCCCCGTGAACAGCTCGTCCGTGCGGTAGGACCGGTCGGTGGCGTCCAGGACGTACGTGTGAACGACCGGCACCCGGCCCACCGCCTGCTCGACCCGCCAGTAAGGGGATGCCGGCCTTGGCGTACTGGTCGAGCTTGACCACCCGGTCGGTGGTCTCCGAGCCCGGCCATCCACTCGGGTGCGATCATCTCGGCCGTCACGGCGTACCTCCCCGGTCTCCTGCGCGGCCGTGTGCTGCGCCACAGCCTACTGGTACGTCCACCGCCGGGACTTGGGATGGTTCGGGGACCGTTCGATATCCTCCGGGCGAGTGGTGGCGTCGAGGCCGCCGGGGGGTGGGAGCGAGGACTGCATGAAGTCGTCCGAGGGGCCGGTGCAGGAGGCTTCCTGGCAGTGGGACGGGGAGGCGGACGACGCGGCCGGGGCGCCCGGGGACGTGATCGGCGGGGGCGGGGACGGTCCCCGGTTGAGCAGGCGCGGGTTGCTGGTCGGGGCCGGGGCGCTGGCCCTGGGCGGCGCGGCGTGGGCGGTCACCGGCGCGCAGGGCGGCGGGCCGGCCCCGCGACCGCGGCCGACCTCCGTCGCGGGGCCGACGCCGCTGTGGACGTACCGGGGGCCGGAGGCGATGACCCCGGAACGGCTGATGGTGCCGCCGGACCGGCCGGTGTCCCTGTCGAGGGCCGGTCTGCAGGTCCTGGACCCGGCCGACGGCGGCCCGAAGCGGCTGCTGAGCTTCGACCCGCCGCCGCCCAAGGACTGGCCGAGCGACCTCGAACGCCCCGCCGGGAACGTCGCGGTCCAGCGCGACTACCTCTACACCTCCGCCTCCCGGGGCCACCTGGACGCCCATCACCTCACCGACCCGGCCGCCGACTGGAGCCTGCCGCTGCCCGACGACCTCCAGGGCGGGCTCCAGCTCACCGCCGTGGACGCCGGCGTCCTCTACGGCTGTGTGCTGGGCTGGCCCCGCGCGGACAGCACCGTGCCGAGCAGCCGGCTCTTCGCCGTGCGGTTGGAGGAGCGGTCCCTGCTGTGGTCGGTCGCGGTCGACCGGCAGGAGCGGCCGGTCGCCCACGAGCACCTCGGCAACCAGCTGGCCTGCGTGCGGTCCCTCGGCACCGGCCCCGAGCTGGTGGTCCGGGACTCCGCCACCGGCCGTGAGCTGTGGACCGCCCCGGGTGGAGGGGACCTGAGCTGGTGCACCGCCGTCGGGCGGAGCTTCCTCGTCCCGGACGGCAGCGGCGGTGTGCGCCTGCTGGGCGCGGACGGGAAGCCGGGCTGGACCCACTCCCCCGCCCGGGGCGAGTCCTGGCGGGCGCTGCCGCCCGTCCCGGACGCCGTCCGGGTGTTCGTCCCGCGCGACGACGGCGTCGTCACCTGCCTGGAGACGGTCAACGGCCGGGTGCTGTGGTCCTGCAAGCTGCCGTTCCTGCTGGACCTCCGCAGCCGTCCGCTGCTCCACGAGGGCACGCTGTACGTTCCGGGCCCGGCGGCGGGCGGGGTCGGCGCGATCCACGCCGCGACCGGCGTCCTGGGGTGGACCTTCCGCGATTCCGGCCCCGGCCGGGACGTCTGGAGCCTCGCCTCCGACGGGGAGCGGCTCTACGCGGGCCACGACGAGGTCCTGCACGCCCTCCCGTTGACCTGAATCGCCCCGCCCCGACCCGACCCGACTCGCCTTCGGCGACCCGACGAACGGCAGGATGACCTGGTGCAGGTACGCCCGATCTCCCCCGACAGGCTGGCCGAGCTGCTCGCCGACCGGATCACCGCGCTGCCCGGCTCCGGCGAGCGGTGGCTGCGGGTGGCCGTGGACGGCGCCGGGGCCGCCCGGCCCGAACTGCTCGCGGACGCCCTGGTGGAGCCGCTGAGGCTGCGCGGCCGCCCCGCGCTGCGGGTGTCGGCGGCGGACTTCCTGCGCCCGGCCTCGATCCGGCTGGAGTACGGCCACCGGGACGCGGACGCCTTCCACGACCTCTGGCTGGACGACGGCGCCCTGCTGCGCGAGGTGCTGGACCCGCTGGAGCCCGGGGGCAGCGGCCGGGTGCTGCCCTCGCTCCGCGACCCGGCCACCGACCGCTCGACCCGCGCCCCGTACGTTCAGCTCCCGCCCGGGGGCGTGTTGTTGCTGGACGGCGCGCTGCTGCTCGGCCGCTGGCTGCCGCTGGAGCTGACCGTCCATCTGGCGCTCACCCCGGCCGCGCTGGCCCGCCGCACCCCGGCCGACCAGCAGTGGACGCTGCCCGCCTTCGCCCGCTACGAGGCGGAGACCGGGCCGACCGAGGCTGCCGACGTCGTCGTCCGGGTGGACGACCTGCGGCACCCGGCCCTGGTCGAGCGCCCGTAGGGCCTGACCAGCCGATGCCGGCGGGCCCGGCAAGGAGCCGCCGGTCAGCCCCTGCCCACCGGGGCCGGTCCGCGCTGGCAGTACGGGCACCAGAACACCGCCCGGTCGCGCGGGGCTTCGCCCTGGCGCCCGGTCAGGACGGGCGTGACGCAGCGCGGGCAGGGCCGTCCGGCCCGGCCGTAGACCCAGTGGCGGTAGCCGGGCCGGGTGTCGCCGGTGGTGATGTGGCCGGGGCGCAGCTTGTTGGCCTCCAGCATCTGCCGGGCGCGCTCCACCAGCCGGTCGGGGTGCGGGACTTCGCCGATCTCGGTCCACGGGGTCACCCCCGCCACGAAGCACAGTTCGTTGGCGTAGACGTTGCCGATGCCGGCCAGGTTGCGCTGGTCGAGCAGGGCCTCGGCGAGCGGCCGGGCGGGGCGGGCGAGGAGCCGGCGGACGGCCTCGACCGGGTCCCAGTCGGAGCCGAGCAGGTCCGGGCCGAGGTGGCCGACGGCCCGCCCCTCGTCGGCGGTGCGCAGCAGTTCGACGACCGGGAGGCGGTAGCCGACGGCGGTGCCGTGCTCGGTGCCGAGGAGGGCCCGGATCTGCCAGGCGGGGCCCCCGCTCCAGCGTTCTCCGGGCCGGTAGACCTCCCAGCGGCCGTCCATCCGCAGGTGGGTGTGCAGGGTGAGGCCACCTTCGAGGCGGGTGAGCAGGTGCTTGCCGCGCGGGCGGATCTCCAGCACCCGGCGCCCGGCGAGTGCGGCGGTCGCGTACGCGGGCACCCGCAGTTCGGCGCTGGTCAGCAGCTGTCCGGCGAGGGCGTCGTGCAGCCGGGCCGCCACGCGGTAGACGGAGTCACCTTCTGGCATGACTCCATTCTGGTCCGCGTGGCGGCCCGGCGCGGCCCCCCGCCCCCCGGTGGCGCTACGGAGCGTGGGCACCGCCCTCGACGTGGCCCTCGCGCACCACGACGACCGGGCACGGGGCGTGCTCGGTGACGTGGCGGCTGACCGAGCCGAGCAGCACGCCGGAGAAGCCGCCGCGGCCGCGGCTGCCGACGACCAGCACCGCGGCGCCCTTGGCGGCCTGCAGCAGGGCGCCCGCCGCGTTGCCGGGCACCACGCCCTCCCTGATCGGCACGCCCGCGTCCTGGCCGATCACCTTGGCGACGCTCTCGGTGAGGGTCTTTCCGGCGAGTTCCTCCGGGTTGTAGTCCTCGGGCGGCACGGTCGTGCCGCCCCAGCCGTAGAAGGCCGGGTACTCCCAGGCGGTGACCGCGTCGACGGTCCCGCCGACGGCCCTGGCGTAGTCGACCGCCCAGCGCAGCGCCTCCTCCGAGGCGGGCGAGCCGTCCACACCGACGACGATCCGGGGGGTGCCACTCATGCCGTGTCTCCTTCGGTTGCTCCTGCTCGACCCCAACCCGCCCAACATAGATCAAATCGGACAAACACCCCCCGGTTGCCGCGCCGGGCCCGGCATTCCGGGCCCTGGCCCCCGACGGCCCTCTGGCCGACTCAACGGCGATAGGCGGTCCAGGAGTTGGACATCAGCTGGACCTGGCCCGGGGTGAACCGGGTCATGCAGGAGTCGTAGCTGTAGTCCATGAAGTTGTGGATCGGGTCGAGTCCGCCGCCCGGGCAGCTGTGGCGGCCCTCGGGGCAGCCATAGGCGGGGGTGCGCTCGGGCGGGGTGTCGTCCACGTAGTCACCCGGGGGCAGGCAGCCGCCCTGGAAGGTGTGGAAGAGTCCGAGCCAGTGGCCGATCTCGTGGGTGGCGGTGTTGCCCTCGTTGTAGTGGGTGGCGGGGCCGCCGGGCAGCGAGTCGTCCAGGATGACCACGCCGTCGTCGGTCGGGTGGGAGCGGTAGGCGTCGGGGAAGGCCGACCAGCCGAGCAGGGACTCGCCGAGGTGGGCGGTGTACAGGTTGAGGGTGCCCTGGTCGCCCTTGCGCAGGGCGCTCTTCATCGCCTGTTCCGCGGTGGAGCCGGGCGTCATGCCGGTGTACCAGGCGGCGTTGTCGGTCCAGTCGGTGCCGGCCAGCACGAAGTGGAACGGGGTCGGCGTGTTGCCCTCGCCCTGGCCTCCGTAGGTCGCGTTCAGGTGGTCGATCTGGGCGGCGACGACGCCCTCGTCCAGCCGGCCGGTGTCCCCGGCGTGGATCACGTGGACGTACACCGGGATGCCGGTCGGCGCGGCGGCCAGCGGGACGTGGGCGGGGCCGAGCTCGGCGAGCCGGTCGGCCAGGTCCGCCTGCATGGCCCGGGCCTCGCCGGCGCTCACCGCGTTCGGGTCCCCGCCCGGCCGGCTGCCGGCCGGCCTGCGGGCCGCGGCGTCGGCGCCCCCGCAGACGGCCGCCGCCGCCGCGCGGTGCGGGGCCGGCGCCGCGAACTGGCTCAGACCGGCGGCGGCGACCAGCGCGGCGGCGCAGGGGAAAAGGCGGGGGGCACGCGAGCGCACCCGGGCAGTACGGCGCATCGGCGCTCCTGAGGGGGAGTTGACGGGGCTTCGACCGCTCATCGGGGCCGCCCGCCGCCCACCGGCGACCGGTGCCCGGCGCGGACCCGCACGAGACTACGACGCCGAGAAATCGATCTCCCGCAGGGCGCGCGCGGCACCCCGGTCGAGTACCACGGCCGACGCACAGCCGGCCGGCGCCCGCCCGGCCCCGAGCAGCAGCCGCAGCCGGGCGGCCGCGCGCCGGTGCCGGGCGAAGGCGTAGCGCGAGACCCGCCGCCCGCGCCGCCGCTGCCCCGCCATGGCCTCGGCCGGGTCGGCGTCCAGCAGCAGCAGGTGCACCCGGCGGCCCTGCCGCTCGGCGGCCCGGGTGAGCCAGGCCCGGACGAACGGCAGCGTGCCGCAGTCGTGCACCGCGAGCGGACCGCCGTCCAGCACGGCCCGGCGCAACCGCCGGTAGTGGGCGAGCCGGACCAGCGGGCGGTAGAGCGCGTACGGGAGCCGGCCGGGCAGCCGGGCCGCGTACTCCTGGCGGACCAGCTGGGAGTCGACCAGCGGGGCGCGGACGCAGCGGCGCATCAGGGTGCTCTTGCCGCTGCCGGGCAGGCCGGTGACGACCAGCAGGTCCCCGGCGGGGTAGTGCAGGGCGGCCGGGCCGGGGCCGCTCAGCTCGCGCACGCCGCCGCGGACCACCCGGGCGCCGGTACCGCGGCCGCCGGCAGGGCGGCCGTCGACGGTCCGGCTGTCGACGGTGCGGGGCGGCGGCACCAGTGGCACCGCCGCCCGCGATGTTCGTACGCCCGTCACCGGCCCCTCCCCGCTGTTCCCGTCCCTGGAGCATGTCGCATTCCCAAGAACGAGTAAAGGCCCGTGGTCAGGGCGGGTGCACGGAACCCCGGGCTTGCTAGCCCAGCTGCGGAGCGACCCGGGAGGCGACCAGCTCCAGATGGTCGAGGTCGCCCAGGTCCAGCACCTGGAGGTAGACCCGCTGGCTGCCCGCCGCCGCGTACCGGGCGATCTTCTCCACGACCTCGTCCGGGGTGCCGGCCAGGCCGTTCTCCTTCAGCTCGTCCACCTCACGGCCGATCGCGGCGGCCCGGCGGGCCACCTCGGCGTCGTCCCGGCCGACGCAGAGCACCAGGGCGTTGGAGTACACCAGCTCGTCGGCCGAACGGCCGGCCTGCTCGACGGCGGCCCGGACCCGGGCGAACTGGGCGACGGTGTCGTCCAGCGAGGCGAACGGCAGGTTGAACTCGTCGGCGAAGCGGGCGGCCAGCGCCGGGGTGCGCTTCGGCCCGAGACCGCCGACCAGCACCGGGATGCGCTCCTGGACGGGCTTGGGCAGCGCGGGTGAGTCGGTGAGCGTGTAGTACTTCCCGGCGAAGTCGAAGGTGTCGCCGAGCTTGGTCCGCCACAGCCCGGTGATGATCTCCAGCTGCTCCTCCAACCGCCCGAACTTCTCCTTGGGGAAGGGGATGCCGTAGGCGGTGTGCTCGGCCTCGTACCAGCCGGCTCCGAGCCCGAACTCGACCCGGCCGCCGCTCATCGCGTCGACCTGGGCGACCTGGATCGCGGTGACGCCCGGCAGCCGGAAGGTGCCGGCGGTCATCAGGGTGCCGAGGCGGATGGTGCTGGTGTCGCGGGCGAGCCCGGCCAGGGTGATCCAGGCGTCGGTGGGGCCGGGCAGGCCGTCGACGTCACCCATCTTCAGGTAGTGGTCGGAACGGAAGAAGGCGCTGAAGACGCCGAGCTCCTCGGCGGTGCGGGCGACCCGCAGGAGGGTGTCGTAGCTCGCGCCCTGCTGGGGCTCGGTGAAGATGCGAAGATCCATGGGGACCATTCTGGTACAGACCACCCGATCGGGAACGCAGGGAACCGGCCATGCCACGGAACGTCCCGAAGGTGGCCAAGGTCTCAGCACGGAACCGTCACGGCCCGACCTGCCCGCTCGGCGGCTCGCCTACCGTGGACGGATGTTCGCGACCCCCGACGAGTCCTACCGGCCCTCCCCCGACGAGCCGGCCGGCTGCCCGCTGCCCGGCATCGTGGCCGCCTTCACACCCCGGCTGGCCGAGTTCGCCTTCGAGCCCGGATTCGTCGCGGCGGTCGACCAGCACGCGGCGATGCTGCGCGAACTGCTGTACGCGCAGGGGCCGGAGCTGGCGCCCCGCCCCCTGGACCGCGAGGAACTGTCGGACTACGCGCTGGGCTTCCTGGACGCGCTCACCGAGATCGGCTGGCGGGAGCCGGTCGGCTACGACTACGCCGTCACCCGGCTGACCGCGATCTGCTGGCTGGTGCGCGAGCAGGGCCTGCTGGAGGTCTGAGCGCCCGGGCCGCTCAGCGGTCCGGGCCGGGGCCGAGGCCCGGGGTCGGCGGCTGGCCCGGTCCGGTCTGGGCGGTGGGGCGGACCGGCTGGTTGGCCAGCGCGTCGGAGCGGCCGGCCTGGTAGGCGCTGCCGCGCAGCCGTGCGGTCTCCTGCTCGGCGTTGTCCAGCCACCGCTCCCAGCGCTGGCGCATCGGCATGATCAGCCCGCCGCCGACACCCACCACCAGCACACCGGTGACGGTGGCCAGCGCGGCGATCAGCACCGGGCCGGTGATCGCGGTCGCGATCCCGACCTGGCCGAGCGCCGCGATCACGCCGAGCGCCACGATGAACCCCCAGGTCACCGTCGAGACGGTGCGGCCGTACGAGGCGCCGGAGAGCGCGTTGCCGACGATGTCGCGCACGGCGTTGGCGATGGCCATCGCCACCACCACGATCGCGACCGCGACGATCGCCCTGGGCAGCCAGGCGACGATGCCGTGGATCATCACGCTGATCGGGTTCGGGCCGAAGACGCCGAACGCCAGCTGCAGGGCCATCAGCAGGATCGCGTAGTAGACGACCTTGCAGATGATGCCGGTCATGTCGTACTTCGAGCCGCTCAGGTAACGGGCCATCCCGGCCCGCTCGGCGACCCGCTCGGACCCGAGCCGGCGCAGCACCCGGTCCAGGACCCCGGCGATCGCCTTGGCCACGATCCAGCCAATGGCCAGGATCACCAGGAAGGCTATGAACTGCGGAATGACCTTGGCGATCTTGGACCAGGCCTGGGTGAAACCCGACCCGAAGTCGACGGAGAGTGCGAGCTGCTGAGCCACGGAGTCCTCCACTCGGTGACACGGCACCGGAACGGCGCGGTCGACCCCCCACCCTTCGTGGATAGCAGCACCCCACCCCGCCCGCGCGCGCCCGGTCGGCCGGATGGTTCCCTCGGGTGAACACCCGGGCCGTACGCCCGCGTACAGTGGCGGTCCGGGCCGGGGCTCGCCGCGGAGCGGCCGGTTGCGGGTCGCCGGTTGCGGGTTGCGGGTCTCGTGGGACGGGGTTGCGAGTGATGGAGCTGGACGGTTCAGAGGTGATCGGAAGCGGTACGGGCGCGCCCGCCCACCACGCACTGCGCTGGCGGGTACGTCCCTCGGCGGCCCGGGCCGCCGTCCTCGTCCTCCACGGCGGCGAGGAGCACAACCTCGCCCGGCCCCGCCCGCTCAACCTCCCGCTGCTGCGCATGCACGGCTTCCTGCGCGCGCTGACCAGGGCGACGGCGGGCACCGACATCGCCCTCGGCACCGTCCGCTACCGCCACCGCGGCTGGAACGGCGCCCGTGCCGACGCCGCCCAGGACGCCCTCACCGCACTCGACGAACTCGCCGCGAACCTCGGCCCGGTGCCCACCGTGCTGGTCGGCCACTCCATGGGCGGCCGCGCCGCCCTGCGGGCCGGCGGCCACCCGGCCGTCACCGGCCTGGTCGCCCTCGCGCCCTGGTGCCCCGCCGAGGACCCCTGCGACCACCTCGCCGGACGCGACGTCCTGCTCCTGCACGGCGACCGCGACACCGTCACCCCACCTGCCGACACCCGCGCCTTCGCCGCCCGCAGCCGCGCCGCCGGCGCCCGCGTCTGCGGATACACCGTCACCGGCAGCGGCCACGCCATGCTCCAGCGCATCCCCGACTGGCACCGCGCCACCACCCGCCTCACCACCGCCCCCC
>CBJMI02800__coassemble_512_pt1 | contig 38962 bp, 40 predicted proteins | sample CBJMI02800__metabat2_low_PE_003 | metagenome-assembled genome bin CBJMI02800
GAGGCGCAGCGGTTGCGGACGGGGGTGGGGTGGGCCGGGCTGCGGGACCTGCCGGGGCCGGCGGCAGAGCCCTCGTTGGGCGTGCGGGAGGTGGAACGGGAGCTGGAGCGGCTCGCGGAGGTACGTGGGGCGGGGTCGCAGGCGCAGCGGCGGCGGCTGCTGGTGGGGCTGTTCGGCCGGGCGACGGAGGTGGAGCAGGGGTTCCTGCGGGCGGTGCTGGTCGGGGACCTGCGGCAGGGGGCCCTGGACGCGCTGGTCGGGGAGGCGGTGGCGCAGGCGGCCGGGGTGCCGGTGGCGGCGGTGCGGCGGGCGTTGATGTTCCGGGGGTCGGCGCGGGCAGTCGCGGAGGCGGCCTTGGGAGGGGGCGCGGCGGCGCTGGCGGCGTTCGGGCTGGAGGTGGGGCGGGCGGTGCGGCCGATGCTGGCGGCTTCGGCGCCGGACGTGGCCTCGGCGCTGGAGCGCACCGGGCCCGCTGGGGTGGAGTGGAAGCTGGACGGCATCCGGGTCCAGGTGCACCGGGACGGCGGAGAGGTGGCGGTGTTCACCCGCGGCCTGGACGACATCACCGCGCGCGTGCCCGAGGTGGCGGAGGCGGCGCTCGCGTTGCCGGTGCGGACGGCGGTGCTGGACGGCGAGGCCGTTGCACTCGGTCCGGACGGGCGGCCGCGCCCGTTCCAGGAGACCGCGGCGCGCTCCGCCTCCCGGCAGGATCCGGACCGGATGCGGGCCGAAGTACCGCTCAGCGTCTACTTCTTCGACCTGTTGCATCGGGACGGCGAGGACCTGGTGGACCGTCCGGGCCGGGAGCGCTGGGCGGCGCTGGCCGAGGCGGTGCCGGAGGGGCTGCGGGTGGCCCGGACCGAGACCGGGGACCGGTCGCAGGCGCTGGCGTTCTTCCGGGAGGCGCTGGCGCTCGGCCACGAGGGCGTGCTGGTGAAGGACCCGGCGGCCGGGTACGCGGCGGGGCGGCGCGGGGCCGGCTGGATCAAGGTGAAGCCCCGGCACACCCTGGACCTGGTGGTGCTGGCCGCCGAGTGGGGCAGCGGACGGCGGCAGGGGTTCCTGAGCAATCTGCACCTGGGGGCCCGGGCTACCGCGGCCGAGCCGGGCCTCGGCCCGTGGGTGATGCTCGGCAAGACCTTCAAGGGGCTGACGGATGCGACCCTCGACTGGCAGACCACCGAGTTGCTCGCCCGGGAGACCGACCGGGACGCCCGGACGGTACGGGTCCGGCCGGAACTGGTCGTCGAGATCGCCTTCGACGGCCTCCAGCGCAGCCCCCGCTACCCCGCGGGGCTGGCGCTGCGGTTCGCCCGGGTGGTGCGCTACCGGCCGGACAAGAGCGCCGCCGAGGCGGACACCGTCGCCACCGTACGGGAGCTGGCCGCCGCCGAAGGCCTGTGAACCGCACTCCGCGGAGCAGCGGCGTACGCCGCCCCGCGGTATGGCGTCCATTCAAACCTATTGCCCCACAGGCCGGTTGGGACGAGCACCGAATCGGCCAATCTCGCTGATCCGGCCTCCGCGCCCTCCGTGGACGGACGAGCGGCGGTTAGGTTGGCGATGACAACGAGAGGCGGCCGCCGGGCAGCCGGCGGCGCACTGGCGAGAGGTGCCCGACATGCAGGTGAGCGTCGACCGTGACCGTTGCTGCAGCTCCGGGATGTGCGTCATGAACGCCCCCGCGGTCTTCGACCAGGACGAGCGGGACAGCCTGGTGCTGCTCCGTCAAACCGTCGTCCGGCCAGAGCAGTTCGAGGACGTCAGACTGGCCGCCGAGCTCTGCCCGAGCGGCGCGATCACCGTCACCGAGGACGGGGCGGCCGGGACCGGGGCCTGACGGGCAGGGCGTCGAACCCACGACCGCACGGCCCCACGACCGCACGACCTTACGCGGCCCAACGACCACGACCCCACGAGGACACCGCGACACCAGCACACCGCGACGCGAGGAGACCCCCACCGTGACCACCACACCCACCGCCCAGGCCGTCCCCCTGCCGGCCCCGCACTCCAGCGGCTGCCCCTTCGCCCCGCCGCCCGCGTACACCGAGGCCGCCGCCACCGGCCCGATGACCCGCGCCGACCTGCCCGACGGCAGCTCGTGCTGGCTGGCGACCGGCTACGCCGAGGTCCGCACCGTCCTGTCCGACCGCCGCTTCAGCGCGGACGTGCGCCACCCGAACTTCCCGCTGCTGGTCCCCGGCAGCCGGGAGACGCTGGTCACCGGCAACCCGAGCTTCCTGCGGCTGGACGACCCCGAGCACGCCCGGCAACGCCGCATGGTCACCGGCGACTTCCTGGTCAAGCGGGTGGCCGCGCTGCGCCCGGACATCCAGCGGATCGTGGACGAGGCGCTGGACCGGATGACCGAGGGCCGCACCGCGGCCGACCTGGTCACCGAGTTCGCGCTCCCGGTGCCCTCGTTGGTGATCTGCCTGCTGCTCGGGGTGCCGTACGAGGACCGCGACCGCTTCCAGTCCCTGAGCCGCACCCTGCTCAGCCGGGAGAGCACCATGGAGCAGCTCAAGGCGGCCCGGGACGAGGTCCTGGAGTACCTGCGCACCCTGGCGGCCCGCAAGCGCGAGCAGCCGGAGGACGACATCCTCAGCAGGCTGGCCGTGCGGGACGACCTGACCCTGGACGAGGTCGCCAGCACCGGGGTCCTGCTGCTGATAGCCGGGCACGAGACGACCGCGAACATGATCTCGCTGTCCACCGCCCTGCTGCTGGAGCAGCCCGAGCAGATCGCCAGGCTCGCCGACCCGGCCGCGCTGCCCGGCGCGGTGGAGGAGCTGCTTCGCCTGCTGACCATCGTGCACACCGGGCTGCCCCGGGTGGCGCTGGAGGACGTGGAGCTGGGCGGCGTGACGGTCCGGGCCGGGGAGGGCGTGATCGCGATGGTCTCCACCGCCAACCGGGACGAGGAGGTGTTCGGCGGCCCCGACCGGCGGCCCACCGACGAACTGGACCTGGAGCGCGACGCGCGCCGGCACATGGCGTTCGGCTTCGGCGTGCACCAGTGCCTGGGCCAGCCACTGGCCCGCGCCGAGTTGCAGATCGCCCTGGAGACCCTGTTCCGACGCCTGCCCGGACTGCGGCTGGCCGTCACGCAGGGTGAGCGGGAGTTCCGTACGGAATCGTTCATCTACGGGATGCGGTCGCTGCCCGTGACCTGGTGAGCACGACCAGGGCGCTGCTCGGGAGCGGCGGCCGGCGGGCGCGGCAGCGAGCGGCGGCGGTGGTCGCGGTGGCGGAATTGTCGGCGGTGGTCGCAGTGGCGGGGGGCGGGCGGGTCACCCGACTGGCCCCGGCACCGCGCGGGAGGCAGGCTGGAGGGGCGACAGACAGACCCGGTCCAGCCACGCCTCCGGCCCCGGCGTGCCGGGACCGGCCGAGGAGACGGAGCCCGCGATGACCGACATGAGCGAACGCTCCGAAGTGAGCAGCACCGCCCACGAGGAGGACGTCCGCGCCGCAGATCCCGAGGAGGGCATCACCTCGATGCAGAACCTGCACGCACAGGACACCTCCCCGGCAGAGGGCGACTCCACGCTGGACGAACCCGGCGCGAACAACTGACCGTCCGCCACACCGATCCGACCGCCCGGCGTGACCGGGCGGTCCCTGCGACCGCAGGTGTCGCTGCTCGGGCGGCCCACCGGCGGGGGAGGATAGGCGCATGACCGAACACGATCAAACCGGCCGACAGGCCCGGCCGGCCGCGGACCCGCGAGCCTCGTGGGCGACCTGGACCACCCAGTCGATCATCAGCGGCCCCGGCGGGGTCACCACCGCCGAGGTCGGGCCGATCTCCGGCGACCTCACCGTGCACACCACGTGGGTGGACGGCGAGGCCCGGCTGACCGTCCAGTACACCGGCGCGCTCGACTGGTACACGGTCTCCGGCAGTCCGGTGCCCGCGGCGGACGAGGCCACCGCGCGGGCCGTCCACCAGGCGATGGTGAACGGCGTCAAGGAGGGGCGCGGCGCGGTCGCCCCGCCCCCGGCCGCCTGACCGGGCCCCCGCTCCCGGTGCCCGACCGCTGCGGTCGGGCACCGGGAGCGGGGTGGTACGCCGGGAGCGGGGTGGTACGGGGCGCTATTCGGTGATCTCCACGCCGCGCCAGAAGGCCACCCGGCCCCGGACGTGCTCGGCCTCGGGCTTCGGGTCGGCGTAGTACCAGGCGGCGTCCGGGTTGCTCTGCCCGGCCACCTCCAGCGTGTAGTAGTTGGCGGTGCCCTTCCAGCCGCACACCGTGGTGGTGTCGGACGGCCGCAGGAACTCGGCCCGGACGGAGTCGACCGGGAAGTAGTGGTTGCCCTCGACGACGACGGTGTCCTCGCTCTCGGCGACGACGGTCCCCTGCCAGATCGCTGTGGTCATGGGGCGATTGTGCCCCACGACCCGCCCCGCGGGCGGGCGTTCGAGGGCAGACCCTAGGGCAGCGGGTGGGCGTGCACCGGCATGTGCGGACTCTGCTGGCCGCCACTGGCGAGCATCCGCACCTCGCCCGCGTCACTGATCTCGGCCCGGACGATGCCGGTGTCGTCCTCGTACACGGGGTGCCCGCCCGGACCCTTGGCATCGGTCCGAGCGACCACGACCACGTCCTGCGGGGCCTGGGTACCCGGCGTACCGGGGAAGGTGAGGGCGTAACGGTTGGCGGGGTTCATCACCGGCTCCTGCTCCCTGTGGGCGGCCCGTACGCGCCGGGCGCTCAGACGGTGGCCTCGGCGGCCCGGGCGTGCGAGCCGCGGATCTCCAGCTCGTCGAGCAGCCTGGCGGTGGCTTCGGCGACCGCGTCCACGGCCCGGTCGAAGGCCTCGCGGTTGTGCGCGGCCGGGGCGCGGAAGCCGGAAACCTTGCGGACGTACTGCAGCGCGGCGGCGCGGAAGTCCTCCTCGTCGGCGTCCGGTGTCACGGGCGGTCGCAGCGTCTTGATGTTGCGGCACATGTCCCCAGTCTCCCGCGCCTCGGCCGCATCGGCGACCTCCTCCGGTCAGCCGACCCCCGTTCGTCCACAGGGCTCACGGGGGTGTCATCCGGCCCGATTAGGATGCCCGGTGAACGAATCCCCCGCCGCGTGCCGTCCCGGCGCGGGCATCACCCCGGAGTCACCCCCTTGCCCCTCGCGCTGTTCGCGCTGGCCGTCACCGCTTTCGCCATCGGCACCACCGAGTTCGCCGCCATGGGGCTGCTCCCCCAGGTCGCCGACAGCCTGCACGTCTCCATCCCGCAGGCGGGCTGGCTGATCTCCGCCTACGCGCTGGGGGTGGTGGTCGGCGCGCCGCTGCTCACCGCGCTGGCCGCCGGGAGGCCCCGCAAGACCGTCCTGGTGGCGCTCGCCGGGCTGTTCGCGACCGGCAACCTGTTGTGCGCGCTGGCCCCCGACTTCTGGACCCTGGCCGCCGCCCGGTTGATCACCGGACTGCCGCACGGCGCCTTCTTCGGGGCCGGCGCGGTGGCCGCCGCCGAGTTGGTGGCGCCGGACCGGCGGGCCCGGGCGGTCGCGGTGATGTTCTCCGGACTGACCGTCGCCAACATCGTCGGCGTCCCGGCCGCCACCCTGCTCGGCCAGCACCTGGGCTGGCGGGCGACCATGCTCGTGGTGGTGCTGATCGCCGCCGCCGGGACGCTCGCCATCGCCCGACTGGTGCCCGCCCTCCCCTCCCCCGCCCAGTCCGGACTGCGGCACGAACTGCGGGCCTTCCGCAGCGGGCAGCTGTGGCTGGCGCTGGCCACCGTGGTGCTCGGCTGCGGCGGACTGTTCGCCTGCTACAGCTACATCTCGCCGTTGCTCACCGAGGTCTCCGGGTACGCGACCGGCTCGGTGACCCTGGTGCTGGCACTGTTCGGCGTGGGGATGACGATCGGCAACGTGCTCGGCGGGTTCGCCGCCGACCGGGCGCTGCGTCCGACCGTCTGCGCGGCCTTCGTGCTGCTCTCGGCCGCCCTGGCACTGCTCGCGGTGACCGCGCACGCCCGCTGGTCGGCGGCCGTCACGGTGGTGCTGATCGGGCTGTTCGGCTTCGCGATCGTCCCGGCGGTGCAGACCCTGGTCATGCAGAAGGCGCGCAGCGCGCCCACCCTGGCCTCGGCGACGGTGCAGGGCGCCTTCAACCTGGCGAACGCCCAGGGGGCCTACTTCGGCGGGCTGGCGCTGGACGCCGGGTTCGGCTGGACCTCGCCGACCCTGGTGGGCTCGGGCCTGGCCGCCTCAGGCGCCGTCGTCGCGGTGCTGGCCTGGGCCGCCGACCGGCGCCCGCCGGTCCCCGCGCCGGTGGAACCGGCGGCGGTGGAACCGGCGGACGCGGCCCTGGCCCCGGCGCCGTAGCCCGGCCGCCCGGCGAACTCAGCCGTGGTCCGGCCCTCAGCCCCGGCGGAGTTCGCCGAGCGCCGTCGGGGCCGCGCCGAGCCACCAGGAGGGATCGGCCGTGCCGTCGGTGGTGCGCCCGTCGCGGTGGACGTAGTGGCGCACGTCGCGGCCCGGAGCGGCGAACTCGCCGCCGAGGGCGCGCTCCAGCCACTCCGCGCCGAAGCGGAAGGCCTCGGCCGCCACTCCGCCCAGCGGGTGGAACTCGTCCTCGTAGACCCGCAGCTCCTTCGGCGCCCGGATGCGCTCGAAGCTCTCCAGGGCCTGGCCGAGGTCGGTCAGCTCGTCGAACTCGCCGATGCCGTACAGCACCGGGCAGGTGATGTCGGCGACCAGGTCGCCGAGCGGCATCCGGTGGGCGAGGTCCCGGTCGAAGGCCTCCTCGTCGGTGTACCCGGCCATGTACATGTAGTTGTTCTTGAAGGTCGGCTGGGCGCGCTCGAAGATCGTCGCGAAGTCCCCGGTGACGGCCTCGAAGGCGGCGAGCGCGGCCAGCCGGCGGTCGGTGGCGGCGGCCCGGGAGCCCCAGTAGCCGCTCATCGAGATGCCGAACATGCCGATCCGCTCCGCGTCCACCTCCGGGAGCGAGGACAGGTGGTCGAGGTAGCGGCCGATCGCCCGCTCGTAGTTGCCGAGGTCGACGGTCAGTCCGCCGGCCCGGCTCTCACCCTGGCCCGGGCCCTCGATGGACAGCGCGACCATGCCCCGCGAGGTGTAGTACCGCTCGGCCGCCCAGATGTAGTCCTCCTTGATCATGTCCATCCCCGGGCCGAGGATGACGGCGGGCGCGTTCTCGACCGGGCCGGCCGGCAGGTGCAGCAGAGCAAAGATCCGTGAGCCCTCGAAGTCCAGCACCACCCGCCGGACCCGCCCGTCGCGCAGGGCGCCCAGCCGCTCCACGCAGTGGTTGGCGCGGGCGCGCATGGCCGCCTTGCGCGGATCGGCGGCGTCGAAGATCGAGTACTGCGCCCGGCCCCACATCACCGCCGCCCGCAGGTAGAGGTCGGCGGCGGTCTGCGCGAAGCCCCCGCGCTCGTGGTGCGCGGCGCGCTCCTCGGCCTGGCCGGCCACCGTGGCCCACGCCTTGGGCAGCATCGCACCGCTCCTGACCAGCGCGAACACCTTCGCGAAGTCGGTGTGGTCGTGGCCGAGCTGTTCCATGGTCCCGACGGCCTCGGGATGCAGGGCGTCGAAGCCGCCCTGGGCGAGGGCGATGTCCAGGGCCCAGCTCTGGCCGGTCGAACGGATGGTCATGACGGTCTCCTTCCGGAGAGAGATAGATAAGTACTTAGTGATTAAGTACTTATTCATTAAGTACTGAGGCTAGGCTGCTGTCAACCCACCGAGGAGGAACCGCCCATGACCGAGCCGCCGCCCACGCCCGGACGCGCCCAGGCACTCGACCGTCTGGCCCGCGCCGCCTACCGCCTCAGCGCCGCCGACGCCCGGCTGCGCGGCCGCGCCACCCGCACCCCGGGGGCCCTCTCCCTCACCCACGCCCGGGCCCTGCGCACCCTGGCCGACCGGGGGCCGCTCACCATCACCCAGCTCGCCGCCGGCACCGAGACCACCGGCGCCGCCACCACCCAGCTGGTGAACGGCCTGGTCAGTGCCGGTTACGTCACCCGCACCCGGCCGCCCGAGGACAAGCGCTCCGTCCTGGTCGCCCTCACCGAAGCGGGCCGCGACCGCCACCGGCAGCGCCAGCAGGCCCTGGCCGAGGCCCTGCACAGCGACCTCGGCGACTACGACGAGGAGGCCCTCGACCGGGCCGCCGAGGTACTGCACCGGCTGTCCGCCGTCTACGACCGGCTGTAGCGGCCGCGGGAAGCGTCGGACCGGCCTCAGATCTGCCGGTGGGCCTCGGCGAGCAGGAGGTAGCCCTCCCCGTTGGCCTTGATGCCGCCCTTCTCCTCCTCGGTCAGCGGGCGCCGGACCTTCGCCGGGACGCCCGCGACCAGGGAGCCTGGCGGCACGTCCATGCCCTGGGTGACCACGGCGCCAGCGGCCACCAGGGATCCCGCGCCGAGCCGGGCGCCGTTGAGGACGGTGGCGTTCATCCCGACCAGGACGTCGTCCTCGACGGTGCAACCGTGCAGCACCGCGTTGTGGCCGACCGAGATGCGCTCGCCGACCACCAGCGGGAAGCCGGGGTCGGCGTGCAGGGTGCAGTTGTCCTGGATGTTGCTGCCCGCGCCGACGGTGATCGACTCGGCGTCGCCGCGCAGCACCGCGCCGTACCAGATGCTCGCGCCGGCGGCGACGGTGACGTCACCCACGACGACGGCGTTGGGGGCGAGGAAGGCGCCCGGGTCGACGGCGGGCGCCTTGCCTCCCACGGTGGCGATCAGCGGTTCTGCCATGGCTCTCGTCCTCCTGGCGACGGTCGACGGTCTGTCGCCGGTCAGCGTAGGGGCCGGTCACCGCGCGGTGCGGGCGAGGTCGGGTGCGGGGCCCGCTACGGCGGAGAGGCCCGGTACGGCGGAGGGTGCGAGCGCCGGGGCCTGGGGGCCGCACAGGGCGATGCCGGTCAGCTTGTCCCAGGCGGCGTTGGCGGCCGTCCCGTCCCTGACGTCGTAGACGGTGATCGAGGCGGCGAACTGACGCCTGCCGTCCGCCGAGCCGAGCACCAGGGTGCTGTAGCCGGGGATGCCGCCGGCGTGGCCCCAGAAGGTGCCGCACGGGGTGTCCACGCGCTGGAGGCCGAGGCCGTAGCTCCGGCCGCCGCCGATCCGGCTGGTCCGCTGCATCTCGGCGAGTTGGGCCGGGGGCAGCAGACGTCCGCCGAGCAGCGCGGCGATGAAGGTGGTGAGGTCGGCGGTGGTGGAGATGCCGGCGCCTGCGGAACCGGCCATCGAGGGGTCGAGCAGGGTGACGTCCACCGGGCCGGTGGCCGTTCTGAGGTAGCCGTGGGCGTGCGGGCCCGGCACGAAGGGCGAGTTGCCGGGCATCGTGGTGCCGGTGAGGTGGAGCGGGCGGATGATCCGGCGGGTGACCTCCTCCTGCCAGCTGTGGCCGGTGAGCTTCTCGATGATCATCCCGATCAGCACGAAGTTGGTGTTGGAGTAGGCCCAGTCCTGGCCCGGAGGGAAGGCCGGCGGGTACCTGTTCGCGATGTCGACCAGGTCCTGGAGGGAGTACGGCTGGAAGCGGCGGTCGGTGAGCCAGTCCGGGTCGTTGGGCTCGAAGGCCGGGTCCTGGGTGTAGTTGGCGACGCCGCTGGTGTGGTCGAGCAACTGCCGGACGGTGATCGCGGTGCTGTTGGGGACGACACCGGGCAGCAGGCACTCCAGCCGGTCGTCGAGGTCCAGCCGCCGCTCGCCGACGAGTTGGAGCAGGGTGGTGGCGACGAAGGTCTTGGTGGCGCTGCCGATCCGGAAGCGGCCGTCGGGGTCGGCGGGCCGGCCGCCGCCGAGGGCGGCGACACCGGAGGCGTTGCGCCAGAGCAGTCGGCCGTCCTCGCGGACCGCGCCGAGGGCCGAGGTCGCGTAGCCGGGGCCGGTGAGGCCGGCCAGGGCGGAGTCCGCGGCGGCCCAGTCGGCGCGGCCCTCGGCGGAGTCTGTCCGGTCGGCGCGGTCCGCGGCGGTGAGGTGGAGGGCGCCGTGGCAGCCGGAGGCCGGTGAACGGTCGGCGGCCTGGGCGACGGCGGCCGGGGCGAGGGTGGCCAGCAGGCCCGCGCCGGCGGCGATCGTGACGGCGGCGCGCAGCATCGGCCGGCGGAACCGGCGGCGGGGGGCGGTCGGATCGGCGGTCATGCCGTTCTCCCTGGTTCGAGGCCACCGGAGTCCCCACAACTCCGACCGTTCAGAAGGCTGTTGACAGCGTGGCAGGGCGATCGGCGGCGGTCATCGGCCTGGAGGAGGGCGCGCGACCCTGACCGCGCCCCGGAGCCGCACCCCGAGATTCCTCGGGGTACGGCTGGACGGCGATCAGCTGAGCGGGGCCTTGGTGCGCAGGACCTCGATGAAGGCCCGCAGCCACGCCGGGTGGTCGGGCCAGGCCCGGGCCGAGACGACCACGCCGTCCACCACCGCCTCGCCCTCCACGAACTCGGCGCCCGCCGCAGTGATGTCCGGGGCGAGCGCCGGGTAGGCGGAGGTGCGGCGGCCGTGGAGCAGCCCGGCGGCGGCGGTGATCAGCGGGCCGTGGCAGATCTGGGCGACCGGTTTGTCCCCCTCGAAGAAGTGCCGGGCGATCCGCTGCACGTCCGGGTCGTTGCGCAGGTACTCGGGGGCGCGGCCGCCAGGGATGACCAGGGCGACGTAGGCGGCCGGGTCGACGTCGGCCAGGGCGAGGTCGGCAGGCCAGGTGTAGCCGGGCTTCTCCGTGTACGTGTCGTAGCCGTCCACGAAGTCGTGCACCACGAACTGCAGGCGCTTCCTGGTCGGGGCCGCGATGTCGACCTGGTAGCCCTCCTCGCGCAACCGCTGGTACGGGTAGAACACCTCCAGCGACTCGGCGGCGTCCCCGGTGACGAGCAGGATCTTCGATGTCATCGCCGACATCCCTCCACGTGATCGAGCGTCAGGCCTGGTACCCGACCCGGGCGGTGGTCGCCGCAGCTCGTGCCCGGTCCAACCTCCCGTACCGGCCCAGCCGTTGGCAACACGGCGCACCGAGCGCACCGCGGCGCGACACCCGGCTCGCGCGCCGGTCGCAAGCCGTGCGCGCCGGGTGCGGCGGCAGGTGCGGCGCCCGGCTGCGGCGCCGGAGCGGGCGCGGCCTAGACTCTCGTGCCGACCGTCCACCGACCGTCCACCGACCGTCCATCGACCACCCCCGTCCGCTCACCGGACGTCCATCACCCGCAGCCCGTCCGACCGCCTCCCGGAGGAGCCCATGCCTGACCGGATCACCTACCTTGTTCTCCCCGGCTACCAGAACTCCGGCCCCGCGCACTGGCAGACCCGCTGGGAGGCGGCCGAGCCGGAGGCCTTCCGGCGGGTCGAGCAGGCGGACTGGGACCACCCGGAGCAGCAGGACTGGGTGGCCCGGGTGGACGCGGCGGTGGCGGCGGCCGTCGTCGAGGGGCCGGTGGTGCTGGTCGCGCACAGCCTGGGCTGCATCACCGCGGCCCGCTGGGTGGCGGGGGCGTCCAGCGAGCGGACCGCCGCCGTGCGGGGCGCGTTGCTGGTCGCCCCGGCGGACGTCGACACCGCCGAGGTGCCGGAGCTGCTGGGCTTCCGGCCCGTGGCGCTGGAGCGGTTCCCGTTCCCGACGGTGGTGGTCTCCTCCACCGACGACCCGTGGGTGACTCCGGCCCGGGCCCGGGAGTTCGCGGCGGCCTGGGGCGCCCGCCACGTCGAGGCGGGGGCGTACGGGCACCTCAACTCGGAATCGGGGCTGGGCGACTGGCCGGAGGGCCGGAAGCTTCTCGCGGAGCTGTGACCACATGACCGGGGGGACGATGAACGAATGCCGGACCAGCCGGACACCACGAGCCAGGCGTGCCCTCATCCGGGTGCTGCTGGCCTGTGGGGCGGTGGCCGTCCTGCTGTACACCGAAGGGCAGTGGGAGAGCCGCTCGGGCGGCCTGATGCTGGTCGCCGACCTGTTGAACCGGCCGGAGCTGCTGCTCGGCGGCGCGCTGGCCGCGCTGATCGCCGCCGCCTGGCTGAGTGACCGCCGCACCGCCGTACGGGCGGCCTCCCGGGCGGTCACGGTGACGGCCGGGGTGGTGTTCCTGCTCGGCGCGCTGGCCGCGCACAAGGTGTCGGCGGCCGAGACCCGCAGCCGGGAGGACGCCCCGGCCGGCGCGCGGCGGACCCTGGTGGTGGTGCACCGCTCGTACGACTCCGGATCGCAGGCCGGCGAGCACTGGCATGTGCTGCTGGAGAGCGGCGAGGGCTGGTCGGCCCGGCGCTGGCTGCTGGCTGACGTCGGCGGCGCACCGGACGGCGCCCGGCTGGTGGAGGCCAGTTGGACCGGGCGGGAGCAGATCACCGTGGTCACCGACTCCTACCGGCGGGTGTTCAACCTCGACCAGGACAGCGGCGAGCCGGTCGAGGCGCGGTAGGACACCGGTTCGGGGCGGTGGCGCTGTCACGGGCGCGGGACGGCGCCGCCCTCAACGTACTGCAACCGGCCGCCCCGCCTGAGCACGGGCGCCCAGGCGGGCGGCGGCCGTCGGGGGGTCACTGGTCCGAGGGGTCCGCGGGGTCCGGCGGGGTGGTCGGGGTGTAGCGGCCGGACGGGGCGCCATTGGACGGGTTGGTGCCGTGCGGCCGGCCGGTGCTCCCCGGGCCGGGCGCCCCGGTGCAGGTGGCCTGGCCGGACGGGGTGCCGGGGGTGGCGCAGCCGGGGTCGTGCTTGACCGGGTCCGGGATGTAGACGGTGGTGAACTCCTTGTCGGGCATGGTGCGGACGGCGTCGCTCATCGCCTTCTGCCAGATCGGCCCCGGGCCGGTCGCTCCGAACACCTCGGCCTGGTACTGGCCGCCGATCCGGATGTTGCGCATCGGCACCTTGGTGCCCGGGCTGCCGAGCCAGACCGAGCCGGCCAGGTTGCCGGTGTAGCCGGTGAACCAGGCGGACTTCTTCTCGTCCGTGGTGCCGGTCTTGCCGGCGATCTGGCGGTCGTCGTCCAGCCGGAGGTCGCGGGCGGTGCCGCCCTTCTCGGTCACGCCCAGCAGCACGCTGTTGATCACGTCGGCGGTGTCGGTGGACATCACCTGGTTGCAACGGGCCGGCGGCACCGGGACGTCCTTGCCGTCCACCGTGGTGATCCGGTTGATCGCCAGCGGCGCGCAGTAGTCGCCCCGGGCGGCGAAGGTCGCGTAGACGTTCGCCATGGTCAGCGGGCTGACCTCCTGGGTGCCGAGGCCGAGGGCCGGCACCTCCTGGAGCGGGTCGCCGCTCGCCTTGCCCGTCACGCCCAGCTTGTTGGCCATCTGCTTGACGGCGCAGAGCCCGATCTCCTGCTCCATCTGGACGAAGTAGGTGTTCACCGAGAGCGCCATCGCCTGCTTGAGCGCGTACGGGCCCTTCTCGCTCGGGCTCTCGTTGGGGATGACCCCGTCCTTCCTGCCCTTGTTGAGGTTCTTCCAGGTGCCGTCGCAGGTCGTCATCGTCGGCCAGTCCATCCGGTTCGGCGAGTCGTACTGCTGGGTGGCCGGCAGCCCGGCCTCGAGGGCGGCGGCGGCCACGATCGGCTTGAAGTTGGAGCCGGGCTGGAAGCCGATGCCCCCGCCCATCGCCGCGTCCACGTTGAGGTTGACGACGGTCTGGTTCTTCTCCTTCGCCAGCCCGTAGGGGCGGGTCTGGGCCATCGCGAGGATCTTTCCGGTGCCGGGCTCGACCATCGTCATCGCCGCCGAGACCGGGTCGGTGACGTACACCTTGGTGGAGACGGCGTTCTGCGCGGCGGCCTGCTTGTCCGGGTCGAGGGTGGTGTAGATGTTCAGCCCGCCGGTGTCCCAGAGCTTCTTGCGGTCGGCGGCGCTCTTGCCGAAGGCCGGGTCCTGCTTGACGACGTGCCGCACGTAGTCGCAGAAGAAGCCCATCCCGGCCTGGGCGGTGATGCAACCGTTCTGCGGGTCGCGGTAGTTGAGGCCGAGCGGGGCGGCCTTGGCCTCCTCGGCCTGCTCGGCGGTGATGTGCTTGTTCTCGACCATCTTGTCGATGACGGTGTCCCGGCGCTTCTGGGCGGCCACCGGGTGCAGCTTGGGGTCGTACTGGGACGGGTTCTGCACCAGCCCCGCGAGCATCGCCGCCTCGGGAAGGGTGAGGTCCTTGGCGTCCTTGCTGAAGTAGCGCTCGGAGGCGGCCTGGATGCCGTACGCCTGGTGGCCGTAGAAGGTGATGTTCAGGTAGTTGGTGAGGATCTGCTCCTTGGAGAGGTCCTCCTCCAGCTTGATGGCGTACCGGAGTTCCTGGATCTTGCGGCCGAGGGTCTTGCGCTGGGCCTCGCGCACCGCCACCGGATCGTCCCCGGCCATCTCGACGTTGACGTTCTTCACGTACTGCTGGGTGAGGGTGGAGGCGCCCTGCACGGCGGCACCGCTCTCGGCGTTCTTGGTGATCGCCCGCAGGACGCCCTTGAGGTCCACCGCGCCGTGCTCGTAGAAACGCGCGTCCTCGATGTCCACCTGGGCCTTGCGGATCAGCGGCGACATCTGCTCGGCGGCCAGCACGGTGCGGTCGCGCTCGTAGACCTTGGCGATCAGGCCGCCCTTGGCGTCGTAGATCTGGGTGGCCTGGGTGAGCGGCGGGGTCTTGAAGTCGTCGGGGATGCTCTCGAAGCCCTCGGCGCCGTTCTTGGCGCCGAGTCCGACCGCGCCGGCCCCCGGCAGGATCAGGCCCGCCAGGAGGACGCCGCCCAGCACGCTGGAGCCGAGGAAGGTGGCCGCATGGCGCAGGATTCCGAGCGGGGTCTGTCGGCGCCGGGGGCGCGGTACCCAGGTGTCGCCCGGGTCCGGGGCAGGTATGCGGCTCTTCGGTGACATAGTTCGAACATTAAGGCCGTGAATCCCGGTGGCGGGCGGCGTGTTGGCGAACTATTGTCACAAAATCGCGACAGGTTCGACTCATGTGCGGGGGCCGAATGGAGGTCCACGAAGGGACAAGGGCCGTTCGTCCACAGCCCGTTGTCTCCCCCGTGTCAACCTCCCACCCGCCCGGGATCAGCCCGCAGGGCAGAACACGTCCTCGCTCGGGCGACGGCCCGTCACCAGGAAGTCCGTCACCGCCGCGTCGCCGCAGGCGTTCCCGTTCGCCAGGTAGACGTCGTGGCCGCCGGAGTCCACGGTGACCATCCGGGCCCGGTCGCCGAAGGCGGCACGCAGCTTGAGCGCGCCCCCGTACGGGGTGGCCGGGTCGCGCAGGTTCTGCGCCAGCAGGACGTTCGCCGGGCCCCGGTCGGTCACCCGCACCGGCGGCTCGGCGGGCTCGAACGGCCAGAAGGCGCACGGCATCGCGTTCACCGGCATGCCCGCGGTGAGCGGACGGGCGGCGCGGTCGGCGGCGACGTCCTTGACGTAGCCGGCCGGGTCGGCGGGCCAGCTGACGTCGTTGCAGAGGGTGCCGACGGAGACGGCGGTGGTGTTCTGCACCGCCTGCTCAGGGGGCAGGACCGGGGCCGGCAGTGGCCGGCGGCCGAGACCGGCCAGCATCAGCCGGGCCAGATCGGGGAACTTGGCGTCGGCGTAGAGGCTGGTGAGCATGGTCTCCCGCAGCACGTTGCCGTTCAGCTCGGCCGGGTTGGCGCCCGGCCAGGGCAGCGGTGCCCGGTCCAGCCGGTCGGCGAGGTCGAGGAAGAGCGGGCGCACCTGCTCCGGCGTGTCCGCGACCCGGTCCGGATTGCCCGGCGCGGAGGCCCACTTGGCGAAGTCGGGGAAGCGGTCCTCCGCCCCCTGGCCGAAGGCGGCCAGCCAGCCGCGGCCGACCCGTGAAGGGTCCGGATCGTCGTTGCTGTCCAGCACGATCCGGTCGGTGTGCCCGGGGAACATGGTGGCGTAGACGGCTCCCGCGTAGGTGCCGTAGGAGGTGCCCCAGGCGGAGAGCTTGCGCTCGCCGAGGGCCTGGCGGATCCGGTCGATGTCGCGGGCCTCGTTGGCGGTGGAGATGCTGCGCAGCACCGGGCCGCCGTTGCGGGCGCAGGTTTCGGCGATCCGGCGTTCGGTGGCGAGGTTCCCGTCGATCGAGCCGTCCGCGGCGGGCCAGGGCCGCAGCTTGACCATCGCCAGGTCCGGGGTGTCCAGGCCGCAGCTGACCGGGGTGGAGCGGCCGACACCGCGCGGGTCGAAGCCGACCAGGTCGAAGCGGTCCAGGACGGACCGCGGGAGACGCTTGACGGCGCTCGCGGGGATGCCGAGTCCGGAGCCGCCGGGCCCGCCGGGAACGGTCAGCAGCACGCCGCGGCGCAGGCCGGGCTTGGCGGTGGCGATCCGGGAGACGGCGAGCGTGATCTGTTGGCCGCCCGGGTCGTGGTAGTCCAGCGGGACGGTGACGGTGGCGCACTGCTGACTGGGGTCGGCCTGGCCCTGGCAGGCGGACCAGTCGAGGTGGTCCCGGCCGGGGTGCCCCTGGTCCGCCGCGGCGGGCAGGGCGGTGAGCGCGGAGACGGCGAGGGCGGCGGCCACGGTGGCGGCGGCGGTACGACGGATGGTGTTCGACATGCACAGGAGTCTGCTGTGACAGTGGACCTGGGACCATGCGGGCAACTGCCCGGCCGGGGGTGGGGTAATCCCCCCCCGGCGGGCCGTTCGACGTGACGTGCGCGCCGCGGGCACGCACGGGGGGCACGCATGGCGCCCGGGCACGCGCGGGGCAGGCACGCAGGTGACGGGCACACGCGGCGGGCCCGCGGAGGTGTCAGAGGCCGAGCAGCGCCGGGTCCGAGGCGAGGGCGCGCAGCGGCTCGCGCGGGTCGGCGACCAGCCGGCGCGCCGCCAGGTCGAGGATGCCGCCCACCCCGGTGATCTCCGCGGCCGGCACGCCGTCCTCGCGGGTCAACCGCTGCACCACCTGGAAGGTCTTGCCCTCCCGCCAGCCGAACGCGCAGCTGATCTCCACCGTGTCCCCGGCGCGCAGCTCCCGCAGGTACTTCACCGTGGTCTCCAGCACCACCGGGCCGACGCCCTTGGCGAGCAGGTCGGCCTGGCGGATCCCGGCCGCCCGGAGGTACTCCCAGCGGGCGTGCTCGGCGTACTGCAGGTAGACGGCCTGGTTGAGGTGGCCCTGGGTGTCGGTCTCGTAGCCGCGCACGGTGACCTGCGTGGTGAAGTCCTGATCGGTCATGCCCCGCACGGTACTCCGGCCGGACGGGGGGCACGCCGTGGCGTCCGTCACCCCGCTACGGCAGCGTGAGGATCTGCGGGCCGTCCTCGGTGACGGCGACGGTGTGCTCGACGTGGGCGGCACGGGTGCCGTCGGTGGTGCGCAGGGTCCAGCCGTCGGGGTCGGTGTCGTACTCGTCGCGGCCGCCGGCCGTCAGCATCGGCTCGATGGCCAGCACCAGTCCCGGGCGCAGCGGGTAACCCCGGCCCGGGCGGCCCTCGTTGGGGACGTGCGGGTCCTCGTGCATCCGGCGGCCGATGCCGTGGCCGCCGAAGCCGTCGAGCAGCCCGTAGCGCCCGGCGCGGGCGGACCTGCCGATGGCGTGGGCGATGTCACCGATCCGGTTGCCGACCACGGCCGCGGCGATCCCGGCCTCCAGCGAGCGCCGGGCGACGGCGATCAGTTCGTCGTCCTCTGGGCGGGCGGCGCCGACAGTGAAGCTGACGGCGGAGTCGCCGCACCAGCCGTCCAGCACGGCGCCGCAGTCGATGCTCACCAGGTCGCCGTCGCGCAGCCGGTAGCCGTTCGGGATGCCGTGCACCACCGCGTCGTTGACGGAGGCGCAGATGACGGCCGGGAAGGGCACGGGCGCGAAGGACGGCCGGTAGCCCAGGAACGGCGAGCTCGCCCCGGCGGCGGTGAGGACGCCGCGCGCCACCTCGTCCAGCTCCAGCAGGCTGACGCCCACCGCGGCCTCCCGCTGCACGGCCGCCAGCGCGTTGGCGACGACCCTCCCGGCCTCACGCATCGCGGCGAGGGCGGTGTCCGACTTGAGTTCGACCATGGTGAATCACTCCCCTGGAACCAATTCTTATACCGGTATTTGTATCACGGTCGAGGGTCGACGAACTCCACCCGGTGGTCCGACCCCGGGCAGCGGGTACCGGTCGTGCTACGGCATGGGGCCCGGGGTCTTCGGCTCCCGCACCCAGGCGCGGGGGTCGACCAGCGTTGTGCTCTGCCCGGCCCTCGACACCGACCGGCCGGGCGGCCCCGCGCCGCTCCCCAACCGGCCCGCGGCCTACGAGGTGCCGTGGTCGCACCAGGCATGTCAGGCACGCCGTAGACTCGACGGCATGGTGAGGACTCCGCTGACCCCGTGGGAGCGCGAGCGTGGGGAGCGCTTCGGGGCGCTGCTGCGCGAGGCGCGTGGTGAGCGCAGCATGGTCGAGGTGGCGGCGGTGGCCGGCGTCTCGGCGGAGACGCTGCGGAAGATCGAGACGGGCCGGGCGCCGACGCCGTCGTTCTTCACCATCGCCGCGTTGGCCTTCGCGCTGGACCTTTCGCTGGACGAGCTGGCGGGCGCGTGCGTGCTGCCCGAGGACGGCGAGGCGCTCTCGGCCTGATCGGGCCCGACGGCGTTACGACGCGACGGCGTTACGGAGTTACGGCGCGAGGGGGGTGACGACGACGGCCCGCCGGGCGCGCGGTGCACGGGGCGGGCCGTCGTACGGGACGGGCAGGGTCAGCCGACCGAGCTGTTGTAGCTCTCGATCGCGGGCTGGAGAGCCTTGGCCGCGTCGGAGAGGGCCTGCTGGGCGGTCTTGCTGCCGGCGATGGTCTGCTCGATCGCCGTCTCCACGCCCTTGCGGGCCTGCGGCATCACGCCGAGCAGGCAGCCGGCGGTGGCCGGGGTGGGCTTGGTGGCCTTCAGCTGGTCGATGGCCGTCTGGAACTGCGGGTACTTGGCCACCCACTCCTTGTCCTTGGGGTCGTCCAGGGACTTCTTGTTGACCGGGAAGTAACCGGTGCCGGTGTGCCACGCGGCCTGCTGCTCGGGGCCGGTCAGGAACTTCTCGAACTCCCAGGCGGCGCGCTTCTCGGCGTCCGAGTGGCCGGGGCCACTGATCCACAGCGAGGCGCCGCCGATCGCCGGGCCGCCCAGGTCGGCGGCGGTGACCTTGGGGAACGGGGCGGTGCCGACGCCGAACTTGGCGGCCTCGGTGTAGCCGCGCAGCACGCCGGTGGACTCCAGGTGCATCGCGACCGTGCCGGACTTGAAGGCGGCCTGGGCGTCGTCGGTGACCCGGCCGGTGTTGGCCGCGTAGCCGCCCTTGACCAGGTCGGCCCACCACTGGACGATCTGTGCGCCCTGGGCGGAGTCGAACACGACCTTGCCCGCCTTGTCGCTGCGCCCGTTGTCGTTGTCGCAGTACATGGTGCCGGACTCGGCGATCAGCTCCTCGACGAACCAGCCGTAGACGGCGGCGCCGAAGCCGTAGCGGACGGTCTTGCCGTCGGCGTCCTTCTTGGTGAGCTTCTTCGCCAGGTCCGCCAGCTCGTTGAGGTCCTTGGGCGGCTGGGCCGGGTCGAGGCCGGCCTCCTTGAAGGCGTCCGCGTTCAGGTAGAGCAGCGGCATCGAGGAGTTGAACGGCATCGAGACCAGCTTGCCGTTGGCCGAGTAGTAGTTGCGGATGTTGGGGTCGAGGTCGTCCAGCGAGTAGCCGTCCTTGTCGGCGAAGGCCTGGGCGGGTACGGTCTGCCTGGAGTCGATCATGAACCGGGTGCCGATGTCGTAGACCTGCACCAGAGCGGGGGTGCCCTTCTGCTGCACCGCGGCCTTGTACTTGGTGACCAGCTCGTCGTACTTTCCCTGGAACTGCGCCTTCACCTCGATCCTGCCCTGGTGGGCCGCGTTGAACTGGCTGACCAGCCCGTTCAGCACGTCGGCGTTCTTGCCGGTCATCGAGTGCCAGAACTCGACGGTGGTCACGCCGGAGGCCTGGTCCAGTGCCTGGGCCCCGGGGGCGTCGGCCGAGCCGCCCGAGCCGGCACCGGAGCCGGAGTCGCCGGAGGAGCCGCAGGCGGTCAGGGACAGGCCCGCCACCATCAGGGCCGCGAGCGCGCGCGCACTCTTCTTCACGAGGGGTTCTCTTTCTTCCGAGGACGGGAGACGGGCGTGAACGGGACGGCGGAGCGGCTCAGCGGACGGCGCCCGCGGTAAGGCCGCGGACGATGAACCGCTGGCCGAAGACCACCAGGGCGAGGGTGGGCAGCAGGGAGAGCACGACGCCGGCCAGGATCAGCCCGGGGTCGGCCATCTCCGAGTCGCGCAGCGAGGTGAGGCCGATCTGCAGGGTCTGCATGTCGGCCGTACGGGTGATGATCAGCGGCCAGAAGTACTGGTTCCAGGCCGACAGGAAGACGTAGATCGACAGCGCGGCCAGGGCCGGCTTGTTCAGCGGGACGACGATCCGCCACAGGAACCGCCAGTGGCCCGCCCCGTCGATCCGCGCCGCGTCGCGCAGTTCGCCGGGCAGCTGCCGGAAGGCCTGGCGCAGCATGAAGGTGCCGAAGCCGGAGGCCAGGAACGGCAGGACCAGGCCGAAGTAGGTGTTGCCGAGTCCCCAGTCCGACAGCGTCAGGTAGTTGGGGATGATGATGGCCTCCCAGGGGACCATCAGGGTGGCCAGGAACACCCCGAAGACCACGGCCCGCGCCTTCAGCGGCAGGAAGACGAAGGCGTACGCGGCCAGGATCGAGGTGAACAGCTGGGCGACGGTGATCGCGGTGGCCGTGATCGCCGAGTTGGCGTACTGCCGGAACAGCGGGATGGTGTCCACGGCGCCGGAGAAGTTCCGGCCGGTGACCGAGTGCGGCACCAACGCCGTTGGGTAGGAGGAGAGTTCGGACGGGCCCATGAAGGCGCCGGCGATCGCGTAGTACACCGGGAAGGCCACGGTGACCAGGGAGACGGCCAGCAGCAGGTGGACGGCGGCGCGGCCCAGCAGGTCGCGCGGGGAGCGCCCGGCGAGCAGCCGGGGGCGGGGGCGGGGCGCGTCGGCCTTCTGCGCTTCGGCCTCGGCTTCGGTGGCAAGAGTGCTCATGCGTAGTGCACCTTCCGCTCCAGGACGCCGAACTGGACGGCCGTGCAGGCGAGGACGACCACCAGCAGCACCACGGCCTGGGCGCTGGCCGTGCCGAAGTCGCTGGAGTTGTAGGCGAAGGCCTTCTCGTAGACCGAGTAGACGAGGGTCCGGGTGGAGCCGTCCGGCCCGCCCTTGGTGAGGATGTGGATCTGGCCGAAACTCTGCAGTGCGTGGACGGTGGAGACCACCGTCAGGAAGAACAGGTTCGGACCGAGCATCGGGACGGTGATCGAGCGGGACAGCCGCAGGCCGGAGGCGCCGTCGATGCGGGCCGCCTCGACGATCTCGCCGGGGATCGAGGCGATGCCCGCCGAGAGCACCAGCACGTTGTAGCCGAGGTTCATCCACACCGTGGTCAGGGCCACCGACACCAGGGCGTAGCGGGAGTCGGTGAGCCACCCGACCGGGCCGAGGCCGACGTGCGAGAGCAGGCCGTTGAGCACCCCGCTGGCGGGGTTGAAGAACACCGCGAAGACCACCGAGGCGCTGGCCACCGAGAAGGCGAAGGGCAGCGCGAAGGCGGAGCGCAGCAGCCGTACGCCCCGGATCCGGTTCTCCAGCAGCAGCACCAGCACCAGCGCGCCGAGCACCCCCGGCACCACGGTGAGCAGGGTGAACAGCCCTGTGGTGACCAGCGTCCGGCCGAAGTCGGCCGAGGACAGCAGGTCGGTGTAGTGCTTCGCCCCGACGTAGCGGGAGGGCGCGCCGAAGAGGTCGTTGGCGTGCCCGCTCAGGTAGACCGTCCGCCCCAGCGGGTAGCCGATGAACAGGGCGAAGACCACCAGGGAGGGCAGCAGGAAGGCCCAGGCGAGCCCGTGCTCGCCCCAGCGGCTCCTGCGTGCGGTGTGCGGTGCGGTCGGCATCTGGCGCGCGTCCGCCTTTCGTGTGTCGGTTCCGGCCGAAACCGTGTCCTGCCCGAACGACGGCGCGGGAACCCCGTAGTGATCGACCGGTGTCCTCGGGATTACGCGTTCGCGTCAGATTCGGCCGGTCGTGCGCCGACCAGGGTTCGGGGCCCCGGGCGATGTCAGCGGGACCTCGTACCGTGCACGGGTGAACGACACGGATTTCGACATAGGCGCCGCGATGGCCGGAACCCTGCGCGGCGGCCGGGGGGACGCCTGGGCCCTCGTCCGGGGCTTCGCCGCGTACTGGGGCGAGCCGCTGACACCCGAGGACGGCTTCACCGACGCCGATCTGGACGCGGCCGAGCAGCGGCTCGGGCTGCGACTGCCGGTGGCGCTGCGGGAGGCGTACCGGCTGTTCGGGCGCCGGGCCGACCTCACCAGCTCCCAGGACGTGCTGCTGACGCCGGACGAGCTCCACCTGCTGGACGGCGCGCTGGTGTACCGCGCGGAGAACCAGGGCTGCGCCCACTGGGGCGTGCTGCTGGACGACCTGGCGCAGGAGGACCCGCCGACGGTGGCCCGGCCGGACCTCGCGGACAAGTCGCAGGAGCGCTGGGAGCCCTGGGAGGAGCGCTTCTCGACGGCGGCGGCGGTGATGGCGATGAGCGAGAAGCTGCTGGAGGACGACGAGTTCGGTGTCTTCTACGAGGCCGGCGACGAAGTCCCGGACGGCCTGGTGGAGCTGCCGGCCCTCGGCCGCGACTTCCGGTGGTTCGCGGGGCCGGACGTGCTGGTGCTGCTGATCGAGGAGTCCTTGATGGTGGCCCGGGCCCGTACCGAGGACGCCCTGGACGCGCTGTAGTACCGCAAAGTGGCCTCAACCATCCTGGCACACCGGGAGGTTGAGGCCACAGCGGATCACTCAGGCGGTGACGCCGCCGTCCAGCACCAGGTCCGCGCCGACGGTGTAGCCCGCCTCCGGCGAGGCCAGGTACAGCACGGCGGCGGCGATCTCCGCGATCGCGCCGGCACGGCCGACCGGCACCTCGGACTTCATCCGGTCGCTCTTGTCCGCGTCGCTCTCGCCGGGCCGGGACGACATCGGGGTGTCCACCGGTCCCGGGCTGACGGTGTTGATCCGCACGCCCTCACCGATGTGGTCGCGGGCGGCGGCGCGGGTGAGCGCGGTGACCGCGGCCTTGCTGACGGCGTAGGCGCCGACGCCCTCCAGCCGCCGGTGGACGCCCAGGTTGGACGAGACGTTGACGATCGCGCCGCCGCCGTGCGCCCGCATGTGGCCGATCTGGTGCTTCATCGCCAGCAGGGTACCGGTCACGTTGACCTCGACGACCCGCCGGAACTCGTCCTCGTCGATCTCGGCGACCGGGCCGGCCGCGCCGAACACCCCGGCGTTGTTGACGGCGACGTCCAGTCCGCCGAACTGCTCGACGGTCTCCCGGACCAGCCGGGCCGCGTCGGCACTGTTCGTCACGTCGCCGGTCAGCGCGACGGCCTTGCCACCGGCCGCCTCGATCAGCGCGACGGTCTCGGCCAGCGGGCCGGCGCCGCGCCCGGCGACCGCGACCCGGGCTCCCTCCCGGGCGAAGGCGAGCGCGATGCCCCGCCCGATGCCGCTGCCGCCGCCGGTGACCAGGACGGACTTGTCGGCGAAACGCGTGCTCATGAGCTGAACTCCTTGATTCGGGTGGTGTGTTCAGGGGTGGTGGTCGGGTTGGTCCGCGGCAGGGCGCCGACCGCGACCGCGGTCAGTGCCAGGCCCGCGGCGGCGGCCGCGAAGGCCGTGGCGTAGCCGCCGACGGTGGTCGGCCGGGTGGCGGCGAGCGCCATCAGGGCGGCCAGTCCGGCGGTGGGGCCGAGCTCCATGGCGGTGTTGAGGACGCCCGCGGCCAGGCCGGTCCGTTCGGGTGCCACGCCGCCGGTGGCCAGGACGGCCGCTCCGGCGAAGGAGGCGGCGGCTCCGGCGGGCAGCAGGAGCAGTCCGGGCAGCAGCCCGGTGGGGTAGGAGCCGGCGGGGTCGAGCCCGGCCAGCAGGGCGAGTCCGACACCTTCCAGCGCGAGGCCGGCGGCCGTGACCGGCACCGGCCCGAACCGGGCGGTCAGCGGGCCGGCCAGGCGGCCGGAGAGCAGCAGGGCGGCCGCGTACGGCAGGAAGGCGGCGGAGGTCTCGGCCGCGCTCCAGCCGCGCAGTTGCTGGAGGTAGAGCGAGAGCAGGACGAAGGCCAGAGCGGTGCCGGCGGAGGTCGCCATCACGGCGACCAGCGCGGTGGCCCTGGTCCGGTCCGCGAGGAAGCCGGGCGGCAGCAGCGGGTCGGCGGTGCGGCGTTCGGCGGCGGCGAAGGCGAGCAGCAGGAGCAGTCCGGCGCCCAGCGGCGCGAGCACCTCGGCGGCCCCCCAGCCGTGGTCGGTGGAGGCCACCAAGGCGTAACTCGCCGCGCAGAGACCGGCGGTGGCGAGGGCGGCGCCGCGCAGGTCGAGCGACGGACGGCGGCCTGACGGGGCGGGAGCAGCGGCGGGCAGCGAGCCGGAGCGGCCGAGGCCGGCCAGGGCGACCAGGACGGGCACCGCGAACAGCCAGCGCCACGACACCGCGGCGGCGACCGCGCCCGACACCACGCTGCCGGTCGTCGCGCCGATCACCGAGAGGCCGCCCCAGGTGGCCATCGCCCGTCGGTAGTCGGCGGGTCGGGGGTACAGCCGGCGGACCACCGCGACCGCGGCCGGGGCGGCGAGCGCCGCACCGGCGCCCTGGACGAAGCGGCCGGCCAGCAGGACGGGGTAGCCGGGTGCGAGGGCGCAGGCCACCGAGGCAGCGGCGAGCAGTGCCAGGCCCCACCGCAGCATCGGGCGGCCGCCGTGACGGTCCGTCAGTCGTCCGCCGAGCAGCAGCAGCGCGGCGAAGGAGAGCCCGTACGCGGCGCTGAGCAGCAGCACCTCGGACGGGCCGAGCCCGAGCTCCCGGGCGACGAGGGGAAGCGGCACAGTGAGGATCATGATGGCGAAGATCAGCACGGCCTGGACGACACCGAGCAGTGCGAAACTCGCCCGGGCCGGAGGCGCGGCGATGCTCATGGAACTCCCCCCATGTCAAACTTTTAAGACCGTTCGGTCCAGAATAAGGACAGCAGACGGCTCCGGCCCGGCCGGCCGGAGCTCAGTCCAGCAGTGTCAGCGCCTGCTCGGCGGCGTCCCGCACCCGGGGCTCGCCCTCGGCGGTCTTGCCCACCACCCGGATTCCCTGCAGCAGCACCACCAGCATCCGGGCCAGCGCCCGCGGCGCCCGCCCGGCGGGCAGTTCGCCCTGGGCCTCGGCGCGCAGCAGGGCGGCGGTCAGCGCCGTCTCCAGGTGGTCGTAGCTGACCTCCACCCGGCGGGCCGCCGCCTCGTCGTGCGGGGCGAGTTCGACGGCGGTGTTGGTGATGAAGCAGCCGCGCTTGCGGTCGTCGTCCCCCATGCCCGCATACCGGCGCACCAGGGCGCGGACGGCCGGGAGCACCGGGCCGGGCTGGGACAGCTCGGCCAGCAGTCCCGGGTCGTGCTGCTCGTTGTAGCGCTCGAGGGCGCGCAGGTAGAGCTCGTGCTTGCTGCCGAAGGTGGCATAGATGCTGGCCCGGGCAATACCGAGACCCTCGACCAGGTCGGCCATCGAGGTGGCCTCGTAGCCGCGGCGCCAGAACAGTTCGAGGGCTGCCTGGAGCGCCGCGTCGGGATCGAATTCCTTCGTTCGCGCCATGGTGTGAACGCTAGTCTTTCAAGACCGACCGGTCAAGAAAGCATGGCGGCCGGCCTCGGCCGCTATCTGACGGAGCATTGCCAAGTGGACTAGACCAAGGCTACCCTTACCGCCCCATCCCCCATCCCCCATCCCCCCTCCCCCCCACAGGAGGTTCCCCGGTATGCCCGCACGCATCCACGCAACCCCCGCACAGGCCGTCGAGGCCGCCCGTCCGATCGTGCTGACGGCCTTTCGGGTCGTCGTCGGCCTGCTCTTCGCCTGCCACGGCGTCGCCTCGGTCTTCGGCGTCCTCGGCGGCACCAAGGGCGGCGAAAGCCTCCCGCTCGGCCAGTGGCCGGGCTGGTGGGCCGCCCTGATCCAACTGGTCGGCGGCGCCCTGGTGCTCCTCGGGGTCGGCACCAGGTACGCCGCCCTGCTGTGCTCCGGCTCGATGGCCTACGCCTACTTCACCGTCCACCAGGAGCACGCGCTGCTGCCGCTGCAGAACGGGGGCGAACCCTCGGTGATGTTCTGCTGGGCCTTCCTGGCCATCGCGGTCCTCGGCTCCGGACCCTACTCGCTGGACCGGCTGCTGAGGACCCGTCAGCCACAGGCGGCGCCCGACCCGGTCGAGGCGACCGCCGCACAGCCCACCACCGGCTGAGGCCCTCAGCCGTTCGCGAGGTGCCGCTCGACCGAGGCGACCTTGGCGGTGAGGCCGTCGGTGACCCCGGCCCGGTCGTCGATCTTGATGACCGTGCTCACCCGGTTGCTGTGCGCCTTCACCGCCTCGATCGCCGCCCTGATCACCGGCATCACCTCGTCCCATTCCCCCTCGATGCTGGTGAACATGGCGTCCGTGCGGTTCGGCAGCCCGCTGGCCCGGACCACCCGGACGGCCGCTGCCACCGCCTCCCCCACGTCCTCGCCGATCCCCAGCGGAGTCACCGAAAAAGCTGCGATCACGGTTCTGCGCTCCTTGTCACCCGACGGCACTGGTCGCGGCCCGGCCACTCCGGGCCGCGACCAGGTTAGGGTCCGCGCCGAGGATCGCGGCGCACGCCGTTGAGTGCCGTGTCCCCCGTCCCGGCGCTCCCGCGCCCCCGCCGCGGCCCCCGTCGGACGCCATGGACCCGGCGTGGCACCGACGGTACCCAGCCCCGCCCGCCGGGCCGACCTCGGGCACCGTCGCTCCACGGGCACTGCGCGGCGAATGCGCTTTCCGGCCCGGCGGCTCCGCTCCCCCGGGTGCACCGGCGCGAACGCGTTCCGGTGCGCGAGTCCGGCCGCGCAGCGCACTGCCCCGCCTTCCACATTCTGTTGAAGTGCCCCTTGACTCGCCACTGGACCCGACCCTACCGTGCTTTCCACATACAGAAACCGTTCTTCCGTATGGTGGAATTCAGGAGATGAGCCCTCCGACCCACTGCGGGCCGACGCAGGAGAGAACCGATGCCCCGTATGACAGCCGCCCGCGCGGCCGTGGAGATCCTCAAGCTCGAAGGTGCCGACGTCGCCGGCGTGCCGGGCGCCGCGATCAACCCCTTCTACGCCGCCCTCAAGGCCTCCGGCGGAATCAGGCACACCCTGGCCCGGCACGTCGAGGGCGCTTCCCACATGGCCGAGGGCTACACCCGCGCCAAGGCCGGCAACATCGGCGTGTGCATCGGCACCTCGGGCCCGGCCGGCACGGACATGATCACCGGCCTGTACTCGGCGATCGCCGACTCCATCCCGATCCTGTGCATCACCGGCCAGGCCCCGGTCGCCCGCCTCCACAAGGAGGACTTCCAGGCCGTCGACATCGCCTCGATCGCCAAGCCGGTCACCAAGGCCGCCACCACCGTCCTGGAGGCCGCGCAGGTCCCCGGCGTGTTCCAGCAGGCCTTCCACCTGATGCGCTCGGGCCGTCCCGGCCCGGTCCTGATCGACCTGCCGATCGACGTCCAGCTGACCGAGATCGACTTCGACCCGGAGGCCTACCAGCCACTGCCGGTCTACAGGCCGACCGCCAACCGGATCCAGATCGAGAAGGCCGTCGCGCTGCTCCAGGAGTCGGAGCGCCCGCTGATCGTGGCGGGCGGCGGCGTCATCAACGCCGACGCCTCCGAACTCCTGCTGGAGTTCGCCGAGCTGACCGGCGTCCCGGTGATCCCGACCCTGATGGGCTGGGGCATCGTCCCGGACGACCACGAGCTGAACGCCGGCATGGTCGGCCTGCAGACCTCGCACCGCTACGGCAACGAGAACTTCCTCGCCTCCGACTTCGTCCTCGGCATCGGCAACCGCTGGGCCAACCGCCACACCGGCGGGCTGGACGTCTACACGGCGGGCCGCAAGTTCGTCCACGTGGACGTCGAGCCGACCCAGATCGGCAAGATCTTCGCCCCCGAGCTGGGCATCGCCTCCGACGCCAAGGCCGCCCTGGAGCTGTTCGTCCAGGTCGCCCGGGAGCTCAAGGCGGCGGGCACCCTCAAGGACCGCGGCGAGTGGGCCGCCTCCACCCAGGCACGCAAGGCGCAGCTCCAGCGCCGCACCCACTTCGACAACGTGCCGCTCAAGCCGCAGCGCGTGTACGAGGAGATGAACAGGGCCTTCGGCCCGCAGACCCGGTACGTCACCACCATCGGCCTGTCGCAGATCGCGGGCGCGCAGATGCTGCACGTCTACAAGCCGCGGCACTGGATCAACTGCGGCCAGGCAGGCCCGCTGGGCTGGACCATCCCGGCCGCGCTGGGCGTCGCCACCGCCGACCCGGAGGGCCAGATCGTCGCCCTCTCCGGCGACTACGACTTCCAGTTCATGATCGAGGAGCTGGCGGTCGGCGCCCAGCACCGGATCCCGTACGTCCACGTGCTGGTCAACAACTCCTACCTGGGCCTGATCCGCCAGGCACAGCGCAACTTCGACATCGACTTCCAGGTCAAGCTGGAGTTCGAGAACATCAACGCGCCGGAGCTGGGCGTCTACGGCGTGGACCACGTCAAGGTCGCCGAGGGCCTGGGCTGCAAGGCGATCCGGGTCACCGAGCCCGAGGGCCTGCTGCCGGCCTTCGAGGAGGCCAAGAAGCTGGCCGCCGAGTTCCGCGTCCCGGTCGTGGTCGAGGCGATCCTGGAGCGGGTCACCAACATCTCGATGGCCGCCGCCGACATCGACAAGGTCAACGAGTGGGAGGAGCTGGCCACCCTCCCCGAGCACGCGCCGACCGCCATCAAGCCGCTGGCCGTCTGAGCCGGCCGAGGAGTGGGGGCGTGCGAGCCGCTCCGTACGCCCCCGCGCCCGCCGCACACCGGCGGCAGCGGACGGAACACCGGCGGGCCCGGCACGGTTGAGCCGTCCGGGGCCGCTACCGTGTGCCCGGGCGAGACCCGCTGCCCAACCTGCCGAAAGGACCCACCACCGTGAGCCTGTACGACATTCCGCTGCGCACCCTGGCGGGCGAGGCCACCTCGCTGGCCGACCACAAGGGCAAGGCGCTGCTGATCGTCAACGTCGCCTCCAAGTGCGGCCTGACCCCGCAGTACACCGGCCTGGAGAACCTCCAGAAGCGCTACGCCGGGCGCGGGTTCACCGTGCTGGGCTTCCCCTGCAACCAGTTCGCCGGGCAGGAGCCGGGCAGCGCCGAGGAGATCCAGAGCTTCTGCTCGACCGCCTACGGGGTGACCTTCCCGCTGTTCGAGAAGATCGACGTCAACGGTGACGACCGGCACCCGCTGTACCAGCAGCTCACCGAGGTCGCCGACGCCGAGGGCCAGGCCGGGGACGTCAGCTGGAACTTCGAGAAGTTCCTGATCTCCCCGGACGGCACCGTCGCCGCGCGCCTGCGTCCGCGCGTCGAGCCGGAGTCGGCCGAGGCGATCGCCGCGATCGAGGCCGTACTGCCGGCCTGACACCCGCCGGTCAGCGCTGGGGGCCGCCTTCGGGCGGCCCTCCGCCGTTACAGCAACAGCCGGGTTCCGGGCGGGAGTTCACCCTCACGGGCGGCGTCGCGCAGATGCGCCAGCAGGGTGTCGTGCAGCGCCTCGGCGGCGCGGGTGAGCGGCACCTCGTGGCCGTGCGCGACCGCGATGGTGCGGCCCAGACCGGGCCCGGCGAACGGGGTGACGGACAGGCCCGAGCGGGCCGCCACCATGCCCGGCACCACCGCCGGCCCGAGCCCGGCCCGCACGAAGCCCAGCACCGCGTCCATCTCGCCGCCCTCGACGGCGAACTCGGGCTCGAAGCCGGCCGCCCGGCAGGCCGCCAGCGCCGCCTCGCGCACGTCGTAGCCCTCCCGGAACATCACCAGCGGCCGCCCCCTCAGCTCCGCCACCCGCACCGGGCGCCGGGCGGGCCCGGCGGCCGAGACCAGCACCAGTTCCTCGTGCAGCAGTTCGGTGACGGCGAGGGCGGGCGCGGCCTCCCCGCTGGGCGGGGTGATGACCAGCGCGAGGTCCAGCTCGCCCGCCGCCAGCCAGCGCACCAGGTCCCGCGAGCCGCCCTCGCGCACGCCCAGCGCGACACCCGGGTAGCGGTCCCGGAACACCCGCAGCACGTCCGGCACCAGGCTGGTGCACAGACTCGGCGGCGCGCCCAGCCGGACCCGGCCGCGGCGCAGCTGCACCGTCTCCTGGACGGCCAGACGGGCGCTCTCGGTGTCCGCGAGGATGCGCCGGGCCAGCGGCAGCAGGGCGTCCCCCGCGTCGGTCAGGGCGATGTTGCCCCGGGTGCGGTGGAACAGTTCGGCCCCCAACTCCCTTTCCAGCGCCCGGATCTGCTGGGAGAGCGAGGGCTGGGCGACGTGCTCGGTCTCGGCCGCCCGGGTGAAGTGCCGGGTCTCGGCGACGGCCAGGAAGTAGCGGAGTTGCTGGAGCTGCACACGACCAGGCTACGCCGCGTCGATAGGCTCCAGCTATCGTCACCAGCCGCAGCATGTCTTGGACGCACCCTTGCCGCCCTCCCTACCGTTGCTGCCATGACAACCGCGACTCGGACGGCCCGGCATCCGTCCACCCTGGCGACCCTGTGGCGGTCGACCGTCGGCAAGAAGGCGGTCATGGCCGTCACCGGACTGGTCATGCTGCTGTACCTGGTCGCGCACATGCTGGGGAACCTCAAGGTGTTCTTCGGCCCCGACGACATCAACGGCTACGCCGCCTGGCTGCGCACCATCGGCCAGCCGTTCCTGGGCCACGAGTGGTTCCTGTGGATCGCCCGCCTCGCCCTGCTGGCCTCCGTCGTCCTGCACGGGGTGTCCGCGTACCAGCTCAGCCGCCGGGACCTCGCCGCCCGCCCGAGCAAGTACGTGCACCAGCGCCGCCGCGCCAGCTACGCGACCCGGACCATGCGCTGGGGCGGGGTGATCCTGGGCCTGTTCGTCGTCTGGCACATCCTCGACCTCACCACGCTCACCGTGAACCCGGTCGCCGAGCACGGCCACGTCTACCAGAACATCGTGGGCACCTTCGGCCGCTGGTACAGCGACGTGATCTACATCGTCGCGATGCTGGCCCTGGGCTTCCACATCCGGCACGGCTTCTGGAGCGCCGCGCAGACCCTCGGCGCCAACAACGCCCGCCGCGACCGGGCGCTGAAGCTGACCGCCAACGGGCTGGCGCTGCTGCTGACGGCCGGCTTCCTGTCCGTCCCCGTCGCCGTGATGACCGGAGTGGTGAAGTGAGCTACCAGGACTACACCCTCGGCGAGCCGATCGCCGACACCAAGGCCCCCGCCGGGCCGATCGAACAGCGCTGGGACCAGCGCCGGTTCGACGCCAAGCTGGTCAACCCGGCCAACCGGCGCAAGCACACCGTGATCGTGGTCGGCACCGGCCTGGCCGGCGGCGCGGCCGGCGCCACCCTCGCCGAACAGGGCTACCACGTCGTCCAGTTCTGCTTCCAGGACTCCCCGCGGCGCGCCCACTCGATCGCCGCCCAGGGCGGCATCAACGCGGCCAAGAACTACCGCAACGACGGTGACTCGATCCGCCGGCTGTTCTACGACACCGTCAAGGGCGGCGACTTCCGCGCCCGCGAGTCCAACGTGCACCGGCTCGCCCAGGTGTCGGTGGAGATCATCGACCAGTGCGTCGCCCAGGGCGTGCCCTTCGCCCGCGAGTACGGCGGCCTGCTGGACACCCGCTCGTTCGGCGGCGTTCAGGTCTCCCGCACCTTCTACGCCCGCGGCCAGACCGGCCAGCAGCTGCTGCTCGGCGCCTACCAGGCGCTCTCCCGGCAGATCGCCGCCGGGAACGTGGAGATCCACCCGCGCACCGAGATGCTCGACCTGCTGGTGGTCGACGGCCGGGCCCGCGGCATCGTCGCCCGCGACCTGGTCACCGGGAGGATCACCAGCTACACGGCGGACGCCGTCGTCCTCGCCACCGGCGGCTACGGCAACGTCTTCTACCTCTCCACCAACGCCAAGAACTCCAACGCCACCGCGATCTGGCGGGCCCACCGGCGCGGCGCCTACTTCGCCAACCCGTGCTTCACCCAGATCCACCCCACCTGCATCCCGCGCTCCGGCGAGCACCAGTCCAAGCTCACCCTGATGAGCGAGTCGCTGCGCAACGACGGCCGGATCTGGGTGCCCAAGGCCCAGGGCGACACCCGCCCGCCCGCGCAGATCCCCGAGGAGGAGCGCGACTACTACCTGGAGCGGATCTACCCGTCCTTCGGCAACCTGGTGCCCCGCGACATCGCCTCCCGGGCCGCCAAGAACGTCTGCGACGAGGGCCGCGGCGTCGGCCCCGGCGGCCAGGGCGTGTACCTGGACTTCGCCGACGCGATCCGCCGGATGGGCCGGGACGCGGTCGAGGCCAAGTACGGCAACCTCTTCGAGATGTACGAACGGATCACCGCCGAGGACCCGTACCAGGTGCCGATGCGGATCTACCCGGCGATCCACTACACGATGGGCGGCCTCTGGGTCGACTACGACCTTCAGACCAGCGTGCCCGGCCTGTTCGCGATCGGCGAGGCCAACTTCTCCGACCACGGCGCCAACCGGCTGGGCGCCAGCGCCCTGATGCAGGGCCTCGCCGACGGCTACTTCGTGCTGCCGCCCACCATCAACGACTACCTGGCCCGCAACCCGGTCGACGCGGTGCCCGCCGACCACCCGGTGCTCACCGAGGTCGAGGCCGAGGTCGAGGACCGGCTCAACCTGATCCTCTCCGTCGACGGCGACCGCACCCCGGACTCCTTCCACCGCGAACTCGGCGGACTGCTGTGGGACGAGTGCGGGATGGCCCGCGACGAGGCCGGGCTCAGGCGCGCGCTGGAGCGGATCCCGCAGCTGCGCGAGGAGTTCTGGCGCCGGATCAAGGTGCCCGGCACCGGACAGGAGCTCAACCAGTCGCTGGAGAAGGCCAACCGGCTGGTCGACTACTTCGAACTGGCCGAACTCATGTGCCTGGACGCGCTGCACCGCGCCGAGTCCTGCGGCGGCCACTTCCGCACCGAGAGCCAGACCCCCGACGGCGAGGCCGCCCGGCGGGACGAGGAGTTCTCCTACGCCGCCGCCTGGGAGTTCACCGCCACCGGCGAGCCCCCCGTCCTCCACCGCGAGGACCTCGAGTTCGAGCACGTCCACCCCACCCAGCGGAGTTACGCATGAACCTCACCCTGCGCATCTGGCGCCAGGCGGGCCCGGACGCGCCCGGCTCGATGACCACCTACCAGGTCAGCGGCATCAGCCCGGACATGTCCTTCCTGGAGATGCTGGACACCCTCAACGAGGAGCTGATCACCCGCGGCGACCAGCCCGTCGCGTTCGACCACGACTGCCGGGAGGGTATCTGCGGCGCCTGCGGCATGGTCATCAACGGCCAGGCGCACGGGCCCGAACGCACCACCACCTGCCAGCTGCACATGCGGCACTTCCGCGACGGCGACACCATCGACGTCGAACCGTGGCGGGCGGCCGCCTTCCCGGTGGTCAAGGACCTGGTGGTGGACCGATCGGCCTTCGACCGGATCATCGGCTCCGGCGGCTACATCACCGCCCCGACCGGCAGCGCCCCCGACGCGCACGCCACGCCCGTCCCCAAGGAGGCCGCGGACACCGCCTTCGAGCACGCCGAGTGCATCGGCTGCGGCGCCTGTGTGGCCGCCTGTCCGAACGGCTCGGCGATGCTGTTCACCTCCGCCAAGGTGGTGCACCTCAACGTGCTGCCGCAGGGCGCGCCCGAACGTGCCGCCCGGGCGCGGAACATGGTCTCGGCGATGGACGCCGAGGGCTTCGGCGGCTGCACCAACACCGGCGAGTGCGCCACCGCCTGCCCCAAGGGCATCCCGCTGCCCAGCATCGCGGCGATGAACCGGGAGTTCCTGCGGGCCGCCCGCGGCTGAGACTCCCCCTGATCGGTCGGCCCCTCGCTCTGGTGCTCAGGCGAGGGGCCGACACTGTTCCGCGGGGCGTGCGACGGCAGTTCACGCTCCCCGAACGGGTGGTGGATGGCCGCGAGCGGTGCTTGCCGACGGAGAATCGCGCTACGGTGGTGCTCCGCCACGGAAGGACGGCATATGCCCGAGGTTCAGTCCTGCTCCGGCTGCGGCGGGTCCGGGGGGACCCAGAAGACCGAGGCAACGGTCGAGCTGGACGAGGAAGGGAGCATGGTGCCCAGGGTTCACGACTACTGGTCGCCCTGCGGTCGGTGCCACGGATCCGGGACGGTGATCGTCGGATGAGACTGGTCTTCGAGTGCGTCGAGTGCGGTGGGCACTACCTGCCGCCCGAGGGCATGGTGTATCCGGACGGGCCGGCCTCGCCGGTCTGGTGCTCGCGCTGCCAGACGTCCAAGCGCACGGCGGGCCTGAGGGAGGACCCGGTGCTCGCCCGCGTCGCCCTGGCCGCCGCCCGGGCCGCCCTGGCCCGGCGCGCCGCCGAGGCCGCCGAGCCGGCCGCCGCCGGGCGCGGTGACGTACGGCCGTCCCGGCCCCCGCTGTCCCGCCGCGCGCGCTCCGGCCCGGGCGGGGTGCGCGGCAGACTGGGCTGAGCCCCTGGCCGTACCCAGCTGCCGGTCCTGATCAGCAGCTGATGAGCAGCCGGTCAGCAGCTGACGGGCGTCGGCCCCGGCGTCAGAACAGCGCCTCCTGGGTGTCCGGCTCCGGCGGGCGGACCCGCTCCTGGAGGGCGAGGCCGTCGGGGACGCGGCCGGTGACGGGCGTGAGCGCCCAGCCGGTGAGCCGGCGGGTGTCCAGCAGCAGCGGCCCGGAGCCGTCCGGCTGGTCGAGGAAGAGGTGCCGGCCCACCGGCGGGCGCAGCGTGCCCGCGATCACCGCGCCGGGGGCCAGGCCGGTGATCTCGCGGTAGACCTCGGGGGCGCCGTCGGCCAGGCCGAAGCGCTCCACGTGGTCCACCACCGGGCGGTCGGCGAGCAGTTCCACGGCGTGGCCCTTCAGCAGCCCGTGCGCCCGGGCACGGGCCTCGGTGAGCACCGTACGGCGGTGCGGGGCGTCGCCGTGGGACCACCAGTGGTCCGTCTTCAGCCGGGACTTGTAGCGCTCGCGGGCCATCCCCGAGGCGGCGACGGTCAGTTCGGCGCGGCGCACCGCGGGCAGGCCGCCGCGCGCGGTGAACGCGTAGGCCAGCGCGCCCTGTTCGAGCAGTCGGCTGTCGCCGCGCTGCTCGGCGGTCAGGCCGACCTTCAGCAGGCCCTCGCCGAACCAGGCGAGGTAGAGCAGGTAGGTGCGGCCGTCGTCCAGGATCTGGTCCCGGGCGAGGGCCAGACCGCGGTCCACGCTCTGGCAGGCCGGGCACTGGGTGGCGCCGCCGTCCGGGGCGATCTCCGCGTGGTGCGGGCAGGGCGTGCGCTCCGTCGCCCCGGCCAGCCAGGCCCCGGTGCAGCGGCGCGGGCCGCCGAGCAGCCAGCCGACCTCCGTACCCGGCGCGACGGCGCGCTCGTGCACCCGGCCGCCGCGCACGGCACCGAGCAGTGCCCGGCCGTCGTGCCAGCTCAGGCCGGTGGAGATCCAGCCGGCCGGCCGCTCCGGGTGCTGGGGTGCGGGGATCGTCACGGGCAGCCCTCCCTGTGGGTGTACGACCCGGCCGAGGCTACCCGCTGCCACTGACAACGACCGCATCCCGGAGCATGCGGGGCCCGGAAGCCGGTGGCGCCGAGCGCTTGCTAGCGTCCGGGCCATGACCGACTCACCGACCCCGGACGACCTCGCCCGCACCCTGCGCCTCGCCGTCGACACCCTGGCCGGGGCCCCGGCCGGCGCGGACTGGTCGCGGCCCGCCGGCACGCTCGGCTGGAGCTGCTGGGAGACCGTCGAGCACCTCGCCGACGACCTCCTCGCCTACGCGGCCCAGCTGGGCCCGGCACGGCCGCCACGTGACCGGTACGTGCCCTTCGTGGCGACCCGCCGCTCCCCCGGCGCCCCGAACAACTTCGTCCGGGCCGACCCGGCCGACGGGGTGTCGGGGCTGCTCGAAGTGCTGGACGCGAGCGGCGGGTTGATGGTCGCCGTCGCCCGGGTCGCGCCGCCGGACGCGCGTGCGTACCACCCGTGGGGCCTGGCCGACGCGACCGGCTTCGTGGCCATGAGCCTGGTCGAGACCCTGGTTCACCTCCACGACGTCAGCCAGGGCCTCGGCCTCGCCTGGGACCCGCCCGCCGAGGTCTGCGCCCGGACCCTGGTCCGGTTGTTCCCCGACGTCCCGCCCGTCGACGCCCCCTGGCCCACCCTGCTGTGGGCGACCGGCCGCACCGCCCTCCCCGGCCGGCCGCCGCGCACCGACTGGCGCTGGTACGCCGAAGTCCGGGGCTGAGCGCGGCGCCCGCTGACCGAACGCCAGGTGCCCGGCGGCGCCTGCGCGCCCGTTCTCTTCCGCAGGTCGCGGACGCTTGGCCCGTCGGGGCGTCCACGTTCTATTGTGGCGGGCGCGGTCGAGGTGTCGCCGGGAGGCGGCGCGGGGCGGCCGGGTCGGTGTGAGGGCGAAGGGGTGGCTCGTGGCGGGGCGGCGGAACAGCGGGGTGCTGACGGTCTGGGCGGAGGCGCAGCGGCAGCAGCAGCGCCGGGAGGAGGCCCGGTGGCGTGTCGAGGCGGCGGAGTTGCGCCGGCACGAGCGCGCGCAGCGCGAGGCGCAGCGGGCGGCCGCCCGGGACGAGCGGGAGGCGCAGCGCGCGTACCAGCAGTCGCGGGAGGCGGAGGCGGCCCGGCGGACCGCCGAACTGGACGGCCGGGTGGCGGAGTTGCGCGGGTTGCTGGCGGCCGGGCTGGCCGCGCCGGCGTTCGGTCCGCAGTCGCTGCTGGCGCCGCGCCCGGTGCCGCCGTTCGATCCGGGGCCGCTGGGCGAGCCGGTGCCGATGCCGGACCAGACCTCCGCCGAGTACCACGTGCCGCCGCCGGATGCCGCGCAGGCCCGCAACGCCGGGGTGCGCCGGCAGTACGAGCAGTACCTGGCCCGGGCCCGGGCCCGGTTCGAGCAGGACTGGTACGCCGCGCAGGCGCAGGAGGCGGACCGGCAGCGCCGGCTGGCCGCGTACCACCAGGAGTACCTGGTGTGGGCGGAGGGTTTCCGGCGCCAGGAGGCGGAGCGCGGGGCCGGCACCGAGGAGTTGCTGCGGCGGCTGCGGGCGGGTGACCCGGAGGCGGTGCAGGAGTACTTCACGGCGGGTCTGTACGCCTCGGCGGCCTGGCCGGAGGGCTTCCCGCACCGGCTGGTGGCGGCCTGGGAGGTGTCGAGCCGTCAGCTGGTGGTGAACTGGGAGCTGCCCGGTCCGGACGTGGTGCCGGCGGCCGTGCGGGTGCGGTACGTGAAGTCGGACGACCGCGAGGCCGAGGTGGCCCGTCCGGCGACGGAGCGCAAGGCGCTGTACCGGGAGGTGCTGGCGCAGTCGGCGCTGCGGGTGGCGGCGGAGCTGTTCCGGGCGGACCGGGACGGGATGCTGGACTCGGTGGTGCTGAACGGCTTCGTGCTGGGCATCGACCCGGCGACCGGCCGGGAGGCGGAGCGCTTCCTGTCCACGCTGACCGCGACCCGGGCCGAGTTCTCCGGGCTGGCGCTGGACCGGGTGGCGCCGGTGGAGTGCTTCCAGGGCCTGGGCGGCAAGCTGTCGGCGCGGCCCGAGCGGCTGGACGAGGTGAAGCCGGACCGGCTGCCGGAGTCGGTGGGCGGGAACCTGGCCGGGCACTTCGGCGGGGACGAGCCGGACCTCTTCGAGATGGATCCGCTGGAGTTCGAGGACCTGATCGCCGAGCTGTTCCGGCTGCGCGGTTTCCGCGTCATGACCACGGCGCGCAGCGGCGACGTGGGGGTGGACGTGGTGGCCGAGGACCTGGACCCGGTGACCGGCGGCAAGATCGTGATCCAGGCCAAGCGCTACAAGAAGACGGTGCCGCCGACAGCCGTGCGGGACCTGGAGTCCACCGTGCGCCACCACGGCGCGATCAAGGGCATCCTGGTCACCACGGCGGGCTTCGGCCGCGGCTCGTACAGCTACATCGAGGGCAAGCCGCTGACCCTGGTGAGCGGGCCGGAGCTGGTCGAGCTGCTGGCGGAGCAGGGCCTGCGCGGCCGGCTCGGCGGCGGACCGGGCGGGGGAGCCGAGCCGGGGCCGCTGCCGAAGGAGGCCGAGCCGGCCGTACCGCAGAGCAGCCTCACGGTCAGCTGGCAGAGCCGTACGGCCGGCGGCGACCCGGTGGAGCTTGACGTCACCGCGTTCCTGTGCGCCGGCGGCCGGGTGCTGAGCGACGAGCACTTCGTGTTCTTCAACAACCCGCAGGACCCGGACGGCGCCGTGCGGTTGCACCCGACCCGTTCGGTGCCGGGCGAGCCGGCCCGGGCGGCGCGGCTGAGCCTGGACCTGCACCGGCTGCCGGCCGCCGTCGACGAGGTGGTGCTCGCGGTCTCCACCGAGGAGGAGGAGCCACCGGCGCTGCCGCTCGGCTACGTGTACGGGCTGGCCGTCGCCGCCGAGTACGGTCCGGGCGCGGCCGGGCCGGCCAAGTGGCCGGGCGCCAACGGCGGTATCCCGGACTCGGCGATGCTGCTCGGCAGCTTCCGGCGGGCGGACGGCGGCTGGCAGTTGGTGCCCTCGGCACGGGCGGTGACGAACGGTCTGGCCGGGCTGGCGACGGCTTTCGGCGTCGCGGTGGAGTGACCGGCGGCGACGCGGACCTCGGGGGATCTGTCATACCTGAGGAGGAGAGCGCCCCCGCCGCGCCACCGGGTCGGCGGGGGCCCACCGTCCCCTCGGCATACGCATCGGGCCCGAACCACTTGGGAGGATGGGTCGGTAGGAAAATCCGATCCGTTCCCGTCCGTTCCCAGGAGTCCACGTGAGCTTCCCCGCAACCGCCGTCCGCACCGGTCTGGCGGCCGCCCGCGCCACCGGTCTGAACAAGGTCTACGGGGAGGGGGAGACCC
>CBJMI02800__coassemble_515_pt1 | contig 37597 bp, 36 predicted proteins | sample CBJMI02800__metabat2_low_PE_003 | metagenome-assembled genome bin CBJMI02800
TGGGGCGGTGCCGTGCTTGGGCTCGGTGGCGGGGTGCGGGTCCGGGTGAGAACGCGGGCGGGCGTGGAGCGCTCTACCGCACCAGGTCACAGGGTGGGGCGGGAACGGGGAAAGTCGTCCGTGTGGGCGTGTGTGGTGGGTTGGCTGAGAACCGTGAGCGGCGCGGACGGTTGGGCCGGGGCGGGTGGGCCTGCGGGCCTGGTGGATGTGGATGTGGATGGGCGGGCGGGGTTCGAGGCGGTGTTCCTCGATCCGGTCGGCCAGGAGGTGCGGCAGCGGTGGGAGGACGCCTGCGTGGCGGTGGCGTTCGAGGACCTGGCGCCGGTGTCCGGGTTCCCGGTCGTGCCGGGGCGCAGGTGGGGGCCGGGGCTGTGGTGGTCGGCGACCACCGGACGGCACGTGGTCGCCGGGTCCAGTGCGATGCGCGCCCAGCTGATGGTTCTGGACCGCGACCCGTTCGTGGTGGGTCTGGCCGGGCGGCCGGTGCGGCTGGTGTGGCGCGATGGGCGGGGCGGGGCGGGGTCGTGGGTGCCGCAGCTGTTCGCCCGGTACGCGGACGGCACCGCCCTGCTGGCCGACTGCCCGGGGCATGCGGACGCGGGCGGTGAGCGGGCGCTGCGCGGCGCGCAGGCGGCCCGGGCGGCGTGCGGCCTGGTCGGCTGGCGCTACCGGCGCCTGGAGCCGCTGGATGCGGTGCCGGCGGCGAACCTGAGGTGGCTGGCCGGCTACCGCCACCCGCGCAAACCAGGGCAGCCCCGGGGACGCGGACGCGCTGTTGGAGGCGTTCGCGCGGCCGAGGCCGCTCCTGGAGGGCGTTCAGGCGGTCGGCACCCCGATGACGGTCCTGCCCGCCGTCTTCCACGCCCTGTGGCACGGGTCCCTGACCGTGTCGCTGGACTCGCCCCTGCACCAGGGCGTCCTCGTCGGCCCGGGACCCGTACGGGCCGTGGCTGGGAGCGGCGGGATGGGGACGGCCGGGGTGGCCGGCGATTGTGGCGGGGGTGGGGTGTGAGCGCGGTGGCACGAGGGCGTGGCGGGCGGCCGGTGCTGGCGGTCGGCGGGCAGGTCCGCTTCCGGGGGTTGCGCTGGCAGGTCGTCGGCTTGGCCGGCCAACGCGTCCACCTGGTTGCCGAGGAGGGGGAGGAAGTGGTGCTGGCCGGGCACCTGTTCGCCGACCCCACGTTCACCCTCATCGGCCCCGAGACCGGCCAGAAGGCGCAGGCGGCGCCGCAGTGGGGCCTGTTCGAGACCGCCCCGGCGGCGGCCAGGGAACGGGCGCTGGCGTGGCGCCGACACATCCGGGAGGTGGAGACCGGCCACCCCGACGGCGCCGAGGCCGGCTTCGTGGCCAAGGAGTGCTACGACCCGAAGCGGTACACCCTCGCCGAGCGTGAGCGGGCCAAGGCCGACGAGCTCACCGCGCTCGGCTTCGGGAAGGTCAGCCGCTCCACGGTGCAGAAGATGCGGCTGGACTACCGCAAGCAGGGTTTGTGGGGGCTGCTCGACCACCGCACCACTCGCGCACCGAGCCTCGCGGGGCGCACGGACGAGCGGGTCGTGGCCGCGGTGAAGGAGGCGATCCGGCGCCGGCGCGGCCGCTCCAAGGGCACCGTCAAGGCCCTGTTCCCCGTCGCGGCCAGGATCCTCACGGAGCGACATGGGGACGCGGTCGCGATGTGCTCCCAGGCCACCTTCTACCGGCTGGTCGCCGCCCTCACCGACCCGCGCGAGGACATCCACGGCCGCGGAGACGGTATCCCCGGCCCGCGGGAGGGGCGGGCGTTCACCCCGACCGTCGCGCTGCGCCCGGGCGAGCAGGTCCAGATCGACACCACCCGCCTGGACGTCCTCGCAGTCTTCGACGACGCCACCCTGGGCCGGCCCGAGCTGACGATCGCCGTCGACGTCGCCACCCGCTCCATCCTGGCCGCCGTGCTGCGCCCGCACAGCACCAAAGCCGTCGACGCCGCGCTGCTGCTCGCGGAGACGGCCGTCCCCCACCCCGCCCGCCCCACCTGGCCGAACATCCTGCGATTCGCCCGCTCCTCCATCCTCCACCGGGAGGAACTGCTGTCCGTCGACGACCGCCTGCAGGGCGCTGCGGCACGGCCGGTGGCGGTGCCGGAGACGATCGTCGTCGACCGCGGGAAGATCTACCTCTCCGAAACGTTCACCGCCGCCTGCCAGAGCCCGGGGATCAGCGTGCAGCCCGCACCGCCGCGCGCCCCGACCGCGAAGGGCATCGTGGAGCGTACCTTCGGCTCCCTCAACACCCTGCTGTGGCAGCACCTGCCCGGCTACACCGGCTCCAACATCCTCGAGCGCGGCCGCGACGTCGAACAGCACGCCTGCTACAGCGTCGCCCAGCTGCAGGACCTCCTCGACGAATGGCTCGTCCACTGGCACCACCGCCCCCACAACGGGCTGCGCCACCCCGTGCTGCCGAAGACACGGCTGACACCCATGGAGATGTGGGGCGCGCTGACCGCCGTCTGCGGGTACGTGCCGGTCCCGCTGACCGGACGGGACTACCTGGAGCTGCTGCCCGTACGCTGGCTCACCATCAGCGACCACGGCATCCGCCTCGAGCAGCGCACCTACGACCACGACCTCCTCGGCCCCCACCGCGGCCAGCCCTCCCCCATCGCCGCACGGGGCGGCCGGTGGGAGGTCCACCACAACCCCCACGACCTGCGCCAGATCTGGATCCGCTTACCCGGCCGTGACGACCTGGTCGAGATCCCCTGGATCCACCGCGACCACGTCCACCAGCCCTTCGATGACCGCACCTGGGACCACATCCGCGCCACCGCTCTACGCCGCGGCGACCACGACCAGCACGAAGCCGACCTCGCCCAGGCCCTCGACGACCTGACCCGCCGCGCCGCCGCCGGCCACGCCACCCGCACCGAACAAGCCCTCCTCACCCGCGCCCAACCCGCCCGCATCCCCCACCCCACCACCACCGGCCAGGACACCGCGCAGCCGGCACGACCGGTGCCAGAGCGCGCGAGCCCGCCAAGGCGGCGGACCGCGGCCGGACGAACCACGCACGGCCCCGGCCCCGAGGACGGCCCGAGCGCGCGTGGCAGGGGCACGGACAGCTGGGAGGACACCGAGAGCCTGGAGGGCCTGGACACCGAACCCGACACCAGCCAGTGGCCCGACGACGAAGACGACGACGGCTGGACCGACGAAGGGAACAGCGAACCGACCAGCGGCCGCTCCCCCGCCCCGCCCTACACCGGCCTCGGCCTGTGGAACGCCCACCAGGAAGCCGAACGATGGTGAACACCCACCACCACACCCCCAGGCCAGGCAGCAGCCGACGACGCCGCCTCCCCCGCACCGAACCGACCACGGCACGCCGGAACCGGGCGCAGCAGGGCCGTGCCGCAGCGTTGCGCGGCCGCACCGGGGCGGTGCGGCGCCGCCGGCCGGGCCACCAAGCGCTCCCCGGCACCCCGGTGCCCGCCGGGGCCGGGCGCACCGTGACCGGCCCTGGCCCGCGCCCCGGCGAACGGGACCGGGTCGGATCCGGAGCGAAGGCCGGTGACTCGCGGGCCGTCGTCACACCTCACCGTGCTCCGGCGGGCACCGGGGAAACGGGGCACCGGCGATGAACAGCACCGGCCCCAACACCTCCGGCGCCACGCACGCCACAGCCGCCGGGGCGGAGTCGGCGCCGTACGCGGTCGACACCTGGCACGGCTTCCAGACCTTCGCCACCACTCCCGCCCTCGCACCCCCCGCACCCGGGGAACCGGAGCGCAGCATGGAGGAGCGCCTGGCCTACCACTCCGCGTTCGTCACCGTCCGCACCCCTGCCATCGACACCCTCGCGCTCAGCGTGCGGCGTCTGATGCTCCTCGGCAGGTATCAGCGCACCACCGCCCGCCCCAGCCTGATCCTCACCGGGCCCGCCGCCACCGGGAAGACCACCGCCCTGCTCGAAGTCGGCCGCACCTGCCACCTCGCCCACATGCGCCAACACCCCGCCCCACCCGGGAACGGGCAGCCGGCCGTGCCCGTCGCCTACGTCCTCGTGCCGCCCGGGGCGAGCGCGAAGACCCTCATCGCGGGCTTCGCCCGCTACCTCGGCATCCCGACCACCGCACGCACCACCCAGGCCCAGCTCATGCAGGCCGTCTGCCACACCTACAACACCGCCGGCGTGCGCCTGGTGTTGATCGACGAGATCCACCGCCTCAACCCCCGCACCACCACCGGCGCCGAAGCCGCCGACCTCCTCAAAGACCTCACCGAACGCATCGGCGCGACCTTCGTCTACGCCGGCATCGACGTCACCACCACAGCGTTGTTCACCGGAGTCCGCGGCGCGCAACTCGCCGCCCGCGCCAGCCTCGTCGAAACCGGCGCCCTACCCGCCCGCCTCGGCAACCGCCGCCCCTTCACCGACCTCGTCACCGACCTCGAAGCAGCCCTCGACCTCCAGCGGCACCGAATGGGCACCCTGCCCCGCCACGCCTCCTACCTCCACCAGCGCACCGCCGGACGTATCGGAAGCCTTAACCGCCTCATCCGCGAAGCCGCCCTTACCGCGATCCTCGACGGCACCGAACGCATCACCCGCACCACCCTCGACAGCGTGCGCCTGGACCACCAAGCCGAAACCCACCCCACACCCCACCCCCGCAGGCAGGCCCGATGAAGGCGGGGACACCAGCCACCGAAACCGGCTGAGAAACCCTCAGAAACAGCGAGAACGCGGCCCGGCACCATCCGCCCCCGTACCCGAGATAAGCCGAGAACACCCCGAGATCAATGAGAACAGACCCCGGCAAGCGCCCGGACAGCCCCCACAACACCCCACCTGACCAGCCAAAACAGCCCTGACCAGCCAAAACGTGGAAACAGCCATTACGACACTCCACACCCCTCAACACCGGCAACCCCACTCACAAAACCCGCGATACTCCCAGCTCACAACCACAACCCACACCCACCAACCCCCACCCACCCGCTCTCACCCCACCCACAAAACCCCAGCCCACACACCACCCCACATCCCAACTACCCCCCCCCTCAAACCTCAATCGGTGCGCGCGGCCGGGGCACACCGCACGGTGCGGTGCGCGCGCGGTCCGCGCGGTGCGGTGCGGGCTACCAGGTCAGGTGCCGGCCGAGCGCCGGGCGCAGCAGGGCGGGTGCGTCGGCGGAGGTGGCGCAGCGCAGGGGTTCGCTGCTGGCGGCGTTGGTGACGATGCGGCTGTCGATCAGGGCGACCCAGGTTCCGCGTTCGACGTCGTACAGCTCGATCCGGCCGACCGGGCGGCCTTCATGCTGGAGCTCCTGGACGCCCGGGGCACCGGGCCAGGTCAGGTGGACCGGATCCTCGCCGAGGGCTTGGGAGCGATGGGGGGTGCCGAGGCCGCGGGCGCTGGGCGCGCTCCAGCTGGTCGGGCGTTTGAGGGCCAGGCGCGGCGCGGCCGGGGCCGGGCGCTCGCGGTAGGAGCGATGCAGGGTGTCCAGGGCCTCGCCGGGCTCGCCGTGGGTGCGGGGCCGGCCGGGGTCGGCAGTGATGACCAGTGCCCGGCGCTCGTCCGGGTTCAGTAGCGCGATCCACCCGGGCAGGCCCCACCCGCCTTTCGGCAGCGGGTTGATCCGGCCGATCGCCGCCCCGTCACACAGCAGTTGGTGGACGCGCTCCACCCCCGGCCCCGCCGGTCCGGCGAACCCGCCGATCGTGCCCGTCGCCCTGGTGGCCAGGCCGGACCGGGCTGCGAGACCGCTGATCACGATCGCCCGCCGCCCGCTCGCGATGCCGGCTTCCTCCGCGCCCACGACGGCACGACGACCGCGGTTGGCGTGCCCGGACCGGTCACGCACGGGACGCGAGGTGCCGCCAGTCGTTCCACGTGTCGAGCCGCTTCCGATAGGCCGCCTCGACCACCGGCCAGGGGTAGGTGCCGAGGAAGAGCCGCAGGGGAGGTGCGTCGGTGTCGACGAGTTCGAGGACGACGGCGGCCGTGTCCCGAGCGTCCTGGGGCGTACGGGCGGAGGCACCGGCCCGGCGCGCGGCGCGGACGGGTTCGTAGACGGGGAGCGGCTCGGTGTGCACGGCGCAGGCCCCGGACCAGTCGGTCCCGTAGGGGCCGGGTTCGACCAGGGTCACGTGGATCCCGAAGGGGGCGACCTCCTGAGCCAGGGCCTCGCTCATCCCCTCCAGGGCCCACTTCGAGGCGTTGTACAGCCCGAGCGTGGGGAACGCGGCAAGGCCACCGAGGCTGGAGACCTGCGGGATGTGACCGCTGCCCTGGCCCCGCAGGTACGGCAGGGCCGCCTGCGTCACCCACAACGGGCCGAACGGGTTGGTGTCGAGCTGGGCGCGGGCCTGTTCCTCGGTGGTCTCCTCGACCATGCACCTCGGCGTGAGCAACGCGACAGCGGAACAGGTCGCCGAGGCACGCTCGATAGCGCCGATCGTGTGCGTGCAGAACATGTACAACCTCGCCCACCGCCACGACGACGAGCTCATCGACGAACTCGCCGAGCAGGGCATCGCCTACGTGCCCTTCTTCCCCCTCGGCGGCTTCACCCCGCTGCAGTCCTCGGCGCTCACGGCCGTAGCCTCCCGGCTGGACGCGACGCCGATGTCGGTCGCCCTGGCCTGGCTGCTGCGGCGCTCGCCGAACATCCTGCTGATCCACGGCACCTCGTCGGTGGCGCACCTGCGCGAAAACGTCGCCGGCGCGGGACTCCCGCTCTCCGACGACGATCTCGCCGAACTCGGCAAGATCGGCTGCTGATTCCACGGCGCTCCCCAGCGAGTGGGCCGCAGCGGCCGCGGGGTGCTCGGGGCGGCGGCGCCGCGTGTCGATCCCACGGCGGGTCGGTCAGCCGTGCTGGAAGAACGGGCACAGGTCTCCCAGTGATCACGGAGGCCTGTGTCCGCCTCACTACCGGGAATCCCACCGCGCCGATCCGCGCAGCTTCGCAGGAGCGAGAGCAGCTGCCGATGCCGATGCCGACGGGCACGTGCCGGAATGTGGGCCAGTTCCTTCGAGCGCCCCGTGTGCGCCCAGACGATCTCGTTGTCGGGGTAGTGCGCGAGGATCTCCGTCAGTTCGTCTCCGCCTGCAGCGTCCGCGTTGCGCTCTGCGCGGCATGTTCCACTCCGCCTCGCAGGAGGACTTCGCCCAGCAGTGTGATGTGGTGCAGCACTGTGCCGCCTTGTCGCTGTTTGGTGGTGAGGCCGGCGTCGGCCAGGATGCTGGCGTGCTGGCTGGCAGTGGCCGGGGCGATGCCGAGCGCGGCGGCCAGGTCGCTGGTGCTGAGCGGGCCGCCCGCGGCCAGGGTGTCGAGCGCGACGGCCCGGGTCCGGCCCAGCAATGCGGTCAGCGCCGGTGGCGGGCCGACCCGGTCATCCGTGAGCGGCAGCCGGTCGGCCGGCAGGGGGTAGATGAGCACGGGCGGGTCTTTTGGACGCTCGAAGCCGGCGATCACCAGGCGGCCGGACGCGAAGACGGCCGGTTGAAGCACCAGGCCGCGGCCCGCCAGGGGAAGCTCGGTCACGCAGGGCGACGACATCGGCAGGCTCAGGACAGGTGGCTTCCACCGGGCGGCCGGGTGCAGTGTGGCCAGTACCGCGTTCAGGCCCCCGGTGGCCAGCTGCCTCGTCCGGTACTGGTGCTCCGCGGCCACCACAGCGTCGATCTGCTCCCAGTACGGCGTGATTGCCGCCGACTGGTACTCCGCCGTGAGGTCGCCGAGCAGCACACGTGACCGGTGGTCACCGTTCGCCAGGTCCCTGGCGAACGGTGTCAGCCGGCGCAGGCGGCCCAGCCCTCGCAGATAGCCGCGACCGTCCCGGTCCATCCCGTCGGCCGTGGCCTCGGCCGTGTCCCGGCCCCCCTCTGGGCGCGCGATCAGGAATTCCGGAAGGTCGGTTGCCGCAAACAGGTCGAACAGCATGGCCGAACGCGGCTTCCAGCGCCGCCCGAGTTGCTCGTGCCACTTCCCGAGCCTGCTCTCCGGCCGGCGGGTCGCCAGCAGGTGGAGACTCAAGGACAGTTCCGCGGACATGTCGGCGGCCGGCGCGACCCGGGTGAGCGCCAGATCCCGGTCGGTGAAACGGATCCTCAGCACCTGCTGATCCTGACCCCGCCAGACAGCCGCGGCAAGGGATTCGTCGAGAGACGAATCCCTTGCCGCAAGGAGGCGAGGTGACGCGACGTCATCGGCAGCGAGAGACCGCACCGGCTCTGCAACGGCTCCGGAAGACCCGCTGCAGAGCCGGGAACTATCGAACTCCGTGGCCGGGTCGTCGAGCGGCATCACCCACACGTGTGCGGCGCTCCCGGCGACCGCGATCCCGTGGGCGGCGAGCGGCACGGGAACCGGGCCGGTGCCGGTCTCGCCGGAGGACGACTGGGCCTACGGGTGCTCGACCTGGGACGGCTCCCCGCGGTTCGTCGACACCCCGGTGGCCGCCCCGCCCGCTCCCTGCGCGCCGCCGCGCGGCGCGCGGCGGCGCAGGGGTGAAGAGGATCCAGTGGCCCCAGGTGGTGAAGGCCAGGATGTGGGAGAGGGCCGTGATGATCCCGCACGTGCTCCCGGCCAGGAGGTACTCCCGGGGTGAGGGCGGTGGGCCGATCCAGCAGCCTTTCCGTGTGCTCCCCGGGAGCGCGATGGCGATCGAGGCCACCGGGGCGACGGGCAGGGCCTGGCGGATGAGGGTGGCGCGGTTGACGGCCGGCAGATCCGCGGGGTGGCGGCGGACCGCGGATCCACGGGTGCCTCCGGGGCGGCCCGGCCGCCCCGGTCCGGCACCCGCTCGGTGCGCAGGGTGGGCGAGAGCGGGCGGGGTGCGGTCCGCCGGGTGTCCTGGATGTCGGCCCCGGCGTGGGCTCGGCGTCCCTCGGTGGTGGGGCCGTGCCAGTCCAGGCACATCACGGTGGCATCGTCCTGGAGCTGGCCGTCGCAGGCCTCGGTGACGGCTGCGACCAGGGCGCGCACCACCTCTCGCGGATGCTCGGTGGCGGTGGCGGCCATGAGGGCGACCAGGTCGACGGAGCGCGCGCGGCGTTCCTGCATCCCGTCGGTGTAGAGCAGCAGCCGGTCGCCGGGGCGCAGGTCGATGTCCTGCACCCGGTAGCGGTCCTGCGCTTCGATGCCGAAGGGCAGGTCGGGGCGCAGGGGGACTTCTTCGACGGTGCCCTCGCGCAGCCTCAGCGGGTGCGGATGGCCGGCGTTGACGAGCTGCGCCGCACTTCCGTCCAGGGCGATCCGCAGGAGCTGGCCGGTGGCCAGGACTCCGGGTTTGTGTTCGAGGAGGGAGTGGTGGGCGTGGTCGGCCTGCTCGGCCAGGGAGGCTGCGACGCGGCGGGCGCCCCGGGAGGCGTTGACGAGGATGGTGGCGATGAGCGCGGCGTTGAGGTCGTGGCCCATGGCGTCGGTCAGGGACAGGTGCAGGGTCTCGCGGTCCAGGGCGTAGTCGTAGGTGTCGCCGGCGACGCTCTCGGCGGGCACCAGGGCGCAGGCCAGGGTGAACTGCGCGGCCTCGCAGCAGGGCGCGGTGGGCAGGAGCTGGCGCTGGATCTCGGCGGCCAGACTGACGGGGGCGGTGCGCTGGGCCCAGTGGTAGAGGGCGGTGAAGCGGCGGTCGGTGACCACGATGTAGGCCAGGGCGTGGGCCGCCTGCTCCACCTGCTCCAGCGTGTCGTCACCGACCTCGGCGGCTTCGGGGAGGGAGAGTTCCAGGAAGCCGATGGCGTCGCCGCGGTTGGTGACGGGGGCGATCACGCGGTGCCCGTGCCCGCTGGCGTCGTCCGGGGCGCGGACCAGTTCCTGGGTGCGCAGGACCTGCTCGTAGAGGCTGCCGGTGAGCCGGATCCGCTCGGTGCCGCGCCCGTGCGCGGTGGTGGCGTCCTCCGCCACCCGCACCACGCTCTGGCCGATCAGGTCGAGGAACAGGAAGGAGACGTACCGGGCGCCGAACCGCTCACGCAGATCACACGCCACCACGTCCAGGGAGTCCACCGGCGCCGCCGCCTCGGCCGCCGCCAGCACTTCACCCAGCACCATCCGCTCCCGCGCCACGTCAGCCTCCTCGAAGGTCCGGAACCCCCGCCTTCCCGCGACGGCCCCAGGGATTCCGGCCTTGCGCAGCGTGACCACCCTGGTGCCGGCGCCGCGCGCAGGAACTCGCCGTCACCGTGCCGCGGGCCGGCCGGGCGAAGGCCTGGCACCTCACCGCGTCCGGCTCCGCCGTCACCGCCACCTTTTTCCGAGGTCTTGCGGGTGGAGGCGAGGATGAACAGCACCCTCCGGCCGTAGTGCACGGCGGAGACGACCAGCGGAGGGTTGTCGTGGCCCATGTCCTCCTGGTTGACGCGTTTGCGGCTGATCTTTCAGGATTCGCCGCCCCAGGCGCGGTACGTGGCCGATGATGTGATCTGTTCGGCGCCGGGATGGGCGGGCCGGAGCCGGGGGAAAGGGACCGCTTGTGGAGATCGTCAGCAGCACCGGACTGGACGGCCTGCCCTGGCCGGAACTGCTGCCCGACCGAAGCCCCGTGCTGGTCTTCCCCGCGCACCCCGCACGCCTGCCCGTCCCCGAGGACGGCTGGGCCGGCTGCGAGGCCGCCCGCACCTTCCCGGCCGCCCCGCAGCCCGGCTGGTCCGCCGTCATGGCCGGCACCCGGCTGACCATCCACCGCCCGGGCGGTGCGATCTGGTTCGACGGCGAGATCACCGCCACCCGGGAGTGGCACCGCCGCCTGCGCGACCAGCACACCCTGCTGCTGATCACCGGCGCCTTCACCAGCGCCTTCGACCTGCGCCCGGCCGCCGCGGCCGGCCGGCTCCTGCTGCTCACCACCCCGGTCGGGCACACCGGCAACCCCTGATCCGAGCAGGCACGACCCGCCCCCTCGGTGACGGGGCGTCAGCAGGCCCCGCAGCCGGAGTCCGGTTGAGGCAGCCGGCCGGATCGTGGTGGTGGGCCGGGGCATGCCGGTCGAGGACCGCGACGGCCGGGCGGCTCGGCACGGGCCGCACGTTCTGTGGCAATTCGCCCACCACCTGTCATGTCCATGACTATCATGGGCGGGGCGCCACGCCCGATGCACGCCCGCCGAAGACGTCCATCCCACACCTGGAGACCTCGTGAATTCCACCGTTTCCCGGCGACAGCGCCTGTACGCTCCCACCGCCGCCGGCCTTGCGCTGTTGTGTTCCGTCGCCCTCGGCGCCGCGACACCGGCGCAGGCCTTCAGCGGGGACAACCACGAGAAGGTCACCCGGGCCGCCCTGGGACCCGGGGGCTGGCACCCGAACTCGCTGACGGCGATGGCGGACGGGAACTCGGGCGCGATCGTCGCCAACGACCACGGCGAGTACTTCGGCATCGGCAAGCTCCACTGCGACAACGCCGACTACCTCGACCCCCGGTACGACAGCCGCTACCCCCGCACCCGTGCGCAGGCCGATGCCGAGATCATCGACTGCGTCGAGGGCTCCGTCGACCACGTCAAGCGGGCCCTCGCCGCCGCGGACCGGCTGGTCGACGCGAAGGGGCACGTCATCGCCGCCCAGACCTCCATCTCCCCTGCCTGCGCATGGAACGACCAACCGGGACGGGCGAAGTGCGAGGTGCTGGAGGACCTGGGCCGCGGCTGGCACCAGATCGAGGACTTCTACGCCCACAGCAACTGGGCCGACCAGGCCGCCCCGGGAGCCGTCGGCGCCAGGAACCCCCCGGGACTGGGAAGGACCGACCTGCCCGCGTTCTTCTCCATCGCCCGCTACGGCTCCATGAACCGGGCCGACTGGGTCAAGGACGCCACCCGCCACATCCCGCACGACCTGGCCACCGGCTGCTACCCGGACCGCGACCACACCGGGACGGTCTCCAACTGCGCGAACCGCGTCACCCACGACGGGGTACTGAACAAGGACACCAAGGACAGCCCCCGCTCGGCCGTCGGCCACAACTTCGACCGCGCCTACGATCTCGCCGTCAAGGACATCGCCCGCCAGTGGAAGGAGTTCAAGGACGAGCTCCAGCACAGGTACCCCGACAACGGCCGGGCCCAGGCAATGATCTGCGCCATCACCCATGACCACCCGGACAGGACCTGCGGCTGACCCGCCACCAGGAGGACGGCGGGTCAGCCGGTGACGGTCTCGGCGTGCCGGTGGAGGGCGTCCAGGAGGGCGGTCTGCCGGTCGGTCAGCTTGCCCTCGGTTCGGGCCCTGGCCTGTTTGCGCAGCCAGGTGCCGGGGCGGAAGGTGGGGTCGGCCTCGCCGCCGGTGCGGTTGGCGGGGCCGGTGAGGGTGCCGCCGGCGGTGAGGTAGGCGAGCAGGCGGCGGTAGGAGCGGTTCCAGTCCGGCTCCAGGCGCCACAGCTCGTCCAGCGCGTCGAGCCTGGCGACCTGGTCCTCGGTGAGGCCCGCGGCCTTGCGCTGGCGGCGCATCCAGGCGCCCACGGCGTAGTCGTCGAGCTTCGCCGTCGCCGGGATCGCGAGGTGGCCGTGCTGGTGGTGGAAGGCGGCGGCGTAGGCGGCCCCGCGTTCCCAGGCGTTGGCGTTCTTCGACCAGATCATGCCGAGCGCGTCCAGCTCGGAGACGCGGGCGGGGTCGAGCAGGCCCTGGCCGTACAGGTGGCGCTGGCGGGTGAGCCAGGAGATCAGCTCGGCGTGCGCCTGCTTGTCGGTGGGGTCGAGGTGGCCGTGCCGTAGGTGGAACACGGCGGCGACGGCGTGCATCCGCTGCCACTCGACCGCGCGCGGGTTGAAGGCGCGCAGCTTGACCGCCTGGAGGATCTGCGCGGCGTGCCGGCGGGCGTTGATCTTGAGCCACTCGATCGGCGACTCGGCGGGCGCCGGCTGCTGCTGTCCCGCCTCGCCCTCGGCCGGCGTGGCTGCGGTGGTGTGCGCGGTGCCCTGGGAGCGGTGGGCGCGCAGTTCGGTGATCCGGCCGGCGACCCGGGCGTCGTGCGCCGCCAGGGCGCGCAGGACGCGCCAGATCGTGCGGAAGGAGCCGGCTTCGATCTCGGTGTCGGCCTCGGCTTTCACGGCCTCTCCGGCGTCGCGGACCTCGGCCGGGTGCGCGGTTGCGGTGTCGTCGCCGACCTCCGGGGTGGGGAGGTAGACGGGGATGATGACCCAGGAGACCTTGCCCTGGCGGTAGGACTGGCGCAGGGCCCGGCCGACGGCCTGGACGATGTCGATCACGCTCGACTTGGGATCGGCGAAGCAGATGGCGTCCACGGCGGCGACGTCGATTCCTTCCGTCAGGAGCCGGGAGTTGCAGAGGATTCCGCACTCCTCGCCGTCCTCGCCGGTGTGGGCCCTGAACTCGGCGAACGCGGCCCGGCGTTCGCGCAGGCGGTCGGTGCCGGCCACCGCCTTCGCCCAGATCCGCTCCGGGCGCTCCGCGTCCTCCAGCAGCTGGGAGGCGTCCAGCAGGGTGCCGGCGAACTCCCGCGCCGCGGACACCCGGGAGTGGAAGGTGATGACGCGGCGCAGGCCGAGGTCGGCGACCGCGCGCAGCACCGCGATCTGCAGGGCCAGGCGCAGGAGTTCCTCGTTGGTGCGCTGGGAGCGCAGGTCGGCGACGGCCGGGAGGTTGAGCAGGTCGCGCAGGTCCTCGTCGGTGACGACGGGGACCAGGACGCGGTAGTCGGCGAGGTAGCCGTGTTCGATGCCCTGGCCGAGGGTCCAGGTGAAGCAGGTCCTGCCGTAGGTCTGCTCGTCGTCCATGGAGCAGAGGGCGGGCAGTTTCTCGGCGCCGCCGCTGTCGGCGTCGGTGAGGTCGGCCAGGCCGTCCTTCGCGCGCCGGTCGTCCGCGATCCGCGGGGTGGCGGTGAAGTACAGCCGGCGGACGGCGGGGACCTGGTCGTCGGCGTGGATCGCGGCCCACGCCTTGCCCTCGGCGCCGGCGGTGCGGTGGGCCTCGTCGATGACGACCAGGTCCCAGGCCGGGAGGCCGAAGTCGCGGTGGGCCTGGACGATCCGCTCCAGCGAGGCGTAGGTGGCGTACACGGTGACCGGCTCGCCGGGCTTCTCCTGGGCGACCAGGTCGGCGATGCGTGGGGCCTGCGTGCTCACCTGGGCGTGGACGCGGCCGCCGGCCTCCGCGCTCTCCAGCGCCTCCTCCCGCGAGCACGCCGCGACGGCCAGCCCCCGGCGCCCGCCCCGCAGCGACCACGCTTCGGCGCTCTGCTCCAGCAGCTCGATCGTCGGGACCAGGACCAGCACCCGGCCGCGCGCGGCCAGGCGGCGGGCGCAGCCGGCCGCGATCAGGGTCTTGCCGGAGCCGGTCGCCGCGACGACCGTCGCGCGGCCGCCGTCCTTCACCTCGCGCACCGCGGCCGCCACCGCGTCCTTCTGGAACCGGTGCAGCGGCAGCGGGTTCACCGCGGTGGTGCCGGACGGCTGCGCCGGGAGCGGCGGCACCGGGGCCTGGGCGCGCGGTCCGGGCGGCGTGTCCTGCGCGGCGGTGGCGGTGGTGGTCTCCACGGCGGTGCGTTTCCTTCGGATGCTGAGACGGTGGGGCCGGTGCGGGCGGTGCTGTGGGAGGGTCGGGGCGGGCGGCCTCTCCCCGGGGCCGGGTCATGGAGTGGGGAGAGGCCGGCTGGACTCCCTACTGCTGCTGGGGCGGTACCCAGGCCCGGACCTCGAGGTACTGGATGTCGGCGTCCTCGACGGCGCGGCCGGTCTCCACCAGCCAGGCCTTCATGGCCTCGGTGACGTCGCCGTGGTGGTCGGCGACGCGCTGGGACCACTCGGCGGCGTCGAAGCCGCCGGTGCTGGCGGAGCCGTAGGTGCGCTCCTCGGTGCCGTCGGCGCGGGGGACGAAGCCGCGGCGCAGGCCCGGGGAGTCCTCGGTGGAGCCGGCCGACATCGTGTACTGGTCGGCTTTCATCCGGACCGTGAAGGCGAGGCGGCCGCCGGCCCGTCCGGTCTCGTGCACCACGGGCGCGAGGTGGGAGGCGCCGGAGCGGATGGCCTGCTTCCCGGCGCGGCCGGCCATCGACTCGCCGGGCGCGCCGACGACGTCCTTGCCCCGCACCCGGGCCTTCTGCCCGGTCCGGGTCCGGCGGCGTTGCACGTTCTCCTGGGCGACGGCGCCGAGCGCCTCGGTGTCGCGTTCGCCGCCGCGCACCGCGCGCACGACCTGGCGCAGCGCGTTCACGAAGGCCGCGCCTTTGCCCTTGGTGAAGAACTGGGAGACGAGGGAGGCGTCGCGGCCGAGCATCTTGGCGATCTGGCGCTTGGTGTAGCCCTGGTCGATCAGCTGCTGGGTCAGGCGCGCGGCCTCGTTCGGGTTGTCCGGGTCGGCCGGGCTCACTGGTCAGCTCCCGTGTGCGTGAGTTCGGCGCGGCCCAGGCCGCGCAGTGTGAGGTACTGCTCCTGGGTGGTGGGGTGCTCGACGGGGCCGGTGAGGTGGCCCTTGAGGAGGTAGTCGCCGGGCTCGCCGCGGTAGGGCCAGGGCTGGCGTTCGGTCAGGGCGATGCCGTCGGTGCCGAAGTACACGACGGTGCCGGGCTTCGCGTGGAGGGCACCGGCGTGGCCGATGACCTCCTTGCCCTGGCGGTACTTCATGTCCAGCAGCGCTGCCCGGGCTCCGGACCACACGTAGGCGGCCCACTCGGGGTGGGCGTACGGGTCGCGGGAGAAGCCGGCCTGGCGCTGCCAGGTCACGACCGTCTCGTCCTGGCCGAGGATCTCCACCCCGGCGGGGAGGGCCTCGCCGACGGGGGTGGTGCCGGAGACCAGGCGGGGGCGCTGGGCGAAGCCGCCGAGGCCGAACAGCAGCACCGACCGGACGGCGCGGGAGGCGAGGTAGGCGGCGGTGCGCCGGCGTTCGTCGGCGTGGGCGCGGGAGAGGCTGGTCAGGTCCGCCCAGGCCGACTTGAGGCGCTTGCCCCACTCGTCGAGGGGCTTGCCGTCTTCGAAGAGCAGGCCGTCGAGGACCTCGATCCGCCACGGTGCGATGTGGTTCGACAGGGCGAGGTGGACCTCGGCGCCGCCCGCCCAGGTGGTGAAGGTGGTGCCGGGCTCGGAGGGGTAGATCCAGGCACGGTCACCGGTGACGGGGGCGGGCAGCAGGCCGACGTGGTTCCACCCGGGCGGGACGGTCACGCGCACGTTCCAGTGGGAGCAGGACATCAGGGCCTTGGTCTGCTCCTGCTCGGTCATCGCGGCGAACGCCTGCGCGGTGATGCGGCGTGGGGTGCCGACCGGGGACTTCCACAGGTGCTTGGCGTAGGCGAAGGTGCGGTCGTACTCCACCAGGGCGGGCAGCCGATCGGGCACGCGGGGCGGCAGGATCAGCTCGGTGCGGCCCTGGCCGCCGGTGGCGTGCAGCAGGCCGCGCAGTTCCTCGGACAGGACCGGGTAGCCGCCGGCCCACTTGCCGGTGGTCGGGACGGTGCGCGACCACAGGTCCCGGCCGGTCTGCGACGGGGAGCCCATCAGGACCGCGTCGTCCCAGTGGCGGCGCAGCGCCTGCCACAGCAGGGTGAACGCCTGGCGGCAGGTGACGACGTCGGCGCCGTCCGGGTCGAACCACTCCCCCATCGAGCGGATCTCGGTGCTGCCGCTGTCGGGCGCGGTGGCAGGGGCGTAGCGGCCGACGGGCTGGCGCTGGTGGACGAAGTGCCCGGCGAGCTTGTCGCGGCCGGAGCCGACGGCGGTGGTCCACCGCTCGCTGGGGGTGTTGAGCCAGGCGGCGACGGCGTCCTTGAGGGTGGAGTACCGCTCGGCGCCGTCGTGCCAGGGCGCGCCGGTGGTGATGTAGATGCGCTCGGTGCCGGGCGCGGTCGCCAGGACGGCGTCCAGGATCTCGCCCGGGGTGCGGGTGCCGAGGTCGAGGCGCACCACGCGGTCGCGCACGGCGAGGTCGCCGGTCGCGGCGTCCAGGAACACCGTGGAGCGGGCTTGCTGGGTGAAGTTCGGGCGCTTGGAGGCCAGGCCGGTGGTCGCGGCTTCGAACCGGGCGCCGGCGGGGCCTTCGGGGAGGGTGGGCAGTTCGCGCGGCCCGACAGCGGCCGGGGCGGCCGGGGCCGTCGGGGTGGCCGGCGCGGCGGCGACGGGCGGGGCGGCGACGGGCGGGGCGGCGACGGGCGGGGCCGGGGCGGGCTGCTCGGCGGCGGCCTGGTCCTCGGCCTCGGCCGGCGTCTCGACGGTCGGGGCCTCGACGGGCGGGGCGGCCGGGGCGGCGGGGGCCGGCTGCTCGGGCCCGGTGGCGGGGCGGGTCAGCGCCGGAGCGACCGCGCTCACGGGTTCGGCGACCGGCTCGGCCTTCGGCGCCTCGACGGGCGCGGGCGCGCCAGCGGCGGCCCGGTCGTCGGTCTTGGCGGCGCGGACGGCGGCCGGGGTCGGGTCCAGCAGCGGGGCGATCCGCACGACGTCGCCGACCGACAGGCCCGAGGCCTTCGCGACGGCGTCGGCCTTCGCACCCTCGTACCCCGCGAGCCCGGCGACCCGGCGCGCACGCTGGGTGGTCAGCTTGTCCAGCTCCTTCTGCGCGGCCGCGACCTGCTTCTCGGCGGCCGTGATCCCGGTGCGCAGCTCGCGCAGAGAGGCGAGCTCGGCGGTGTACGTCTTCCGGTCCATCAGCGGGTCGTTCCCCCCTCGGTGTCGGGCTGGTGGGTGGTGGTCGGGTTGGTGGGGACGTAGGCGATCGGGCCGCCGGAGACGGACGCCAGGCGGGTGCCGAGCAGCAGTCCCGCGAGGCGGGCGTCCTGCGGGTCGGTGGGGGTGGCGGCGTTGGCGGGGGCGGTGAGGTCGGTCAGGTAGCCGGCCAGGCGCGCCTTCGGGAAGCGGAACCGGGCCGCGGTGCCGACGGTGCCGTCGCCCTCCCACTCGGCCAGGCCGGTCAGCACCGCGACGACGAACCCGGCGACCGTCACCGGCAGCACTGCGCCGGCCGCGACCCGGGCCGGGTCGCACCGCCACCAGCCGGACAGGGCGGCCAGCAGCTGCGCCCGGTCCAGCGCGGTGCCGAAGCCGATCCAGTCGCGGTCCGGCTCGTCGACCCGGGCCGGGGCGTCCGAGCGCAGCACTGCGATCTCGGGCGCGCTGAGCACGGTCAGACCGGCGGCGGGCCGGGCCTGGAGCGCCTGGAGCGCGGCCAGCGGGAACACCTGCCGGCCGACGTCGCGCACGCCCGGGACCACGCCGGTGGCCATCAGCTTCTTCACCGTCGGGATCGAGCACCCCAGGGCCGTCCCGGCCTGCCCGGTCGTCACGAACACACCCACGACCCTCCATGCCTATTCAGCTGACTTGAACCGCTATGGCGACTCTACGCCCCCTCCGGCAGCGTCCTGGCCAGGCCGCCTGCCCGGCTTCCTCATGGACGGCCGGAGGTCCACCGGACGGTGGCCTGCGGCGACGGCTCGACACGGCGACGGGCACCGAGGCGGCGACACCGACCGCATCGGGTAACCCCCGGCCGCTGGCAGCGAGCGCGACACCGGCCGCCTAGTCCTCGTCGGCCTCCTGGTCGCTGCTCGCGCTCCTCGCTCCCTTCCTCTCCGAAGACCTGCCGAAGTGACCGAATCGCGCCCGTGGCGCGCAGGACGTCGACCCGCGCACCGCTGCCCGGGCGGCCCGGGACCGGCTGGACGGCAGCCGCCCCGCCGACGACGCGGGCCCGGTCCACGCCGGCGACCCGATGCCGCGGCTCGCGATCGGCCGGGCCTGCGACGTCCTCGTCCACCCGCACCGGGTCACCCGGGTCCGCGGGTTCTGACCCCGGCCAGGCGGAGGCGGAGACGTTGGTGGTGATCAGGCGCAGGAGTTGGCGGGCCCGGTCGAACCGGGCGGCCATCACCCAGGCCGTCAACACCCCGCGCCGGGCGTGCGAGACCGTCTGAGCACGCCCCGGCCCGCAGGCGGCGCCCGCATCAGGTCCTTCCGTCAGCACCTCATCCCGTCGCTCCGGAGCGGCCCGGCTCCGACCGGGCCGCTCCTCGGCCGTCCCGGCGCACCGGCACGCCGGTCGGGCCCGGTGTCCGTCGGCCGGCGGCTTCCTGGTCGCGGTATCGCCGGGCGGGGCCGAGGGTGGGCAGCGGAGCGCCCGGCCCGCTGCCGGCGCGGACAGGATCCGAGGAGTGCCGATGACCGAGTACGAGCGCACCCGCACCATGCCGGCCCTGCCGGAACTGGTCTTCGACCAGGCCTGCGACCCCGGGCGGTTCGACGCGTGGATGCCCCGCGACCTGCACGTGCGGGTCGACGACCCGCCCGCGGTGACCGTGCACGAGGACCGCACCGGCGAGGACGAGCGCGGACTCCTGCGGGCGCAGAAGGACCAGATGCGGATGGAGTGGGGTACCCGGGACAACGGCCGGTACGCCGGCTGGCTCCAGGTGGCGGGCCTGGACACCGGGACCAGCCAGGTGACCGTCCACCTGTCGTTCTTCGACGCGAAGTCGGCCCCGCCGCGCGAGGAGATCGAACAGCTGCTGGAGGACAGCCTGGCCCGGCTGGAGGAGCAGGTCCGCCTGCAGGCCGACTCCAGCGGCTGAGCGACCGCGTCCCTGCCGACCGCGTCCCTGCCGACCGGTGCGCGGCCGACCGGTGCGCGGTCGGGTCAGGAGCGCGGCGGGAGCCGGTGGAGGCGCAGCTCGGTGAGGTGGCCGTCGTCCGCGCGGGCGGTCAGGTAGGTGGCGAAGGGCTGGCGGCGCCGGTCGGTCGGGGAGCCGGGGTTGAGCAGCCGCGGGCCGCCGGGGGCGCGGGTGTCCCACGGGATGTGGCTGTGTCCGAAGACCAGGACGTCCGTGTCGGGAAAGCGGGAGCGGCAGCGCTGTTCGCGCCCCCGGGCGGGGCCGGTCTCGTGGACGACCGCGAAGCGCAGGCCCGCCAGTTCGGCCCGGGCCACTTCGGGCAGCCGTTCGCGCAGCTCCTGCCCGTCGTTGTTGCCGTGGACGGCGACCAGCCGCCGGGCCCGGGCCTCGAACAGGTCGAGAGTGGCGGTGTCGACCCAGTCCCCGGCGTGGAACACCACGTCGGCCTCGTCGAGGGCGCGCAGCAGCGGGGCGGGCAGGGAGCGCGCCCGGGTGGGGACGTGGGTGTCGGAGGTGAGGAGCAGTCGGGCGAAGCTGTCCGACGGCATGGTGCGACCTCCTGGGGACGCGGCGTCCGCGCGGACCGGGGACCGCGTGCGGCGCCTGCCCGGGGGCGGCGGGGCCAACCGGGCGGGCCGGCCGCCGCTGCGGGGACGTCGCGGACGGGCGTCAGCCGTCGCCCGAGCCGGGTCGGGCCATGGTGCGGTGCATCTGTGCCTTGGCGCTGTCGGGCAGCACCTTGTTGGCGGCGGCCTGGGCGCGGGTCCTGAGGGAACCGGCGGTCACCTTGTCCTTGCCGGCCATGAGGGCCTCGAAGCCCTGCCGGGCGACCTGGGCCGGGTCGTCCTTGTCCTGCCGGCCGAGCTTGGTGTCGGTCATGTCGGCGCGGCGGAAGAAGTCGGTCTCGGTGGGGCCGGGCATCAGCGCGGTGACGGTGACGCCGGTGTCCTTCAGCTCGTTCTGCAGGGCCTGGGCGAAGGACTGGAGGAAGGACTTGGAGGCGTTGTAGACGGCCTGGAAGGGGCCGGGCATGGTCGCGGCGATGGAGGAGGTGATGAGTACGCGGCCCTCGTCGCGGGCGGTCATGTCGCGCAGGATGTGCTTGGCCAGGCGGACGGTCGCGGTGATGTTGAGGTCGATGATCTCCAGTTCGTCGCTGAGGTCGGTATCGACGAAGGCGCCGCCCCGGCCGACGCCGGCGTTGAGTGCGACCGCCGCGACGGGCCTGCCGGTGGCGGTGATCGCCGACCACAGGGTCTCCACGCCGTGGCGGGTGCGCAGGTCCGCGTGGACGTCGGTCACGACGGCGCCGTCGGCGCGCAGGCTCTCGGCGGCCGTGGCGAGGTCGCCGTCCTCGGCGTTGATCAGAAGGTCGAAGCCGTGTTCGGCGAACTGGCGGGCCAGTTCGTAGCCGATGCCGCTGGAGGCGCCGGTCACCACGGCGAGGGGTCGGGTGGGAGTCGTCATGCCGCGCGACTGCCCAGCCGCGCGCACGTGAATCACACCGGGCGTGGCCGCCGGCACCGCCTGCCGCTCCCCGGTGGGCCGTCCGCGAAGGGTCAGGTGCTGCGGGAGACGACCATGACGTATTCGCAGGGGGCGTGCCGTGGCGACGGCTACGCGCTGGAGTCCCTCGCACCGCCGATCGGCTGACCGCGCCCACGGCGGCGGGCGTGGCCGTGCCCGCGCCCGCACCGGCTCGTTGACGGGGCATGCGAGCGATCACAGCAGCCGCGCACACCCGGCGCCCCCTGCTCAACCGGCCGCCGGAACTGGCCGCCCTGCAGCAGCAGGACGAGGCCCGCTACCGCCGGGGCCTGCCGAACGCCCTCGACCTGGGCTGACGGCGGACCCGGCGGACCTGGGCCGGCTGCGGACCCGGCGGACCTGGGCCGGCGGCGGGCCCGGGCCCCGGCGCGTGTCCTGCCCGTCCCGCTACAGCATGACGAGGAGCTTGGTGCCGGGGACGAGCTTGCGGTTGACCGAGGTCGACTGGACGAAGACGGTGTAGGCGGGGTTCTCGCCGGGCTTGACGGTGGCTTCGGCGCAGGGCAGGCCGAGGAGTTGGCGGGCGGCCGGGCCGGAGAAGACGCGGCCGGTCATCCGGCCGGTGGCCGGGTCCTTCTCGGCGACGGCGAGCTGCTTGTTGCCCTGGATCTTCTCGCGCTTGGAGAGCTCGTAGAAGGCGCAGCCGGTCCGGTACGTGTGGCCGGCGCTGGTGACGAAGTCGCGGATGGGGGTGGGCTGGTCGACGGGGACCAGGATGTACTTGCCGGTGTCGAGGGCGTCGAGCTTGGCCTTGACCTCGGCGGTGTTGAGGTCCTGGCCCATGGCGAAGAGGTTCTTGGTGCCGCGCACGCCCTGTTCGCGGCCGCGCAGGAAGCTGGTGGCGGCCGACTTGACGGTGCCGATGGCCTCTTCGACGCCCTGGCTGGAGTCGGCGTCCCAGATCGCGATGTTGCCGGCGGGGAAGCCGTACTCCTGGGCGGTGCGCTTGGCCAGGGAGTTGGGGACCAGGATGGCCGAGGTCCAGTGGTCGGGCAGCTCGTCCATGGCGCCCTGGATGCGGTCCCGCCAGGTGCGCAGGACGGTGGTGCCCCGGCCGGCGTTCATCCGGGTGTGCATCTGGCCGGTCTGGGAGAAGCCGGAGGCGTTCTCCTCGCCGTCGGTGACGACGACCTGGAGGAAGGAGTGCTCGCCGTAGCCCTCCCAGATGTTCTTGAGGTCGTCGACGGACTTCACGGCGGCTTCGATGAGCGCGGTGGCGCCGTTGTCGACGCGGTAGAGGCCGCGCAGGGAGGGCAGGTGTTTGACGTCCATGTCCCAGACGAGGTTCTGCACTTCGTGGTCGAAGGCGTAGAGGCTGATCCGGGTCTCGTGGCCGAGGCGGTCGGACTCCTCCTGCAGGCCCTTGACGAACTCGTCGACGACGCGGATGAGTTGGGCCTGGTGCTGGCGCATCGAGCCGGACTTGTCGACCACGAGCGAGACGTGGTTGACCTTGTGCTTGATCCTGTTCGCGGACATGGGTGTGCCCCCCTTGTTCGTGCGGTGGTTTTTCGGCGGGCTCTGCGGGCGCCTTCGCGGCGCCCTCTCCGTCGTGGTTCCCACCCTAGGCGGGGGCACTGACAGTGCGTCCGCTCCCGTGGCGCCGGGGGTGCCACTCGGCCAGGGCGATGGTGGCGTCGTCGCGCAGCTGGTGGTCCTGGTGGGTGAGCAGGGCGTGGACCAGGCGGCGCAGAGCCTCGGGAGCGGGGTCGCCGCCGGCCATGTGGTGGACCAGGGTGTCGGTCAGGCGGTGTTCGCCGAAGAGTTCGCCGGCGGCCGAGCGGGCCTCGGTGACCCCGTCGGTGTAGACCAGCAGGCGGTCGCCGGGCTGGAGCCTGGCGTGGTGGACGGGTTGCGGCCCATGCTCGTGGAAGCCGAGGCCGAGCGGCGGTTCGGGCCTTCGGCGCAGGGCGTCGGGGACGACGCGGGCGTCGCGGATGAGCAGCGGCGGCGGGTGGCCGCAGTTGACCCAGGACAGTTCGCCGGTGGCGGTGTCGAGGTCGGCGATGACGGCGGTGAGCAGTCGGTCCGGGATCCACCGGGCGAGGGTGCGGTCGATGGCGCGGGCGATGTCGGCCAAGCCGCCGCCGGAGCGGCGGGTGGAGCGACAGGCGGCCAGGGCGACGGAGCTGGCGCCGCCGGAGGCGAGGTCGTGGCCCATCGCGTCGAACACGGACACGTGGAGGTGGCCGTGGGCCACCGCGTGGTCGAAGGCGTCGCCGCCGACGTCGTAGGCGGGTTCCAGGACGGCGCTGGAGGTGACGTCGCGGGTGCCGATGGTGCGCGGCGGCAGGAAGGCCCACAGCAGTTCGGCCTGCAGGCTCATCCGCTGCCGGCGGACCGCTTCGACGATGACGTCGCTGTAGGCGCTCTTGGACACCACCACCAGGGCGACCAGGCCGGCCAGCGCCTCGCAGCACTCGATCGTGTGGCGGTCCAGCGCCGCGCCTTCGACGCCTTCGATCCGCAGCACGCCGATCCGTTCGACGCCGTCGACCAGGGGGAACCAGCCGGTGGGCGGCGGGCCGGCGGACAGCTGGGTCTGCTGCAGGCGGTAGGCGCGGCCGCCGAGTGTGCCCTCGATGTCGACCCGGTGGCCGTCCTCCCCCGGCTCGGAGCCGGGCAGCGGGACGAGGGAGTGCTGCTGGACGTCGGCGAGGAAGACCCGTGCGCCGTCGGTGCCCAGTGCGCGGGCGGCCTCGTGCACCAAGGCGGGCAGCTCGGCCGGCCCGCTGGTCCGGGAGCCGGTGAGCAGCCCGGCCAGGGCGCCACCCAGCACCGCGTCGTCGCAGGTCACCGCTTCGCACCTCCCGTCGCAGCGGCGTGTACCCCGTGCGGGGCCGGCCGCACGCGGTTGGCGGCCCACCCGCGGTTGGCGGTGGCCGGCGCGCCGGTGGGGGTAGGCGCTCGGCCGAACGGACGAGCCCGGCCCGGAGGTGGCGGATGAACCACCCGTCGAACGCGTTCTGCGTGCCGTCGACCGTGCCCAGCAGCGGCACCGGGCCCCCGGGATGGTCGTGGGGGTGATGAAGAAGTACGGGGACGACCGCTGCGGCCTGCTCGCGAGGTCCTGTCGTCCATCGCGCGCCAGGAGGAGCGGCGGCCGGAGGAGCGCGTCAGCGTGGACTTCGAGGAGGGGGGGCGGGAGCGGGGACGGGGAGGAGAGCAGGGACGGCGACGGGAAGGGGGACGCCGGGAGGGCGCCGCCGTCCGGGTAGGGCCGCCCGGGACGGCGGCGGCCCGCCGGGTGCAGGGACTCTGCACGCGGCGGGCCGCCGGGTGTGCGGGGTCAGCGCACGGTCACGGTGAACACGGGCGAGGCGGTGTTCCCGCTGACGATGCGCAGCTCGTTCAGGCCCTTGATACCGAGCTTGACGCCGAGGGAGTAGGAGCCGTTGCGGGTCGTGTGCACGGAGGCCGGCAGGGTGACCCACGTGCCGTGCTGCTTCTGCTGGAGGGTCACCGTGCTCCCGGCCTCGAGGCCGGTGGTGGTGCCGGTGACCCGGAACAGCTGCCAGGCCTGGACGGAGGTGACCGACGGCTTGGCGGTGATGCCGGCGGACACGGCGGCGGAGGCGACGGGGGCGGCGACGGGGGCGGTGGCGGAGGCGACGGGGGCGGTGGCGGGGTCGGTGGCGGCCGGGGCGGCCGCCATGGCGGTGCCCGCCGTCCCGAGGAGCAGCGCGCCCAGGGCGGCGACGGCGGCCAGGCGCAGGGAGTTCCGCTTGGTGACGATCACTGGTGCACCCCTTTCAGGGGAGGTGGTCGTTCGGCCCGAGGCACCGTCGGTGCGGTTCGGGCACTGTCCTTCCTGAGGACGTCCCACTCCGCGCCACCGGTTGTGTGCGGAACGTCACTGTCATGTAACAGTCGGACGGGCTCCCGGTCGGACGGGACCGGGGTCAGTCCTCCTCGGCGCGGGAGAGGGCGTCGGTGATCAGCCGGGTGGCGAAGTCGCGGTCGTCGCCGCAGATGCGGTTGACGTACTCCGCGAGGAGGGTGGCGGTGGCTTCCAGCGGGTTCATCTCGGCGTCGGTCCAGGGGCCGTACTGGGCGCGCCACAGGTTGGGGCTCAGGCCGCTGCCGGCGGCGATGAGCAGGCCGGCCATGGTGGGGATGACCTCGGGGCGGAAGGTCCTGGGCATCATGCGCATCGTGGCGACGAGGGTGGGCACCACGTACTCGATGACGTCCTTGCCGTGGTCCTCGCACGCCCGGCCGAGCCAGTTCATGTACATGTAGATGAGGGTGCAGGCGCCCTCCAGCAGGGCTCCGAACTCGTCGGGGCCCATGGAGGCGGCGAGTTGGTCGACCATCCGCTGGTGTTCGGGGTCGGCCTCGGTGCGGCCGTCGTAGAGGGCCTTGAGCCGGGAGTCGATCACCATGAGCGCTGCGCTCACGTCGCCGGCGGGAGCGTACTGGGGGTCGCAGGGCGAGGACACGGGTCTCCTCCTCCATGGGGCGTAGCGGGTTTCGCCGTGCCCGGGGCCGGGCTGCTCCATGACAGCCCGGGCGGGCCCGGCCCGGAGGGGAAACCGCGTGCGCGTCACCCGGACGGGATCACGCAGGCCGCCCGGGTGTTGACGCGGGGGCGGTTCTGCGGACGGCTGGTCAGGGGTCGGCGGCCCGGGGTCCGGTCGGGGGTCAGGGCTTGCGGGCGACGCCGGCGTAGAAGGAGACCTGGGCGTCGGTGACGGTGGCCGGCAGCAGGTCGGCGGCGCCGTCGGTGCCGTCCGGGTACCAGCGGTGGGCCGGGACGATGCCCGGGTCGAGGAGGTCCAGGCCTTCGAAGAGGGTGGCGAACTCGGCCCGGGAGCGCAGCCGCAGGGAGGTGCCGGCCTGGTTGTAGATCTCCTCGACCTTGGAGGCGCCGGGCGGGTCGAGTTCGGCGGTGGCGTGGGAGAGGACGAGGGCGGATCCGGCCGGCAGGGGGTCCAGGAGGTGCTCGACGATGGCGCGGGCGTCGTCGAGGTCCGGGACGAAGTGGAGCAGGGCCACCATCGACAGGACCACGGGCCGGGTCAGGTCGAGGGTCTCGGCGACCTGGGGGGTCGTCAGGATCGAGGCGGGGTCGCGGACGTCGCCGTGGACGTAGGCGGTGCGGCCCTGGGGGGTGCTGGTCATCAGGGCGCGGGAGTGGGCCAGGACGACGGGGTCGTTGTCGGCGTAGACGACGCGGGCGCGCGGTTCGACGGCCTGGGCGACCTCGTGGAGGTTGGGCGAGGTGGGGATGCCGGTGCCGATGTCCAGCCACTGGCTCAGGCCGCGCCGGGCCAGCGCGCGGGTGGCGCGGTGCATGAAGGTGCGGTTGGCGCGGACGGCGGTGCGCATGGTGGGGAAGGCGGTCAGGACGCGCTCGGCGGCTTCGCGGTCGACGGCGAAGTTGTCCTTGCCGCCGAGGAAGTAGTCGTACATCCGGGCGCTGTGCGGGATGTCCTGGCGTATCTGCGGCCCCGCCGGCTCGGCCGGGTCGGGATCGGTCACGGTCATCCAGGTCTCCCCCATGCTCATCCCTGCCCCTTCCCTGTCCCTTGGTGATCACACCGGGCCGGGGCAGTCTAGCCAACTGGGCGGTACCGCGCGGGAAGTGGGTCCAGGTCCGGTACGGCAGCGGCCGGCAGCGGCCGGCAGTGGGGGCCAGGGCCGTCGGGGCGGCCCGCCGGCCCCGGGACGGGCTGACCAGCCCTCGGCGGGGGGGTAGCGCTGTCCCGGGCCGGGGCGGGATCGGCTACGGTCGGCCGTCCGGGTCCGGGCCGGGCCGTCCGGGTCCGGGCGTGGTCCGGGCGTGGTCCGGGCCGGGGCGGTCCCGGCCCGGCGGACAGCCGAGGAGGAAGGGGCGAGGGGTGGCGGCGCGGAGTGTGTTCCGGGGTGAGGGTGTGTCCGCGAAGGAGCGGTTCGACTGCTGGCGGGAGCTGATCGGGCGCACCCGGGCCAGCGAGATGACCAGCGTTCACGCCGACGACTTCCGGGCGGAGATGCGGCGCCTGGAACTGGGGCCGGTGACCCTGCTGAGGTCCTCCTTCCCGCCCACCCGGTTCCGGCGCACCGCCGCGATGGTGCGGCGCGCGGACCCGCAGGTGTACCACCTGACGATGCCGCTCGGCGGCGGGCTGTCGCTGAGCCGCGGCGCCCGGGAGGAGACCCGCGCCTTCGGGCCGGGCGACCTGTACCTGGTCGACAGCTCGACGCCCTACGACGTGCGGGCCGTCGGGGTGCGCGTCGACGGCCGCCGGGAGCGGCGGACCGACGCGGTGGGCATCGACTTCCCGGCCTCGCTGCTGCCGCTGCCGCCGGAGCGGCTGCGCGACCTGCTGGGCCGGGGGTTCTCGGTGCGGGAGGGGACGTGTGCGCTGCTGTCGGAGTTCCTGGTCGGCCTGGACCGGCAGGCCGCCGTGCTGGGGCCGGGCGAGGCGGCGCGGCTGGGGACGGTCGCGGTGGACCTGGTGGCCGCCTGGCTGGCCCGGGAGTTGGAGGCCGAGGCCGCGCTGCCGGACGACGCCCGGCGGCGGGCGCTGGTGCAGAGCGTGCGCTCCTTCGTCCGGCGCCGTCTGCACGACCCGGAGCTGTCGCCGTCCGTGATCGCCGCCGCCCACCACGTCTCGGTGAGCCACCTGCACCGGGTGTTCAGCGGGCAGTCACGCGACGGCGTGACGCTGGCCGCGTGGATCCGCGGCCAGCGGCTGGAGCGGGCGCGTCGCGACCTGGCCGACCCGGCGCTGCGGGCGCTGCCGGTCCACGTCGTCGCCGCGCGCTGGGGCATCCCGCGGGCCTCCGACTTCAGCCGCTCCTTCCGGGCCGCGTACGGGCTCTCGCCCCGCGAGCACCGGCAGCGGGAGCTGGCCGGGAGCACGAGTGCGGGTGGCGCGGGCGGCGCGGGCGCGGCGGGCGCGTAGACGCATTGCCAAGGAAGTGGCGACGCAGTGGCAACACGGCGGGGCGCCGGCCTGGCATCCTCCACGAGGAACACCGCGGTACGCGCCCGGGCCACCCGGCCGGGGCGCGGCAGAACCGCCGGTGACGGCCCGGCACGCCACGGGGGAGCGTGCCGGGCCGCCGGCGCTGTCGGGACCGCTAACCGGCACGGCCCCCGGATTCACGCACTAATCTGGGAGCCCCTCGCCCCGCCCGCCCCCGCCGACAGCGCCGGGCCTGCCGGGCAGCCCCCGGCGGGAGGTCCGGGCACCGCCGTGCTGGAGACCTCTGCCGACGCCCTGATCGAGACTCTCAGCACGCTCGCCGCCCGCCAGCGCGAGCACCGCACCCACACCGCCGACCGCCTCACCCACGTCCTCGACAGCGCTCTGCTGCCCGCGAACCTCACCGACATGGCCCTCTACTACCGGGCCAAAGCCCACCGCGACCTCGGCCGAAGCACCGCCTCCCGCCAGGGCATGCAGCAGGTCGCCGCCGGCACCACCCGCCTCGCCCCCGCCGAGGCCTCGTCCACCTTGCCCGCCTTGGCGGCGACTTCCCCGCCGCCCTGGCCGCCGCCCAGAACCTCGGCTGGGCCGGACGCCAGCACCGCGTCCTCGGCCGAGTCGGGGGAAGAGAGAGGCCCTAACGCTTCGCCGTGCCGGCGATGAACTCGTCCCAGGTGCCGACGGTTTCGGCTGGGGGTGCCGTGATGGCCGGGACGGTGCCGAAGTCGGAGTACTCCTCGAAGACCTGGGCCTGGCCCTTGCTGCCGGTGGTGACCTGCTGCGACTTTAGGACGAGGTCGTCCTTGCCGACCCACATGTCGAGGACCGCCGAGGTTTCGCCCCGCCGCTTGGCCAACTGGACGTAGTAGTCGCGCACTTCGTCCTTGATGGCGGGCCCGGTGTAGCGGGCCAGCTCCTCGAAGACCACCGTGCCGCGGTAGTGGTCGGCCGCTCGGCCGCCCACCTGCTCCTCGCCGACCCACGAGGTGGACCCGGTGGCGGCGAGCGCGCCCGCGACCTCGTTGATGGACCCCGCCGCCCGCGCGTTGGAGGGGCCGCTGCTCGCCGGCTTGTCCATGCGGTACCAGCTCTTGCCCGGGATCTGGTCCGACTTGATGTAGGCCGCGTCGCCCGTGACGATCACCTGGTTGACGCCGGTGGGGTTGTCCGCGCTCTTCTTCCCCGACGACGTGATGGACGAGGCGTACGGCTGCTGCTGAAAGAGCATCTCGGACTTGTCGGAGCCGCCCTCCCCCGTCTGGATCGTCCGGTACGAGGCCTGTTCTGCGGTCTTCTTGGCCGCGGCCATCAGCACGGTCGGAGCGTCGGTCCGCTTGTTCGCGGCCTTGTCCCCGGCCTGGCTCGCCCCAGCCGCGCTGCTGTGGGACTCCCCGCCGCAGCCCGCCAGAACCATCGTGAGCGCCGCTCCTGCGGCCGCCGCCGCGATGCCCCTCCCCGTCACTCGCACAGCTCTGGTTCCTTCTCAGTTGTTTCGAAATTGGCGAGGTTCATTATTGTTTGCGCAGGTCAGGCTGCCAAATGAATTAGATCGTCCACCTCCCGGAGCCCGCCCGGTGGAACGGGAAGGGGGCTCTCCGAGCTGAGGGGTGCGGGTGCGAGCGCGGGTGCCCGTAGGGTGCGGGCCCGGTACGGCGCCGGCGCCCGGCACGTCTGGTTCTGGACGCACGACGTGCTCCACACAGCCCGGCTCGCCGACCTCCAGGTCGCACCGCAGGGCCGCCGCGGCCCGCTGGTCGACCACATGACGATCGCACCGACCGAGCAGCAGCTCGCGGTCATCGCCGCAGGCGGCGGCGTGTACTTCCTGGACGGCGCCAAGGTCCTAGCTCCGGTAGCGGAAGCGGATCCGGCCGCGGGTGAGGTCGTAGGGGCTGAGCTCCACGAGCACCCGGTCGTGCGGGAGGATCTTGATGTGGTTCCTCCGGACCTTCCCGCTGATGTGGGCGAGCACGACGTGCCCGTTGGGGAGCTCCACCTTGAAGTTGGCGTTGCGCAGGCACTCGACGACGGTGCCTTCGACTTCGATGCCGTTCGTTGTCTTGGTCATGGTCCTTCACCTCTTCGGTTCGTGACGTTTCGTAACGTGTAGTGGCCCGGGCACGCGTCAGCGGCGGACGAGTTCCAGGGGGCTGCTCGTGCGGAGGGCGCCGACGCCCTCGAGGAGTGCGGTGGCGGCCGGGTCGGGCTCCACCGCCTCGGCCCACGCTTCGGTGGTGCCTTCACGGTGCGGGGATTCCGGCGCGTGGGCCGGCAGGGCCCGGGCGGCGCCGCAGCGGTGCCGCCCGGCGCGTACGGCGAGCAGGCCGATCCGCGGGCGGCGCGGCGGTGACACCCGGATGCCCTCCACGGCGTGCCACTCGGTGTCGCGGAGCCGCGCGAGCGCGGGGGCGCGGTGGTCGGTGCTGCGCCCGTTCGGGGCGGGGTGGGCAGGGTTCATGGTGGTGCCTTTCGGAAGTGCCTGGTCTGAGGCGCTCCCGGGCGACACCGACGTCAATCGCCCACCGTGACGACAAGGGGGAGCACCCACACGGATACAGCCTTCATGGGTCTCACCTCCTCGCGCTTCTCTCATGGCTGCGCTGACGGTAGCAGTCAACCACGCACCCGCCCAACCGATTTACGCCGACGTAGTGGATCATGAGGGGGTCGCTCCGTCGGTAGGGAAGAGGTGGTCTCGTGGTTCCCGTCGTGCCCGATCCTGGGGTGCTGCACCCGTTTCCGGAGCAGCCGCGGGTGGTGCTGCTGAAGCCGTTGGTGACCTCGCCGTTGATCGAGGTGGGTGAGTACTCGTACTACGACGACCCGGAGGACCCGACGGCGTTCGAGACGCGCAACGTGCTGTACCACTACGGGCCGGAGCGGCTGGTGATCGGGAGGTTCTGCGCGTTCGCGCAGGGGGTGCGGTTCGTGATGAACGGGGCCAACCACCGGATGGACGGGCCGTCGACGTTCCCGTTCCCGATCATGGGCGGCGCGTGGGCGGAGCACTTCGACCTGCTGAGCGGGCTGCCGGGGCGCGGGGACACGGTGGTGGGGCACGACGTGTGGCTCGGGTACCGCACGACGGTGATGCCGGGGGTGCGGATCGGCAACGGGGCGATCGTCGCCGCCGGGTCGGTCGTCACCTCCGACATCCCGGACTACGCGATCGCCGGCGGCAATCCCGCGAAGGTGGTCCGGATGCGGTACGAGGAGGACGAGGTGGCGCGGCTGCTGGCCGTCGCGTGGTGGGACTGGCCGGTGGAGCACCTGACGCGCCATCTGCGGACCGTGATGTCCGGCAGCGTCGAGGAGTTGGAGGCCGCCGCGCCCCGGCCGTGAGGCCTCGGACCCGAGGTATCGGGCCCGAGGCGGGGCCCGGCGGACCCGGGCGCGGCGGGCCGGTCAGTGGCGCAGGACGGCCGCGATGCGCCGGCTGTCGGCCGCGCCGGTGGGTGGGCATCAGGACGGACACCGCCGGGTAGGGCCGGGGCCGGCGCAGTTCGGCGAGGACGGCGGGGCTGAGGGCGGGGCGCATGAGGCCCCCTTTCCGAAGGCGGTCGGCCTTCTCTGCGTGGACGCTCGGTTCCTGGCACAGCTGCCCGATGTCCTCAGTGCAACGATTTGCGCACCGGGTCGCCGGGTCGGCTCTTGCCCCGGAGCCGTCCAGGCTGTACCTACTGGTACGTACAGTTGGGGCCAGGGAGGGAGTCGGCATGCCGTTCGTCCGCATCGACGCGTTGGGGGCCGGACCTGAGCGGCTCGACGCCCTCGGGCGCGCCGTGCACGAGGCACTGGTGGAGGCGATCGGGATCCCGCCGAACGACCACTTCCAGGTGCTGGTCGGGCACGACGGCACCAACAGCCCGCTGCGCTACGGCGATTACCTCGGGGTGCGGCGGGACGAGGGCATCGTGTACGTGGCGATCACGCTGCGCGCCGGACGCACGGACGCGCAGAAGCGGGCCCTGTACGCGAGGATCGCCGAGCTCGCCCAGGCGTACGCGGGCACCGAGCCGCGCAACGTGTTCGTCGTTCTGACGGAGAACACGTCGGCCGACTGGTCACTGGGCCACGGGCTCGCCCAGTACGCCCTCCCGGACGGGGAGGGCGTACCGCTCAGCTGAGGCGGGCGGGCGCGTGGTCCGCGGTCTGCCGCGTGACGGGGTCGGCGGGCTGCCAGGGGGCGTGGGCCGCGACCTGGGCGCGCAGTTGGCGCAGGGCGCGGGCGCAGGCGATGCCGACCGCGCCGGTGACCCGGCCCCGGTGCAGGCAGGCGGCGGCGAAGCGGTGGTCGGCGGGGCTGCCGTCGACGAGTTCGAAGCGGTCGGCCGTGCCGGGGCTGCCGAACGCCTGGATGCGCAGGCCGTACTGGTCGGTCCACAGGTACGGGACCGGGGCGTAGGCCTGCCGGGCGCCGTCCGGGCCGGCCAGCAGGTCGCGGGCGGCGTGCAGGGCCTGTTCGGTGGCGTTGGTGCGCTGTTCGAGGCGCCGGCGGCGGCTGGTGCGCGGGTCGGGCCAGGAGGCGGCGTCGCCGGCCGCCCAGACGCCGGGGCCGGCGGCGCAGTGGGCGTCGCAGGCCACGCCGCCGCCCGCGTCCAGGGACACCCCGCTGCCGGCCAGCCACTCGGTGGCGGGCTCGGATCCGATCGCCATCAGCACGGCGTCGGCGGCCAGTTCGGATCCGTCGGCCAGCCGCACGCCGGCGGCCCGGCCGCGCCGCCGGACCACCGCGGCGGCCGTGCCCCGGTGGATGCGCACCCCGTGTTCGCGGTGCAGGCCGGTCAGCAGCGCGGCCGTCTCGGCGCCCAGGACGGCGGCCAGCGGGGCGGCGGCGGACACCAGCCAGACCACCTCGGCCCCGAGCCCGACGGCGGTGGCCGCCGCCTCGGCGCCGAGCAGCCCGCCGCCGGCCACCAACAGCCTTGTCCCGGGGCGCAGTTCCTCGCGCAGGGCGAGGGCGTCGGCGAGGGTGCGCAGCACGTGGGCGCCGGGCAGCGGCGCCTCGGCCCCGGGCAGTCGGCGGGGGCGGACGCCGGTGGCGAGGACGACGGCCTGGCAGCGGACCCGGTGGCCGTCGGCGAGGTGCACCGTCCGGGCCTGGCGGTCCAGGCGTTCGGCGGGTACGCCCAGGCGCAGGTCGAGCCGTAGCTCTGCCAGGGCGTCGGGGCTGCGCAGGGCGAGTCTGTCGGGTTGCCACTGCCCGTCGAGCAGGTGCTTGGACAGCGGCGGCCGGTCGTACGGGGGTTCGTCCTCGGCTCCGATGAGGGTGAGGCGGCCGTCGTAGCCGGCCCGGCGCAGCGCCTCGGCCGCGTGCAGTCCGGCGGCGCCGGCGCCGACGACGGCCACCTCCCGCAGTGCGGTCATGCCCGGTCCGGGGCCTGGTCCAGCTGGATCGCGGCGGCCGGGCAGACGGCGGCGGCGTCCTGGACGGCCTGGTGGAGTTCGGCGGGCGGGCGGGCGTCGAGCAGGACGACGATGCCGTCCTCGTCGCGCTGGTCGAAGACGTCGGGGGCGGCGAGGACGCAGTGTCCGGCGCCGCAGCACTTCTCCTGGTCGATCTGGACGAGCACGGGGGTTTCCCTTCAGGGGCACGGCGGGTGTCGGGGTGGGGCTGCGGCGGGGCGGGCGTGGTGGCGCCCGGCGGGTCACCAGGCGAGCGGCAGCTCGTGGACGCCGTAGATGAGCATGTCGCCGCGGAAGCGGACGTCCTCGAACGGTACGGCCAGGCGCAGTTCGGGCAGTCGCCGCAGGAGGGTGGCGAGGGCGATCTGCAGTTCCAGGCGGGCGAGGGGCTGGCCCAGGCACTGGTGGACGCCGAAGCCGAAGGCCAGGTGGCGGCGGGCGTCGCGGGTCAGGTCGAGTCCGTCGCCGTCCGGGAACTCGTCCTCGTCGCGGTTGGCGGTGCTGATCATGCAGACGACGCCTTCGCCGGCCCGGATGCGCACCGCGCCGAGGTCGACGTCCTCGGTGGCGACCCGGCCCAGGCCGGAGTGGACGATGGTCAGGTAGCGCAGCAGTTCCTCGACCGCGCCGGTGACGGCTTCGGGGTGGCGGCGCAGGTGGTCGAGCTGGTCGGGGTTGCGCAGCAGGGCGAGGACCGACAGGGCGGTCATGTTGGCGGTGGTCTCGTGTCCGGCGACGAGCAGCAGCCGGCCCATCGCGCCGATCTCCGCGGTGGTCAGTTCGCCGCGTTCCACCAGGCGGCTGAGGATGCCGTCGTCGGGCTGGGTGCGCTTGGCCTCGGTGAGCCGGTTCAGGTAGTCGACCAGGCGGTCCTGGGCGGCGCCGACCTCCTCGGCGGAGGATTCTCGGCGCAGCATGACGCGGCTGCACTCCTGGAAGAACTCGTGGTCCTGGTAGGGGACGCCGAGCAGCAGGCAGATGACCAGGGAGGGCAGCGGCAGGGCGAACTCGCGGACCAGGTCGGCGCCGGTGCGTCCGTCGGCGGTCATCCGGTCGAGCAGGTCGTCGGCGATGCGCTGGATCCGGGGGCGCAGCGCCTCGACCTTCTTGATCATGAAATCGCCGGTGAGCATCCGGCGCAGCCGGGCGTGCTCGGGGTCGTCCATCCGGATGAAGGTGGGCTGGCCGGCGTTGAGTTGCCGGACGCCCGCGGTGAGGAAGGGGAAGCCGGGGCGGGTGCTGTCGGCGCTGAAGCGGGGGTCGGCCAGGACCGCCTTGACGTCCTCGTGGCGGGTGGCCAGCCAGCTGGCGCTGCCGTCCCACAGGGTGATGCGGCTGACCGGCTCCTCCTGCTGGGCCTGGCGGTAGGCGGGCGGCGGGGCGAAGGGGCAGGTGCCGCGGGCGGCGGGGTGGGTGAAGCGGGGGGTCTGTGCGGCGGTGGCCATCAGGGGGGCTCCCTTCTCGGAGCTGGGTGTGCTGGCGGTGCCGGGTGGGGGTGTGGTGCGGGCCCTGAGCATTTATGTGCCAAAAGCAACTAACTCGCCGTCACGCTAACTCGCGGTCCGTGGCGGTGGAAGAGCTCGTCCGGTGGGCGCGGAAACTGTCCGAAATCCGGTCAGCGGTCGGCACCGCAGCGGTGGCGGGCACCGGCTCGCTACAGTTCGCCCATGTCGGACGCCGCAGACGATCGGACCGCCGCGGACGCCACCGCGGACCTGGAGGCCGTACTGGCCTCGCTGGCCTACCTGCTGACCCGCTCCCAGGAGCACGAACGCCGCACCGCCCGGGCCGGCATCACCGCCGCCCGCTCGGACGTCTACCTGCTGCGCGCGCTCGCCGAGGCCGAGGGGCCCAGCCGGGTGGGCGACCTGGCCGCCAGACTGATGGTCAAGCCCTCCCACGTCACCCGGCAGATCGACCGCCTGGAGGGCCAGCGACTGGTCGAGCGCACCCCGGACGCCCTGGACCGGCGGGCCCGCCGGGTCGCGCTCACGGCCGACGGGCGGGCGATGCTGGAGCGGCTGAAACAGGCCAACATCATCGGGCTGACCAGTGCGCTGGACGGCGTGGCGGAGCCGGACGTCACCGCGACGGTGGGGGTGCTGCGCCACCTGATCGAGCGCTACGTGCAGCGGGTGCGGGGCTCGATGCTGCCGGAGGAGGACGGCTCCGCTCCCCCGGCGGACGGGGCCGCGGGGGCCGCGGGGGCCGAGGGCTGTCCCGCGGTGCGCGACGTGGTGGAGTCCTGAGCCGCCCGGCGTGCCGGCGTCGACGTGGGGCCGCGCGGCGGTCGGGACAGGCCCGGCCGGGCCGGGCCGGGTCGGATCAGGGCAGGCGGGCGGCGGCTTCGGCGGTGTTGGCGTGGTGGGCGGCCTGGCGGTGGACGGGGAGCCAGGTGGGGCGGAAGCGGCGGCGGTAGTGGGCGCACCAGGTGTGCAGGAGTTCGTCGAGGCGGGGGTCGGGTTCGGGGGTGGCGCGGCGCAGGAGGGCTGCGGCGCGTACCGGGATGCGGTGGGCCCACAGGTCGATGCCGGCCAGGTGGGCGCGGGTGAGCAGGGGCGGCGGGAGGAGGGGGGCCTGGGCGGTGCGCGGGTCCCAGGCGTCGGCGAGTTGCCGTAGGGCGGTCAGCTGGGTTCGGACGGCGCGCAGCAGCGGGGTGTCGTGCGGCGGGAGCGCGGGGGCCAGGTCGGTGAGCTGGCGGCCGCGTTCGCGCAGTTGGTCGGCGGCGGCGCGCAGGCGCGGGTCGGCGTCGTCGGCGGGGCGGGTGTCGCCGAGGCGGTCGGTGGTCCAGGCGGGCACTTCGACGACGACGGTGCGGCCGCCGTGGCGCCGGGGGGCGAACCAGGTGGCGGCGCGGGCGCCGGGTGGGGTCTCGTCCGGGGCGAGCATGCCGGTGGTGTTCTCCTGGGAGTCGATGTGGTGGGGCTCCATCAGGAAGACGCCGGGGCCGGCGACCGGCAGGCGGTAGGTGTCGAAGGAGCCGGTCTCGACCGGGATGCCGAGGGCGGCGGCGGAGCGGGCGAAGGGTTCGGCGAGGGCGCTGGGGTCGGTGCGGGCGCTGGGGTCGGCGGTGGCCTGGAGGAAGGTGCCGCCCACGTCGGCGGTGTGGAGGGTGAGTTGGAGGCGGGGGCGCAGTTCGTCGATGAGGTCGAGGAGGATCCGGCTCTCGGGCAGGCGGCCGCCGACCGCCGGGGCCCATTCGGGCTGTTCGTCGGCGGCGGGGCGGTAGTAGCCGGCGAAGTAGGCGGGCAGGGTGCGGGCGAGCAGGCCGCCCTGGGCCAGGTGCGCGCCGTCGGGGTCGAGGCAGAGCAGGAAGTGCCAGGCCGTGGCCGCGCCCGGGGTGGGGCGGGCCAGGACGCGGTGGGCGAGTTCGACGATGCCGGCCCGGCCGGAGAACTCGTCGGCGTGGGCGCCGGAGACGACCAGGACGTTGTCGGGGGCGCGACGGGTGTCGGCGTCGGCCCCGGGGCCGATGGACAGCAGGTGCAGGGGGCGGCCGGCGCGGGAGGTGCCGAGGGTGCGCACCCGGCAGCGCCGGGGGTGGCGGGCGGCCAGTCGGTGTGCGGCGTCGGCGAGTTCGTCGAGGGTGGGATAGCGGTCGTGGAGCAGCATCGCCCTGCCCGCGCCGGTCGAGGTGTCGGTCAGCACCGGTTCTCCTTCCCCTGGCCCCGGCGGCCGGTGGGCCCGGGGGTGTCATTGGATCCGGCCGGGTGCGGGTCCGTCCAGGGTGCGGTGGATCACGGGCGAACCGTGCGTCACCTCATATTCACCTGCTGTCACGTGATTGCCGTACTTACTGGTCACGGTGGGGGCATGGGTGGACTTCCGGTTGTTGGGCCCGGTGACCGTCGTATCCGCGGACGGGCGGGAACTCGCCGACAGAACCGGCTTGTGGGCGACGACCGGCATCCAGCACCCTCCCCCGACCACCGGACCCGAATCCACAGACGTCCGGCGGGCTCGACGGTGAGGCACCGGTGTCAGGCCGCCGGCGACCGGTGGTGCCCGGCACCATCCCACGAACCACCGGGCCCCGGTCAGGGGTGGTAGTCGGTGAGGGTGTGGTGGGGGTGCCAGCCCTGGGTGTGGGCGCGGGTGAGGTCGAGGACGACGCTGCGGGTGAGGAGGTCGAGGGTGTAGGGGGTGAGGCCGGGCAGGAGGGTGGTGCGGGCGGCGAG
>CBJMI02800__coassemble_516_pt1 | contig 36703 bp, 31 predicted proteins | sample CBJMI02800__metabat2_low_PE_003 | metagenome-assembled genome bin CBJMI02800
CCAAGATCAACCACTCGCCAAGTCAACCATGATCAAGTGCGGTTGCAGTACTAGGGTGTGTTTCGAAAGTGCTGGTCACAGCCACTCGTTGATGGCTGCGACCAGCACGGTCGCCTCGTAGCGGACGGCGAGTTTGTCGTACCTCGTGGCGACCGCGCGGTGGCGCTTGAGACGGTTGATGCCGCACTCCACCGCGTGGCGCTCCTTGTAGTCGGCCTTGTCGAACTTCGGCGGCCGGCCCCCGTGGGAGCCGCGCTTCTTGCGGTTGGCGATCTGGTCGCGCTTCTCCGGGATCGTGCAGCCGATACGGCGTCTGCGCAGGTAGACGCGGTTCGCGCGGGAGCCGTACGCCTTGTCGGCGCGGACCTTGTCCGGCCGGGTGCGCGGGCGTCCCGGGCCGAGACGCGGCACGCGGATGCGACCCAGGACGACCTGGAACTGCGGGGAGTCCCCGCGCTGTCCGGCCGTGATCACGAGCGACATCAGCTTCTGCGCCTGCTCGACCGCCAGGTGGATCTTGGTGGTCAGTCCACCGCGAGAGCGTCCGAGCCCGTGGTCGTCGGGCTCGGCGAAAACGCCGCCGGGCGGCTCGACCTGCAGATCCCCCTTTTGCGCGCACCGGCCGCGTGCTGGTGCGCGCGGGCGATCGTGGAGTCCACGGAGATGTCCCAGGTGATCAGGCCCTTCGCATCGGCGCGCGCCTAGAGCTGCTCGAGGTTCCGGTGCCACGTGCCGTCGCGCTGCCAGCGGCGGAACAGCCCGTACACCGTCTCCCACGGTCCGTACCGCTCGGGCAGATCCCGCCACGGTATGCCCGTGCGAGTGCGGAACCGTATGCCGTTGATCAGCTGTCGCTTGGTGTGCACCGGCGGCCGACCGGGCTTGATGCCCTGCGGCAGCAGCGGTTCCAGCACCGCCCACTGGGCGTCCGTCAGATCTCCCCGAGCCATAGAACATGATCATCGCATGACCTTGATCCACTTCTGAAACAGACCCTAGGTAGGTCAGTCGTCGATGGCCTGGTAGAGGGTGGTCCAGAAGTCCTGCATGGCCCGTGCTAGCAGGTCGTCGCTGACGTTGTACAGCCACCGCTCTCCGGGCTGGTACATCAGCGGAAGCGTGCTCAGGCGGCGCATCCACTCATCCGGCTCCACCGCCGGCAGCATCCCATCAAGAGGGCATTCGCTGAGGCCGGCGCCTCCTCCAAGCGGCTTCAGATCATCAAGCCGAGGACTGCACGACGACCTGCTCACCCTCCCCTCTCGGCTCCTCGAACTGGGCCAGGTAACGGTTGAACAGCGCTTCATCCACGGTGACGGAGTTGGCGCCTTCTTCACCGTTGCGCGCTTCCAGGCGACGCTCCAGCGTCGTCCGGTCAGCCTTGAGATGGACCAGTTCCCAGCGACAGCCGTGATCCTCGATCAGCGCCTTGTAGTCATCCCGGGCGGCGCGGCTCCAGAAGCTGTAGTCCACCACCACATCGCGCCCCGCCAGCATCAGATCGACCAACTCCTGCCGCTGCTCGCGACGGACCTCTTCCTTGAGCTGGTCGAACGCCTCCGCCTCCAGCACGAGGCCGGCATCGCGCTGTCCGAGTCGCTGCCAGACCGCCTCGTCAATCGAGAGCCGGACATAACCGCGTCGCGCCAGCTCCATCGCATAGGTGGTCTTGCCCGCCCCCGGAAGACCACACATCAGCACCACCGTGCTCAATTGTCCTGTCACAAAGCCAGATTAGATATGACGGGCAAGCCCTCCTCCGGCGACGATGGCCTCAGGGAGAGGCCCCACCACGGTCGACGGTCCTGGTGAACCCATGCGTTCGGAGCCACAGCCGCTTCGTGGAGCGCGGCGGTCGAGCTGCCGACCGTCGAGGGGCCGGCTGCCGCCTGACCGTAGCTATGGCGAGGGCGCCGGGCTCCCGGCCCTTGTCCTCAGCCTCTGCCGAAGTGCACCGAGGGGAAGGCGCCTGCTGCTCTGAGGGTTCTGGAGAATCCGCCTGCCAGTTCGGTGAGACGTGCGGTGGCGGCCGGGCCCAGGTGGTCGTACGGGGCAGCGTCGAGGCGGTCGGTGAGTACCTCGGTCTCTCCGCGCAGGGTCGCGCCCGCCCGCGTGAGGTTGCCTGCCTCGTCGAGCAGGCCGCGTTCGCGCAACTGGTCCCGGGTGGTGTCCCACTGCTGGGCGGACCACCCGCGGGTCCGCATGAACAGTGCCGATGTCGGCGCCGTGCCGGTGGCGTTGTGCAGTACCAGCGCCTCAATGCCGGACAGGCCAGCGATCGCCAGGGCGGCGAGGTGACCGTCACCCCGGTGCTCACGCAGCAGCGTCGCGGCGTGCCACAGGGCCAGGTGCGGTTCTTCGGGTACGGGGAGATCGGCGTTAGCGGCGTACAGCGGCCGTGCCTCTCGGCGGCAGGCTTCGGTGGCGCGCAGCGCCAGTTCGGCCGCCTCGGTCATGTCCGTGGACGTGAGGGACTCCTTCCCGAGCAGCCGCTGCAGCGTTCGGTCCGCGCCGCGCAGCCGTGCCGTGAGCACCTCCTGCGGTGTGGCCACGGTCCACGCGGCGGGAATGTACCGCTGCACGTGCTCGTGGTTGAAGTTGTAGAACGTCGCTGTGACGGTGCCCGCGTCGACGGCCCCGAGCGGTGCCGCGCGGCTCGCGAGGTAGACCATGGATCCGCGTTCCAGCCCGAGTGCCGCCAGTTCGTCCTCCGGCTCCGGTGCGAAGTACACCGATGCGTGCAGGGGGCTGACGGCGTTGTGGCAGCGGCGGCGTGTGCTCGCCTCGAGGGAAGTCATGCCGTGGCTCCGAGTTCGTGGTGGGGGCAGTCGGTCAGTCCGGCCGCGGTCTGGGTGAGGTGCTGGGTCAGGACCCTGGCTGCGGTGTCGGCGTCACGGGCGAGGGCCGCCTCCTCCAGCCGGCGATGTTCCACGAGGCCGTCCCGGTCGGGGTTGCGGTGCGCCGACCAGCGGCGGGCCAGCTCGCTCGCGGTCCACATCCGGTCGAAGGTCTCGAGCAGGACGAGGTTGCCGCACCCCTCCAGCAGGGTGCGGTGGAAGAGACGGTGGGCTTCGGCCCATGCGCTGCTGTAGTGCTTGCCCTCCTCCGGCACGTACGCCGGGGTGCGGGCCAGACGGTGGTGGGCGGCCCGTACGCGGGCTTCCCAGTCCACACCGCCGCGTTCGATGGACATGCGCAGCATGACCGGTTCGATGGTCCGGCGGGCCTCCGCGATCTCCTGCCAGCGACGGTCGGAGAAGGCTGGGACGGCAAAGCCGCGGTTGGGCAGCCGGTCCGCGAGGCCCTCGCCGACCACCCGCACGAGCGCCTCGCGCACGACGGCTAGGCTCACGCCCTGCTCCTTGGCGAGGTTCTGGGGTTTGAGGGCGTCACCGGGGGCGTGGTCCCCGCGCATGATCGCGTCCCGCAAGTGTGTGTAGACCTGCTCGGAGAGCATCTGCTTCCCCGCTGACGGCGAGGTGTGGGTCGTCTGAGTCATGGCCAAATGATAGACGATCAGATAGATAATCGATTATCAGTTTAATGGTTGATCCCATCGGGCGGCACGCAGGCCCTCGCTCGTGGCCGCTGGAGTACGGCCGAACGCGCCGAGCTCGCCCCGTTGCTGGACCGCCTCGCGAGGCTGGGCGCGGGCACCGCCGTGACGGCGCCAGCCTCAGCGACAGCGAGGGTCACGGACATCGGCAGTTGGCGCCCGCTGCCGCGGCGTCCCCCGACTGCGCGCCACCTTCGCCGAACTGCTCACCGAATGGACCGCCGACCAGGAACCCTTAAAGTTCGACGAGCACTGCCGCGTCCAGCGCCTGCTGGAACGCCTGGCAACCCCCGTTCCAGCGGGGCCACTGCCCGCCTGCGCCCAGGTGATACCGTCGGCTCTGGCCACCGCCGCGTGACATCCACGGCGCCCCCGCTGCGACGGCACGTCCGACTCACCGCACGGTCCCCGCGCGGAGCGCAACCCGCACGAGGGCGCCTGGCGCGTAATCAGTCATGTTGTACGTCACCGTCCTCCGCCAAGCGGGTGAGCCACTCGCGCAGCAGGTGCTGTTCAGCATCGCTCAGGACGTCGGCGTCGTCGGGCAGGGCGGCGCGCAGCGCGCGGGCCGCTGCGGCGGCGCCGGTCTCCTCGGCGGGGAGTGTTGGTTCGGCGCGGGTGATGGCGGAGACCATGGCCTCGCGGAGGGCGGTCAGCAACGCCGGATTGCGGCGTCCTGCCGGGGTTGAGTTCCAGGTGGTAACCGCGCCCCGGCCGGTGGCCTGGATGATCTGGGCGGCCAGTTCCTCGTCGACCCGCAGCCATCCCCCGGCTGCCAGACGGCGCACCCGGCCGTGAAGGATCTCCAGGCCCGCGCGGTGCGCCATGTCCGTGCCCCGGCTGGTGGCCCGGTTCATCACCGCGAACAGCGTGGGGCGGGAGATCTTGAACTTCACCACCGTGTCCCAGCCGCGGCGCAGGTCCTCCACCGCACCCTGCGGCTCGAGGTCGAGCTGCGCGCGTTTGCTTTCCAGGAACTGCGCGTAGCCGTGCTCGGCGACGGCTTCCAGCAGCCCCTTCCTCGCTGGTGCTCTTCCCGGGCAGGCCGCGCCCGAAGGGTGGAGGCGGTCGGCCCGGACGGCGGTCCGGGGGGCGGTAGTGCTACTGGCCGGTGTCACGGTGAGGGGCGGTCTCAGTCCAGTCGCCGTCCGCGAATTCGGTCTCCAGGGCGCAGCCGCACGCGTCGCGCTCGTTCGAGCTGTCCAGACCGTCGTAGTCGAAGATCACCCGGGCCTTGCCGAGGATCGGCCCGATGTCGTCGATGCCCTTGCGGGTGAATCGATCGAGGTAGGCGCACCAGAGCGCCGGTACCTCGCCCTCGAGCACGGCTGCGAGGGCCTTGTCGAATTCGGGGCGTTCGACGTCGCTCCAGGCGGACAGGTTGTCGATCCAGACCTTGCGGACCAGGTAGCCCTCTCGGGCCGCCCAGGCCCGCCCGGAGTCCTCCTGTGCCTGGATGGAGAGCACGGGCGACACGGCCAAGTCCGCCGCGAAGGGCGGGTCGTGGGTAGGCGGGCTGTTCGGAGTGCTGAGCGGCGGTGCGCGGGTGGTGGTTCGGGGCCGGGGCCGCTGGTGGTGCTCGGCCCGCTCGCCGCCGGGGCGGTCACCGGCGGCCCACCGACGCGCGCGGCCTCCAGGAGGACACCTCCGCGGTGTTCGGGTCATACCCCGGACGGGGTATGACCCGAACACCGTTGATGCGCCGCTCCGTTGGTCGGCGGGTACGACGGCGGGCCTACCTGTCGAACTCGGCCCAGACGGTCTTGCCGTGGCGGTGGGGCGCGGTGCCCCAGCGGTCGGAGGTCTGCTGGACGATGAAGAGTCCGTGTCCTCCGGGCAGGCCGGGGTGGCGAGGCCGGCGCGGTGCGGGCAGCGCCGGTGAGCGGTCGCTGACTTCGATGCGCAGGCGGGCCGCCGAGGCGTGCAGGACCAGTTCGAGGGGGCCGTCGGCGTGGACCGCGGCGTTGGCAACGAGTTCGGTGACCAGCAGGACGATGTCGCTCGCGCGGTCCGGGTCGGGCCAGGACCAGTGGGCGAGGGCTGCGACGGTGAAGGTCCGGGCGTGGGCGACCGGCCTGGGCAGACCGGTCAGTGGCAGGCGCCGCCGCTGACCGCCGATCGGCAGAGCGGCCGCGTCAGAGACCACCGGCGTGTCGCCGAGGAGTTCCCGGCTGGGGTTCATGAGCGGCTGTCCCTCCGACTCGACGCTCTTCCTGACCGGGTGCCCTGCCGTGGCCGGAGCATGCGGGGGTCATTCGATGCGATGACCGGACGGCCGGCCCGCCCGGATGGAGGCTGGTGTCACCGGGGCGCCGAGAGCGCCTCGTCAACAGAAGTATGGAGGGAGAAGACGCTGTTGGCTCCCGTGATGTCCAACAATCTCATGATCGCATGCGATGGTGCGGCGAGACGGAACGGGATGCCGGCCGTGGACGCGTTCATGCGGGTCTTCAGCAGCAGGTTCAGGCCGGAGGAGTCGCAGAAGCCCACGTGCTCGAGGTCGGCCACCAGCAGCGTGGGGCGCGACACGGTTGCTCCTTCCAGCGCCGTCCTGGCCTCGGTGAGGGTTTCGACGTCGAGGTCGCCTGTCAGACTGCACACGGCGGCCCCGTCCGCGGTGCGCCGCACCTGGACTGTCAGGCCGGTCGCAGCGGTTGGCGCCGACGGCGAAGCAACAGTCGTTTCCTGGGCTGGCATCATCGTCCCCTCCACCGGTTCTCTTCAACTGACCATATGCACGGCCGCCCGGCGAACCAAATCGCCGTTGTACGGCGTGCGTCGCGCACGGTGTCTTCTCGCTTCGGTGCCGCTCACGCGGCGTTCAGGCCGTCCCGCAGTTTCTTCAGGGTACGGGTGAGCAGTCGGGAGACGTGCATCTGGGACAGGCCGAGCCGTTCGCCGATCTGTGACTGGGTCAGTTCGTCGGTGAAGCGCAGGGAGAGGATGAGCTGTTCGCGCGTGGAGAGTCGGGCGATGAGGGGTTTGAGTGCCACGAGGTTCTCGGTGAGGTCGATCGCGGCATCCTCCTGGCCGAGGCGGTCGGCGAGGGGGCTGCCGCTCTCGTCGTCATCGGCGCTGCCGAAGTCGAGGGATCCCGTGGTGCGCGCGTTGGCGGCCGTGAGGCCCTCGATCACCTCCTCCTCGGACAGGCGGAGGTGACCGGCGAGTTCGGCGACGGTCGGTGCACGGTCGAGCCGTGTCGTGAGGTCGTCCTGGGCCTTGGCGAGGGCGATGCGAAGTTCCTGGAGCCGGCGGGGGACGTGGACCGCCCAGGTGGTGTCGCGGAAGTGGCGGCGGATCTCGCCCAGGACGGTCGGGATGGCGAAGGTGGAGAACTCCACGTCACGGTCGGGATCGAACCGGTCGATCGCCTTGATCAGGCCGACGGCACCGACTTGGAGCAGGTCCTCCTGGGGCTCGCGCTGAGCGTCGAAGCGGCGGATCACGTAGCGGACGAGGGACAGGTTGAGCTCGATCAGGGTCGAGCGGACGTAGGAGTACTCGCGGGTGCCCTCTTCGAGGGCCGCGAGCCGCCTCAGCAGCACCCGCGTGAGTTCCCGCGCGTCCGAGGGCGCGACGTCGCGGGGGCTGTCCACGCCGGCCAGTTCCGGCGCGACGTGGCGGCAGATGGCGTTCGTGGTGTCGGCCGGCCGGGCGGCCGGCGCGGGTGCTTCGGTTCGCGTCGTCATCGTGTTCCTCTCCGGGCCGGGGCAGGCCCGTTCCCGTCTGCCCCCGACCGCCGTTGTCATGCGCGCACGCCGTGTGAAGGTCTTGCGGGGTTCTGGGGAGCACGGCTCATTCGGCTTCGCCGGTGGGGCCTTCGTCCACGCGGATGCCGATCAGGCAGGTGTCGTCGTCGGTGTCCGCAGGGCTGTAGCGCAGCAGGTGGTCCAGCGTGGCGTCCAGGGCCGCGTGGGCGCTCTGGGCGGGGCGGCTCGCCTTCTCCGTCAGGGCGACCAGGGTTTCCAGGGACGCATGTACGGACTGGTCGCGTCGTTCGATGAGACCGTCGGTGAACATGACCAGGGTGTCGCCCACGTCGAGCTGGGTCTCGTGCTCCTCGTAGTCGGCGTGGTCGAGCGCACCGAGCAGGATGCCACCGATCTGGGGGAGGGTCTCCGCGCGGCCCTTGCGCAGCAGGACGGGCGGCGGGTGGCCGGCGCGGGCCCAGCGCAGCCGGCGGGTGGCCGGTTCGTAGAGCCCGCAGACGGCGGTGGCGGTGACGTTGTCGGTGAGGTGGTGGGTGACGCTGTTGAGCCAGCTGAGCAGTTGGGCCGGGCCGGCGCCGGTGGCGGCCAGGCCGCGCAGGGCGTTGCGCAGGGCGACCATGCCGGTGGCGGCGTCGATGCCGTGTCCGGCGACGTCGCCGACGCACAGCAGAACGTTGCCGGAGGGCAGGGTGAGGGCGTCGTACCAGTCGCCGCCGACGAGGTGGTCCTTCTCGGCGGGGCGGTAGCGGACGGCGACGTGGAGGTCCGGCAGGTCGAGCGGGCCGCGGGTGGGCGGCATGATGGCGTGCTGGAGCTGGAGGGTGAGGCGGCTGCGTTCGGCGGCCTGCTGTTCGCTGTGGGCGAGTTGGTCGCGGGTGGCGGCGAGTGCGACCTCGGTCCAGTGCTGGGCGGAGACGTCCTGGTAGGCGCCGCGGACGATGCGCACACCCCGGTCGGGGTCGTGGACGGGTTCGGCCACGACCCGGATGTGGCGGGTGACGCCGTCGGGGCGTTGGAGGCGGAAGGCGGTGGAGGCGGGGCGCTGGTGGTGCAGGAGGGTGCGCAGGAAGCGGTCGATCGTGTCGCGGTCGTCGGGGTGGGCGTGCTCGCCCAGGTGTTCCAGGGGGATCGGCTGGGCGGTGGGCGGCAGTCCGTACAGTTCGAACAGGGTGTCGTTCCAGGCGATGTGGCGGTCGCGGAGGTTCTCCTCGAAGCCTCCGATGCGGCCCAGGCGCTGCGCGTGCTGGAGGAGTCGGGCGACGGGGGTGGTGCCGTCCTCGAGCCGCCAGATGACCAGCACGTGGTGGCCGTGGCGGCTGATGCTGACCTGTCCGTGGGTGTGCAGGGGCACCCCGTCGACCATGGCGGCCATGCGCATGCGCTGGGCACGGAAGGGCTCACCGGTGGCGTAGACGTGCTCGACCTTTACTGCCAGGCCGCCCGGCTCGGCCGCGAGGGGATAGGCCTCCAGCAGTCGTGCGCCGAGAACCGTGTTGGTGGGCCTGCCGGCGAAGTCCACGAAGGCGGGGTTGACGTCGCGTACGACGAATTCGAGAGGTACCTCGGTACTGTCCGGTGCCAGGCACAGGATCAGGCAGGGGTCGAGGACGCCCGCGGTCAGTCTGCGCAGGGCGTCGAACTCCGTGTCGGCCGCGCCGGCGTCCGCTTCGTCGTCGGTCCAGGTCTCCAGTGTCGCGGCGGCCAGCTCCGCGAGGGCCTCGACCTGACGTTGCAGGGGCCGGGTCTGCTCGGGCAGCGCGTCGTGCCAGCAGATCTCCAGCACGCCGATCAGGCGGCCGCCGAGCCCGGCCGGTACCGCGAGCCTGCCGCCGGTGAACTCGTGCTGTCCGATGGAGGGCAGCGAAGCGCCGGCGAGCTCGGGGATCGCGGCGGTGGCGCGTTGGTCGAGGGCGTGCCGGGCCGGAGTGAAGACCCCGGGGGGCACGTGCCGCCAGCGCTGGGCCTCGGCCGGGCCGAAGCCGGCACTGCCGCGCAGTGACAGCGACTGGTCGGGGTGGGCCGCCCAGATGGCGACGGCGCCCGCTCCCAGGGGGCGCAGGGCGTGTTCGAGCATCGAACGGGCCGCGGCCTCGGTGTCGGGTGCGGCGATGGCGTGTGCCTGCGCGGTGCGAAGGCGCAAGGCGACCGGGTCCGTGCCGTCGGCGGAGGAGGCGACGAAGGTACGGGCCACGGCGGAGATCCGGTCCGATGCGGCCTGGTTGAGAAGGTCGGCGGCGAAGTCGAGGACCGGGACGCCGGCCTGCTCGGACAGAGAGGCCAGTTGGACGGACGCCTCGGTGGGACCGCACTGCAGGCGCTCGACGAGCACGCCCACGGCGAGCTCGATCAGGGAACGGCCGGCCGCGTCGGAGTGGGCCTGGGCGAGTTCCTCCCGCAGGCGCTCCACGGTTGCGGCCAGCCGGCTCAAGCCCGGGTCGCGGACGCTGCCGTCACGTTGCGGTACTACCTGCACGGCTGCGGGTGCGGCACTGCCGCCGGCCGGGACGGGGTCGAGGGGGCGGTTCATGCGTTCTCCTGCGCGCTGCTCGCGGCGCTGTTGGTGGCCTGCGCGGGGAGGTGGCTCTTGATGCGGACGATCAGCTCGTCGGCATCGACGGGCTTGGTGACGTAGTCGCTGGCCCCGGAGGCCAGGCTCTTCTCCCGGTCGCCGATCATCGCCTTGGCGGTGACGGCGATGATCGGCAGTCCCTCGTGCTCGGGCATGGCGCGGATGGCGGCGGTCGCGGTGTAGCCGTCCATCTCGGGCATCATCACGTCCATGAGGATCACGTCGATCCCCGGATGGGCGGCGAGGCACTCGAGCGCGGCACGGCCGTTCTCGGCCTGGAGGACGCGCATGCCGTGCAGTTCCAGGATCCCGGTGATCGCATAGAGGTTGCGGTCGTCGTCGTCGACGACCAGGACGGTCCGGCCGGTCAGCGAGGAGTCGATGTCCGGGCTCCAGTCGGACTCCGTGCGGCGGGCGAGCTGGGGGATGTCGCCGGGGCTGTCGGTGCTCATGTGGAGGGCGATGCGCTCGCGCAGCTCGTCCAGGCTGGAGATGACCTCCACCCTCCCGGCGCCGCCGGGGAGGTCCTCGTCGGCGGCGATGGCGCGGCCGCGGTGCGCGAGGATCGGGACCGCGTGCAGAGCCGGGTCGGCGTGCATCTCCCGGAGCAGCTCCAGGGCGGCGCCGTTGGGCATGTCCAGTTCCAGTACGACGCAGTGGCAGGGCCTGGTGGCCAGGGTGGCCGCCGCCTCCTGGGCGCCGACCGCAGTGATGATCTCCACGCCGTGCTGCGAGGTTCGTGGCAGCTCGGCGATGGCGCTCTCGGCCACCATCCGCAGCAGGCCGTTCGGACGGCCTTCCACGACCAGCAGGCGCCGCGGCTGCCCGTCGGTGGGAGCGCTCGGCGCGTGCGCCGTCTCGGCGGCCGGCGGGGCGCCGCCGTCCTCCAGGGCCTTGGGGGCCGACATTGCGGTGCCGGTGGCGGTTGTGTCGGGGTGTTCGGCCGGGAGGTAGAGGGTGAAGGTGCTGCCGCGCCCCGGTGTGCTCTCCACGGTGATGGCGCCACCGAGCAGGAATGCGATCTCACGGCTGATGGACAGCCCGAGGCCGGTGCCGCCGTACTTGCGGCTGGTGGTGCCGTCGGCCTGCTGGAAGGCGCCGAAGACGGTCTCCAGGTGCTGGGGTGCGATCCCGATGCCGGTGTCGGTCACGCGGAAGGCGAGCACCGGGCCGCCGCGCCGTACGCCGTCGGGCAGTTCCGCGTCGGCGGCGGGCTCGATGCGCAGCTCGACCCTGCCCTGTTCGGTGAACTTGACGGCGTTGGACAGCAGGTTGCGCAGCACCTGGCGCAAGCGGTAGTCGTCGGTGAGGAGTTCGCCGGGGACCCTCGCGGCCGTGTGCACGGCGAAGGCGAGGTTCTTCTGCCCGGTCAGCGGGCGGAAGGTGGCCTCGACGTAGTCCAGCAGCGCGCGCAGCGGCACCGCGTCGACGTTCAGGTCCATCTTGCCGGCCTCGACCTTGGACAGGTCGAGGATGTCGTTGATGAGCTGGAGCAGGTCGGAGCCGGCGGAGTGGATGATGCCGGCGTACTCGACCTGCTTGGCGGTCAGGTTCCTGGTGGGGTTCTGGGCGAGCAACTGGGCCAGGATGAGCAGGCTGTTGAGCGGCGTGCGCAGCTCGTGGCTCATGTTGGCCAGGAACTCCGACTTGTACTTCGAGGCCAGCGACAGCTGGTGGGCGCGCTCCTCCAGTTCCTGGCGGGCCTGCTCGATCTCCAGGTTCTTGGTCTCGATGTCGCGGTTCTGCGTGGCCAGCAGCTCGGCCTTCTCCTCCAACTCGGCGTTGGAGGCCTGCAGTTCCTCCTGCCGGGCCTGCAGTTCCCCGGAGCGGGCCTGGAGTTCGGCGGCCAGCCGCTGGGACTCGCCGAGCAGCTCGTCGGTGCGGGCGTTGGCCACGATGGAGTTGACGTTGACGCCGATGGTCTCCATCAGCTGGTCCAGGAAGTCCCGGTGGACCTGGGTGAACGGCTGGACGGAGGCCAGTTCGATGACGCCGAGGACCTGGTCCTCGACGACGATCGGCAGCACCACCAGGGACAGCGACCCTGCCTGCAGCAGACCGGAGGAGGCGACGAGGTACTCGGCCGGGATGGTGTCGACGCTGATGGTCCGGCGACTGCGCGCGGCCTGGCCGACGAAGGACTCGCCCAGGCGGAAGCGGGTGGGGCGCTCGCCGTCAGGGAAGGCGTAGGAGCCGACGAGTTGCAGGACGGTGCCGTCGGGGCCCTCTTCTGCGAGGTAGAACGCGCCGCACTGCGCGCGGACCAGCGGGGCCAGTTCGTCCATCACCGACTCCGCGACCACTCCGAGGTCGCGCCGGCCCTGCATCAGTGCGGAGAAGCGGGCGAGGTTGGTCTTCAGCCAGTCCTGTTCCTCGTTGGCGCGGGTCGTCTCGCGCAGCGACTCCACCATGAAGTTGACGTTGTCCTTGAGGTCGGCGACCTCCCCGGAGGCGTCCACGGTGATCGAGCGCGTCAGGTCGCCGGCCGCCACGGCGCTGGTGACCTCGGCGATCGCCCGGACCTGCCGGGTCAGGTTGCCGGCCAGCCCGTTGACGTTCTCGGTCAGCCGCTTCCAGGTGCCGGAGACGCCCTCGACCTCGGCCTGGCCGCCGAGCCGCCCCTCGGTGCCGACCTCGCGCGCCACCCGGGTCACCTCGGCGGCGAACGCGGAGAGCTGGTCGACCATGGTGTTGATGGTCGTCTTCAGTTCGAGGATCTCCCCGCGCGCGTCCACGTCGATCTTGCGCGTCAGGTCCCCGTTGGCCACCGCGGTGGTGACCTGGGCGATGTTGCGCACCTGGCTGGTCAGGTTGTGCGCCATGAAGTTGACGCTGTCGGTCAGGTCCTTCCAGGTGCCCGCCACGTTCGGCACCCGGGCTTGACCGCCCAGCGTGCCCTCGGTGCCGACCTCGCGCGCCACCCGGGTCACCTCGTCCGCGAACGCGGAGAGGGTGTCGACCATGGTGTTGATCACACCGGCGAGCGCCGCGACTTCTCCCTTGGCCTCCACCGTGATCTTCTGTGAGAGATCACCCCTGGCGACGGCGGTGGCGACCTGGGCGATCGAGCGGACCTGGCCGGTCAGGTTGGACGCCATCACGTTGACGTTGTCCGTCAGGTCCTTCCAGGTACCGGAGACACCCCGCACCGTCGCCTGGCCGCCCAGGTTGCCCTCGGTGCCGACCTCCCGGGCCACCCTGGTGACCTCGTCGGCGAAGGCGGAGAGCTGGTCGACCATCGTGTTGATGGTCTCCTTCAGTTCGAGGATCTCCCCGCGCGCGTCGACGCGGATCTTCTGGGTGAGGTCGCCTTCGGCCACGGCGGTGGTCACCGACGCGATCGAGCGAACCTGCGCGGTGAGGTTGTCGGCCATCACGTTCACCGACTCCGTCAGATCGCGCCACGTGCCCGACACGTCGCGCACGTCCGCCTGGCCACCGAGCCGGCCCTCGGTGCCGACCTCCCGGGCCACCCGGGTCACCTCACCCGCGAACGACGACAGCTGGTCGACCATCGTGTTGATGGTCGTCTTCAGCTCCAGGATCTCGCCCCGGGCGGTCACCGTGATCTTCTGCGACAGGTCACCCCGCGCGACCGCCGTGGCGACCTGGGCGATCGCCCGCACCTGGCCGGTCAGGTTGCCCGCCATGAAGTTCACCGAGTCGGTGAGGTCGCGCCACGTCCCCGACACGCCCTTCACATCGGCCTGGCCGCCGAGGATGCCCTCGGTGCCGACCTCCCGGGCCACCCGGGTCACCTCACCCGCGAACGACGACAGCTGGTCGACCATCGTGTTGACGGTGTTCTTCAGCTCCAGGATCTCGCCGCGCGCATCCACGGTGATCTTCTGCGAGAGGTCTCCCTTGGCCACCGCAGTGGCGACCTGGGCGATGTCGCGGACCTGGGTGGTCAGGTTGCCCGCCATGGCGTTGACGGACTCGGTCAGGTCCTCCCACGTGCCGGACACGCCCGGCACCTGTGCCTGCCCGCCGAGGCGGCCCTCCGTGCCGACCTCCCGCGCGACCCTCGTCACCTCCGAAGTGAAGTGCGACAGCTGGTCGACCATGCCGTTGAACACGGTCGCGATCTCACCCAGCACGCCGTCCGCGTCGCCCGGCAGCTTGGTGCTGAAATCACCGTCCCGCACCGCCGTCAGACCGGCCAGCAACAGACGCAGCTCCGGCTCGCCGGCGGGCCCCGCCGCGTGGCTCCCTCCGTCGGCCCGCTGGAAACCCTTCGGTGGTGTCGAGCCAGCCATCGAACATCGCCTCTCTGCCGCACATCCAAGGTCGTCCCCGCCGGCCCTCCCCGGACCTCGGGCGAAGACACGGCGGACACCGCGTACCGGTCGGAGGCTACCGCTAACGGGGTGAGAGCAGAAAGAAAGCATGGTTACTCTCAGTAGCGATGCTGTGCCGAAATACTGCCCGACCTGTCTGCGGGCAGCCCGCTGCGCCTGCCGGATCCGCAGGACCCTGCCGGTGGTGCGCGTGGGAGTACAGCTCGGCACTGACCGCGGCGGACGCGGGCCGCTCCCCCTCGCTCGGATCAGCGGCCGGGCCGGCCTCGGCGGTGTACCAGCGGCGCTGGAGTTCGAGCAGGTCAGCGGGGGAATCGGTATCGGATACCGGCACGTCGTCGATCGCACACCCGTACGGGCAGCGGCGCGGACCCGTTCCCCCGGACGGCGGATGCGCGGGGGCACGCGCCCGTGGCCTCTCCTAGCGTCGGTGGCATGACGACGGAGAACACGACGGTGGTGGGGGTGCGCTCGGCGGAGGAGGTGTTCACCGCCCTGGAAGAGCTGGATGCGCGGTGCCGGCCGTTCACCGACTACGAGCAGGGACTGCTGGAGGCCTACCGCTGGGCGGTGGGCACTCGGACCTCCGCGCCGGTGACAGCCGCTGCCACGGCGGGCCCGTGGGGGCCGTGCCGGGCACAGCTGCTCGCCGAGTGCCAGGCGGCGGCCGTGGCGCTTCGAACGGGAGCGGATCGGACGGAAGCGGCGCGGGCGGCGGACACCGATCGGATGCTGGGCCTCTACACGGGGCTGGCCTGGCTGTGCGGCCACCACGACGAGCGCCCCTGACGGTGGCGCCCGCCGCCGGCCCCGGCCGTACGGGGGACGGTCCCGGCGGCGGGTCAGCCGGGCCGACGGTCCGGACGCCTACCTGCGCCGGATGCCGGTGTCCGGCAACAGCGACCGGTTCCGCAGGCGGCGGGACGCCGCTCTGACGGGCCGCCACCCCCTCCTGCTCACCACCTCCGGCGGTCCGTCCGTCACAGGTCCAGGTCGGGGTGGAGGCGGGAGACCGTCCACACCCGTCGGCGGCACAGGACCAGCGTGAGGGCCAGGAACAGGACGCCGAAACCTGCCAGGACTGCGAGGTCCCGGGTGAGGTGGGAGGCCGGGCCACCGCTGATCGTCACCCGGAGCCCGTCGACCAGGTAGGTCATCGGCAGGAAGGGGTGGACCGTCTGGAACGGCGCCGGGGTCGTCTGCATCGGGTACAGGCCGCCCGAAGCGGTCAGTTGCAGGATGAGCAGGACCAGCGACAGCACGTCACCCGCCGTACCGAACGCCGTCCGCAGGCAGTGGTCGACGGCGACGAACGCGGCGGCACCGACCGAGAGGAGCAGGACTGTCTTCCAGGGGGCCCGCGCGTGCAGCCCGAGGCCCGCGCTGACGACGCCGTAGAGGATCAGGGCTCCGAGTACGCCCAGCGCCGCGGCCGGGAGCCAGCCCGCGACGGCGAGGGTGGAGGCCCGGGTGCGCGCGGCCAGCGCCCTGGTGTTCACCGGTCGCAGGAAGAGGTAGGCGAAGAGGCCGAACACCCATAGCGCGATGCCGAAGAAGAACGGGGCCAGCCCGCGGCCGTAGACGCCGGCTGGGTGGAGGTTCGACCGGTCGATGTCGACGGGCGTTCCCAACACCTTCGACGCATGGTCCACTTGCCCGGAGTCCAGGACGGGGACCTGCTTCCTGCCGTCGTCGATCAGGGTGGCCAGCGTGGTGGCGCCGGTGTGGGCCTGGTCGGCGGCGGTCTTCAGCGCCCCGGATCCCTGCTGGAGGGCGGACAGACCCGCGGACACGGTGGTGGTCCCGGCGGCGATGCTCTGGGCGCCGGAGTCGACCAGGGCCAGCGGCGTCTGCGCGTTCTGGGCGGACTGCTGGGCGGCCGCGGCTGTCTTCTGGAGGGCGACGGCCTGCTGGCGCGCCGCGTGGGCGTTGCCGCTGGCGGTGGCAGCGTGACCGTCGATCTGGCCGGCGACGGTGTCGGCCGCCGTCATGTCCTGTTCGGCGCGCTGGAACACGGGGTCGTCACCCAGTCCCGGGTGCGCCTCGGCCAGGCGGTCCAGATCGGCCACCGCCTTGGCGGTTCCCTGCTTCACCGTCGAGGTTGCGGTGTGGACGGCGTCCACGCCCTGGGAGACGACAGTGGCCGCGCTGACCACGGCGTCGGTGGCCGTGCTCAGCTGCGGCGCGGCCTCGGTGAGGGCGGCGGCCGCCGCGTGCACCTGGGCCGTGGCCTGGCTGAGCTTCTGGGCGCCGTCGGCGAGCTGGGTGGAGCCGGACTGCAGCGTCGCACCGGCACCGGCGGCGGCGGAACTCCCCTGCTGCGCGACGGTGGTGGCGTTCACGAGCCCCTGCGCCGCCTGTGCCGCCGTGTTCAGCTTTCCGCCGATGTCCGCGAGCCGGCCGTAGACGCCGCGGACGTACGCCTCGTGCGCGGCGGAGTTGACCTGTTCCTGCAGCTTCGTCTGGACGACCTCGGTCATGACGCCGGCGATGTAGTTGTTCGCGTCGTTGAGCTGGATGTGGATCCGGGCCTGTTCCGGTTGTGCGTCGGGGCCGGTGGCGAGGCGGGCGCTGAAGTCGGCGGGGATCCGGACCGTGAACGCGTAGCGCCCGTGCTCCAGGCCGGTGCGGGCCGCGGCGTCGTCGACGAACGCCCAGTCGAACTCCCCTGAGGCCTTGAGCTCCGTCACGACCTGGGCGCCCGCGTCCACCCGCTGTCCCTGTCGGGTCTCGGCCGGGCGGTCCTCGTTGACCACCGCCACGGGGATGTGCCCGGTCTTCCCGTAGGGATCCCAGTTCGCCCACAGGTACATGGCGCCGTACAGCAGGGGGACCAGACACAGCACGAGCGGGACGAACCGCCTCAGCGGGCCCCGGAAGCCGCGCAGTTCCAGCACGGCGAGCCTGATCGCGGTCATGTGCCCTCCCCCTCCCGGGACGCGCGGGCGTCCCCGTCCTCCGGTCCCCGCCGTCCGAGCACCCGCCGGGGGCTTCGCGCCGAGGCATCCGGCTCGTCCGCCGGCGCCGGCCGCTCGGGCAGACGGCTCCGCCGGGGCAGGGCCACCAGCCCCGGCGCGGGGTCGAGGCCGACCCCGGGGTCGGGCGGGTCGAGCGCACCCGCCACGACGGTGCAACCGACCCCGAGGACCAGGCCCACGAGCTGCCACGCCCGGGTGCGCTCCTCCTCCGGGCACCCACGGTCAACGTCGTCCGCGACGATCACGGCGGGACGCGTGGCCAGAGCGAGTGCGAGGGCCACGCCCAGGGCCTCCACCGGCGGCAGGTCCCGCACCAGCGTCCGGGGGTCCACGTCGATGCCGAGGACCGAGAACGCCTCGTCCAGCCGGGCGCCGCCCTCCCGGCGGCGGCCCAACCACCGGCGCTCGGCCACCAGTTCGCGCACCCGCAGGTCCGGGTCCAGGCCGACGGCGGGCTCCGCACGGGCCACCGCCACCAGTTCCCTGACGCGACGGCCGCCCCGGGGCAGGGCGTGACCGCCCACCCGGACCGCTCCGCCGTCCAGCCGCATCCGCCCCGCGAGCGCGAGCAGCACCGTGGTGCGGCCCGAGCCGCCCGGCCCGTGGACCACCAGCAGCCCGCCGGGGTCCACGTCCACGTCCAGATTCTCGAACACCGCTCCCCGGGGCCCGCGCACGCTCGCCCCGCGCGCGACCACGTCAACGCCGGCTATCTCCACCCCCAGCCGGTAACCCGCCCGTGCCGGGACATGTCTGTCAGACCGGTCACATTCCCGCGGCCGCGAACGCCGCGCACCCGCCGGAGGGAGTCCGCGGCGGGCCCGCGGAGCAGCGACGGAGCAATGCCGGCGACGGGTGACGCCGCCCTGCGCGGAACGGACGGTCGGGGCCGGGCGCCAGGGCCGCTCCATGACCTGCCGTCAGTCCGCCTGGTGATGCGGCGCGGTGGTGATCAGGGGGTGGAAGTGGGCGAGTTCGGCGGGTTCGTCGACGGGTGCGCCGTCGGCCTCGATCCACGCGTGGGCCCGGAACCGGGCGGTTCGCGGTGCGCCGCCCGGGCGAGTTCCGCGACCTCGTCGACGGGCCTTCCGGTGTGCAGGGCGAGGGTCCGTGCGATGAGGTCGGTGAGATCGGGCCAGGGCATGTTCCCGTGCGCGTTGTACAGCGCGACCAGGCCGTGCAGGGCGGTCCAGAGCAGCAGGCCCGCCTGCCACTCCTGCTCGGGCCCGCGCGGCTCCTGGCCTTCCCGGCCTTCCCGGTGCCCCGGCCGCTCCTGCCGGACGCCGGCCAGCGAGGCGACGACGGATCCCAGCAGTTCCTCTCCCGCACCGTGCGCGTTGGTGGGCACCAGCTCGGCGGGCATCCCGCCGCCGAAGAGCGTGCGGTACTCCCCGGGGTGGTCGACGCCCCAGTGCACGTAGGCGGCGCACCGGCCCACCAGGTCCGCCAGCGGGTCGTCGGCACCCTGCGCCGCCGCGTGCATGACCGCCGCGAGTTCGTCGTAGCGCAGCCGCAGCACGTGCTGGACGAGCGCGCCCAGGTCCGCGAAGTGCCCGTAGATGCTCGCGGGGGCGACGCCGACCTCGCGGGCGACCTGCCGGAGGGTGAGCGTCTCGGGGCGTTCGAGCGTGGCCAGCAGCCGGGCGGCGGCCTCCACCAGTTCGACCTTGAGGGCCTGCCCCTGTCCCCGGGGGTTCCGTCGGCGCGGGACGGCCTCTCCGCTGCTCACAGGCGTACTCCCGGCGTTCGGCAACACCCGTTCACTCTACCGCCGCCCGCGCGCCCGCCTCCAACTCGGCCTGCCGCCAAGCCGTCCCGCCTTGACAGGCGATTACCAACACTTGTTCACTTACATAACCAACAGGTGTTCAGTCATCGGGAGGAAGCATGCGCATCGCCGTACTCGGGGCGACCGGCAGGGTCGGGCGCCTCATCGTCGAGCAGGCCCTTCAGCGCGGGCACGAGGTCGTCGCGCTGGTCCGCCGGCCGCAGACCGGCGCGGTGCACGGACGGCCTGACGTCGAGGTCCGCCGGGCCGACGTCACCGCCCCCGCCGCGTTCCCGGACCTGACGGACGTCGACGTGGTGCTCTCCGCGCTCGGCATCGGCAAGGGCGACGGCCCGGGAGCGCTCGTCGCCGGCGCGAGGGTCCTCGCCGAGGTCCCGGTGCGCACCCTCTGGCTCGGCGCGCTCGGCTCCGGCCCCTCCGTCGGCGCCGGCGGAGGGATCTACCAGTGCATCATGAAGGCGTTCGTCGGCGAGGAGCTGACGGAGAAGGCCGCAGCGGACGCGATCGCCCTCGACGGCGGCGCGACCGTCTTCCACGCCCCCGACCTCTGGACCGGCGGCGTCAGCACCGGCCGCCGCAACATTCCGCTGGAGGACTACGCCAAGCCCCTACTGCCGCCGCACGCCTCCCGGGCCACCGTCGCGGCGCTGATGCTCGACGAGGCCGAGCGGCCGACCCGCGGAGCCAGGATCCTCGTCCCGGTGGGACGCGTCTGATGCGCGGCTACATCGCCGTTGAAGAGGCCATCGCAATCCCGGGCCTCGCCGACCGACGGCCGCCGCTCCCGATGCCGGACAACATCGAACCGGCCTTCCTCGCCGACATGGCCGCACGGCTCCCCGACGTCACTCGGTACCGGCTGCCCGACATGGACGCCAACGGCATCGCCCTGCAGGTGCTCTCCCTCACCGTCCCCGGCATCGAGGCGGAAGCCGACCCGGCCCGCGCGGTGGACAACGCCCGCTACGTCAACGACAGCCTCGCCGGGATAGTCGACGCCCACCCCGGCCGGTTCGCCGCCTTCGCGGCGCTCCCGCTCCAGGACCCGGCCGCCGCCGTCGCGGAACTGCGTCGAAGCGTCGAGGGCCTCGGGTTCAGAGGCGCGCTCGTCAACGACCACATCCAGGGCCGCTACCTCGACGACCCCGCCTTCGACCGGGTCTGGGCCACCCTGGGCGACCTCGGCGTACCGCTGTACCTGCACCCCGGCATGCCGCCGGCGGACCGCTGGCACGTCCTCGACACCCACCCCGAGCTGGACGGCGCGCTGTGGAGCTGGCAGGCCGCCACCGGCGGCCACGCCATGCGCGTGGTCATGTCCGGGGTGTTCGACCGGCACCCGGACGCGACGATGATCCTCGGGCACGCCGGCGAGTTCCTCCCCTTCCAGCTCTCCCGCTTCGATTCCCGCTACGCCACCCTCGCCGTCCCGCAACGGCTGCGGCGCGAGCCGTCCCGGTACTTCGGGACGAACGTGCTCGCCACGACCAGTGGCGTCCTGTCCCCGGCGGCGATCGAAGCACTCGTGCGCGTACTCGGCCCGGACAGCGTGCTGTTCGCCGCCGACTACCCCTACGAGAGGACGAGCGCGGCCGTCACCGCACTCGAACGCACCCGCCTCCCGGACGCCGACAAGCAGAAGATCGCCTCCGGCAACGCCCGCCGGCTGCTGCGTCTGTGACCGTCCTCCGGGCCAACTGCGGGGCGTGCCCCGGCCGTTCACGCCTCCGGATGAGCTGGCGTCCGCCCCCTTGTCAAAGGTCGGGGGAGTTCCCTGACGTGATGCCTGTCCGAGCCGTCCGGGTACCGGAGGGGCCCACCGCACCGGGCGGCGACCGGGCTCCGTCGCCGGTACGGCGACCACCGGACCAGGTCGGCGGCCCGTCGACGGGTCCGGTGGGTCGGCTGAGGCGGTGTGAGCCGACCACTGCGTCGCGGTGCCGAAGCGCGGGGAAGGCGCCGAGGGGACGGGCGGCGGTTGCTACGAGCCCTCGACCTCGGAGGACGGCGGGAAGCGGTGCCAGACCCGGTGGCCGGCGAGCAGTTCGGTGAGCGGTCCCATCGCCTCGTCCGGTCCGAGGCCCGCGAGGACGCCGGGGGCGTTGGTGGGGATGCCCGCGGCCTGCAGCGCGCTCTGCCCGCCCGCCACGGCGACGAGGGGCTTGGAGTGCCGGTAGGCCTCGGTGAGCATGAGCACCAGGCGGGGGTCGATGCCGGAGGCGTCCGGCTTCGGGGCGCCGGCCTTGGCGTCGCGGGCGGGGTTCGCCCCCCGTGCCGGGCCCGGGGCACCGACCAGGACGACCGCGTCGAACTCCACCGAGCGGGCGGTGTCGAAGGTCCGCTGCACGGCGAGGGGTTCGCCGTCGCCGGCCGTCCGGAGCTCGCCCCCGGCGCCGGCGATCACCAGGGGGACCAGTCCGGCCGAGAGCACGGCCCGGCGCACGGTGGCCAGCGATCCGTGGTCGGTTCCCGCGACGAGGCCCACGACCCGCCCGTCCACCGGCCAGGTCCGGCCGAGCTGGGAGAGGGCGGGGCTGGGCCGCACCTGGGCGGGCGGCTCGGTGGGCTCGGGCGCGGGCAGGCCGAGGCCGGCGGCCACCTGGGCGCACAGGTCGGCGTCGATCCGGGCCAGCACCTGGAGACCGCGCTCCTTGACGGCCTGCTCGTAGCACTTGCCGAGTTCGAAGGTGTACGCGGCGATGATGTGCTCGCGCTCCACCGGGCTCATGCTCGCCCAGAACAGGCGCGGCTGGCTGAAGTGGTCCGCGAACGAGGCCGGGGCCTCGCGCACCTTGGCGGCGGCGGCCACCGGCGTCGGGTGCTCCATGAAGGCGCGCTCCGCGGCCCCGGCGAAGAACGGGCAGCCGCCGTCGAGCGAGTTCGGCTTGTACGGCGCGACGCCGGAGTGGACGGCGTGCTGGTGGAACCCGTCGCGCAGCATGTCGTTGACGGGCGCGTGGGTGCGGTTGATCGGGATCTGGGCGAAGTTCGGGCCGCCCAGCCGGGTGATCTGGGTGTCGAGGTAGGAGAACAGGCGCCCCGACAGCAGCGGGTCGTCGGTGATGTCGATCCCCGGCACCAGGTGCCCGGGGTGGAAGGCGACCTGCTCGGTCTCGGCGAAGAAGTTGGTGGGGTTGGCGTTGAGGGTGAGCAACCCGACCGGGCGCACCGGTGCGAGTTCCTCCGGCACGATCTTGGTCGGGTCGAGGAGGTCGATGCCCTCGAAGGTCTGCTCGGGGGTGTCGGGGAAGGTCTGGATGCCGAGTTCCCACTGGGGGAAGGCCCCCGCCTCGATCGCGTCCGCGAGGTCGCGGCGGTGGAAGTCCGGGTCCGCCCCGGCGACCAGCTGGGCCTCCTCCCAGACCATCGAGTGCACGCCGAGCTTCGGCTTCCAGTGCCACTTGACGAGGGTGCTCGCACCGTCGGCGTTGACCAGGCGGAAGGTGTGGATGCCGAAGCCCTCCATGGTGCGGAACGAGCGCGGGATGCCCCGGTCGGACATGTTCCACAGGGTGTGGTGGGTGGCTTCGGTGTGGAGGGTGACGAAGTCCCAGAAGGTGTCGTGCGCGGACTGGGCCTGCGGGATCTCCCGGTCCGGATGGGGCTTGGCCGCGTGGACGACGTCGGGGAACTTGATCGCGTCCTGGATGAAGAACACCGGGATGTTGTTCCCGACCAGGTCGAACACGCCCTCGGAGGTGTAGAACTTGGTCGCGAAGCCGCGGGTGTCGCGGACGGTGTCCGCCGATCCGCGGGAGCCGAGCACGGTGGAGAAGCGCACGAACACCGGCGTCTCGACGTCCTCGGCGAGGAACGCGGCCTTGCAGACGGCTGCGGCCGTCCCGTACCCGCGGAAGACACCGTGGGCGGCCGCGCCCCGGGCGTGGACGACGCGCTCGGGGATGCGCTCGTGGTCGAAGTGGGTGATCTTCTCGCGCAGGTGGTGGTCCTGCAGCAGCACCGGGCCGCGGGGGCCGGCCTTGAGGGAGTGGTCGCCGTCGGGCAGTCGGGCACCCTGCGCGTTGGTCAGGAACCGGCCGTCCTGGGACCGGGCGGTCGGCCCGGCACCCGTGTCACGGCCAGTCGCGGTGACCGGCCGGGGCGCGGCCTGGTCCGGCTTGGGGGGCAGCGGACCGGTCGGGTCGACGGGCTCCGCGACGCTCGGCGGGGCCGCGCCGGGCGCGCCGGGGACCTCCGGACGTTCCGCGGAGGCGGCGTTCTGGACGACGTCCACGACCTTGTCGGCGATCTTCTTCAGCGGGCCGGGCTCTTGCATGCGATGGACTCCTCGTGTCGGGACTGCCCTCCTCGGGTAACCCCGGCCGTCAGTGCGCAAACGGCGCGCCGGAGATCCGGCCCCTGGCGCCCGGCGCGTTCCCGCGACCGGCGGCATCCGGGCGGAGCACCGGTGAGCGTGCCGGAAGACCGGCGGAAGAACTGCGGCGGCCCCCGCCACCGGCGCCCCCGGGGGAAGCGGCCGTCGGCCGGCCGCCCGGCGGTTCAGCGGGAGGTTTCCTCGACGGTGACGCGTACGCTGCGCAGTTCGGGGTCCGCGGAGTCCGGAACGAGCATCCCGCCTGCGTGGCCGGTCCGCAGGTACTCGACGACGTCCTCGTTGAGGCGCTCGCCGGGCAGTGCGGCCGGAATGCCGGGCGGGTAGGGGGTGAGCGTCTCGGCGGCGATCCGGCCCGCCGCCTTCTCGATCGGGACCTGCTCGACCGGGCCGAAGAACGCGTCACGGGGGAGCCGGACCTGCTCCAGGCGCAGCCGGTCGGGATCGGGTACGTGGATGCGGGGCGCCGGCCCGAGACCGTCCGCGGCGTCGACGAGTTCGGTGAGGCCGGCCAGCAGCCGATCGGCCGTCGAGCTGTCGTCGGCGTGGGTGAGCTGGGCACTGATCCGGCGGTGGTCGCAGAGGTGCAGCGTGAGCTGGTGGTGGGAGCGCAGCCAGTCGCCCGCGCGGTAGCCGCCGGTCCCCAGTGCGGACACGTCGATGATCACCTGCAGCGGGTCGAGGTCGGCGGCGTGCCCGGGCCCGCAGAAGTCCTCGCGGCCGTGGACGTGCAGGCCGTCCAGGGCGGCGATCCGGGACCGGACGGCTCACGGCTCACGGCTCGTCCGCGAACGTGACGGCAGGCCCCCGGCGCACCGGTTCGAACCCGAACGTGCGGGTACGCGCAGTTCGTGCTCACCATCGGTGTGGAGGAGGAGTACCTCCTGATCGACCCCGTCACCGGCGTGCCCGTCTCGCGGGCATCGCGCGTCGTCCAGGCGGCCGCCCGTCGGTCCGCCCTCACCGAGGGTGAGGTCCAGCGCGAGGTGAGCCAGGCCCAGCTGGAGGTCGCCACACCGGTCTGCCGTTCCCTCGACGAGGTCGGCGGCCATCTGCTGCGGCTGCGGCTGTCCCTCGGGGAGGCGGCGGAGGCCTGCGGGTGCCGCCTCGCCGCCGTCGGCTCGGCGCCGTTCGTCGACCGACTCGCCGTGCCCGTCACGCCCACCCCCCGGTACCTGCGCATGCGTCGTCAGGCACCGGCCCTCACCGACGAACAGTTGATCAACGGGATGCACGTCCACGTCGGTGTTCGAGATCCCGACGACCGTGTCACCGTCCTGAACGCCCTGCGGCCGTGGCTGCCGGTGCTGACCGCACTCGCCGCGAACTCGCCGATGTGGCGCGGCCGTGACACCGGGTTCGCCAGCTGGCGGACCATCGTCTTCGACCGCTGGCCGGTGGCCGGGCTACCCCCGCGGTTCACCGACGCCGCCGACTACGACCACCGGAGCGGCGAACTCGTCCGCACCGGCCTGATCGCCGACACCGGCCAGCTGTACTGGCAGGCCCGGCTGTCCCAGCACTACCCGACGGTCGAGGTCCGCGCGATGGACGTCCAGCTCCACGTGGACGAGGCCGTCCTGTTGGCCGGTCTCGTCCGCGCGCTCGCCGCCCGTGCCCTGGAGGGCGCCGGTCCGGCCTCGGACCGGCCTCCGGAGTTCCTGCGGGCCACCGCGTGGTACGCCGCCCGCCATGGTGCCGTCGGCACTCTCCACGACCCGCTCAGCAACCGCATGCTCCCGGCCCGCGAGGTGACCGCCGGTCTGCTCGCGCACCTCGCCGGTCCGCTCAGGGAGAGCGGTGACCGCGCCCGCGTCGCCCGCCTGATCGAACAGCTCCACCGCGGCGGCAACGGCGCCGTCCGCCAGCGCCGCGAACTGCGCCATCACGGACGCCGCGGCCTGATCCGGGCGATCGTCGACCAGACGGCGGGGGTGTGACTGCGAGCCGCCACGGAGGAGCGATCGCCTCCCCCGGACGGTCAGGCGTCCGGCCGGGTGACCGTGAGCCCCCAGTGCACGTCCGGCGCCGACGTGACCACCGCCACGTGGACCGCACCCCCGACCGGGGACCGGCCGCTCAGCCAACGACCGCCGCCGCCGACGCCCCCGCCGCAGCCCCCGCCGACGCCTCCAGCGCCGCGAGCCGCCGCAGGCTCGCCCGGCGCTGCACCGCGGCCAGGCCGATGGACGCCGCACCGAGCGCCAACCAGCCCGCCGGGCCCGCCGCCATCACCACGCCGGTCAGCAGCATCGGCCCCACCGACTTCTGGACCGACTGGGACATCCCCGCCACCCCCAGGTAGGAGGCCTTGGCCCGCGGCGGCGCCAGGCTGACCGCCAGCTCCCAGGAGCTCACCGAGCGCATCAGCTCGGCGAGGGTGACCAGCGCCGCGGCGGCCAGCAGGGCGAGCGAGGCGGTCAACGGCCCTCCGCCGGTGGAGAGCGCGATCAACCCGCAGCTCGCGAGCAGTGTCACCCCGTACCAGCCGACCGCCGTGGTCGCCCCGCGCGGGTTCTCGGCCCAGGCGGAGACGCGCAGTTGCAGCACCACCACCAGCACGGTGTTGACGGTCAGGAAGGCCGGGACGACGGCGTGCGGCGCCTCGGTGTGGTGGATCAGCCACAGCGGCAGACCGACGTTGAGGACCGAGTCGTCCAGGCACATCGGCAGGTCCAGCAGGACGAACAGCAGGTAGCCGCGGTCGCGCCAGGGACTCGGTACGGCCGCAGGCCCGCCGCCGGCCGCCTCCTGGGCGGGCGAGGGCACCGCCGCGACCAGGCCGCGCCCCGCCGGCTCCGCCGTGCGCCGGATCAGCGCGGCCGCCAGCAGGTAGGAGAGCGCGTTGGCCACGATCAGCGCCCGGTACGCGGTCGTGCTCCCGACCGCCAGACCGATCGCCGCGAAGCCCGTACCGACCGCGTACCCACCGTTGGCCACGCTGCGGAACAGCGCCTGGTACGTGGCCCGCCGCTCGCCCGCGATCCGGGTGGCGAACAGCATCTCCAGGGTCTTGGCCCCACGCTCGGCCAGGCAGGTCAGGGCGACCGACAGCAGCAGCGCGGCGAAGTGGTCGACCACCAGCAGCAGGCCCATGGTGGCCACCCGCAGCAGGTGGCAGCCGATCAGCAGTCCGCGCACCGGCAGCCGTTCGGCCGCCCGACCGGCCAGCGGCGAACCGACGATCCCCGCGGCGGCGCCCACGCCGAGCAGCAGCCCGAGCCGTCCGGCGTCCATCCCGCACACGTAGGTGAAGTACAGCACCGAGGCGGCCGCCCACACTCCGCTGCCGATCCGGTCCACGCCCTGTGCGAGCAGCATGATCCGGGCGTTCCGCCCACCCGGCGGCCGCCGCAGCTGCGCCCACAGTCCGTTCCCCCGCATGACAGGCCCTCGTTTCGCGTCCACCGTCAATCTCGACATCAAGATACTTCATGTCGAGATAGTTCCGGAACCCCGGTCTGGACCCCAGCCCGGCACCCCTCGGCCTGGACCCCAGCCCGGCACCCCCGGCCCGGAACCCCAGCCGGAACACCGGACGTCGCTCCGCGAGCGCTGACCACCCCGCGACACCCGGCAGCCCGTGCGCCACACTCTCCCCGGCGGCACCCGCGCTCCCGACGCACCGGCACCGACGTCCCGAACCACCGTCCAACGGCGGGCCACACGCTGACCACACGCCAACTGCTGGAGACCGCGCCCTCGTCCGGTCGGTCCGGCTCCGGACCGGCTCCGGACCTGCCACCTGGGGCCAGCGGGCCATTTGGAACGCCGTCCGCCGACCGCCCGGCCGACGCGCCGCGATGCAACATCGTCACCGCCGCCCCGCTGGACCCGGGCCCGCCCCTCGCCCGCCCCGCTCGACGCCCTTTCCGCACGGCCGCCCAGTGGCCGATCCGGGTGGGCGTGGTGACGGCGGACGGCCTGTTCCACCTCCCGGGCGCCACCGCCGAGTTCGGCGAATGGCGGAATTCCTCTACGGCGTCGAGGAGTTGTCCTCACCGAGACCTCGCGCGCCGCCCCGACGGTCCGCCCCGGAGGTTGAAGCTGACACCAGTGTCAGGTTCTACGGTACCGGCATGACGACCACCACCGAATCGCTGCTCAGCCCGTACCGCCTCGGCGAGTTCGACCTGCCCAACCGCGTCGTGATGGCCCCGATGACGCGCTACCGGGCCGCCGAGGACGGTACGCCGCTGCCCATCGTCGCCGAGTACTACGCCCAGCGCGCGAGCGCCGGCCTGATCGTCACCGAGGGCATCTGGCCCAGCCGGGAGGGGCAGTCCGGCTGGCGCCTGCCCGGCCTGGAGACTGCCGCCCACGTGGCCGGCTGGCGCACCGTCACCGAGGCGGTGCACGCGGCCGACGGGCGGATCGTCGCCCAGCTGATGCACGGCGGCCGCCAGGGCCACCCGCTGAACCGGCTGCTCGGCGACGTCCCGGCCGGCCCCTCCGCCGTCCCCGCCCCCGGCCCGGTGCACGTCCGGGACGGCGGCAAGGCCGAGGCCGTCACCCCGCGCGAGATGACCCGCGCCGAGATCCGGCGCACCGTCGCCGACCACGTCACCGCCGCCCACAACGCCCTGGCGGCCGGCTTCGACGCCGTGGAGCTGCACGGCGCCAACTCCTACCTGATCCACCAGTTCCTCGCCGACAACACCAACCTGCGCACCGACGAGTACGGCCCCGGCACCCTGGAGAACCGGCTCCGCTTCCCGGTCGAGCTGGTCACCGCCGTCGCCGAGGCCGTCGGCCCGCACCGCCTAGGTCTGCGACTCTCCCCCGGCAAGCCGCAGTTCGGCATGTACGAGGCCGACCCGGCGCCGGTCTACCGGGCGCTGCTGGCCGAGCTCGACGGTCTCGGCCTGGCCTACCTCCACCTCACCGACAACGACGACTACCCGGCCCTGGCCGACCTGCGCCCCCGCTGGTCCGGCCCGCTGATCGCCAACGTGGGCGAGAACCGCGACGCCACCGACCGCGCACGCGGCGAAGCGGTGCTCGCCGCCGGACTCGCCGACCTGGTCTCCTACGGCCGCGCCTTCATCGCCAACCCGGACCTGCCGGAACGATTCGCCGCCGGAGCCCCGCTCACCCCCGTCGACGAGACCCACCTCTACGGCCAGACGGCCACCGGCTTCACCGACTACCCGAGGCTCACCGACCAGCCGACTCCCGAGCGCCCGACGCCCTCCGAGCGCCCGAAGGCCCCGCACCGCGTCTGAGCACCACGGCCGCGACCGTACCCGAAACCGGTTGACACCCGGTCATAGCCTGGAGTCCATGCGGATCCTCGTACTCGGCGGTACCTCCTTCGTCGGCCGCGCGATCGCCGCCGACGCCCTGCACAGCGGCGCCGAGGTCACCCTCTTCAACCGCGGCAGGACCAACCTCGGCCTCTTCCCCGAGGCCCGCCACCTCCTCGGCGACCGGGACACCGGCGACTACACCGCCCTGCGCGAGGGCGACTGGGACGCCGTCGTGGACGTCAGCGGCTTCCGCCCCCGCGAGGTCGACCAGGCGATGGACGCCCTCGGCGACCGGGTCGGCCGCTACCTGTTCGTCTCCAGCCACGCGGTCTACCGGCGGGGCGGACTCGCCCCCCACTCGGACGAGTCAGCCCCGCTGCGCGCGCCGCTGCGCGATGCCGAGGAGCTGACCGAGGCGACGTACGGCCGGCTCAAGGTCGCCTGCGAGCAGGACGTCACCGCCCGCTACGGCGACCGGGCGACGATCGTGCGCCCCGGCAAGGTGGCCGGTCCGTACGACGAAGGCCGCGGGCTGACGTACTGGGTGCGCCGGGCGGCGCGCGGCGGCCGGATCGCGCTGCCCGCACGCCCCGAACAGCCCGTCCAGGTGGTCGACTCGCGCGACCTCGCCCGGCTGGTGCTCAGGCTGCTCCAGGACGAGCGGCCGGGCGCCTTCCACGCCGTCGGCCCGGCCGAACCGACCACCCTCGGCGGGCTGATCGCCACCTGCGCCGAGGTCGCGGGCAGCGAGATCGAGATCGTCCCCGTCCCCCCGGAGACCGCCCCGCCGCCGTTCTTCCCGCTGGTCCGGGCCGAGCGGCTCTGGCCCGGCCAGCAGCGCGACCCGGCCCTGGCCCGCGCGGCCGGACTGCCCGCCACCCCGCTCACGGTCACCGCCGCCGACGTCCTCGCCTGGGACCGCGGCCGCGGCGAGCCACCGCTCGGCCACGGCTTCACCCCCGAGCAGGAGGCCCGCATCCTGGCGGAGACGGACGGCCGGTGACCACCGGACCGACCGCCACGGCCGACGACCGCCCGAGCCCTGCGGTGGACTGACGCAGGGCACCCCCCTCCTGACCGATTGTCAGTGCCACCCACTATGGTCGGGCCCGAACAAACGGACCACACCGGTACGAATCCGCACTGGCACGCCCAACCGCGCACCGACCGCACTTCACCGCAACCGGCACCGCACGCCACCGCGTGCCCGCACCGCCACCAGGGGGGACCATGACCACTCCGGGCAGCAGCCCGCTCACCACCGCCGACCTCGTGGACGGCTGGCGCCGGGTCGGCGTCCGCCCGGACATGGCACTGATCGTGCACTCCTCGCTCTCAAGCCTCGGCCGGGTCGAGGGCGGGGCGGAGGCCGTGGTGGCCAGCCTGCGCGAGGCCGTCGGGCCGGGCGGCACCGTCGTGGTGCCCACCTTCACCACCGGCACGGTCTGCGACCCGGCGCCCGACCACGCCGGCCTGCCCACCCCCCGGATCGCCGAACTCCGCGACGCCGTACCGCTGTTCCACCCCGAAATGCCCTCCCGGATGGGGGCGATCGCCGAAGCGCTGCGCGCCCTGCCGGACAGCCTGCGCAGCACCCATCCGCAGGCCTCGGTCGCCGCCGTCGGCGCGCACGCCCGGGAGGTGACCGCCCGCCGCTCGTTCGGCTTCGCCGTCGGCCGGGAGTCCCCGTTCGGCGCCCTTCACGACCTCGGCGGGTACGTGCTGCTGGTCGGCGTCGGGCACAACCGCAACACCTTCCTGCACTACGCGGAGACCTTCGCACCCAACCGCAGGCTCAAGCTCCGCCGCTTCCCGATGGCCATCCAGGGCGAGCGGGTCTGGCTCGAAGCGCCCGACGTCGGCAACGACAACGACACCCACTTCCCGGTGGTGGGGCGGGAGTTCGAGGAGCGGGCCGGCATCCGCGAGGTGCTGGTCGGCAACGCGCCCTGCCGGCTGGTCCCGGTGCGCGAGCTCATACCCTTCGCCGTCCGCCGCCTCACCGAGCTGCTCGCGGCGGACGGCCCGGGAGCGGCGTAGCCCGGCCGACCGCCCGTCCGGGACGGAAACCCCGTCCCGGACGGCCGGGCGACCGGACCACGCCCGTCACCTCACCGGCAGCGCCGGACAGCGGGCCGTCAGTGCGCCTCGTCGTGCACGGAGTTGGTCTCCTGGATCTTCTTCCAGGACTTCGGCTCCACCGGCAGCTGCTGCCCGTCACCCTGTCCCGCGTCCGGCCGCGCACCCGGCGCCAGCGAGGCCGGGGCCGCGGCCCCCTTCGCCACCGGCCCGACGGCCGGCTTGGCGGCGGTGAACAGCCAGGTGTTGAAGAGGTCCCCGAGCTTCTGCCCGGACACCTTCTCCGCGTACGCCTGGAACTCCGGGATGGTCGCGTTGCCGTACTTGCGCTCGGTGGGCCAGCCCTTGAGGATCCGGAAGAACTTCTCGTCCCCGACGGCGTTGCGCAGCGCCTGGATGGCCACCGCGCCCCGGTCGTAGACGGCGCCGGCGAACTGGTTGTCCGCGCCCGGGTCTCCGGGCTTGACGGACCAGAACGCGTCGTCGGCCGGGTGCGAGGCGTAGACGTAGTCGGCCAGCTCCTGTGCGGTGCCCTCGTTCTCGTGCTCGGACCAGAGGAACTGCGCGTACCGGGCGAAACCCTCGTTCAGCCAGATGTCGCTCCAGCGCGAGAGCGAGACGCTGTCGCCGTACCACTGGTGGGCCAGCTCGTGCACGACCACCGACGTGTTGGCACCCTTCGAGAACTGCCGGGGGCTGTAGAAGACCCGGGTCTGGGTCTCCAGGGCGAAGCCGGTCGGGACGTTGGGGACGTAGCCGCCGACCGAGCTGAACGGGTAGTCGCCGAAGTAGCCGCTCAGCCAGTCCACCAGCTCGCCGGTGCGCTCGACGCTGGAGCGGGCCGCGTCCGCGTTGTCGCCGAGGTCCTTGCTGTACGCGTTGTAGACCGGCAGCCCGTTGGCCGTGGTGTCGGTGCTGATGTCGAACTTGCCGACGGCGAGGGTGGCCAGATAGGTCGCCTGGGGCTTGTTCTCCCGCCAGTTGTAGCGGGTCCAGCCGGCCTGCGAGGTCGCGCCGGTCAGGATGCCGTTGCTGATCACCTGGTTGCCGTCGGGCACCTGCACCGAGACGTCGAAGGTGGCCTTGTCGCTGGGGTGGTCGTTGCTCGGGAACCACCACCAGGCCGACTCGGGCTCGCCCGCCGCCACCGCGCCGTCCGGGGTGCGCAGCCAGGCGGTGAAGCCGTACTTCTTCACGGTGGACGGCACGCCCTTGTAGCGGACGACCACGGTGGCCTGGCTGCCCTTGGCCAGCGGGCGGGCCGGGGTGATCTGCAGTTCCTGCTCGCCGCTGGTGGCGAAGGTCGCGGGCCGCCCGTTGACCCGCACCTCGGAGACGTTCAGCGCGAAGTCGAGGTTGAACCGGGAGAGGTCCTGGGTCGCGGTGGCGAGGATGGTGGTGGTGCCCTCCAGTTCGTCGGTGGCGGGCTGGTACTTCAGCCGGATGTCGTAGTGGGAGACGCGGTAGCCGCCGTTGCCGTAGGTCGGGTAATAGGAGTCGCCGACCCCGGCCGCGCCGGGTTGGAAGTCGGCGGCCGAGGCGGGGACGGCCAGGAACAGGCTCAGGGCACTGGCAGCAGAGACGATCAGCCTCTTGCGCAACGTGGTCCTCCAGGATCACCGGAACGATGGGTCGGTTCGATCCTTGTCCCGGCGGCCCGCGGTCCACTCCCGGATTGTGAGATGTTCATGAAAAGAAACGCGCCGAAATGACGGCGCCGCGACGCCGTCACGAACCCCACCCGTCACACCCGTGCGGCGGCTCCGGCAGCTGCCCGCCGGAGGCTCAGCCCCCGAGCGCCACCGGCGCCCGCACCAGCGAGCCGTACTCCGTCCACGAGCCGTCGTAGTTCTTCACGTGCGGGTACCCGAGCAGTTCGGTGAGCGCGAACCAGGTGTGCGCGGACCGCTCGCCGATCCGGCAGTAGGCGATCACCTCACGCTCCGCCGCGACGCCCTTGCCCCCGTACAGCGCCCGCAGCTCCTCCGCCGAGCGGAACGAGCCGTCGTCGTTGGCCGCCTGCGACCAGGGCACGTTGACCGCGCCGGGGATGTGCCCGGGCACCTGGGCCTGCTCCTGCGGCAGGTTCGGGGGCGCGATCAGCTCGCCCCGGAACTCCGCCGGGGAGCGGACATCCACCAGCACCGCGTCGGCGCCCGGCTTGGCGAACACCTCCGCCTTGGCGAGCACCTCGTCCCGCATCGCCCGCAGCTGCGGCCGTTCCGGTCCGGTCAGCCGGTAGGGGGTGTGCTGGTAGTCCATCACCTCGTGGGTGAGTTCCCGCCCCTCCAGCTCCCACTTCTTGCGCCCGCCGTCCAGCAGCTTCACCGGCCCGAAGCCGCGCAGCCGCAGCAACCAGTAGGCGTAGGCGGCGAACCAGTTGTTGTTGCCGCCGTACAGCACCACGGTGGTGTCGTCCTCCACCCCGGCCGCCCGCAGCAGGTGCTGGACGCCCTCGCGGTCCGCGTAGTCGCGGCCGACCTGGCTGTGCAGGTCGGTGGCCCAGTTCCAGCCGACCGCCCCGGGGATGTGTTCCCGTTCGTAGGCGGTGGTGTCCTCGTCGACCTCGACGACCCGGATCGTCCCGTCGTCCAGGTGGTGGGCCAGCCACTCGGTGCGGACCAGCGCCTCGGGGTGTGCGTAGCCGTTGCCGGTCATCCCAGGCCCTCCTTCACTCCGCCCAGGCCCCCACCGCCCGACCGCCGACACCGGCGCCCGGGCCGGACAGTTCGACGCTACGCCGACCGCCCGGCCCGGGCCACCCCGCGGTCCGCGCCGCTCAGGAGAAGATCACCGAGCGCAGCTTCAGCCTGTTGCCGAGGATCTTCCCGGGGTTCATCACGTAGAAGGTGTCACCGTTGCAGTCGAAGTCCAGGAACACCGTCGCCGTCGAGGTGGTGAGGTTCTCCGGCGCGAAGGCCGGGTCCTTCTCGGTGGCCCCGAAGAGGTTGATGCACTTGCCGCTCTCCGGGTCGGCGATCCCGGCCGGCACCCCCGGCCCGACCTTGTAGAGGAACTCCCCCACGGCCGCGTTGGCGGACATCGGAACGGCGAGGACGAGGGCGACGGCACTGGCGACGGCGAGCGCGGCATTGCGGAGACGCATGAGCAAGGGCCTTTCAGGCGGTACGCAGAGGTACCTGAGGAATTGGTGCGAGATCACCCTAGACGCCAAAAAAACGAAGAAACGGTTCCTCTAATTCATTCGATCGGGCGGTTTAAGCGGCAAAGCCGCTACCTGCCCAATCGGCATATGCCGCCGATATCCCGGACCGTTCGCCTTTCAGTTCGGCGGCGCCGTGAAGAGGTACCCGGAATCGATCAGCGTCGGCAGGTAGGTCTTCAGCGCCGCCACCGTCTGCGAGCGGTCCCCGCCGCCGTCGTGGTTGAGCACGATCGCCCCGGGCCGGACCTCCTTGAGGATCGTGTCGATGATCGCCGGTGTCCCCGGCCGGGACCAGTCCCTCGGGTCCACCGACCAGCCCATGTTCCGCAGGCCGAGGTCGGCGGCCACCTTGAGCGACACCGGCGACCAGTCCCCGCCCGGCGCCCGGAACCAGGTGGGCAGCCGCCCGGTGGTCCGGTGCAGCAGGTCGGAGGTGCGCTCCAGTTCGTCCCGCACCGCGCCCTCCGACATGTGCCGCAGGTCGGGGTGGGTCCAGGTGTGGTTGGCGATGTGGTGACCGCGGTCCGCGATCTCCCGCACCAGGTCCGGGTGCTCGACGGCGTTCTCGCCGATCAGGAAGAAGGTCGCCCGGATCCCGTGCTGCTGGAGCAGGTCCAGCACGGCGGGTGTGTACTTGGGGTCCGGCCCGTCGTCGATGGTGAGCGCCACCACCCGCTGCGCCGGGTCCAGCTCGTACACCGGCTTGTTCTCGGCCTCGCTGAGGGACTTGCGGACGGGCTGAACGCTCGACGCCGAAGCCGAGCCGGAGGCGGACGGCGGCGCCGGGGACGGCACCGGGGACGACGCGGACGGCGACGGCGACCCCTCCGCGGGGACCAGGACCTCCCGCGGGCCCGCAGCGGCTTCCGGCCCCGTCGGGGCGTCCCCGCTCCAGGGGCTCCTGCAGCCGGCGGCCGCGCCGAGCAGCGACATCCCGGCCGCGACCAGCAACAACCTGCGCGAAGTGAACTGAGGGCTCATCGAAGACCTAATCTGACGATCAGACAGCATTCTGAATGCTTGCCCCGCCGCTCGCCGCCGCTCCCGACCACCACTCCGACGGCCCACAAAGCCGACCGGAAGGGCCGCCGACACCCCGCTCCCCCAGCCCGTCGACACTTCTTCCCGGACCGGACGCCCGGCTTCCCGTCGGGACCGCTACGCTGTGCCTTCCCCAGTGTGATGATCTGCCATCGGAGGACGTGGCCATGACGACAAGTCAGACCTTCCCCCAGCCGGGCCCGCAGGACGACGACGCCGCCGAGCTGAGCCAGTGGGAACGTTTCGGCGTCGACACCACCGCCCCGCACTCCGCGCGCGTCTACGACTACTGGCTGGGCGGCAAGACCAACTTCCCGCCGGACCGCGCCATGGGCCAGGCCATCGAGGAGGCCGTGCCGAGCGTCAAGGAGATGGCCAAGGCCAACCGCGCCTTCCAGGGCCGGGCCGTCCGCTACCTCGCCCAGGAGCACGGCATCCGCCAGTTCCTCGACCTCGGCACCGGCATCCCCACCTCGCCGAACACCCACGAGATCGCCGAGGCCGTCAGCCCCGGCACCCGGGTCGTCTACGTCGACAACGACCCGATCGTGCTCGCCCACGCCCGCGCCCTGATGGTCTCCAGCCCCGCCAGCCGCACCACCTACATCCACGCCGACCTGCGCAAGCCCGAGGAACTGTTCGCCGACCCGGCGCTCACCTCCACGCTGGACCTCACCCGGCCCGTCGGCCTGCTGATGATCGCCGTACTGATGCTGATCGCCGACGAGGACGACCCGTGGGGCCGGGTCGCCGCGCTGCGCGACGCCCTGCCCGTCGGCAGCTGCCTCGCCCTCACCACTCCCACCCAGGACTTCGACCCCGAGGCGGTCGGCAAGGTCGCCGAGGCCGCCCGGGCCGGCGGGATGACCCTGGTGCCGCGCGGCTACGACGACGTGCTCCGCTTCTTCGACGGCTGGGAGCTGGTCGAGCCGGGCGTCGCCCCGGTCCTGGCCTGGCGCCCGGACGGCGAGCCCCCGGCCGATCCCAAGGCGGCCTACTACTGGGGCGGCGTCGCCATCAAGCGCTGATCCCCGCGCGACGCGGCTGTTGGAGCGCGCCTCACTTCAACAGCCGCGACAGCCGCCGGTCCGCCAGCGGCTTGCCCCCGGTCTGACAGGTCGGGCAGTACTGCAACGAGGAGTCCGCGAAGGACACCTCCCGCACGGTGTCCCCGCACACCGGACACGGCTGACCGGTCCGCCCGTGCACCCGCAGCCCCAGCTTCTTCTCCGCCTTCAGCTCCCCCGCCGCCAGTCCGCGCGAGCGCTCCACCGCGTCCCGCAGCGTGTCGCCGAGCGCCTCGTACAGCCGCGCCGTCTCCTCCTCCGTCAGGCTGGACGCCAACTTGTACGGCGACATCCGAGCCGCGTGCAGCACCTCGTCCGAATAGGCGTTGCCCACCCCCGCCAGCACGCTCTGGTCCCGCAGCACGCCCTTGAGCCGCCGGCGGTCGCCCCGCAGCAACGCCGCGAAATCCTCCAACCCGAAACCGGGATCCAGCGGATCCGGCCCCAGCCTGGCCACCCCGGGCACCTCCGCCGGGTCCCGCACCACATGGACCGCGAGCCCCTTCTTCGTCCCCGCCTCGGTCAGGTCGAACCCGTCCCCCGCCCCGCCCGCCAACCGCACCCGCAACGCCAGCGGATTCTTCGCCCCCGGCCGCGGCGGCTCGACCGGCAGAGCGTCCTTCCACCGCAGCCACCCCGCCCGAGCCAGATGGACCACCAAGTGCAGCCCCTCCGCCTCGATGTCCAGGAACTTGCCCCGCCGCCTCACCGCCCCGACCGTCCGCCCCTCCAACGCCGTCACCGGCGGGTCGTACGTCTTCAACGCACTGATCGCCACCGGCTGCACCCGAGCGATCACCCGCCCGCTCAACCGCTCGGACAGGAAGGCGCTCAGCGCCTCAACCTCAGGCAGCTCCGGCATGAG
>CBJMI02800__coassemble_521_pt1 | contig 35911 bp, 32 predicted proteins | sample CBJMI02800__metabat2_low_PE_003 | metagenome-assembled genome bin CBJMI02800
GTCTGTGCGAGGCGTCCCATCGTGCGGCTCCGAAATGTCTGAAGAGGGCGGGGGGGGGGGATTTCCGGGGGCCCTGCCGGCGTGGCTGCGGCAGCAGGGCCCCCGACCGGGTGGGGGTCGGCCGATGACGGCGGCCTCCCCGTCCGGGGTCTCTATATAGGGGTGGGGATCAGGAGAGCGGCTCGGGGCGCCCGGGCTGCTCGCCGCCGCGCGCCTTGATGTACGTCTCGGTCGGCACCATCACCTTGCGGCGGAAGACGCAGACGACCGTGCCGTCCTGCTTGTACCCCTTGGTCTCGACGTAGACGATGCCGCGGTCGTCCTTGGACTTGGACGGCCACTTGTCGAGGACGGTGGTCTCGCCGTAGATGGTGTCGCCGTGGAAGGTCGGCGCGATGTGGCGCAGCGACTCGATCTCCAGGTTGGCGATCGCCTTGCCGGAGACGTCCGGGACGGACATGCCGAGCAGCAGCGAGTAGATGTAGTTGCCCACCACGACGTTCTTGCCGAAGTCCGTCGTCTTCTCCGCATAGTTGGTGTCCATGTGGAGCGGGTGGTGGTTCATGGTGAGCAGGCAGAAGAGGTGGTCGTCGTACTCGGTGACCGTCTTGCCGGGCCAGTGCTTGTAGACCGCGCCGACCTCGAACTCCTCGTAGGTGCGTCCGAACTGCACGGCTCAGCCCTCCGCCGTCTTGTCGGTGTCGGGCAGTTCGAACTTGGTGGTGCGCTGCATGCCGGCGGCCCGGCCCTTGCCGGCGACGACCAGGGCCATCTTGCGGCTGGCCTCGTCGATCATCTCGTCGCCGAGCATCGCGGAGCCCTTGGCGCCGCCCGCCTCGGAGGTGCAGTAGTCGTAGGCGTCGAGGATCAGCTCGGCGTGGTCGTAGTCCTCCTGCGAGGGCGAGTAGATCTCGTTCGCGGCGGCGACCTGGTCCGGGTGCAGCACCCACTTGCCGTCGAAGCCGAGGGCGGCGGAGCGGCGGGCGACCTCGCGGTAGCCCTCCTGGTTGCGGATCTGCAGGTAGGGGCCGTCGATCGCCTGGAGGTCGTTCGCGCGGGCGGCCATCAGGATGCGCATCAGGATGTAGTGGTAGGCGTCGGCGCCGTAGCCGGGCGGCTGCTCGCCGACCACCAGGGACTTCATGTTGATCGAGGCCATGAAGTCGGCGGGGCCGAAGATGATGGTCTCCAGCCGGGGCGAGGCCTCGGCGATGGCGTCGACGTTGATCAGGCCCTTGGCGTTCTCGATCTGCGCCTCGATGCCGATCTTGCCGACCTCGAAGCCCATGGTCTTCTCGATCTGGGTGAGCAGCAGGTCGAGCGCCTTGACCTGCCCGGCGTCCTGGACCTTCGGCAGCATGATGCAGTCGAGGTTGGGGCCGGCGCCCTCGACCACGGTGATCACGTCACGGTAGGTCCAGTGGGTGGTCCAGTCGTTGACGCGGACGACGCGGGTCTTGTTGCCCCAGTCGCCGTTGTTCAGCGCGTCGACGATGTTGTGGCGGGCGCTCTCCTTGACCAGCGGGGCGCAGGCGTCCTCCAGGTCGAGGAAGACCTGGTCGGCCGGGAGGCCCTGGGCCTTCTCCAGGAAGCGCGGGTTGCTGCCCGGTACGGCGAGGCAGGAGCGGCGGGGGCGCAGGCGGTTGACGGTCGTCATGGGGGTGGTTCGGTTCCTTCCCAGTGGTCAGCTGGTCAGCTGGTCAGTTCGTGGCCGCGGTCGGTGCGGGCGTCCACGGCTGGAGCTTGTTGGCGAGCCGGATCTCGTCCACGATCCGGCCGATGATGGTGGTGATGCCGAAGTCCTTCGGGGTGAACACGGCGGCGACGCCGGCGGCCTTGAGGGCCTCGCCGTCCGCTGCCGGGATGATGCCACCCACGATCACCGGGACATCCTCCACCCCGGCGCGGCGCAACCGCTTCAGGACGTCCGGCACCAGCTCGGAGTGGGCGCCGGAGAGGATGGACAGGCCCACGCAGTGCACGTCCTCCGCCACGGCGGCCGAGACGATCTGCTCCGGGGTGAGCCGGATGCCCTGGTAGACCACCTCGAAGCCGGCGTCGCGAGCACGGACGGCGATCTGCTCGGCGCCGTTCGAGTGCCCGTCGAGGCCGGGCTTGCCGACCAGCAGGCGCAGCTTGCCGGCGCCCAGCTCCTCGGCGGTGGCGGCGACGGCGGCGCGGACCTGCTCCAGCTCCCCGCCGGGCTCGGCGGCGACCGCGACGGGCGCGCCGCCCACGCCGGTGGGGGCGCGGTACTCGCCGAACACCTCGCGCAGGGCGAAGGACCACTCGCCGGTGGTGACGCCGGCCCGGGCGCAGGCGAGGGTGGCCGGCACCAGGTTGGCCTCGGTGGCGGCGACGGCCTTGAGCTCGGCCAGCGCCCGCTGGGCGGCGGCCTCGTCGCGCTGGCCGCGCCAGGCCTCCAGGGCGGCGAGCACGGACTGCTCGGAGGCCGGGTCGACCACCATGATCGCGGTGTCCAGGTCGGCGGTGAGCGGGCTGGGCTCGGTGGTGTCGAAGCAGTTGACGCCGACGATCTTGTCCTCGCCGGACTCGATCCGGGCCCGGCGGGCGGCGTGCGAGGCGACCAGGTTGGACTTGAGGTAGCCGGACTCGACGGCCGGGATCACCCCACCCATCTCCAGCACCTTGGCGATCTCCGCCTCGGCCCCCGCCAGCAGCGCGGCGGTCTTGGCCTCGACCACCTCGGAGCCGTTGAAGAGGTCGCCGTACTCCAGCAGGTCGGACTCGTACGCCAGCACCTGCTGGATCCGCAGCGACCACTGCTGGTCCCACGGGCGGGGCAGGCCGAGCGCCTCGTTCCAGGCGGGCAGCTGGACGGCGCGGGCGCGGGCGTCCTTGGAGAGGGTGACGGCCAGCATCTCCAGGACGATCCGCTGGACGTTGTTCTCCGGCTGGGCCTCGGTCAGGCCGAGCGAGTTGACCTGGACGCCGTAGCGGAACCGGCGCTGCTTCGGGTCGGTGACTCCGTACCGCTCCAGCGTGACCTTCTCCCAGAGCTGGGCGAAGGCGCGCATCTTGCACATCTCCTCGACGAAGCGCACGCCGGCGTTGACGAAGAAGGAGATCCGGGCGACCACGTCGCCCATCCGCTCGGCGGGCACCTGTCCGGAGTCGCGGACGGCGTCGAGCACCGAGATGGCGGTGCACATCGCGTAGGCGATCTCCTGGACGGGCGTGGCCCCGGCCTCCTGGAGGTGGTAGCTGCAGATGTTGATCGGGTTCCACTTGGGGATGTGGCCGACCGTGTAGGCGATCATGTCGGTGATCAGGCGCACCGACGGGCCGGGCGGGAAGACGTGCGTCCCGCGCGACAGGTACTCCTTGACGATGTCGTTCTGGGTGGTGCCGGTGAGCTTGGCGATGTCGGCGCCCTGCTCCTCGGCGACCACCTGGTAGAGCGCCAGCAGCCACATCGCGGTGGCGTTGATCGTCATGGAGGTGTTGGTCCGTTCGAGCGGGATGCCGTCGAACAGCGTGCGCATGTCGCCGACGTGCCCGACCGGGACGCCGACCCGGCCCACCTCGCCGCGGGCGAGGATGTGGTCGGAGTCGTAGCCGGTCTGGGTCGGCAGGTCGAAGGCGACGGACAGACCGGTCTGGCCCTTCGCCAGGTTCCGCCGGTAGAGCGCGTTGGAGTCGCTCGCGGTGGAGTGGCCGGCGTAGGTGCGCATCAGCCAGGGGCGGTCACGCTTCTGAGCGTCGGTCATCACACGTTCCTGAAGCGGTCGATGGCCGGAAGGTGCTTCTCGCGCAGTTCGTGGTCGCGGACGCCCAGGCCCTCCTCGGGGGCGAGGCACAGGACGCCGACCTTGCCCTGGTGCTTGTTGTGGTGGACGTCGAGGGCGGCCTGGCCGGTCTCCTCCAGGGTGTAGACCTTGGAGAGGGTCGGGTGGATCTTGCCCTTGGAGACGAGGCGGTTGGCTTCGAAGGCCTCGCGGTAGTTGGCGAAGTGGGAGCCGACGATGCGCTTGAGGGACATCCACAGGTAGCGGTTGTCGTACTGGTGCATGTAGCCGGAGGTGGAGGCGCAGGTGACGATGGTGCCGCCCTTGCGGGTGACGTAGACGGAGGCGCCGAAGGTCTCGCGGCCGGGGTGTTCGAAGACGATGTCGACGTCCTCGCCGCCGGTGAACTCGCGGATCTTCGAGCCGAGGCGCTTCCACTCGCGGGGGTCCTGGTTGTTCTCGTCCTTCCAGAACTTGTAGCCCTCGGCGGAGCGGTCGATGATCGCCTCGGCGCCCATCGCACGGCAGATGTCGGCCTTGGCCTCGCTGGAGACCACGCAGATCGGGGTGGCGCCGCCGGCCAGGGCGTACTGGGTGGCGTAGGAGCCCAGGCCGCCGCTGGCGCCCCAGATCAGGACGTTGTCGCCCTGCTTCATGCCGGCGCCGTTCTGCGAGACCAGCTGGCGGTAGGCGGTGGAGTTGACCAGGCCGGGGGAGGCGGCCTCCTCCCAGGTCAGGTGCTTCGGCTTGGGCAGCAGCTGGTTGGTCTTGACCAGGGCGATCTGGGCCAGGCCGCCGAAGTTGGTCTCGAAGCCCCAGATGCGCTGCTCCGGGTCCATCATCGTGTCGTTGTGGCCGTCGGGGGACTCCAGCTCGACCGAGAGGCAGTGGGCGACGACCTCGTCGCCGGGCTTCCAGGCGTTGACGCCGGCGCCGGTCTGCAGCACCACGCCCGCGAGGTCGGAGCCCAGGACGTGGTACGGCAGGTCGTGGCGCTTGGTCAGCGGGGAGAGGCGGCCGTAGCGCTCCAGGAAGCCGAAGGTGGAGACCGGCTCGAAGATCGAGCTCCACACGGTGTTGTAGTTCACCGAGCTGGCCATGACGGCGACCAGGGCCTCGCCCGGGCCCAGCTCGGGCAGGGCCACCTCGTCGAGGTGAAGGGACTTGCGGGGGTCCTTGTCGCGGCTGTCGAGACCCGCGAACATCTGCTCCTCGTCCTTGTGGAGCGTGACCGCCCGGTAGGACTCGGGGAGCTTGAGCGCCGCGAAGTCCGCCGACGTGGCGTCGGAGCTGAGGATCGCGTCGAGGATTTCCTGCATGGCTGCCTCCGAAGGCGTACCTGTGTGAGGGTCACAGGGCGTCTGGGGGAGCCGGGAGCGGACACCGGCTTCGCTGAGGTGGGTGGTTGGTGGTCAGGCGGGCGCCCGGGGTGGTTCGGGCGGATCCGGCACTGCTTGGTCTGGCACAGCTCCCGGGGTGTGGGAACGCCGGCCGACGGCGCGCCGAGGTGGGGAGCCGCGGCGCCGCGACTGGTGAGTAACAAGGTAGTGGCACCCTGTGCCACTCGTAAAGACACCGGGTGCCAGGAATTCCGACGCTCCGGAAGGGCGCCGACCGCGCGTGGTGCGGATGTGCCGAGGGCCCGCGCCGACGATCCGGCGCGGGCCCTCGTTCTGCCGCTGACCTGCTGTTTTATTGGGCTCAGGCGTCCCGGGTGCCGCTCAGTGCGGCCCGGATGCTGTCCACCACGACGTCCAGGGGAGCGTCCGTCCGGGCGACTGTGATGAGTACCTCACCTCCGGGGCTGGCACTCAGTGCGCTCTCCGCCACCCCGTCCCCAGGCATCTCACTGGCACCCGGTGCCACCACCGGGCCCCGGCGTCTGGCACCCGGCGTGCTGGCGGCCCAGAAGGTCCGCCGGATCACCTCGAAGGAGTGTTCCAGCTGCGCCTCCACGTCACCCCGGCCGCCGGCCCGCAGCCAGCGCCGCAGCACGTGGTTGTGTGCCGCCACGACCGCCGCCGCCGACACCTCGGCCAGCATCGAGTCGTCCTCGCCGCCGCGCTGCCAGCCCGACGGGATGGGCTCGCCGGTGTCGAACCGGCCCAGCAGGTAACGGGTGAACAGCCGCTCGTACCGGGCCACCACGGCGATCTCCCGCTCGCGCAGCGCCGGGACCTGACGGATCAGCTGGTACCGCGCGACCGACACCCCCGGGGTGGAGGCGTACATCCGCAGCACCTCCTTGATGCCGCGGCAGACCACGTCCAGCGGGTGCTCCTCGGGCTCGGCGCTGGCCAGCAGGTCGGCCACCCGGACGAGGGTGTCGTCGTGGTCGGGGAAGATCGCCTCCTCCTTCGACCGGAAGTACCGGAAGAAGGTGCGCCGGGCCACCCCGGCGGCCGCGGCGATCTGGTCGACCGTGGTCTCCTCGTAGCCCTGCGAGGCGAACAGCTCCATCGCCGCCGCGGCCAGGTCCTGGCGCATCTGCTGACGCTGCGCCGCCGCCCGGCGGCTGCCCGGCCCCGCCTCCGGCGCGGCGCCCCCGGACGGGCCGGCCGTCCGGTCGGTGCCGCGCGGTCCGGCGGAGTGCTGCGGGGAGGCTGACTGAACCCGATCCATGCCCGGAACGCTACACGGCCCGGGCTGCGCGCCCGCCGCCCTTCCCCGGCGCACCGGCGTGACCGGACCGGTCACTGCCGGTCTGGGCCAGCGGGCGGACACCGCGCCCGGCGTCCAGGCGGGGCGCGCGGCGGACCCGGAGCCGTACGCGGCACCGCCGTTGCCCGGGGCGCCGCCCGACCCCGCCGCCGGGTCGTACGGCAGCTGCCCGCCCCCGGCCCGTGCCGTGGTCACCGGCGCGCGTGGTCGCGGAAGCCGCGGCCGGTCTTGCGGCCCAGGCAGCCCGCCGCCACCAGGTGCTCCAGCAGCGGCGCGGCGGCCAGGCCCGGCTCGCGGAACTCCTGGTGCAGCACCTGCTCGATGGTCAGCGAGACGTCCAGGCCGACCACGTCCAGCAGCTCGAAGGGGCCCATCGGGTAGCCGCAGCCCAGCTTCATCGCGGTGTCGATGTCGTCCACCGTCGCGTAGTGCTCCTGGAGCATCCGCACCGCGTCGTTCAGGTACGGGAACAGCAGCGCGTTGACGATGAAGCCGGCCCGGTCGCCGCACTCCACCGGGTGCTTGCGCACCTTCGCGGTCAGCTCCAGCACCGTCGCGGTGACGTCCGGGGCGGTCAGCACGGTGGAGACCACCTCGACCAGCTTCATCGCCGGGGCCGGGTTGAAGAAGTGCATGCCGATCACGTCCTGCGGCCGCGAGGTGGCGGTCGCGCAGCTGATCACCGGCAGCGAGGAGGTGGTGGTGGCGAGCACCGCGCCCGGCCGGACGATCTTGTCCAGGATGGCGAACAGCTCCCGCTTGACCGCCAGGTCCTCGGCGACCGCCTCGACCACCAGGTCCACCTCGGCCAGTTCGGAGTACTGGCCGACCGGGGTGACCAGCGCCAGCGCGGCGTCCCGCTGCTCCCCGCTCAGCCGGCCCTTGGTGACCGAGCGCTCCAGCGACCTCGCGAGCTGCGCCTTGGCCCGGTCGGCCTTCTCCTGGCTGCGGGCGGCCAGCAGCACCGGGTGTCCGGCCTTGGCGAACACCTCGGCGATGCCGGTGGCCATCGTGCCGGAGCCGCACACCCCGACCGTTTGCACGGCGCGGCCGGGCACCTTGGCGCGGGCCGGTCCGGTCGCCGCGTCCACGGCCCTGGACGAGCCCGGCGCCTCGTAGGTGTAGAAGCCGCGGCCGGACTTGCGGCCCAGCAGCCCGGCCGAGACCAGCTGGCCGAGGATCGGCGCGGGCGCGTGCAGCTTGTCGCGGGACTGCTCGTACATCGCCTCCAGCACGGTGCGCGCGGTGTCGACGCCGATCAGGTCCAGCAGCGCCAGCGGGCCCATCGGCAGCCCGCAGCCGAGCCGCATCGCGGCGTCGATGTCCTCCCGGGAGGCGTACTTGGACTCGTACATCGCGGCGGCCTGGTTCAGGTACGCGAACAGCAGGCCGTTCACCACGAACCCGGCCCGGTCCCCGGCCGCCACCGGCTCCTTGCCCAGGTCCCGGGCGAAGGCGGCGGCGTCCTCGGCCGTCTGCGGGGAGGTCAGCACGGTGCGCACCACCTCGACCAGCTTCATGGTGTGCACCGGGTTGAAGAAGTGCAGGCCGAGCACCCGCTCCGGACGGGCGGTCGCGGCCGCGATCCGGGTCACCGACAGGGCGGTGGTGCCGGTGGCCAGCACCGTGCCCTCGGGGCAGATCCGGTCCAGCTCGGCGAAGACCTCCCGCTTCAGCTCCAGCTGCTCGGGGACCTCCTCGATCACCAGGTCCGCCTCGGCGGCGGCCGTCAGCGCGTGCCCGACCGTGATCCGGGCCAGCAGCGCGGTGCGCTCCGCGGCGGTGATCCGCTCCCGGTCGACCGCGTGCGCGGTCGCCTCCTCGATCCGGGCCAGTGCCCGGGCGGCCGAGTCCTCGGTGGCCTCGATGCCGATCACCCGGCGGCCGCTCCTGGCGACCGCGACCGCGACGCCGGTACCCATCGTGCCGAGGCCGACGACGGCCACGGTGGGGAAGGGACGCTCCATGTCCTGACTCCTAGTCATGAAGGGCCCGCGCGTGCTCCGGCGGGCGGGCCGCCGCACCCGTCGACGAAACGGGGGCGGCCGCCGCCGGAGGAGGGTCCACGCGCGGGGGCTTGGGGAGATGACGGGTCCGGCAACCCGGCGTCGGCCGGTCCGCTCCGGCCGAACTGCGGGGTGTGCCGTGGTACTCAGGCGCTCGAAGGTGAAGGAAGCGACGCTGATACGAGGAGGGAAACCCGGCCCGCCGCGGTTCGCGGCACCGGCCGGTGAAGACGCACCGCGCGGGTGCCGCAGACACGGCGACCGCGACCTCCCGCCGGTGCGGCTCCCGAAGCCCGGCGGTGGTGCGTGCGGCCACTGTAGCGAAGCTACTCGCCGGTAGGAAGGGGGCGGGGCGGAAAACCGAACGCCCTGGGGCGGGCCACCGCGGGGGAGTTGGCGGCCCGCCCCGCGCCGAGCAGTGGCTCCCCCAACGAGTGAACGGGCGGACGGGCGTCCGTTTGTTCCACTCGATAGGGGAGTTACCGGTACCCCGTCGGCGGGGCAGCATGGCGACATGGGCACCGTCACCGCCTCCCAGGCCGCCGACCCCGCCGAGCCGTCCGGCCCCGGCGCATCCGAGGCCGCCCTCGCGGCCGCCGTCGAGCTGTCCCCGCGGGCCGAGCGCGCCGCACGGGCCGAGGAGGCGGTCGACCGGTTGCGCACCGCCGCCGTCGAGGCGGTGGCCGTCACCTGGGTGGACAACGCCGGCATCACCCGGGTCAAGGCCGTGCCGCTCAGCGGCCTGGTGCACGCGGCCGAGTGGGGCGTCGGCACCGCGCCCTGCTTCGACGTGTTCCTCGCCGACGACGCCATCACCACCAGCCCGGTCATCGGCGGCCCCACCGGGGACCTCAGGCTCTACCCCGACCTCGACCGGCTCGTCCGGCTGGCCGCCCAGCCCGGCTGGGCCTGGGCCCCGGGGGACCGCCACACCCAGGACGGCGTGCCGCACCCCGGCTGCCAACGGCTGTTCGCCCGCCGGATGGAGGCCGCGGCCGCCGCCCGCGGGCTGAGCCTCAAGGCCGGCATCGAGGTCGAGTGGGTGGTCGCCCTGGCAGGCCCCCCGAACGAGCCGCCGCAGTACCCGACGCACGGCCCCGCCTACGGCATGCACCGGCTCACCGACCTCTCCGACTACCTGCGGGACGTCGTGCGCGCCCTCGGCGAGCAGGGGCTCGGCGTGCTGCAGATCCACCCCGAGTACGCCCCGGGCCAGTTCGAGGTCTCGGTCGCCCCCGAGGGCCCGGTCGGCGCCGCCGACACCTCCGTCCTGGTCCGGCAGACCGTCCGCGCCGTCTCCGCCAAGTACGGCCTGCGGACGTCCTTCGCCCCCGTGGTCGAGCCCGACGGGGTCGGCAACGGCGGGCACCTGCACCTCAGCCTCTGGCGGGACGGCCGCAACCTCGGCCACGGCGGCTCCGGTCCGCACGGGCTGACGGCCGAGGCCGAGGGCTTCCTCGCCGGGGTGCTCCAGGCGCTGCCCGAACTCCTGGTGCTGGGCTGCTCCAGCCCCGCCGGGTACCTGCGGCTGGTGCCCTCGCACTGGGCCGGGGTGTACCAGTGCTGGGGCCTGGAGAACCGCGAGGCCGCGCTGCGCCTGGTCACCGGCTCCACCGGGGAGCGGGCCGCCACCGCGAACGCCGAGGTCAAGTGCTTCGACGCGAGCGCCAACCCGTACCTGGCGGTCGGCGCGGTGATCGCCGCCGGCCTCGCCGGGCTGGAGCAATGCCACGTGCTGCCCCCCGAGTTCACCGGTGATCCGGCCGCCGCCGAGCCCGGAACGGTGCCCCGGCTGCCGCAGGGTCCGGCCGAGGCGATCGCCGCATACGAGCGCTCGGCGGTGCTGCGCGGGGCGCTCGGCGAGCCGCTCCACCAGGCAGTGCTGGCGGTGCGCCGGGCCGAGGCCGAGCAGTACGCGGACGCCGGCCCCGAGGAGTTGGTCGCGGCGACGCGCTGGAGGTACTGACCGGTGGCCCCGTCGGAGGTCCCGGAGGTCCCGGAGAACCGGCTTCCGGAGGTCGGGGTGCTGGTCGACCACCACTGCCACAGCGTGGTGGCCGCCGAACTCGCCGACGGCGCCCTGGCCGGGCTGCTCACCGAGTCCGACCGGCCGCCCGCGCCCGGCTGTTCGCCCTTCGACAGCGCGCTCGGCCTGGCCGTGCGGCGCTGGTGCCCGCCCGTGCTCGGCCTGCCCGCGCACGCTCCGGCGGCCGAGTACCTGGCCCGGCGGCGCGAGTTGGGCGCCGCCGAGGCGACCCGCCGGCTGCTCGCGGCCGCCAGGCTGGACACCTGCCTGGTGGACACCGGGCTGACCGCCGCCGCGGGCCGCGAGCTGCTGCCGCTGACCGAACTCGCCGGGGCCACCGGAGCGGTGGTGCGGGAGGTGGTCCGGCTGGAGTCGGTGGCCGAGACGGTGGCGTCCGGCGCCGAGGACTGGCCGCGGGCCGTCGGCGAGGCGCTGGCGGCGGCCGCCACCGGCGCGGTCGCGGTCAAGTCGGTGCTCGCCTACCGGTACGGCCTGGCCGTACCGGCCGAACGGCCCGCGCGCCCGGCCGTGGTGGCCGCCGCCGGGGCCCGACTGCGCGGCGGACGCGCCCGGCTGGCCGACCCGGTGCTGCTGCACCACCTGCTGTGGACGGCCGTGGACGTCTGCACCGAGCTGGGCCTGCCGCTCCAGCTCCACACCGGCTTCGGCGATCCCGACCTCACCCTGCACCGCGCCGACCCGTCCCTGCTGGCCGACTTCGTCCGCGCCGCCGAGCCGAGCGGCGTCCCGCTGGTGCTGCTGCACGGCTATCCGTACCACCGGCAGGCCGCCTGGCTGGCCCAGGCCTTTCCGACGGTGTACACGGATCTCGGGCTGACGGCCTCCTACACCGGGCCGCGGGTGGCGGCGGTGCTCGGCGAGATGCTCGAACTCGTGCCGTTCGGAAAACTGTTGTTCTCCACCGATGCCTACGGACTTCCCGAACTGTTCTCGGTGGGCGCCGCACAGTTCCGGTACGGACTGGGCATGCTGCTCTCCGACTGGCAGGCCGGGGGCGCCTGTTCGGCGTCGGACGCCCGGCGGCTGGCGCGGCTGATCGCCGCGGACAATGCGCGCCGGTTGTACGCGCTCCGGTAGGCGCTTCCGGCTGCTCTTCGCGTACATGACCAGTCAGGTCGTCCCGTCGGCGAACCATCACTTTTTAACAATCTTCCGCTCTGTTGCGGCTGTTGGCCGATGGAGCGCTAACCGACGCTGTTGGTTGAGATGTGACGATTAGATGACTACCTCTTGCGCTTTTCAGCGAATATTCATTAACGTCCCGGTCATCCCAGCGCACCTGCCGCACCGCAGCTGCCGCTTGACGACTCGGGAGGGCCAACCCCAATGAGAGTTCCTCGGATCAGCCGGACCCGGTACGCGGCAGTGGGCCTCGTGCTCGCCACCGCCGGCGCCCTCGCGCTCCCGGCCGGCACCGCCGTCGCGGCGCCCACCGGCGACTCGACGACCGGTCCGCTGCTCAGCTACGTCGTCAACACCAAGGCCAACCACGGCCAGGTGCAGAAGGTCGAGAAGGCCATCACCGGCCTCGGCGGCACGGTGGTCCAGTCCTACGAGCAGGTCGGCGTCGTGGTCGCCCGCTCGAACGACACCAAGTTCGCGGAGAAGCTGCGCCTGGCCAAGGGCGTCGACTCCGTCGGCGCCAGCCGCACCAAGGGCATCCTCGCCTCGGACCAGGGCAACGCCGACGTCGCTGCCGAGCCGACCGGCGCCGCCGCCGCTGCCGACGGCCAGGAGCCGTACGAGCCCAACCAGTGGGACATGCGCCAGATCGGTGTCGACAAGGCTCACAAGCTCTCGCTCGGCAGCCGCAACGTCACCGTCGGCGTGCTGGACTCCGGCATCGACGCCACCCACGAGGACCTGGCGGCCAACGTGGACGCCTCGCAGTCGGTCTCCTGCATCGACGGCAGGACGAACACCGACTGGAAGGCCTGGCAGCCGACCACCAGCGACCACGGCACCCACGTGGCCGGCACCATCGCCGCCGCCAAGAACGGCAAGGGCGTCATCGGCATCGCCCCCAACGTGAAGCTGGCCGCGGTCAAGGTCGTCGACGACGGTGGCTTCATCTATCCGGAGAACGCGGTCTGCGGCTTCGTCTGGGCCGGCGAGCACGGCTTCAAGGTGACGAACAACAGCTACTACGTCGACCCGTGGATGTTCAACTGCCCGAACGACAAGGACCAGGCCGCGATCTCGGACGCGATCCGCAAGGCCGTCGCCTTCTCGCAGCGCAAGGGCGTCCTGAACGTCGCCGCCGCGGGCAACGAGAACATCGACCTGGCGCACAAGACCACCGACGTCTCCAGCCCGGACGACACCAAGCCCGGCAGCCGCCCGATCACCAACGACTGCCTGTCGCTGCCGACCGAGCTGCCCGGCGTGGTCGCGGTCTCCGCGGTCGGGGTCAACGGCGACAAGTCGTACTACTCCAGCTACGGCAAGGGCGTCGTCACCGTCGCCGCGCCGGGCGGTGACGCCCGCTACCAGATCCCGAACACCCCGGACAAGAACGGTCGCATCCTGTCGACCATCCGGGGCAACAAGTACGGGTACATGCAGGGCACCTCGATGGCCACCCCGCACGTCACCGGCGTGGTCGCGCTGCTCGCCAGCACCTTCCCGTGGGCCAGCCCGGACGAGCTGACCGAGCTGCTCACCAACCAGGCAGAGTCCCACGCCTGCCCGAAGGGCGTGTACAACCCGGGCAACACCGGCCAGTTCACGGCGACCTGCGAGGGCGGCGCGGACGACAACGGCTTCTACGGCGCGGGCATCATCAACGCCGAGAAGGCGGTCCAGTGGTGGCGCTGACGCGCTGACCACCAAGCGGTGACCACCAAGCGCTGAGCAACGAGCGCTGAGCCGGGGAGCGGGGCCACGGGCCTCGCTCCCCGGCTGCGTTCCGGCACCGGTACCCGGCGGCGCCTCAGCCCTCGAAGTGGTGCTCCCAGACCGTCTCCACCGACGGCTTGCCGTGCAGGTCCGGCACCTCCTGCAGCCAGGCCGGCCGACCGGCCCGGGTGCGGGCCGCACGCCGCAGCTCCGCCTCGCGCAGCTGCTCGGCAGTGGCGAAGCCCTCCGGCAGCCACGCCTCGGAGAGGACCGCCCGGGCGGCCAGGTGGGTGACGTACGCGCGCCGGACGGCGTCCACCGAGTCGAAGCCGGGCTCGCCGGCCAGCCACTCGTCCGGGACCAGCGCCACCACCTGCTCCAGCAGCTCGACCGTGACCAGCGGCCCGAGGTCCTCGTCGGCCAGCCGGACGTCCGGGGCGCAGGCGCCGAGCGCGTGGGCGCTGAGGTCGTACCGCTTGCCGACGGAGGCCTCGGCGGTGGCCCAGCGGTGGTGGAAGATCAGCGCGGCGCCGTTGTCGATCAGCCAGAGCCGCCCGTGCCAGACCACCAGGTTGGGGTTGTGCACGGTGCGGTCGACGTTGCCGGTGAGCGCGTCCAGCCAGACCACCCGCCCGGCCTCGGCGGAGTCCACCCGGATCATTCCCGGCCGGTAGTCCGCGGCCCCGGGCAGCAGGTCCATCCCGAGGTTGAGCCCGGCGCTGGCCTTGAGCATGTCCTGGATCTCGGTGTCCGGCTCGTCCGCCGCCACCACCGGATCGAAGTCCACCAGCCGCAGCTCCGGCACCCGCAGCCCGAGCCGCCGGGCCAGTTCACCGACGATCACCTCGGCCACCAGCGCCTTGCGGCCCTGCGCGGCACCGGTGAACTTGACCACGTACGTCCCCAGGTCGTCGGTCTCCACGACCCCGGGCACCGAGCCCCCGGCCCGCAGCGGGTCCACGTAGCGCAGCGCAGTCACCAGATCGAGCACACCGGCCACCCTATCCCGCCGCGTGGGCGCGGTGCCGCTGTGATTGGCTTGCCGGTGAGAACGGTCCGGGGACCGGTACCCACCACACGAGGAGAGCAAGGTCATGGGACAGGTGCAGGCCACCACCGAGCGGGTCTACGACGCCGCGCCCGAGCGGGTGTACGAGGCGCTGGCCGACTACCAGGTGACCCGCCCGAAGCTGCTGCCGGCGCAGTACAGCGAGTACGAGGTGCGGGTCGGCGGCACCGGCGCCGGCACCCAGGTGCACTGGAAGCTGCAGGCCACCGAGAAGCGGGTGCGCGACTGCCTGTTCACCGTCTCGGCGCCGAAGCCGGACCAGCTGGTGGAGAAGGACGCCAACTCCAGCATGGTGATCACCTGGACGGTCTCGGCCGCCGGCGAGGGCCGCTCCAAGGTCACCGTCACCGCCACCTGGCAGGGCGCCACCGGCATCGGCGGCTTCTTCGAGCGCAGTTTCGCCCCCAAGGGCCTGAACCGGATCCACGACCAGGTGCTGGCCAACCTGGCCGCCGAGGTCCGCTGACCCGGCCGACCCGGCCGGAGTACCAGCCGTTCCGGAGAACCGGGTGAATCGCCCGGAGTTTCGAGCGGCTCGTCCGCCCGTACGAGCCGCAAGCCGTACGGGTGGACGGCCCACCACCTGCGGGTGACGGGGGCCGCCCGGCACGGGGGCGCCACCCTAGGCTCGCCGCCGTGCATATGACGATCCTTCACATTTCGCAGCCGGTGGACGGCGGAGTCGCCCGCGTCGTCGTCGATCTGGCCCGGGGGCAGCGCGAGGCCGGGCACCGGGTGCTGGTCGCCTGCCCGCGCGGCGGGCGGCTGGCCGAGGAGGCCGCCGCCGTGGGCGCGCTGGTCCGGGACTGGTCCGCCGACCGCTCGCCCGGCCCGGCCACCGCCGCCGAGGCCTGGCGGCTGCGCCGGATCGTCCGGGCCGCCGTGCCCGACGTGGTCCACCTGCACAGCGCCAAGGCCGGGCTGGCCGGCCGGCTGGCCGTGCGAGGCGCGGTGCCGACCGTCTTCCAGCCGCACGCCTGGTCCTTCGCCGCCGTGGACGGCCCGATGGCCGCCGCCACCCTGCGCTGGGAGCGCTTCGCGACCCGCTGGGCGCACCGGCTGCTGTGCGTCAGCGTCCAGGAGCGGGCGGACGGGGTGGCCGCCGGGGTGCACGCCGACTGGGCGGTGGTGCCCAACGGCGTGGACGTCCGCCACTACGCGCCGGCCGACCGCAGGACCGCCCGGATCGCGCTCGGGCTGGACCTGGACGCCCCGCTGGCGGTCTGCGTCGGGCGGCTGTGCCGACAGAAGGGCCAGGACGTGCTGCTGGCCGCCTGGCCGGAGGTGCTGCGCCGGGTGCCGCGGGCCCGGCTGGCGCTGGTCGGCGGCGGGCCGGAGGAGCAGCGGGTGGCGGAGACGGTCCGGGAGTCGGCCGAGCCGTGCCGGGTCCGGCTGGTCGGGGACGTGCCGGATCCGCGGCCGTGGCTGGCGGCGGCCGACCTGGTGGTGCTGCCCTCGCGCTGGGAGGGCATGGCGCTGGCGCCGTTGGAGGCGATGGCGGCCGCCCGTCCGGTACTGCTGACCGACGTGCCGGGCGCCCGGGAGTGCCTGCCGCAGGCGGAGCGGGTGCTGTCGGTGGTGCCGTCCGAGGGGGTGGGGGCGCTCGCCACCCGGATGGCGGAAGCGCTGTCCGATCCGATCGAGTGCGAGCGGCGCGGTGCCCGGCTCCGGGACCACGTGGTCGCCCGGCACGACGTCCGTACCGTGGTCGAACAGGTGGACGCCCTGTACCGCGATCTGCTGGGCGCCGGACCGGCGGCCGGACGGCGCCGGGCCCGTGTCCCAGAGCGGATCTGATCGTTTCACATGCCGTGAATCCCCGCGTTCCGGCGCCGGAGTATTCGCACCCTCAACCGGATAAGGGCGAGGCGTTAAATCCGGAATACCTATTAATGGGCGGCTGGAATGAAACGGCAAGTCAACTTCCGGCCGCCATGGACAGGTTCGGTATCGTCGGATTTTGCCTGCATCGTTTCGATTTCGTCCCGGAAATTCGCGTCCGGGTCCCTCGCGGCCGTTTCCAAGGTGGCCGGCAGTTCCGCGACCGGCCCCTCCGCGGGACCACCGAGAGCCGCCAGCGATGGCAGGTGCTGTCAGGACCGCGCCCACCGGGCCGGGACGGCCGCTCCTCGCCCATCGGCGCCGGGGGGTCGTCACCCCGGGCACACAGCAGGGGAGTTCGTGCGCTGATGACCATTGACCACGGGAGTGTGCCGCGATCCGGCGGGCCCCTGTCCGGCCCTCGTCTGCCCGCCACCGGGCTGCTCGACCGGCCGACCGGGGCGGCGTACACCCGGGCCGTGCCGTCGCCCCGTCGGCACCGCAGGACGACCCGCTCCCGGCTCGCCCTGCCACTCGCGCTGGTCCAGGTCGACGCGATCGCGCTGTGCACCGGCACCGGCATCGCCAACCGGGTGATCGACCCGACCGTCCCGCTCGCCCCGTTGGTCGGCGCCGCCGCCGTCCTGCCCCTGCTCCTGGTGCTCAACCTGGCCGGCGGCCTCTACCGCACCCGGCTCACCCTGTCCGTCCTGGACGAACTGCCCGCCCTGGCCGTCAGGGCCGTGGTCGCGACCGCCTTCGCCGTCACCCTGGCCGGCTGCCTGGACGGCCGCTGGCCCGACTGCGGCCCGGCCACCCCGGCCCGCCTCACCGTCCTGCTCGGCGCCCAACTGCTCATCGCCGCCGTCGGCCGCGGTTTCCTCTACCACCTGGTCCGGCGGATCCGCCGCGGCCGCCCCAGCCCCGTCCTGGTGCTCGGCGCCGGCCGGCTGGGCCGCACGGTCGCCGCCGCCCTCCGCGAGCACGGTGAGTACGGCATGCGCCCGGTCGGCTTCCTGGACGCCGACCCCCCGCTGCTCGCCGGCGGCACCGACCTGCCCGTCCTCGGCGGCCGCGAGGCGCTGGAGCGCGAGGTCCACCGGCACCGGATCCATCACGTGATCGCCACCGCCGGGGCCGCCGACGAGGCCGAGACCGCCGCCACCCTGCGCGACGCCGTCCGGCTGGGCTGCCAGGTCTGGCTGGTGCCCGCGCTGCGCGAGCACGGCTCCCTGCCCACCGCCCCGATCGCCGGCGGCGACCACCTGTGGGGCTTCCCCTGCCTACGGCTCGGCAGCCCCGCGATGCGCCGCCCCGGCTGGGCCGTCAAGCGCGCCCTGGACGTCACCGCCGCCGGGATCGGCCTGCTGCTGCTCGCCCCCGTCCTCGCGCTGTGCGCCCTCGCCGTCCGCTTCGACACCGGCCCCGGGGTGCTCTTCCGCCAGCAGCGCACCGGCCTGGACGGCCGGGTCTTCACCGTCCTGAAGTTCCGCACCCTGCGCCCCAGCAACGAGCACGAGTCGGCGACCCGCTGGAACATCGCCCAGGACCACCGGATGGGCGCCGTCGGCCGCCTGCTGCGCAAGAGCTCGCTCGACGAACTGCCGCAGCTGTGGAACGTCCTGCGCGGCGACATGAGCCTGGTCGGCCCGCGCCCCGAACGCCCGTACTTCGTCATGCGGTTCAGCCAGGCCTACCCCGAGTACGCAGACCGCCACCGCGTCCCGGTCGGCCTCACCGGCCTCGCCCAGGTCAACGGCCTGCGCGGGGACACCTCGATCGAGGACCGGGCCCGGTTCGACAACCGCTACATCGAGAGCTGGAGCCTCTGGCAGGACGTCAAGATCCTCTGCCGCACGGCCGCCCTGATGCTCCACCCGGACGGGAGCTGACCCGGCGTGGACCTGACCCTTCCGGCCCTTCCGCGTCCGACCCTACGGCGGGCCCTGCCCGCGCTCGCGGACCGGCCGAGCCTGCTCGCCGCGGCGACCGTCCTGCTGGTCTGCGTGCCCGCCGGGGAGAAGGACGTCACCGCGGCCGTCCACGTGACCGCCGCCGACGTCGCCTCGCTCGCCCTGGTCGCGCTCACCGCGGTCAACCTGCTGCGCGGACGGCTGCCCGCGATCACCCGCACCACCGGAGTGCTGTTCGGCGGCATCGTGGTCGCCGCCGCCGTCGCCACCGTCGGCTCGATCGACCCGGCCACCAGCCTCACCGGCTTCGTCCGGCTCACCCAGGTGTTCGTCCTGGTGCCCGTCGCCGTGCTCTGCGCGCTGCGCGACCGCACCGACCAGCGGCTGGTCCTCGGCTCCTTCGTGCTCGCCGCCCTGATCCAGGGCGTGGTCGGCACGAACCAGTACCTCACCCGCACCGGCGCCTCCTACACCGGCCAGCCGATCCGGGCCGTCGGCACCTTCGGTGCGCTGGACATCATGGCGATGTCCACCGTGGTCAGCTACGGACTGCTCGCCGCCCTGGCCCTGGCCCTCGGCGAACGCGGCGAGGGCGGCAACGCCCGGCTCCGGCGGGCGGTGTTCGCCGCCGCGGCCTTCCTCGTCCTCCCGCTCGCCGTCTCCTTCAGCCGGGGCAGCTGGATCGCCACCGGCGTCGCCGCCACCGTGCTGCTGCTGCGTGCCGACGCCCGGCTGCTGGTCCGCGGCGCCGTGCTGGGCCTGGCCGCCGCCGTCGTCCTGGTCGGCGGCCTCGGCCTCGGCGCCTCCGGCGTCACCGAGCGGCTCAGCTCGATCGGCTCGGTCTCCGCCGCGCCCGACCAGTCCGTCTCCGACCGCTACGACCTGTGGGCCACCGCCGGACGGATCTGGCAGGACCACCCCGTCCACGGCGCCGGCCCGAAGGCCTTCCCCGAACTGCGCGACAGCCATGCCCCGCTGCGGCTGTCCTCCGGCAGCGACGCCGCCGACTCCACCATCGGCTTCCAGCGCGAACCGCTGCTCTCCCCGCACAACATGTACTTCCTGGTGCTCAGCGAGCAGGGCCTGATCGGCATCACCGCGTACGCCGCGCTCTTCCTCGCCCTGCTGCTCGGCTGCCTCCGCCACCGCCGGGGCACGGTTCTCGCCGCTCTCGCCCTGCTCACCTGGGTGCTGGTCGACTTCCTCTACGCCGACATCGGCGGCACCACCACCGTGCTGACCTCGGTCGTCCTCGGCCTGGCGGCGCGTGCGGCGCTCCAGGGGGCGGCCGGTCCGGAGTCCGCCGGAAGCGACGGGCGGGCGATGCCACTGTGACCACGGACCAGCCGGCCGCGCTCACCCGCACCCTCCCCGCCCCGCGCAGCGCCCCCGTCCAGGCCGCCGTCCCCGGGCCCGACCGGGCGCCCCGGAGCGGCTTCCTCGCCAAGGCCTTCGGCATCACCGCCGTGCTCAGCGCGGCGGGCTCCGGCCTCGGGCTGCTGCGCGACCTCCTGCTGGCCCGCTACTTCGGCGCCAGCCAGGGCACCGACGCCTTCCTGGTCGCCTGGACCGTCCCCGAGACGGCGGCACCGCTGCTGATCGAGGACGCCATGTCCTTCCTCATGGTGCCCGCCTTCGCCCTCGCCCTGGTGCTGCGCGAGGAGGACCCGGACGCCCCCGACCCGGTCCGCCACCTGGTCCGCGCCACCCTGCCCTGGCTGCTGCTGGCGCTCAGCGGGCTGGCCCTGGTCGCCGCCCTGGGCGCCCCCCAGCTGGTCGAGCTGCTCGCCCCCGGCCTTCCCGACCCGGGCCTGGCCGTCGTCTGCACCCGGATCACCGCGATCACCGTGCTGCCCTTCGGCGTGGCCGGCTACCTGGCCGCCGCGCTGCGCGCCCACCACGGCTTCACCGCCCCGGCCGCCATCTACGTCGCCTACAACCTCGGCATCCTGGCCCTGCTGTTCGGCTTCCACGGCCTGCTCGGCGTGCGTTCGGCCGCGCTCGGCGTGGCGTTCGGCAGCCTGCTGATGGCCGGTCTGCTGGTCGGCCCGTTCCTGCGCCGCCTGCGGGCCGGCCAGACCGGCCGCGGCCGGCGGGGCCGCAACGCCCTGGTGCTGATGCCGCTGGCCCTGCTGCCGGTGGCGGCTTTCACGCTGACCCGCCAGTCCCAGGTCTTCGTCGAGCGCTACCTCGGCTCGGCGCTGCCGCCCGGCACCATCTCGCACCTGAACTACGCCGCCAAGGTCTCCCAACTCGCCATGACGGCGGGCATCCTGATCTGCACCGTCACCTTCCCGCTGGTCGCCCGGGCACTCGCGGCGGGGGACCTCACGGCCGCCCGCGACCGGGTCGAGAAGGACCTCGGCCAGGCCGCCGCGGTCGTTCTGGTCGGCACCGCCTTCCTGATGGCCTGCGCCCCCTCGGTGGTCTCGCTGCTGTTCCAGCGCGGCGCCTTCGGCCCCCAGGACACCGCCGCCACTGCTGCCGTCATCCGGGTGTACAGCTTCGGCCTGCCCGCCCAGGCGCTGACCGGCGTGATGATCCGCCCGTACTTCTCGCTGCGGCCGGTGGTCCGCCGGGCCGGCGACCCGCGTGCCGAGGACGGTGGTCGCCGGCTGCTGGACTGGTACCCGCTCGCCGCGATGCTGCTGGGACTCGGGGTGACCGTCGCCGTCGGCCTGCTCGCCACGCCCCGCTTCGGCGCCCTCGGCCTGGCCGCCGGCAACGCGGCCGGAATCACCACCACCTCCGTGCTGCTGCTGCGCGGCCTGGTGCTGCGCGGCATCCCGCTGCGGCTGCCCCGGGTGCTCGGCGGCCACGCCCGGCTGGTGGTCACCGCCGCCGGGGCCACCGCACTGGGTGCCGCCGCCGCCGGCCTGGCCGCCGACCCGCTGTTCTCGACCCTCGTCGGGGGCCTCACCGTGGTGCTGGCGTTCGGCGTCGTCGGCACCGGGCTCGGAGCGCGCGAGGTGCGCGGCCCGGTCCTCGCCGCCGCTCGGGCCCTCGGGCGCGGGCCCCTCCGGCGGACCTCGCCGGGCCCGCGGCGCCCGGGCACGCCGCTCGCCGCGTTGTCGTCAGTCGCCGATCCGACGGGATCCGCCGGAGAGGCACTGGACCCGCCAACCGTCGCCGATGAAGGGAAGTTTCCCGATGGACAATGAACGGGGAACCGTCCGTTCGGCCCGGGCGGGCGTCACCAACGCCCCGCCCGACCGGGCGCGACTGCCCAGGAGCCGCCGTCCGGTCGGCGAACCCGCCGACCCCGGCTCCTCCTCGCCGTGGATCCTGATGTACCACTCGGTGGCGGTCGAGGAGGAGGACCCGTACCAACTCACCGTCAGCCCCGAGCGGTTCGCCGAGCAGATCGCCTGGCTGCACAAGCGCGGGCGGCGCGGGGTCTCGGTCCGGGAGCTGATGCGGGCCCGGGCCCACGGGCGGGACGACAAGCTGGTCGGCCTCACCTTCGACGACGGATACGCGGACTTCGCCCGCTACGCCGTGCCGATCCTGCAGGCATACGGCTTCACCGCGACCGCGTACGTGGTCGCCGACCTCCTCGGACAGGACAACGGCTGGGACACCGAGGGGCCGCGCAAGAAGCTGCTCACCGTCGAGGAGGTCGCCGAACTCGCCGTGGCGGGGTGGGAGATCGGCTCGCACGGCCTCGGCCACCGGGCGCTGCCCGGCCTGGCCGCCGACGTCCTCGCGGTGCAGACCCGGGAGAGCCGGCGGCTGCTGGAGGAGGTGGTCGGCGGTCCGGTCACCGGTTTCTGCTACCCGTACGGCGCCGTCGACGCGCCCGCCGCCCTGGCCGTGCGCGACGCCGGGTACGACTACGCCTGCGCCATCGCCCACTCCCCGCTCACCGGCCGCTTCGCCCTGCCCCGCTGCTACGTCGGCGACCGCGACGGCGCCTGGCGACTGCGCGCCAAGAAGGGCCGGCACCGGCTGCGGGACGCCGTCACCGAGCTGAGACGCCGCCGCGGGACCCGCGCCGAGCGGGCGGTCACGGAGCGCCGGTCGTGAGGGTGCTGCACATCGTCACCGGGCTTGCCTCGGGCGGCGCCGAGCGCCAACTCCACCTGCTGCTGCGCCACTTGCCGCCGCACCAGCGCTGCGAGGTGCTCACCCTGACCAACCCCGGCACGGTCGCCGACGCGCTGCGCGCCGACGGGGTGACCGTCCACCACCTCGCCATGCGCGGCAACCGTGACCTCGGCGCGCTGCCCCGGCTGGTCCGGCTGGTCCGGGCCGGCCGGTACGACCTGGTGCACACCCACCTCTACCGCGCCCAGCTGTACGGCCGGCTGGCCGCGCGGCTGGCCGGGGTGCGGGCGGTGGTCTCCACCGAGCACTCGCTGCACGCCGGGGTGATCGAGGGCCGGCCGGTCACCCGGGGCGTCAAGGGCCTCTACCTGGCCGCCGAGCGGCTCGGCAGCACCACCGTCGCGGTCTCCCGGCAGGTCGCCCAGACGCTGCGGTCCTGGGGCGTCCCGCCGACCCGGATCGAGCTGATCCCCAACGGCATCGAGACCGCCGGCTACCGTCGGCCGCCCGCCGAGCGGTCCGCCGCCCGCGGCCGGGTCCGGGCCGAACTCGGCCTGCCGGAGGGCAGCTGGGTGGTCGGCGGGGTCGGCCGGCTGGTCCCCGGCAAGCGCTTCGAGGTGCTGCTGGCGGCGCTCGTCGACCTCGACCCGGCGACCCGGCTGGTGCTGGTCGGGGAGGGCCCCGAGCGGGCCGAACTGGAGCGCCGGGCCACCGAACTCGGCGTCCGGGAGCGGCTGGTGCTCACCGGCGAGCGCGACGACGTGCCCGACCTGCTGGCCGCCATGGACGTGCTGGCCGCCCCCTCCACCGCGGAGACCTTCGGCCTCGGCGTCCTGGAGGGCCTCGCGGCCGGGCTGCCGGTGCGGCACAGCGCCTGCCCGGCACTGGACGAACTGCCGCCCAGCGCCGCCCCGCAGGCCCGCCGCATCCCCTCCGAACCCGCCGCGTACGCCGCCGCGCTGCGAGACCTGCGACAGCTCAGCGGCCACATCTCCGACCCGCTCCCGCACCCCCCGGCCGTCGGCCACTACGACATCGCCCGGGTCGCCGCCGACCTGGGCGCCCTCTACGACCGGCTGGCCCGCGTCTGAGCGCCCGCCGCCGGTACCGCCGTCCCAGACCCAAGGAGTCACACCCATGACCACACCGCGCAGGAGCGCCCGCCACCTGGTGCGCCGCTGGTGGCCGGTGGCGCTCGCGGTGCCGCTGGGCGCCGCGGCCGGCGCCGGGTACGCCGTCGTCTCGCCCCCCTCCTACTCGGCCAGCGCCTACGTCCTCGTGGTGCCGCAGAACCCGGGGGAGTCGGGGACCGCGACCAACTTCGCCCAGGCGTACGGGCGGCTCGCGGGCCAGCCCCAGGTGCTGGCGGTCGCGGCCGCCGAGACCGGCCACACCCGGTCCGAGCTGGAGTCGCTGGTGTCCGGGACGACCTCTCCGGACGCGCCGATGATCGAGATCACCGGCACCGGGCCCCGGGGGCAGGAGGCCGCCCGGACCGCCGACGCGGTGGCCCGCTCGCTGGTCGCCTTCGCCAACACCAGCAGCAGGGACACCAATGTGCGGCTGGTGACGCTGGCCCCGGCCGCCGAGCCGGACAAGCCGACCACACCCTCCGCCAAGCTGGACGTCGCGGTCGGCGCCGCGGCGGGGCTGCTGCTCGGGTCGCTGGTGCTGATGACCCGTCGGCGCGGCGGCGCGGCCCGCGACGGGGCAGCGGCCCCTGAGGCCCCTGAGGCTCCGGCGCCGGCCGCGGCGCCTGCCGCGGCACCGGAGGCTGCCGAGCCGGCCGGGGCCGCCCCGGCAGCCGCGGCCCCGGCCACGCCCCGCCCGCGCAGTGCGGCGCAGACCGGCAGGACCAGGCCGAAGACCGAGGCGAGGGCCGACGCGAAGGCGGAGCCCAAGACCGAGCCCAAGACCGAGCCCAAGACCGAGCCCAAGGCCGGGTCCAAGGCCGGGTCCCGGACCGAGGCCAAGGCGGAGTCGACGCCCGCCGCGCGGACCGAGGCGAAGGTTGGCGCCGCAACCGCCCCGGGCGGCAGGCCCGAGGCGGAGCCGAAGCTCCCGGTCGAGGAGAAAACCGCCGCCGGGAGCGGACGATGAGCACCGAGGCCCGCGCCGACGGCCTGCCGGCCCGGTCGGCCGCGCCGGTCTGGACCACCGAGCTGCGCCGCGAGGACGACGCCCTCGACACCGTCGCCGAGGAGTGGGACGAACTGGCGGCCCGCTGCCGCACCGCCACGTTCTTCCAGGCCGCCGCCTGGCAGCGCTCCTGGTGGCGCCACTACGGCCGCCCCGGCGCGCTGCTGGTGGTGCTGGTCCGCCGGGACGGCCGGCTGGTCGGCGCCGGCGCCTTCATGCGGCGCCGCGGCCCGGTCGGGGGGCTCACCGGCCTCGGCGCCGGGCTGGTCGACTACGGGGACGTCCTGCTCGACGACGAGTGCGCCGACCGGGCCGCCGCCGAGTTCGCCGCCGCCCTCCCGCTCACCCGCCCCTGGCACTGGCTGGAACTGCGCGAGGTGCACCCCGAGGCCGCGATGCAACGGGTCTACGAGCACTGGCGCGGCTCCCGCCGCCGCCACGAGGACTCGCTGTGCCAGTACCTCCCGGCCGTCCCGATGGAGCGGCTGCTCAAGCGGGTGCCCGGCAAGACCGCCCAGCGCAGCCGGGTGAAGCTGCGCAAGATCGCCGAGGCCGGGGTGCGGGTCCGCTCCACCCCGCTGGAGGAGGTGCCGGCCGCCCTGGAGGGGCTGCTGCGGCTGCACTTCCAGCAGTGGCAGAAGCGCGGCGTCACCGCCGAGCACCGCACCGAGCGCTTCGCCCAGCACCTGACCGAGTCCACCGTCGGCCTGGTCGCCACGGGCCGGGCGGCCGTCCACCAGTTCCACCTGGACGGCGAACTGGTCGCGGTCAACCTGCTGCTGCTCTGCCCCTCCTTCGGCGGCCTGTACCTGTACGGCGCCCACCCGGGGCTGCGCGAGCGGCTGGACATCGCCGGGCTGCTGTTCAACGCCGCCCTGGAGGAGACGGTCGGCGCGGACATCCCGGTGCTCGGGCTGCTGCGCGGCCAGGAACCGTACAAGCAGCGCTGGCGGCCGGACCGGCTGTCCAACCAGCGCCTGCTGCTCGGCCCGGCCGGGGTGGCCCCGGCGGCCGCCGCCCGGGCCGGCGCGGTGCGCGCCCGGCAGGCGGCGGCGCACCAGCTGCGCACCCGCTTCCCCCGGCTCAAGGAGGCGCTGCTGGCCCACCGCCGGGCCTGACCGCCGATCAGCGCCGCGACGGCGTCCCGGCCGCGGACGGGCTCGGCGACGCGGCGGCGGTCGCGCTCGCGGTCGCGCCCGGCAGGGCGGGCCGACCCGGCACGGTCGGCGGGTCGGGTGCGACGGGCACGACCGGGGCCGCGGGCGTCGACGGCAGTACGAGCGGCGCCCCCGGCGAACCGGACATCAGCTGCTTGAACACCGCGGTCGAGCGCGGATTGCTCGGGCACTGGAAGAAGCCGTGCGGGCAGTAGTCGGTGACGGTCTGGTAGGCGGTGTCGTGGGTGCGCATCCAGTCGACCATCCGCCGGACGAACTCGGGGTTGTCGCCGTTGCGGAACAGCCCCCACTCCGGGTACGAGACCGGCTTGCCGCGCCTGGCCGCGAACTCCACCTGGTCCTGGAGGCCGTACGGCTCGCGCACGTAGTCCTCGAAGGTGCTGCCGGCGGGCTGGTCGTAGCTGTCCATGCCGATGATGTCGACCACGTCGTCGCCGGGGTAGCACTTGGTCCACGGGACGGCGTCCAGGCCCCGGTTGGGGGCGAAGTCGAAGCGGAACCGCTGCCCGGGCACCGAGCGCATCACCCCGACGATCCGCCGCCAGTACGCCTTCCAGGCGGTGGGGTCGGGCTTGCAGCGGTGGGTGTAGGTGACGCCGTTCATCTCCCAGCCGAGGGTGATCACGGTGTCCGCGCCGCCGAGCGCCACCAGTCGGCGGGCGAGCCGGACGAAGTGGCTGTCGAAGTCCCCGTGCGCGCCCCGGCCCAGCAGCCGGGCGACCTCGCCGTCCGGCACCTGCGCCTCGTTGGGCACCAGCATCGGCACGCCGAGCACCAGCAGCCGGGACGGGTCGGCCAGCCGCCACTGGGACCACATGCCGAGCACCGCCGGCTCGCCCTCGATGTCCGCCCAGCTGTTGCCCGCCAGATAGGTGTGGCCGACCTGCAGGTTCGCGTTGCCGAGCCACTGGGAGTACTTGCCGATCTGCGGGATGTACCTGTCCCAGGAGCCGACGAAGGCGCCGAACGGTGGCTCGTGCCCGGGCCGGTGCACCGGCGGGCGGGGGGCCGCGCCGCGCGGTTCGAAGGCGTCGGAGAAGAGGGCGTGCCGTTCGGTCTGGCTGAGCGGCGTCCCGGCCAGGACGCCGGCCGTGGCCATCAGCAGCAGAGCGGCGGCGGCCAGCGTCAGGCGGCCGATGCGCATGGTCTGTCCTCCGGACGTCGCGGGGGCGGGGCGGGCGGTGGCCAGGTCGACGGCCGGTGGCGCCGCGCTCGCCGACAGTAGGCCAGACGACGGACGGGAAAGCCGAATGTCACCCTAAAGTGGGCGATATTCGAACGCCGTCTGCCGCAAGCTCCCTCCGGCCCGGCCGCGTGTATCAGCTCTGTAACGGTCCGGCGGGGCCGACGGGGCCCGCCGCGCAGGGGCCGGCCGACCGACCGGGGAGCCGACGGCGCAGGTGGGCGGGCGGGAGTACGGGACGGGCGCGCACGATCGGGCGTGCGGCGGGCGGGCGGGCCCCGGCGCGATTCCGGCTGACTCGCGTACCCGGTGAAAGGTACGCTCCGGCCGTGTCCTGGAAGCCGCCGCGTGTCCTCACCCCCCGCTCGATCCTGCCTGCCCTGGCGGTGATGCTGGTCCTTGCGGCCGGTGCGGCGGCGCACGCGAACAAGCCGGTGCCGTTCGGCGACCGGGTGGCGGGGCCCGCCGACGCGGACGCGACCCCGGTGAACTCCCAGTCGGTCAGCTCGGCCGACCTGGACCTCAAGGTGGTCGGTCCCGGTCTGGAGGCGTACCACAAGCAGACCGGCGAGCGGGCCTGGACGTACCGTCGCGAGGGCGCCGAGGCGCTCTACCTGGCGATGGCCGGGGACAACGCGATCGTGGTCTGGGACGACGGCCTGGTCACCTCGGTGCGCCCGGGCGACCACGAGGTGCGCTGGCACCGCGCCGTGCCGGGCCTCGCGGACTACCTGCGCGCCGACGGCGATCCGGGAGCGGACAAGCGGACCGACGCCCAGCGCAGGGACACCGCCGTGCAGCGGGCCGAGGCCGCGCTGCACACCGTCCAGCGGGACGGCTCGCCCTGGCTGGCCGTGGTGACGCCGAAACTGACCATGGGCCTGCGCGACGCCGACGGCGACCTGCGCTACAACGACCGGCCCTCCAACGGCTGCCTCTACGACCCGCTGCGCACCGTCCACACCGACTACGCCGTGCTCATCCCGCGCACCTGTACCAACAGCAGCGGGGTGGCCGTCTCCGGTGGCATCACGGGCTATCGGCTGGACAGCAACGGGTGGTCGATGATCACCGGTCCGGCCGCGACGGTGAAGGTGCTGGGCCGCAGCCGGGTGGAGATCACCGACGGTCCGATCGTGCCCCCCAAGGTCTTCGACACCAAGGCGGCGGCCCCCGAGACGGCCTGCTCCAGCGTGGACGCCCCGTTCGCCGCGGTCCGCCCGCAGAGCGGCTGCGCCGACCCGTCGGCGAGCCCGGCGGCGACCGTCCAGCCGACCCCGGCCGCCCCGACGGCGTCGGCCACCGACCAGGCGGCCGCGCAGCAGTAGGGCCGGCCGGTCCGGCAGGATCCGCCGGACGGGCCGCGACCGGAGCCCCCGCGGGTACCCCCGGGTGGTAGTGCCCCGGGGCGTTTCGCGCGGCCCGGTAGACTGGCCGTCATGGCTATCTTCTCCGGGCAATAGCGGGCGGCGGCGCCCAGTTCCACCGCGCCGACCGCCGATGAAGCCCCACTTCCCGCTGCCCGGGCCCGTACCCGGCCGCCCGCCCACGTCCCAGGAGTAGTCCCAGCCATGATTTCCGCCAACGCCCTCGAGCTGCGCGCCGGTGCCCGGATCCTGATCGAGTCCGCGAGCTTCAAGGTCGCCGCCGGCGACCGGATCGGTCTGGTCGGGCGCAACGGCGCCGGCAAGACGACGCTCACCAAGGTGCTGGCCGGCGAGGGTCTGCCCGCCGCCGGTACGGTCACCCGTTCGGGAGAGGTCGGCTACCTCCCGCAGGACCCGCGCACCGGTGACCTGGACGTCCTCGCCAAGGACCGCATCCTCTCCGCCCGCGGCCTCGACACCGTGCTGAAGAAGATGCGCGAGAACGAGGACCGGATGGCCAACGGCAAGGGCGCCACCCGGGACAACGCGATGAAGAAGTACGCGCGCCTGGAGACCGAGTTCCTCACCAAGGGCGGGTACGCCGCCGAGGCCGAGGCCGCCACCATCGCCGCCGCGCTGGGCCTGCCGGACCGCATCCTCGGCCAGCCGCTGCACACCCTCTCCGGTGGTCAGCGCCGCCGCGTCGAGCTGGCCCGGATCCTGTTCTCGGACTCCGACGTGCTGCTGCTCGACGAGCCCACCAACCACCTGGACGCCGACTCGATCGTCTGGCTGCGGGACTTCCTGAAGACCTACAAGGGCGGCTTCATCGTCATCTCGCACGACGTCGACCTGGTCGAGACGGTCGTCAACAAGGTCTTCTACCTGGACGCCAACCGCTCCGCCATCGACGTCTACAACATGGGCTGGAAGCAGTACCAGCAGCAGCGCGAGGACGACGAGAAGCGCCGCAAGCGCGAGCGGGCCAACGCCGAGAAGAAGGCCGCGACCCTGAACGCCCAGGCCGACAAGATGCGTGCCAAGGCGACCAAGACGGTGGCCGCCCAGAACATGGCCCGCCGCGCCGACAAGCTGCTCGCCGGGCTGGAGCAGGTCCGGGCGAACGACAAGGTCGCCAAGCTGCGCTTCCCGGACCCGGCCCCCTGCGGCAAGACCCCGCTGACCGCCAGCGGCCTGTCCAAGTCCTACGGCTCGCTGGAGATCTTCACCGACGTCGACCTGGCGATCGACCGGGGTTCCCGGGTCGTCGTGCTCGGCTTCAACGGCGCCGGCAAGACCACCCTGCTGCGGATGCTGGCCGGGGTGGAGGCGCCGGACACCGGCGAGGTGATCCCGGGTCACGGCCTGAAGATCGGCTACTACGCCCAGGAGCACGAGACGCTCGACCCGGAGCGCAGCGTCCTGGAGAACATGCGCTCGGCCGCGCCGGACACCGACCTGGTGCAGATCCGCAAGATCCTCGGGTCGTTCCTGTTCTCCGGTGACGACGTGGACAAGCCGGCCGGGGTGCTCTCCGGTGGCGAGAAGACCCGTCTGGCCCTGGCGACCCTGGTGGTCTCCTCCGCCAACGTGCTGCTGCTGGACGAGCCCACCAACAACCTCGACCCGGCCAGCCGCGAGGAGATCCTGGGCGCGCTGCGCGAGTTCTCCGGCGCGGTCGTGCTGGTCACCCACGACGAGGGCGCGGTCGAGGCGCTCGACCCGGAGCGGATCATCCTGCTGCCCGACGGGGTGGAGGACCTGTGGAACCCGTCGTACGCCGACCTGGTCTCGCTGGCCTGACCGGGAAGTAGACGCCCCATCCGCTTTTCGGACCAGAAAATCTAGTCCTTTCGGCGTGTCCGGGAATGAAGAAGACCCGGATTCCGTTTGAGCACTTCCTGTCGGCCCGCCACTCGATCGTGGTCGGGCCGACGCTGCTGATCAGCTCTTTCTCGGCACCCGGCGGTACCCGCCCGGGGGCGTGCACTCAGCGTGAGCGCCCTGGTGCGCTCGGATCACCACCGCAGGACCACGCATTTGCGACATCGACCTTGTCGAATGGGTGGCCAGGACGCGGTCGATGGGTGATCATGGGAATCTGACCGAGCAACGCTACGAGGAGGCACGGGTGGCCGAGACTCTGAAAAAGGGCAGCCGGGTGACCGGTGCCGCGCGTGAGAAGCTCGCGGCCGATCTCAAGAAGAAGTACGACTCCGGGGCGAGCATTCGCGCTCTCGCGGAGGAGACCGGTCGTTCGTACGGCTTCGTGCACCGGATGCTGAGCGAGTCCGGAGTGATCCTCCGGGGCCGCGGTGGTGCCACGCGGGGCAAGAACAAGGCGACTGCCGCGGCCGGTTCCTGACGGACCGTCGGCTTTGAGCTGGATGGCGCGGCGGCAGGACGCCGGCCGGGGAGACAACGGCTGACCACGGCCGGGCGTCCGCCCTCGGGTCGAGTGGACCGGCCGCCGATCGTCATGTCCGGATCCCGGGCTTCGCACCCGTTCCGATCTTCCCGGGCCAGGGCCCTGCCCGCCCGCGCCCAGGTTTGTTACTCTCCGGTAGCCACGTCCCCGCCACCGGAGGTTTCCGCATGACCGCCCCCGCCACCGACCCGCAGGCCCCGAGCTGGGAGCGGGACGGCGTCCGCCTGGAGATCGACGGCGAGCTCGCCGTCGTCACCCTCTGTCAGCCCAAGCGGCGCAACGCCCAGTCGCCCGCGCTGTGGCGCGCCCTCGCCCAGGCAGGGCGCGAACTGCCCGGCAGCGTGCGGGTGGTGCTGCTGCGCGCGGAGGGCGTCTCCTTCTCGGCCGGGCTGGACCGGGCCATGTTCACCCCCGAGGGCATCCCCGGCGAGCCCACCTTCCTCCAGCTGGCCGGCTCCGCGGACAAGGAGCTGGACGAGGCCATCGCCTCGTACCAAGAGGCCTTCACCTGGTGGCGGCGCGCCGACCTGGTCTCCATCGCGGTCGTCCAGGGCCACGCCGTGGGGGCGGGCTTCCAGCTCGCGCTCGGATGTGACCTGCGGGTGGTCGCCGACGACGTCCAGTTCGCGATGAAGGAGACCTCGCTCGGCCTGGTCCCCGACCTGGCCGGTACCAAGCCGCTGGTCGAACTCGTCGGCTACGCCCGGGCGCTGGAGATCTGCGCGACCGGCCGCTGGGTCGGCGCGGAGGAGGCCGTCGCGACCGGACTGGCCAACCTGGCCGTCCCCGGCGCGGAACTGGACTCCGCCGCCCGGGACCTCGCCGCCGCCCTGCTGGCCGCTCCGCGCGGGGCCGTGATCGAGACCAAGGCGCTGCTCCAGGGTGCCTCCGGCCGGTCGTACGACGAGCAGCGTTCGGCCGAACGGGTGGCACAGGCGCGACGGCTGCGGGAGCTCGCCGGTATCGGCGACTGACCGCCGTTGAGGTGCTGGGAGGCCCGGCCCGGGGAGAACCCCGGTGCCGGGCCTCCCGGCGTTTCCGGACGCTCCCGAGGGCATGCTCGGCGGGCGGAGGTCGTGGCGAAATGCCAGAGTTGGAGAGGTTTGCGATATAGCTGGAGCCGCTACGAGGGAGATGCGCCATGCCTGAAACTCCGACGCCAGCGACCATGCACAAGACCACCGGCGGTGCGACGGCGCCCGGACCGCTCGCCGGTGCCCGACCCGCACCGGGCACGAGCGCGGGCGGCGACGGCGGACGGTCGGCCGGCGAGCGCGGCCGTACGGCGCTGGCCGTCGGCGTGGTGGAGAAGATCGCCGGGATGGCCGCCCGCGAGGTCTCCGGCATCCACGCGCTGGGCTCCGGCCTGGCCCGCACCTTCGGCGCGATGCGGGACCGGGTGCCCGGCGGCAAGTCCAGCGTCGGGCGCGGGATCAAGGCCGAGATCGGCGAGAAGCAGACCGCGATCGACATCGCCCTGGTGGTGGAGTACGGCGTGGTGATCCCCGAACTCGCCCGCCAGGTGCGGGAGAACATCATCGACGCGGTCGAACGGATGACCGGCCTCGAGGTCGTCGAGGTCAACATCGCCGTCAACGACGTCCACCTCCCGGACGAACCGGAGTTCGAGGAGGAAGAGGAGCAGGTGACGGCACCCGGGCAGCGGCCCAGGCTCAAGTGAAGCCCGGCGAGGACGAGGGAGTAGCGGATGAACCTGGCCATCGTCGGCCTGGTGGTGGGCATGGCCCTCGGCTTCGCCGGGTACTTCGGCGGGTTCGCGGCGTTCCTGCTGGTGGCGGCGCTCGGACTGGTCGGCTTCGTGGCCGGGCGGCTGCTGGAGAGCGACATCGACCTGGGTGACCTCGGCGACCTGCTCCGCGGCCGCGACCGGCGGCGCTGATGGGGACTTCGGTTCCCCCTCCCGCCCCCGCCCCCGGCACGGCCCGCCGGGGGCGGCTCCGGGTCGCCGACCGGGTGTACGCACGAATCGCGGGGAAGGCGGCCCGGGAGGTGCTCGCCGAGGCGTGGGCCGGGCGGTCGGTGAGGGCGGCGCCGCCCCGGGTGACGGTGGCCCGGCCGGGCAGCACGGTGACCGTCCGGGTGGCCGTCGACGCGCCCTTCCCCGCCGACCTCGTGGGCCTCGCCCGGGCCGTACGGGAGCGGGTGGCGACGCGGGTGGTCGGGCTGACCGGGACCAGGGTGTCCGAAGTGGTCGTGGAGGTCGAGAAGTTGGTCGCCGGGGGAGCGTGGTGAGCCGGGGCGGGGAGCGGACCGACCCCGGGGCCGGCTCGGCGCGGAAGGCGCCCCGGCTGTGGGCGGGGCGGGCGGCTACGGCGGCGATGGTCGCCACGGTGGTGCTGGTGGCGGCGGGGGCGCTGCTGTACGACGTGGTCGCGGTGCGGGCCGGGCAGCCGGCCCGGCGGTGGCGGGCGCAGGTCGCGGACGAGCTGGCCACGCGTCACCTGGACGACGTGTGGGTGCTGCTCGGGGCCGGGGTCCCGGTCCTGCTGGGCGGCTGGCTGCTGTGGCTGGCGATCACTCCCGGGCTGCGGCGGTGGCTGGTGCTGCGGCCGTACGGGGGGACGGACGCGGCGATCGAGCGGGCCGGGATCGGGCACCTGCTGACGGACCGGGCCGCCGGGCTGAGGGGCATCGACCACCTGCGGATCAGGGTCGGGCGGCGGCGGGTGCGGGTGTCGGTGAGCGGGCCGGTGGATCCGGCGGTGGTGCAGCGGCAGCTGCGGGAGGAGCTGGGACGGGTCGGCCTGGCGCGGCCGCTGCGGCTGGACGTGCGGTCCTGGCGGGGGGCGGCCGGAGGGGTGGCCGACGGGGCACCCGATCAGCCGGACGACCGGGCGGGGGAGGCGGCGGGGTGAGGCGGACGGTCGTCAACCGCGTGCTGCTGGGGCTGGTGGGGGCGGTGCTGCTGGGGGTCGGGGTGCTGGTGCTGGCGGGCGGACTGGACCTGTACCGGCGGCTGGGTGTCCATCCGCCGGGCTGGTGGCCGCTGACCTCGCCGGACCAGCCGGTGCTCAGCGCGCGCTCCCGGAGGCGTTGGGTGGAGTCCGCCTGGTGGTGGCCGACGGTGATCGGCGCGCTGGCGGTGCTGGTGGCGGGGATGGCGTGGTGGCTGGTCGCGCAGCTGCGGCGGACCGGTCTGCACCGGATCGACGTGCCGACTCCGGGGGCGGGCGGACTGCGGCTGAAGGTGAGCGCCCGGGCGCTGGAGGAGGCGCTGGAGCACGGCACGGCGGTGCTGCCGGAGGTCGAGCGGGCCGGGGTGCGTTTGGTGCGGGCTCCCGGACACCCCCGGCTGCGCGGGGCCGTACGGCTGACACCGGGCGGGGATCCGGTGGGGCTGGTGGAGCACTTCGAGGACGGCCCGCGGGTGGACGCCGTCCGCAGCCTGGGGCTGGCGGAACTGCCGGCCGACCTGCGGATCCGGGTGCGGGAGGCCCCCGCCGAGCGGCGGCGGGGTCGGCGGAGGCACCGTCAGCTGGAGTAGCTCAGAGGGAGCGGAGGGCACCACCGTCGACGGGGACCATCACGCCGGTCAGGTAGGAGGCGGCGGGGGAGAGCAGGAACGCGGCGACCTTGCCGAACTCCTGGGGGGTGCCGTAGCGGCGGAGCGGGATGGTCGCGCCGGCCTCGGCGCGGGCGGCCGCCGGGTCGGGGGCGAGCGCGTCGAGTTCGCGGACCCGGTCGGTGTCGATCCGCCCCGGGAGCAGGCCGAGAACCCGGATGCCGCGCGGGCCGAGCTCGTCGGCGAGGGACTTGGCGGCCATGGCGAGGCCGGGGCGCAGGCCGTTGGAGATGCCGAGGCCGGGGATCGGCTGGCGGACCGAGCTGGAGAGCACGAAGCCGATCACGCCGCCGGAGGACAGGGTGGCGGCCGCGGTGCGGGCGAGGCGCAGCGCACCGAGGAAGACGGACTCGAAGGCGTCGCGCCAGGCGGACTCGGGGGTGGTCTCGACCGGGCCGGCCTGGGGGCCGCCGACGCTGATCAGGATGCCGTCGAAGCGGCCGAAGCGCTCGTTCGCCTCGGCGATCAGGCGGTCGGCGGTGTCCGGGCCGGCGTTGTCGGCGACCAGGCCGTGGGCGGTGCCGAGGGCGGCGAGCTCGGTGACGGCGGCGTCGACGGCGTCCTGGGTGCGGCCGCTGACGAGCACATGGGCGCCTTCGGCGACGAGTTCGCGGGCGGTGGCGAGGCCGAGGCCCCGGGTGGCGCCGGTGACGACGTAGGCCCTGTTCTTCAGTCCGAGATCCATGGGGACATCTTGCCGGACAGGATCCGGGCCGCCCGCGGATTCGCACTGGCGTTGACGTCGGGGGGAAGGTTTACGGTCGGTACCGGCTGTTCGGGAGGAGTGGTTCGGCGTGCGGATCGGGGAGTTGGCGGAGCGGGCGGGGACGACCACGCGGGCGTTGCGGTACTACGAGCAGTTGGGACTGTTGCCGGCCCGGCGGGCGGGCAACGGGTACCGGGCGTACGACGAGGGGGACCTCCGGCTGCTGCGGGAGATCCGGATGCTCCAGGACTTCGGCTTCGGGCTGGAGGAGACCCGGCCGTTCGTGGAGTGCCTGCGGGCCGGGCACCCGGACGGGGATTCCTGCCCGGCCTCGCTGGAGGTCTACCGCCGCAAGCTCGCCGAGCTGGACGAGTGCATCGGGCGGCTCCAGGAGGTGCGCGAGCAGGTGGCTGGGCAGTTCGCCCGGGCCGTCCGGGCGCGGGACGACCTCGCGGTCGCCGAGCAGCCGCCCCAGTGTGAACTGACGGAGGAGTAGACGATGGTGCGGATCGCGGGTGTGCCGGCGGTGACGGACGAGACCTTCGCCGCGGAGGTGCTGGCGGCCGAGGGGCCGGTGCTGGTCGACTTCACGGCGGACTGGTGCCCGCCGTGCCGGATGATGGCGCCGGTGCTGGCGGACGTCGCGCGGGAGGAGGCCCACCGCCTGCGGGTGGTGAGCGTCGACGTGGACCACAACCCCCGGACCCAGGCGGCGTACGGGGTGCTGTCGATGCCGACGCTGATGGTGTTCCGGGACGGGCGGCCGGTGCGGTCGGTGGTGGGTGCCCGGGCGAAGGCGCGGCTGCTGCGGGAGCTGGAGGACGTCCTCTAGTCCTGCTGGAGTACCAGGACGTCCTCCAGCGCCGCCGGGCCCTCAGGCGGGCAGGGCGTCGAGCTCGACCTCGGGCTCGGCGGCCTGCTTGGCGCGGTCCTTGGCCTCGCGGCGGATGAGGACCCAGACGCCGACCGGGATCATCGCGGTGAACAGCCACCACTGGATGGCGTAGGCCATGTGAGGGCCGATGTCCGAGTGGTCGGGCGCGGGGATCAGCTCGGGCTGGACGGCCGGGGCCGGGTTGGTGGCGGTCAGCTCCAGGTAGCCGCCGAGGAGGGTGGTGCCGGTCTCCTTCGACTGCTGTTCGGTGTTGATCAGGTTGAACTGGCGGGCGGGGAGGC